>OIXG01000557.1_pt1 | contig 44496 bp, 46 predicted proteins | sample 1587731 | NCBI WGS metagenome assembly OIXG01 (sample SAMEA3888908, study PRJEB22519) | human gut metagenome | biome: human gut; feature: human-associated habitat; material: faeces | place: Denmark | collected 2010 | reverse complement strand
GGGCCGCGGCGGACATCATCGTCATGGACTACAAGCCCTACACCCCCTTCTCCGATGAGAATATCGACGGCCACATGATCTTCGGCATGACGGGCCGTCAGTGCCAGACCACCATCGCCGCCGGTAAGACCCTCATGCTGGATCGTCAGCTGGTGGGCATCGACGAGGAGGCGGAGAACGCCCACATCCTCGAGGCCGCGAAGAAACTCTGGGGCGACCTCAATCACCGCGAGTATTAAGCCATCACAGCCAAAGGAGGAACAACGATGTCTGAAAAAATGTATCCCATTCCGTTCGCATCCCTGATGAACTGGATCGTGACCGAATACGCCCAAAGCGGCGAACTCTTCGGCGTCCACAAAAAGTATGAGGCCACGGGCAAGTCGCTCCCCATCTTCGGCGAGCGCATCGAAACGCCCTTCGGCCCCGCCGCCGGCCCGAACAGCCAGCTTGCGCAGAACATCATCGCCGCCTACTTCGCCGGCGCGCGCTTCTTCGAGGTCAAGACCGTGCAGAAGATGGACGGCGCCGAGCTTGCCGCCTGCGTGCCGCGTCCCTGCATCCTCGCCGCCGACGAGGGCTACAATCAAGAGTGGTCCACCGAGCTGACCGTGCAGCAGGCGCAGGACGAGTACATCAAGGCGTGGTGTGCGCTCAAGGTCATCAGCAGGGTCTACGGCCTCGGCGATCCCGACGGCTTCGTGTTCAATATGTCCGTCGGCTACGACTTGGACGGCATCAAGGGCCGCAAGATCAACAGCTACATCGACAACATGATGGACGCGGGCAAGACGCCGCAATTTAAGGAGTGCAAGCGCGTCCTCACCGAGCTCTTCCCCGCCGAGCGCGATTTCATCGCGCACATCTCCCCGCGCGTTTCGCGCTCGGTCACCGTCTCCACGCTCCATGGCTGCCCGCCGCAGGAGATCGAGCGCATCGCAAGCTATCTGCTCACCAAAAAGCACCTGCACACCTTCGTCAAGTGCAACCCCACCATCCTCGGCTACAAGACCGCCCGCACGATCCTCGACTCGATGGGCTACGACTACATCGTCTTTGACGAGCACCACTTCAATGAGGACCTCCAGTGGGAGGACGCGGTGCCGATGTTCGAGCGTTTGCAGAAGCTCGCGGACAAGGAGGGACTGGAGTTCGGTCTCAAGCTCTCCAACACCTTCCCCGTGGACACCACGCGCGGCGAACTTCCGAACGAAGAAATGTATATGTCCGGCCGCAGTCTCTTCCCGCTGACCATTGAGATGTGCAGCCGCATCTCCCGCGCGTTCGGCGGCAAGCTGCGCATCTCGTTCGCAGGCGGCGCGGAATACTTCAACTGCGATAGGCTCTTTGCCGCGGGCATCTGGCCCATCACCGTCGCCACCACCATTCTCAAGCCGGGCGGCTACAACCGCCTGCGTCAGATGGTCGAGAAGGTCGAGCCGATGGAGTATCGCGCCTTCGCCGGCACCGACTCCGCCGCCATCTCCGACCTCGCCGCCGCGGCCCGCACGGACCATCACCATCTCAAGCCCATCAAGCCGCTCCCCAGCCGCAAGTCCACCGAGCAGGTGCCGTGGCTCGACTGCTTCATCGCCCCCTGCAAGGGCGGCTGCCCCATCGAGCAGGACATTCCCGAGTACATCGAGCTGTGCCGCAAGGGGCTCTACGGCCCCGCGCTCCGTCTCATCACGGAGAGGAACGCCCTGCCCTTCATCACCGGCACCATCTGCGCCCACCGCTGTCAGGGCAAGTGCTCGCGCAACTTCTATGAAGAGAGCGTCCACATCCGCGACACCAAGCTCCTTGCCGCCGAAAAGGGCTACAACGCTCTGATGGCCTCTATCAAGCAGCCCGAGCGCGTCGAGGGCAAGCGCGTCGCCATCATCGGCGGCGGCCCGACCGGTATCGCCGCGGCGTATTTCTGCGGCCGCGCCGGCATCGAGACCACCATTTTCGAGCGCGAGCGCAAGCTCGGCGGCGTGCCGCGCTATGTGATCCCCGCCTTCCGCATCAGCGACGAGGCCATCGACAAGGACATTGCCCTCATGATGAAGTACGGCGTCGAGGTCAAGTGCGGCAAACCCGCCCCCTCCGTCGCCGAGCTCAAGGAAATGGGCTACACCCACATCCTCCTCGCCACCGGCGCGTGGAAGGCCGGCAAGCTCGACATCGAGGGCAACGTGCAGGGCGTCATCGAGTGGATGAAGAAGGAGAAAAAGCAGGTCAAGCCCAACCTCTCCGGCAGCATCGTGGTCGTCGGCGCAGGCAACACCGCGATGGACGCTGCCCGTGTCGCCAAGCGCATGGGCGCGCACGCGACCATTCTCTACCGCCGCACGAAGAAGTTCATGCCCGCCGACGAGCACGAGCTGCAGCTCGCCATCGCCGACGGCGTGGAGTTCATCGAGCTCGCCGCCCCCGTCAAGCAGGCTAAGGGACAGCTCTTGTGCGACAGGATGGTGCTCGGCGCGCCCGACGAGAGCGGCCGCCGCAGCCCCGTGAGGTCCGGCGAGCAGTTCACCATTCCCTGTGACCTCGTGCTCTCCGCGGTCGGCGAGCAGGTCGATTCCGACCTCATGGCCGCAAACGGCATCGAGATGGAGCGCAAGGGCCCCGCGTTTGAGACCAACCTTGAGGGCGTGTACTGCGCGGGCGACGCGCACCGCGGCCCCGCCACGGTGGTCGAGGGCATTGCCGACGCCGCGCGCTTCGCCGAGGCTGTGATCGGCGCGCCCTACGAGTATGAGATCCCTGCACAGGCCTTCATCACCGAGGCCGACGCCATCGCCAAGCACGGCATTCTCAGAATGAGCGGCAAGTGCGAGGGTGAGCGCTGCCTGCAATGCTCCACCATCTGCGAGAACTGCGTCGACTCCTGCCCGAACCGCGCGAACGTCGCCATCGTCATGCCCGACGAGAGCCATCAGATCGTCCACATCGACAAGCTGTGCAACGAGTGCGGCAACTGCACGCAGTTCTGCCCCTACGCCAGCGAGCCCTGCCACGATAAGTTCACCCTCTTCCAGACGGCGGAGGATATGGCCGAGAGCACGAACCCCGGCGTCCTCTTCCTCGACGGCGAGCATGTCCGCGTCCGCATGGCGGACGAGCGCGACTATGACCTCTCCACCTCCGACAACGACCTGCCGGTCGACATTGAGGCGCTGATCTTCACCCTGCGCGACAAGTACGGCTACCTCTTCGCGTAAGCGCAAAAATCACAGCTCCTTTCGCACAAAAAAGGGAGCGGCCGCTTTTGAGCGGTCGCTCCCTTTTCTCTTTCCTTTTCTCAATCCACATGCTCGCTCGCGCGCATGGCGAGGATCGTGCGCTCGATCAATGTATCAAGGTCCCAGCCGAGCATCTCCGCGCCGCGCTCGATGACCTCGCGCGAGCAGCCGGCGGCGAACTTCTTGTCCTTGTACTTTTTCTTGACGGACTTGACCTCAAGGTCGTCCACGCTCTTGCTCGGGCGCATGATGGCAGCCGCGCCGATGAGGCCGGTCAGCTCGTCGGCAGCGAAGAGGACCTTCTCCATCTCGTGCTGCGGCTCGGGAAGGCCGTCGAAGTGCAGGCCGTAGCCGTGGCTGGCGGTCGCGCGGATCAAGCGCTCGTCAAGGCCGCGCTCGCGCATGAGCTCCTGCGATTTGATGCAGTGCTCGTCGGGGTACAGTTCAAAATCAAGGTCGTGCAGGAGACCCACGGTCTCCCAGAAGTCCGCCTCGTCGCCGTAGCCGAGCTCATTTGCGTACCAGCGCATCACATCGCCGACGATCTGCCCGTGCTTGAGGTGAAATTCGCCCTTGTTGTACTCGTTGAGCAGCTCCCACGCCTGTTCTTTTGTCAGTGCCATAAAAAAGCCTCCTTATACGCTCACGGATTCTCGTCCGTAAAATGAACATGGTTGAAAATATGGTCGGTGCAGAAGCAGTGATAGCCCGCGCACTTCGAGCAGTAGCGGAACTGCAGCTCCGGGTTCGTGGCATCCGTGCGGCCGCAGACCGCGCACTTGTGGCGGTAGCCCTGCGTGGCCTGCTCGCGCTGCGTCTGACGGACGGTGTTGTGGAAGTGCGCCGCCTGCTTGCCTCTCACCTGCTCGCGCTTGACAAAGCGCCCGATCTCCGGCGCAAAGAACACGAAGAAGTTCAGCAGCGCCACGAGCGGCAGCACCGCACCGATCCAGTAGCGCGCGGCGGCACAGAAGAAGATGATATACGCGAAGTAGCAAGCGTCCAAAATGGCGAGCCACTTGATCTTGATCGGAATGATAAAGAACAGCAGCACCTGCGCGTCGGGATAGAGCGTTGCGAAGGCGAAAAACATCGCAAGGTTCACATACGCCGCGCCCGCGACCTGATAGTCAATGCCCGTGAGCAGGCTCGTAAGCACCGCGCCGAGCGCCGTGAGCAGCACGCCGCTGAGGTAGTAGATGGTGAACTTTGCCGTACCCCACTCGCGCTCGAGCGTCGAGCCGATCCAGTAGTAAAAGTAGCAGCTCACGAGCAGCCAAAAAGGTCGGGTATCCATCGGCAAGAAGCTGAACGACAAAAGCCGCCAGAGCTGCCCCGCCTTGAGCCCCGCCCAGCTGAAGCTGAGAATGGAATAGAACGAGGTGTTGTTGAGCGAGGAAAACAGAGAGAGCAGATAAAAGGCGATGTTACCGATGACGATGTAGAGCATCAGGTTCGGAATACCGAAATTCGGATGCAGAACGCAGAAGCGGTCGATGCGGCGGCGAAGTGAGTTCAAGGTCGATTCCTCCCGTGGCAATAATAGCTTATCCAGCATTGTACCCCATGTGTTGGGAAAAGTCATTACCAAATTATAAATTCCGCGAAAATTCCGCCGCTGCTTGACTTTTCCCCCCGGAATGTTCGTCCCCTATTACGGTGAAAAGGACGGCGATACCCTTTCTCTGTGGACAGCGGGCTATCTGCCGGGCAACCCCGCAAGAAAGCTGACACTGCAAAAAAGCGGCGAGGACTGGCGCATCCTCTCGCACCAGACGGCGGACTGAGCGGGCACGAAAAAGCTCCCGTTTGCGCAGCTTCGTAAAAAATCGGTTGACAAACTGCCCTGGCATGGGTAAAATATATCGTAGCAAAGTTTCAAAAGTTCATACTTCATCAAGAGTGGTGGAGGGAACGGCCCGATGATACCACGACAACCTGCAATGCAAGGTGCCAAATCCGTCGAACGAATCGAAAGATGAGGGAAAGCAAAAGTTTTCGCGCTCTGTCGGTTCGGCAGAGCGCTTTTTGTTCTCCCGCGAGAAAAGAAAGGAAAGAAAGAATTATGGCAAAGCGTTTATTCACCTCCGAGTCCGTCACCGAGGGGCATCCCGACAAGATCTGCGACCAGATCTCCGACGCGGTGCTCGACGCCATCATGGAAAAGGACCCCAACGGCCGCGTCGCCTGCGAAACGACCGTTTCCACCGGCCTCGTCCACATCATGGGCGAGATCACGACGAGCTGCTATGTGGACATCCCCAAGATCGCGCGCGAGGTCATCCGCTCCATCGGCTACGACCGCGCGAAGTACGGCTTCGACTGCGAGACCTGCGGCATCATCACCAACATCGACGAGCAGAGCGGCGACATCGCCATGGGCGTCGACAACTCCCTTGAGAACAAGGAGAGCGGCGCGAGCGGGCTGGACAACGGCGCGGGCGACCAGGGCATGATGTTCGGCTACGCCTGCGATGAGACCCCGGAGCTGATGCCGCTCGCCATCTCCCTCTCGCACAAGATGGCAAAGCGCCTCGCCGAGGTGCGCAAGCAGGGGCTCGTGGACTATCTGCGCCCCGACGGCAAGACGCAGGTCACGGTCGAGTATGACGAAAACGGCAGGCCCAAGCGCATCGACACCGTGGTCGTCTCCACGCAGCACGCGCCCGAGGCGACGCTCGAGCAGATCCGCCGCGACATGATCGAGCTGGTCATCAAGCCCACCGTTCCCGCTGAGCTGCTGGACAGCGAGACAAAGTTTTATGTTAACCCAACCGGCCGTTTTGTCATCGGCGGCCCGCAGGGTGACAGCGGCCTCACAGGCCGCAAGATCATCGTCGATACCTACGGCGGCAGCGCCCCGCACGGCGGCGGCGCCTTCTCGGGCAAGGACCCTACGAAGGTGGACCGCTCCGCGGCCTACGCCACGCGCTGGATCGCCAAGAACATCGTCGCCGCGGGCCTTGCCACGAAGTGTCAGGTGCAGCTCGCCTACGCCATCGGCGTAGCGCGCCCCGTGAGCGTGCTGGTCGAGACCTTCGGCACCGGTACGGTCAGCGACTCTCGGCTTGAGGACGCAGTCGAGAAGGTCTTCGACCTGCGCCCGACCGCCATCATCCGCGACCTCGACCTGCGCCGCCCCATCTACCGCCAGCTCGCCGCCTACGGTCACATGGGCCGCGAGGAGCTCGGTGTCGCGTGGGAGAAGTGCGACCGCGTGGACGCGCTCCGCGCCGCGCTGTAAGCGCCGCGCAAAAGAGAATATCCCTTGAAGGGTCCCGCCTCAAGCAGGCGGGACCTTTTTGCGTCCCGCCGCATAGACTGAACCGCAGGCCAAAGGTCTGTGCCCTCGGCGGCGCGCCGCCGAGGGCTCTCAAGGAGGGTGATCGCTATCAATCGTTATCAGGGTAATTGCGGCAATAGCTGCTGCGAAAATCCGTGCTGCCCGCGTCCTTGCCCGCCGCCGTGTCCGCCGCCTCCGTATCCGCCCTACGGCGTGATCGGGCCGACCGGTCCGCAGGGTGTGCAGGGCATTCAGGGCGTTCCCGGTCCCATCGGTCCCACGGGGCCGCAGGGCGTGCAGGGTCTGCAAGGCCCGCAGGGTCCTGCCGGTCCGGCGGGCGCGCAGGGAGCACAGGGTCCCACGGGTCCCATGGGCCCGCAGGGCCTTCAGGGTGCGCAGGGGCCTGCCGGTGCAGTCGGTGCAGTTGGTCCTGCCGGTCCCACCGGGCCTACCGGCCCGCAGGGTCCTGTCGGTTTGACGGGCGCGGTCGGCGCGGTCGGTCCCGCCGGTGCAGTCGGTCCTGCCGGTCCCACCGGGCCTACCGGCCCCGTTGGGCCTGCCGGTCCTGTCGGCGCTGATGGTCCGCAGGGGCCTGTCGGCCCCACCGGCCCCGCGGCGACGATCCGTCCCGCGGCGGCGGTCGCAGACACCACCGATTCCGGCAACACGGCGGCTCAGCTCAACGCGCTGCTCGCAAGCCTGCGCGCGGCGGGTCTGCTCGCCACCTGAGAGAAGCAAAGCAACGCGGCGCGGAGATTCCGCGCCGCCTACATAGCATGGGAGGGATATTCGCTTTGAAGGTATGCGTTTACGCCATCTGCAAAAATGAGTCGCAGTTCGTCGACCGCTTCATGGACTCGATGTCCGAGGCCGATTATGTCTGTGTGCTCGACACCGGCTCGACCGACGACACAGTGGAGCGTCTGCGCTCACGCGGGGCCATCGTGGGCGAAACAGTCATCGCGCCGTGGCGCTTCGATACGGCGCGGAATGAGTCGCTGGGGCTCATTCCCGCCGACGCGGACATCTGCTGCGCCATCGATCTCGACGAGCAGTTCCACCCCGGCTGGCGCGCCGCGCTGGAGCGCACATGGCAGCCGGACACCACCCGCGCCCGCTACCGCTACACCTGGAGCTTTCGGCCAGACGGCAGCGAGGGCATGGTGTTCTGGGCGGATAAAATTCACAAAAACGGCTGCTACCGCTGGGCAAGTCCGGTGCATGAGACGCTTGCCTACACCGGCGAGGGCGCGGAGCGCTTCGTGGACGCGGCCGGCGTGCAGCTCGACCATCACCCCGACGAGACGAAGTCCCGCGGGCAATACCTGCCGCTGCTGGAGCTGGCCGTTCGGGAGGACCCGCAGAACGACCGAAACTGCCATTACCTTGGGCGGGAGTATATGTTCCGCGGCGAGTGGCAGAAGGCCATTGAAACGCTCGCGTGGCACCTGACGCTGCCCTCCGCCGTCTGGGCGGACGAACGCTGCGCGTCGATGCGCTACATCGCCCGCTGCCTGCGCGCGCTTGAACAGGACGATTCGGCGGAGCGCTGGCTGCACCGCGCCGTCGCCGAGGCCCCGCACCTGCGCGAGCCGTACATGGACTACGCGCAGCTCCTCTACGCGCAGGGGCGCTGGTACGCGCTGGTCGATGTGCTGCGCGCCGCGCTCGCCATCACCGAGCGCCCGCGCACCTATATCTGCGAGGCGGACGCCTGGGGGAGCCTCCCCTACGACCTGCTCTCGCTCGCCTACGCCCACCTCGGCGACGCGGAAAGCGCCGCTGCCGCCTGCCGCGAGGCCGTCGCGCTTGCGCCGAATGAGGAACGGCTGCGGAGCAATCTTGCCATCTTTGAGAAAATGCGCGAGCAGTGACGCTCGCGCATTGCTTCATTCGTTTCGCTCCGTGATATGCTCTTTCTTCGGGTACTGCCTGGCGGAATAGGGATTTTTGTTCTCCCGCGGCTCGTCGCGGCGACTGCCGCAGTCGCTCGCCCAGCCGATGACGAGCATCCAAACGATCAGCCCACCGAGCCAGAGCGCGAGCGCAGCTCCCGCCCACCAAAGCGGCCAGCCGCGCCAACGGTGCAGCGCAAATAAAAGCGCCGCAGGGATGACGCCCTCCCAATTCAGCAGCAGATTGAGCAGCAGACAGAGGAAAAATCCGCCGCTGCGGCGGGTCCTACGCATGGCTCACACTCCCTTCACACGGATGCGGCAGGCTTCGCTTTACAGATCCTCGCCGCAGTTGGGACAGCAGGTCGGCATCATGCCGCAGACATTGTAAAGCCCGTACCCGCAGTGCGGGCAGCGGTAAAAAGCAAACATTTGAATAAGCGACACAGCGAGCACAGCTCCCGCTATCTTCGTGCTGAAAAAGCTGACCGCAATGGTCAGCACAAAGCCGACGATCAATGCCTCAAGGCTCCGCTTGTGCTTCATGACCGTTTCCTCCTTCCGCCTTCTCGATAAGTCTCCAGAGGTTCGCAATCCCCGAACCCATTCCCGCAGCCGCAAGCAATGCCATAAAAATCGGACTCTGCGCGATGTCCTGTCCCCGTCCGAAAAAATGGGCAAGGAGCGCCGTCGTCGCTCCTGATCCGACAAACAGCGGCAAAACGACCATGAGAGCCGTATAGCATCTGCACTTCATCTTTCTTCCTCCGTTTCCATTTGCTTGTTTTCCATGAATTTCCATTATGTTATACCATATCCATCCGCTCCTTGCAAGCGCGGCCCTTGCATTTTTCCGCGCGGTATGATACATTATATCCACTTTTGAAATTTGGGGGCCTCACGATGGAGCTTTGCGACCTTTACCTCAAATACATGAACGCCCTGTGCGAGGGTACGCTCGCCGCGCCCGAGGGCATCGCCCTCAGCGGCGAAGCACCCGAGGCGCGCGCGATGAGTCTGCAAGCCGCGCTCAAGGGCGTCAGCGTACCGGACTTCGTGCGCCGCTGCGCCGATGCTGCGGGCGACTCGCTGCCGGACGGCCTGCTTGACGGCTTCAACGAGGAGGACTTCGCCCGCGCGCTCTTCGCGCGCATGGCGCTCGGCGGCGCAGCGCAGACGGAAGCACCGCCCGTCGAAAAAGCGGACGAACCCGCCCCCGATCCCGACGCGGGCAAGCACGCCTTCGAGGTGTTCTGCGACTGCCTGATGCTGGACGAAAACCTCATCGCCTACCTCATCGAGGTGCTCCGCGCGAACGACCGCGCGGGCTTCTACAAGCTCTCGCAGGTCACGACGCAGCTCGACCTCGACCCCGACGAATTTCTCTACTGGCTCGCCCACCGTGAGGACTATGCCGAGACCGATGAGGAGCGCGCCTGCGCGGTCATTATGGACGCCTGCCTCGACCGCCTGCGCGCGGAGGGACAGATGGAGGTCGCCGCCGCGCTGCTCTCAGGCGACCGCATGGTCTTCGACGCCCTGCGCTGCGAGGCGCCCGAGCTGCGCCGTCTGCCCGTGGCAACCTATGCGTGGTTTGAGAAAAACTATCTCGACCGCGACTACCCGCTGCGCTTTGTTTTGAAGTGCAACGGCGTGAATTTCCCCGAAACGCTCAAAAAGGAGAACTGAGATGACTGCCGCAGAAATTTACAAGACCCTCGGCGTGAGCGAAGAGGTCCTCGCCTACGGCGAAAACATACTCGAAACGCTCGCTCCCCGCTTTGCCGAGATCGACGCGCGCGCGGAGATCAATCAGGCGAAGGTGCTCGCCGCGATGCAGAAGAACCGCGTCAACGCCACGCACTTCGCCGCCTCGACCGGCTACGGCTACGACGACGAGGGCCGCGACAATTTAGAGCGCGTCTACGCCGACGCCTTCCACACCGAGGCCGCACTCGTGCGTCCGCAGATCACCTGTGGCACCCACGCGCTCGCCGTCGCGCTGAGCGCGAACCTGCTGCCCGGCGACGAGCTGCTCGCCGTCTCCGGCAGGCCCTACGATACGCTCGAGGAGGTCATCGGCATCCGTCCCTCCCCCTGCTCGCTCGCGGAGTACGGCGTGAGCTACCGGCAGGTCGAGCTTCTGGACGACGGCAGCTTCGACCTCCCCGCCATCCGCGCGGCGATCTCGGAGAAAACGAAGCTCATCCACATCCAGCGCTCCAAGGGCTACCAGCCGCGTCCGACGCTCTCGGTCGCGCAGATCGGCGAGGCCATCGCCGTCTGCCGCGCGGTCAAGCCCGATGTCATCGTCATGGTCGATAACTGCTACGGCGAGTTCGTCGAAACGCTCGAGCCGAGCGATGTCGGCGCGGATATGATCGTCGGCAGCCTCATTAAAAACCCCGGCGGCGGTCTCGCGCCCATCGGTGGCTACATCGCCGGCACGCAGAGGTGTGTGGACCGCTGCGCCTACCGCCTCTCCGCCCCCGGACTGGGGCAGGAGGTCGGCGCGAACCTCGGGCTGATGCCCGCGTTCTATCAGGGCTTCTTCCTCGCGCCGAACGTCGTCTCCGGCGCGGTCAAGGGCGCGGTATTCACCGCCGCCGTGTATGAGTCCCTCGGCTTTCGCGTCGTCCCCTCCTCGCGCGAGGAGCGGCACGACATCATTCAGTGCGTAGAGCTCAAAAGCCCCGCGGGGATGCTTGCCTTCTGCAAGGGTATCCAGGCCGCCGCACCGGTGGACAGCTATGTAGACCCCGTCCCCGGCGATATGCCCGGCTATGACGCGCAGGTCGTCATGGCGGCGGGCGCCTTCGTGCAGGGCAGCTCCATCGAGCTGTCCGCCGACGGTCCCATCCGCCCGCCCTACGCGGTCTACTATCAAGGGGGCCTGACATGGTATCACGCCAAGCTCGGCGTGCTGCTCTCGCTTCAGAAAATGCTTGACGCAGGGCTGGTCACACTGCCCTGACTCTATTTGTTAGGAGGGTCTTGCTATGCTGATCCGAAGGACTCCCCTCACCAACCGTCACTTCCGGCGCAGACCGCCGCCGCTTTCTGTCCGCTTTTTGACACAAAAATCTGACAGATAAAAGGAGTTTAACAATTCAATATGTGGTTTTGGCTTTCTCTCATTGCGCTGCTCTGCTGGAGCGGCAGCGACCTCTTTTCCAAGATCGGCTGCCGCGACGAGGACGATTCGCTCAGCCATCTCAAAATGGTCATCGCGGTCGGCGTCGTCATGGGCCTGCACGCGGCGTATGAGATCTTCGTCGGCGGGACGGAGATCAGCTTTGCTATCATCCTCACCTACCTGCCCGTGTCGCTGCTCTACATCAGCTCGATGACGCTCGGCTATCTGGGGCTGCGGTATATCGAGCTGTCCGTCTCCTCCCCGATCTGCAATTCCTCGGGCGCGCTCGTCGCCGTGATGACGCTCGCCTTCCTCGGCGGCGAGGACTACTCTCCGCTCGCCATCTTCGCCGTGATCTTGGTCTGCGTCGGCGCGATCGGTCTCGGCGTGGTGGACGCGACCGAGGACCCCGAGCTGCGCGCGGCGCGTCAGGCTGAGGGCAACCACAAGTATGCCAAGAGCTTTCTCGCCCTCGCGCTGCCCGTGGCCTACTGCCTGCTCGACGCGGCGGGCACCTTTGCGGATAACCGCGTACTCGAAACGCTCGACGAGGGCAGTGCGAATGTCGCCTATGAGCTGACCTTCCTCTTCGCTGCTGTCGTCAGCTTCATCTATGTCGTGCTGATCCGCAAGAACAGCCTTGTTCCCAAAAGGGAGGTGCCGAAGTACCTCGGCGCGGTCTGCGAGACCGCGGGCCAATTCGCCTACATCTATGCCATCGCAGACACCGAGCACCTTGCCATGTCCGCTCCCATCATCAGCTCCTACTGCGCGGCGAGTGTGCTGTGGAGCCGCCTCTTCCTCAAAGAAAAGCTCTCATGGAAGCACTATGCGATGATCGTGCTCGTGGTCATCGGCATCGCCATCATGGGCGTATTCGACATCTGAATACGGCAAAACACAATAGAAACGCGTCGTGCGATGGCTTCATCGCACGACGCTCTTTTTCTTTTTCACTTATCCTTTTCCTCGCCGCGCATCTGCGCGAAGGCGCGGGCCAGCGCGGCCTGTGCCGCGTTGTATTCCTGCATACTGCGGCGTTGCAGCTCCTCCTCCCGCGCTCGCTCCGCCGCGCGGCGTGCACGGTTGGCCTCGGCCTCCTCGGGGCGCTCGGCGCTGTCGACGAGCAGCAGCACACTGCCGTCCTCGACCTTGATCAAGCCCGCGTCAACCAGTGCGGTGCGGCGCGCGCCGTCCGGCAGGGTGAATTCCACCTGCCCCGGTACAACGGCGCTGATGAGGTCGCTGTGGTGCGCGAGGATACCCAGGCGACCGTCCGACACAGGTATGGTGAGGCTTTGGCATTCGCCGCGGAAGAACGCGCCGTCCGCGGCAAGGATCTCCAGCGGGAAGGTACTCATGCCCCCTCCTCCCGCATCGCCTTAGCCCGCACGGCAACGTCGTCGATCGTACCCGCGTTGAAGAAGGCCGCCTCAGGATACTCGTCCATGCTGCCGGAGAGGATCTCGCCAAAGCCGCGCAGCGTTTCTCTCATCGGGACATAGACACCCTTGAGGCCGCTGAACTTCTCGGCCACATGGAACGGCTGAGACAAAAAGCGCTGGATGCGGCGCGCGCGGGCGACCACCTTGCGGTCGTCCTCGCTGAGCTCCTCCATGCCGAGGATGGCGATGATGTCCTGCAATTCCTGATATTTCTGCAAGGTCTCCTGCACCCTGCGGGCGATGGCATAGTGCTCCGCGCCGACAATGTCCGCCTCCAGAATGCGCGAGGTGGACGCAAGCGGATCGACCGCGGGGTAGATGCCCTGCTCGGCGATCTTGCGGCTCAGAACCGTCGTCGCGTCAAGGTGGGAGAAGGTCGTCGCAGGCGCGGGGTCGGTGAGGTCGTCCGCAGGAACATAGACCGCCTGCACCGAGGTGACGGAGCCGGCCTTGGTCGAGGTGATGCGCTCTTGCAGCATACCCATCTCGTTGGCGAGCGTCGGCTGGTAGCCGACCGCCGAGGGCATACGCCCGAGCAGCGTGGACACCTCGCTGCCCGCCTGCACAAAGCGGAAAATATTGTCGATGAACAGCAGCACATCCTTGTGCTCCGTGTCGCGGAAATACTCCGCCATGGTCAAGCCCGAAAGTGCCACGCGCATACGCACGCCCGGCGACTCGTTCATCTGCCCGAACACGAGCGCGGTTTTGTCCGCCACGCCGCTCTCCTGCATTTCAAACCACAGATCGTTGCCCTCGCGGCTGCGCTCGCCGACGCCGGCAAAGATGGAGTAGCCGCCGTGCTGCATGGCGACATTGTGGATCAGCTCCTGAATGAGCACCGTTTTGCCGACGCCTGCGCCGCCGAACAGTCCGATCTTGCCGCCCTTGGCGTAGGGCTCGAGCAGGTCGATGACCTTGATGCCCGTCTCCAATATCTCGGCCGCGGGCTGCTGGTCGGCAAAGCTCGGCGGGCGGCGGTGGATGCTCCAGCGCTCGACGGGCTCATGCAGAGCGCCCTTGCCGTCGATGGGCGTGCCGAGCACATCAAACATACGCCCCAGCACCGTCTTGCCGACCGGCACCTGAATGCCGTGGCCTTCGCATTCGACCTCCATGCCGCGCGAGATGCCCTCGCTGCCGGACATGAGGATGCAGCGCACCGTGTCGTGCGAGAGATGCTGCGCGACCTCCATCGTGCAGCGCCCTCCGCCAAGCTCCAGCGTCAGCGCGTCGTTGATCGGCGGGAGCGCCGCGTCGGAAAAGCGGACATCGACCACAGGGCCGGAGACCGCCGTGATGATACCGTGCTTCATGCCTGCGCCTCCTTCTTCTTGTTTCTCTGGGCGCGCGCACCGGCGGAGATCTCGGTGATCTCCTGCGTGATGGCAGCCTGCCGCGCGCGGTTATACTGCTTGGAGAGCTGCGTGAGCAGCTCCTCCGCGTTCTCGTCGGCGGCGTTCATCGCCGCCATGTGCGCGCTCTGCTCGCTGCAAAAGCTGTCCACGAGCGCGCTGTAAATATAGCCGGAAATGTAGCTGCGCACCACGCTGTCGAGCACCGCGCCGAGCGAGGGCTCAAAGGGGATCGCCGTTTCCGTGCTGCCGTTTTCGCCGCCCTCTCTGCGCTCGAGCGGCAGCAGACGCATCCGCTGCACGGTCTCGTTCATGCCCGAGGTCATATCCGTATAGATGATGTCGATCTCGTCCGCCGCGCCGCTCTCATAGGCCTCAAGCAGCACGCGCGCGATCTCGCGGGCGCGGTAGATGTTGGGATTTTGCGCCGTATAGAGAAAGCTGTGCTCAATGGGCGTCCTGCGCTGGTCGAACCAGCGGCGGCCGAACTCTCCGACCACATAGAGCTTGGTGTTCGGATGCTCGGCAAGCTGGCGCTGTGCCTGCTTGAGCACATTGTGGTTGTAAGCACCGGCCAGTCCCTTGTCCGCTGTGATGACAAGGCAGGCGCACGCGCCGCCCGCCTCCGGCGTTCCGCTGCGGCGGAAATAGCGGCTCTCCACACCGTCGTCCACGCGGAAAATGCGCTCGATCTCGCGTCCGAGCGCGTCGAAATAAGGCCGTGTGCGGTCCAGCTCCTGCCTTGCGCGGCGCAGCTTCGCCGACGAGATGAGGTACATCGCGTGGGTGATCTTCTGCGTCTGACGAACGCCGGCAATGCGCCGGCGGATCTCACTCGTGCTCGGCATGGCCGCTCACCGCTGCGCGGCGAGGAAGCTCTTGAGGCTCTCTCTCGCCTGCGCGAGGATCGCCCTGCGTCCCTCGTCCGTCAAGGTCTCCGTCCGCTCCAGCTCGCCCATGAGAATGCTCTGCTGTGCAGCAAAGTCCGCGAGCATCGCGGCGTTGAACGCCTCGATGCGCTCGATCGGCAGCTCCTGCTGCACATGACCCAGCGCGCTCACCAGCAAAACGACCTGCTGGGCAAGGCTGTATGGGTGCGAGCGGTTCTGACGCAGCATCCGCATCAGGCTCTGCCCGTAGCTGAGCTGCTGCTTGGTCTCGTCGTCAAGGTCGCTGGAAAACTGCGTGAAGGCCTCCATCTCGCGGTACTGCGCGAGGTCGAGGCGCAGCGAGCCGACCGCCTTTTTCATCGCCTTGGTCTGCGCCGCGCCGCCGACACGCGAAACGGAAAGGCCCACGTTGACCGCGGGACGCTGACCGGCGAAAAAGAGGCTGCTTTCCAGGTAGATCTGACCGTCCGTGATGGAGATGATGTTGGTCGGGATATAGGCGGAAACATCGCCGTCGAGCGTTTCCACGATGGGCAGCGCCGTCATGCTGCCGCCGCCGCGCGCCGCGCTCAGATGCGCCGAGCGTTCGAGCAGGCGGGAGTGGAGATAGAAGACGTCTCCGGGGTAGGCCTCGCGGCCCGGAGAGCGTCCGAGCAGCAGGCTCAGCGCGCGGTAGGCGATGGCGTGCTTGCTCAGGTCGTCGTAGACGATGAGCACATCGCGCCCCTTTTCCATAAAGTATTCGCCCAAAGCGCAGCCGGCATAGGGCGCAATATACTGCATGGAGGCAAAGTCGCTCGCACCCGCGCAGACAATGCAGGTATAGTCCATCGCGCCGTGCGCACGCAGCAGCGCAGCAAGCTGCGCGACCGAGCTGGCCTTCTGCCCGATGGCAACATAGATGCACACCACATCCTTGCCCTTCTGGTTGAGGATGGTGTCCACCGCGATGGCGGTCTTGCCCGTCTGCCGGTCGCCGATGATCAGCTCGCGCTGCCCGCGGCCGATGGGGAACATCGAGTCGATGGACAGGATACCGGTCTCCATGGGTCGGTTGACGCTCTGCCGGTCAAGGATACCGGGCGCGGGACTTTCAATGGGCCGATAGGCGTCGGTCGTGATGTCGCCGAGGTCGTCGATGGGCACGCCGAGCGCGTCGACCACGCGGCCGAGACAGCCCTCGCCCACGCCAACACCCGCGGTCCGCCCTGTGCGGCGCACCGCGCCGCCCGCGCGCACGGACTCATAGTCACCGAATAGGATGCATCCGATGGAGCGCTCGGCAAGGTCCTGCACCATGCCGCGCACGCCGCCCTCAAAGAGTAAGATCTCGCCGTAGGATGCGCCGGAAAGGCCGTCCACACGGGCGATGCCGTCGCCGACGGTCAGCACCGTGCCGACCTCGTAGGCCAGCACCTCCGGCACCCAGCTCTCCACCGTCTCGCGCACGAGCGGGATCACGGACTGCCCCGCCGCGCTCAGGCGGCTGAGCCGTTCCTTGAGCTGGCTGAGCCGCCCGCCGGTCGTCCAGTCGATGATCTCCGAGCCGATCTCAATGCGGAAGCCCCCCGCGATGCGCTTGTCCTCGCACCAGAGCAGCTCGACGCTCTGCCCGTATTTTCTCTCCAGATAGGCGGTGAGCCGCTCGCGCTGCGCGTCATTGGGCGCGGCCGCGCTGACGAGCCGCGCCTGCAACCCTGCGCCGCTCATGCGTTCTGCTCCGCTTCCGCCGAGGCAAGAAAGCTGTCGTAAGCGCCGTCGGTGAGCTTATCCATGGCCGCCTCGGCGATCGCCACCGCCTCACGGTTGGCGTCCGCGACGATCCGCTCGCGCTCACGCTCCGCCTGCGTGCGGGCGTCGGTCAAGATCTTGTCCGCCTGCGCCTGCGCCGCAGCGCGCTGACGCGCCGCCAGCTCCTCTGCCTCCTTGGCGGCGGCCGCGCGCCGCTCCGCCAGTTCGTTTTCCAGCGCGGACAGGCGCTCGTCGGCACTTTGGAGCTTCGTCTCCGCGCCGCGCTCCTTTTCCTGCGCGGCAGCGTCCATCTCGCGGTAGTGCTGCTCGCGCTTTTGCATAAAATCTTTCACGGGCTTATAGAGCAGCAGATACAGCCCTCCCGTAAGGAGGGAAAAATTGAAGAAATGGAGCAGGATCTGCTGCCAGTTGATATTCAGCGGGATATTCATGCTCTCCCCCGTCCTTACAGCACAAAGATGATAAGAATGATCACCAACAGCGCGTAGATGATGGCAGTCTCGATGAACACAAGGCCGAGCATCAGCGTGGTGCGGATCTTTCCGTCCGCCTCGGGCTGGCGGGAAATGCCTTCCACCGACTTGCTGATCGCCATGGCCATGGCGACCGCGCCGCCTGCGGCGGCAAGGCCGATGGCGATGGCGGAGGCATAGGCCTTCGCGCCGGAGGTCTTGTCCGCGGCAGCCTCGGCGCTCTGCTCCGTCTGCACGGCGCTCTCTGCGTCAGGGCCGTCTGCCAGCGCAGGGACGGTCAGCGCAAAGCTCAGTGTCATCACAGCGATGAGCGCGGCGAGCAGCGCCGCGGCGGTTCTTTTCTTGGTCTGGTTCATGGCAGGGAAACCTCCTAATATATCGTTCTTTATCGTTTTTCTGTTCTTATCGCTTGCGCCGGCATCATGCCTTCGCTGTTTTCGGGTGGGCTGGCTCGCTCATCTCGCCGTAGAAAAGCGTGGTGAGCATCGTGAGCACATAAGCCTGAATGAGCGCGTGGAGCAGCGTGAAGAGCACGCCCACGATCACCGGCAGCACATAGCTGAGCGAGGCGTAGTAATATACCAGCTCCGTAACCAGCAATCCGCTGAGCAGCGCGCCGAATAATCGGAAGCTCATCGACAGCGGCAGAGAAAACTCCTTGAGCGTCATGCCGACGCCGCGGAGGCCGTTGCCCGCGATGCCGCCCGATAGAATGACAAGGTAGGAGAGCACCCCCAGCGAGATCGCCGCGTTGACATCGGAAAGCGGCGCGGGCAGCGCCATAGATATGCCGTTCGTGGTGACGGTCTGAAAGCCGAAGAGCTCAAAGATCGTGCCGATAAAGATGTACACGCCCGCGCTGAAGGCGTAGACGCCGAGAAAGCTGTTGCGGTGCGGGCTGTTCGTTTTGGCAAGGCCGTCGAAGGTCTCCACCGCCAGCTCCAGTGCCGATTGCAGACGCCCCGGCACATAGCGAAAGCGCGGAATCACCAGCACCCGTATCAGCGCCGCGGCCAGCAGGAGCGTTCCGCTCACGACCACGGCGGAGATCAGCGCGGGGTTGACCTGCATGCCGAAAAGCGCGCAGCGGTTCTCCCCGTGCAGCACAGCGTCGCGCATCATGGCCCTAACGCTCTCTTCGTGGCCGACGGACGGCACCAGCAGCGAGCTTACCAGCAGCGCCGCCGTGACCGCGAGCCACGCGAGCGCAAAGCGCTGCTTTTTCTTTCTTTCCATCTTGTTATCACCCTCCGTTTGAGTCTTTCCATCACAAAATTCCAGCGGCAGCATCGGGCGCTTTTTCCCCGACACCGCCGCATTCTGTTTTTCCTTATCCTCCTGTGGCTTTTGCCGCGTACAGTATAGTTTTTCTCCTTCCAAAAATCAACGCCGGCATTCGTTTCTTAACGGCTTCTTAGCGTCATAATTGTGCAAATCTGCACTCCTTTCACGCTCTCCCCCACGCGCCGCACAGCGGGGACCGCCCGCCTATTCCTCGATGGGCACATCAATGATGCTCACGCCGCGGCGCAGGGCGTATTCAATGGTGTAGCGCGTGCCGCCGGGCAGTCCGTCATGCACCGCGATGAGCAGCGAGGAACGGTCGACCATGTAGCGGTTGCGCCGCTGCATACAATCGCGCGAGTAGCGCTCCTGCACCATCGTTTCGTAGTCGCAGCGTTCAATAATGCGGCGGTATCGTTCGCGCTGCGCCGCGCTCCAGCTGTCCGGCTGGGTGGGGCAGGGGATCGCCGCCTCAAGCGTCACCCCGCCGCGCCGCTCGCGCAGCGCCAGCACCGCCTCGGCGCAGTAGAGGTCGCAGCCCTCCGCCATGCCGCAGATGAAGTGCGTGTAGCCGTCCTCCGCCGCGCGCTCGATCACCTCGCGCAGCCGCTCCTTGAGCCGCAGACAGCGCGGGTCGCTCTCATTCTCTCCCCACGGCAGCTTTGCCGGACGGTGCCCCGTGAAGCAGCAGCTCACCGGTTTTCCGTGCATCCTTACCCCTCCCCTCATTCCTGTCCCTATTGTAGAACATTCGTTTCGATTTGTAAAGAACAAAATTTCCCCTTGCATTTTTCCCTGCGCTGTGCTATGCTTTAGCCAAACTTGAAATACTGGTCTTCGAGGCGGGGTGAAACTCCCCACCGGCGGTCATAGTCCGCAAGCGGCTTTTTTGCTGCACGATCCGGTGAAATTCCGGTACCGACGGTCACAGTCCGGATGAGAGAAGATGTGCTGCGCGCTGTTATCACGCAATTTCCACGCTCTTTTTGCGTCATGCACCTTGGAAGACTCGTTCTTTCAAGGAATATGACCAAAAGGAGTGTCTTTTTATGTCCGAATCCAATGTCAACGCCATCCCCTCCCCCCGCGCCATCCGCCGCAGCCGCACGCACAAGCTGACCGTCACCGCCATGCTCTCGGCGGTCGCCTTCGTGCTCATGTTCATCGAGTTCCCCATTCCCGCGCTGATCCCCGCCTTCGTCAAGCTTGATGTCTCCGACCTTCCCGAGCTGCTGGCCGCCTTCTCGCTCGGCCCCGTCTACGGCGTGGCGGTCGCTTTCCTCAAAAATGTGCTCTTTTCCGTGCTGCACGGCACCTCCTCCGCCTATGTCGGCGAGCTCTTCAACTTCCTCATGGGTGCGGTGTTCGCTTTCACCGCAGGTTTCATTTACCGGCGCAACAAGACCCGTAAGGGCGCGCTGCTCGGCGCGGTCATCGGCGCACTGCTGATGGCGGTACTCTCCGTGCCGCTCAACTACTTCGTCGTCTACCCCGCCTATGTGGTCTGCTACCATCTGCCGCTCGAGGCGATCCTCGGTATGTATCAGGACATCCGCCCCTCGGCAGACGGTCTGCTCGAATGTCTGCTGACCTTCAATATGCCCTTCACCTTCGTCAAGGGCATGATCGATGTGGCGCTGTGCTTTTTGGTCTACAAGCCCCTCTCCCCTCTGCTGCACAAGTAAAGCCCGCGGCGTGACACACAAAACATCAAAGGGAAGACCGTCCTGCGGGACGGTCTTCCCTTTCTTCTGTCTGCATTGCCTTTACAGGAATAGCTTATCCTCGGCGCGGCGGCTGTAATCGCGCTCGAGCATCGCCTTGTGGGAGAGGAATGCCTCATCGTCGAAATATTTCGCGCCGGTGGGGCAATTCTTCACGCAGGCATGGCACTTGATGCACACGCCCGTGACCTCGGCGGGATTTTCGCGGCTGATGCTGCCCATCGGACAGAGCGCCGCGCACACGCCGCAGCCCGTACACTTCGCCATGTCGGTCTGGGGCTTGGCCTTGAGGAAGTTCTTCGGCTCGCCGTCAAGGCCGAGGGGACGGTAGTAGGGCGCGTCGGCGTCGCCGTCCACCTGAATGGGCGCGGGCGCCTCGGTCAGCTTGCCGAGCCTCGTCACGACCGCCGCGCCGAGCTGCGCGAGCGCGGTCATGTCCTCGTGGTCGGGACGGCCCGCGGCAAGCGTATCGGAAAAGGCGTGCTGGCAGGCGAACGCGCCGGCGGCAAGGGTGTGGAAGCCTTCGCTCTCTAAGCTCCTGCACAGCTCGGCAAGCGAGTTATCAAAGCTGCGGTTGCCGAAGGTCACGACCGGCACGGCAAGCGCGCCGTTGCCGGCGAAGCCTGTCTGCACAAAGGGCAGGAGCTTATTCGGCACCTTGCCCGCGTAGGTGGGTGTGCCGAACACGACGAGGTCCTTGTCCGTAAAGGAATAGCTCTCCTCACGCGCGGCGGGCAGCGTGAAGTCGATGGTCTCCATCGGAAGGTCAAGAGCCTGCGCAATGGCGTTCGCCAGCGTCGTGACGACCTTGCGCGTTTTTCCGGTGGCGCTGAAGTAGACGGCGTAAACGGTTTTGACTTCCATGATGTGTCCTTCTCTCTCTTAATATTTTGCCGTCAGAGGGAAAACTCCTCCGGCGAGTGCGCTTTGGGGTCGAGCGAGGCGGGGCGCGGCGGCACGCGGCGCAGGGGATCGTAGCGGAAATGGCGGCAGCTGTCGGCGCTGTCCATCACGCCCTTGCGCGAACAGGCGACCTCGCGCTCGCTCACCACCGAGCCGTTGGCGCAGTAGGCACAGCGCGGCTCAATGTCCTTGCGGAACGGATTTTTCATGTTCTCTCTCCCCTTTTCTCTCTCTTTTCTCTTACAGGCTCAAAAGGTCGACCGCGCCGTCCTTCATCACGGCGCGCAGCTGCGTGACGGGGTGATCGTAGGAGTCGATGATGCGCGCGGCGATGACGTCCTCCAGCTCCTTTTGAATGGTGCGGCGCAGGTTGCGCGCGCCGTAGGTGAGCGAGTAGGACTTGCCTGCAAGATGCTCCGCCACCTCGTCGTCGTAGGTGAAGGTGAAGCCCTTTTCCTTCAGGCTTGCTGCCAGCTCGTCGAGCATGATGCGCGCGATGGCGGTGAAGTCCTTCTCATCGAGGCGGTTGAAGCAGATGATCTCGTCCACGCGGTTGATGAACTCTGGGCGCAGGAAGTCGCCGAGCGCCTTCATGATGCGCTCGCGGTTCTGCTCGTTCACGCTGCGCCCGAAGCCGACGCTGCCCTCCTTGCGATCCGATCCTGCGTTGGAGGTCATCACGATGACGGTGTTTTCAAAGTTCACCTTGCGCCCGTGCGCGTCGGTGATCTCGCCGTCGTCGAGAATTTGCAGCAGAACATTGAGAACATCGGGGTGCGCCTTTTCGATCTCGTCAAAGAGGATGACGGCGTAGGGCTTGCGGCGGATCTTCTCCGTCAGCTGTCCCGCCTCGTCGTAACCGACATAGCCCGGCGGCGAGCCGACGAGCCGCGAGACCGAGTGCTTCTCCATAAACTCCGACATATCGAGGCGAATGAGCGAGTCGGGCGAATCGAATAGGTCGGCGGCAAGCTGCTTGACAAGCTCCGTCTTTCCCACGCCCGTCGGGCCGACGAAAATGAAGCTCACGGGCTTGTGCTTAGGGCTGATGCCCACGCGCCCGCGGCGGATCGCCGCGGCGACGGCGTCCACCGCCTCGTCCTGCCCGATGATATGTCCTTTGAGGCGGTCGGCCAGCTCGGAGAGGCGCTTGAACTCAGCCTCTCTGATGCGGCTCGCGGGAATTTTCGTCCACAGCTCGATGACGCGGGCAAGATTGTCCATCTTCAGCTCGGGGTCACCCTGCGCGCAGAGCGCGTCCAGCTCGCTCTGCGCCTTGAGCTCAAGGCTCCTGAGCTCGGCAAGGCGCTCGAAGTCGGGATTTTCCGTCTCCGCCTCCAGCAGCTCGCGCTCCTTGGCGTAATCGTCCAGCTCGCGGCGCAGCTCCATGCGGCGGTTGATGTTCTCGTCGTGCAGGTTCATGTCCGAGCAGGCCTCGTCGATGAGGTCGATGGCCTTGTCGGGCAGGAAGCGGTCGGTGATGTAGCGCTCGGAGAGCACGACCGCCTGGCGCAGAATGCCGTCGGGAATTTTCACGCCGTGGAAGCTCTCATAGTAGTGGGCGATGCCCTTGAGAATTTTGAGCGTATCCTCCATGCTCGGCTCGTTGACCGTCACGGGCTGGAAGCGGCGCTCAAGCGCGGTGTCCTTCTCGATGTGCTTGCGGTACTCGTTGAAGGTCGTTGCGCCGATGACCTGGATCTCGCCGCGCGAGAGCGCGGGCTTTAAGATATTGGCGGCGTTCATGCTGCCCTCGGCGTCGCCCGCGCCGACGATGTTGTGTACCTCGTCGATGACGAGGATGACATTGCCGAGCTTGCGAATTTCTTCGATCAGCCCCTTCATGCGGCTTTCAAACTGGCCGCGGAACTGCGTGCCGGCGACGAGCGCCGTAAGGTCGAGGAGATAGACCTCCTTGCTGCGCAGCTTGAAGGGCACCTCGCCCGCCACGATGCGCTGGGCAAGCCCCTCGGCGATGGCGGTCTTGCCGACGCCCGGCTCGCCGATGAGGCAGGGGTTGTTCTTCTGGCGGCGGTTCAAGATCTGCACCACGCGCTCAATTTCCTCCGCTCGGCCGATCACCGCGTCGAGCTTGCCGTCGCGGGCGCGCTGGGAAAGGTTGATGCAATAGCTGTCGAGGAATTTGTGCTTGGCGGGCTTATCACCCTTCTTGCCGCGCTCGGCGCGGCCCGCGCCCTCCGCCGCGCCGTCTGCGGTCGCAGGCGCGTCGCTGTTCTGACCGAAGAGCCGCCCGAGGAAGGGGAAGGTCGCGGTCTTGCCGTCCTCATCCTCGTCGCCCTCAGGTGCGTCGATGCCCTCAAGGCTTTCGGCGCCGCCGAAGGCGCTCATCATCTCGTTGGAGATGGTGTCGAGGTCCTCGTCGGTGATACCCATGCGCTGCATCATCTCGCTCACCTGCGGCAGACCGAGATTTTTGGCGCACTTGAGGCAAAGCCCCTCGTTGATATTTTTTCCGTTCTCCATGCGGGTGATGAAGACGACGGCGACATTCTTTTTACATCTGGAACAAAGTTGTGGCTGCATAGTTGGGAAACCTCCGTTATGTGAGAGATGCGATGATGGATCGCGGGGTGTTGTTCATAAACCACGCGAGCAGGTGCGTCCCCGCCGCATGGTCCGCAAACCACGTCACGCCAAGGCGCGGCGCGAGATAGACAACAAGGAAAAGGAGCAGCGCGCCCTCGACGAGCGAGAGCGCCGCGCCGCCGAGGCCGTTGAGCTGCGCGAGCACGGGCAGGGAAAAGAGTCGGTCGAGCCCATGCGTGAGCAGGCGGAGCAGCAAAAGCAGCAGCAGGAAAAGCACGAGGAACAGCGCCGCCTGCACCACCGTTTTCACCAGCAGATAGGCCGCCCGCTCCGCCGCCGAGGCGACGGAGTCGCCGACCTCCTTCGTCACGCCGTCGATGGCGTCGGACGAAACGCCGAAGCGCTTGAGCGTGTCGAGCGCATTGCCGAGCGCCTCGCTGAGCTCATCGGGCAAAAGCCCGCCGGCACTCAGATCGTCGCCCTCTGGAGCGAGCGCGGCCGTTGGGATGTCACGCTCAAACTGCCCGATGACCTTCTCCTGCACCTTGGGGAACACGAGGTCGGTGACCGGCTCGACGAACATCGCGGTGAGCAGCGTCGCGCCGATGAGCGCGACCACCACGCTCACAAGTGCCATCAGACTGCAAATCAGCCCCTTGCGCGCGCCGAGAACGGCAAACACCGCCAGCGCAGCGGCAAGAACAAGATCGATGATAAGACCATTATCCACGCTTTTCACGCGCCTTTCAAGTGAAAAAATCTTCTATTTCCGGCGAATTACGGCACATAGAGCCAGCCGCGCCGCGAGCCGAGCAGCACCGCCGAGCCGTCGTCGCGCATCCGCACGCCGCGGGCGTACTGCGTGTCGGCGAGCGAGGCGTATTCGCTCAGATCCTCGGTGTAGATGACCAGCTCGTCGCTGTACAGCACCGCGAGATACTTCCCCGCCGCCGAAATGTCCAGCACATCGCGCTGCGTGTCGAGCGAGGCGATGAGGTTGCCCCCCGCGCCGACGGTGACGAGCCGCCCCGCGCTGCCCGAGCGATAGCGCGAGAGCACGAGCGCGCCGAAGTCCGCGCCGCCGAGCGTGCTGCCGCGCAGATAGGGATAGGCGTAATCGTAGGAGCCGCCGAGCGAGCCGTCCGCGCTGAGCGCGAGAAAGCGGTCGTTCGTCACGGCGACGAGCGTGCCGCCGAAGCTGCCGATCTCATAGAGCAGCGAATCATCCAGCACGCACTCCGAGACCGCCGTTTCCCGGTCGAGCGCATAGCGACGGATCGTGCTGGCGAACGAGGCGTTCTCCGAGCCGAGCGTCACAACGGCAACATGCTTGCCGCTGCGCTCCACGCAGGCGTCGAGCATATAGCGGTTGGAGGAATTGAAGGTAAAGGCCCGCTCTCCGGCGGCCGTGTAGACCGACACAGAGGACTTGTAGCCGCTCTTATCCGTCACGAGCGCGAGCAGGTCGGAGCTGTTGAGCCGCACCGAAATAACGCCCCCGCCGGTCTCGGCGCTCAGATCGCGCACCAGCCCCTTCTCTCCGAGCAGGTAGAGCGCCGTGCCGCCGACGCTGTAAACCGCCGCCGTCCTGCCGCCGACGGCGATGGCGGGGGACTCCAGCTTGACCTCCTTGGCGTAGACCTCCGTACCGTCGTTCGCCAGCACGCTCATGCGCGTGGTGGAAACAACGATCAGCCGGTCGCCGAGCAGGGCGAAGCGGTTCGTGCGGTCATTGTCGTAGGAATAGGTGTTCTCGCTCGCGGCATCGGCCTTATGATAGCTCAGCGCGCGTCGCAGGCTGTCGAAATTGGAGAGGTCGAGATAGGCCGCGGCGAGCACCGCCCCCAGCACGACGGCAAGCACCAGCACCAGCATGGCGATGCGGTGCAGCGCGCCGTGGCGCGCGGGCGCCGCGCGATCCGCGCGCAGCTCCTCGCGGGAGAGGTTTTCCTTGTCAGTCATTGAGCCGTTCATCCTCATACCATAGTCTTGTCATGTAAAGCCCCCCCGGCGGCACCGTGGGGCCGGCGAGCGTGCGGTCGCCGGCGTCGAGTATCTTTGGGATGTCCTCCGCCGTGAGCTTTCCCTCGGCGGCGTAGAGCACCGTGCCGGTGATGGCGCGCACCATGTTGTAGAGAAAGCCGTCCGCGCAGACCTTCAGCTCCAGCAGCTCGCCGCTGCGCGTCACGCGGCAGTAATGCACGGTGCGGATTGTGGTCTTGGTCTCCGTGCCGACCGAGCGCACGGCGCGGAAGTCGTGCGTGCCCTCAAAGGCCCGCGCCGCCGCGTCCATCGCGGCCTCGTCGAGCCTTTTGGGATAGAAGTACGCGCGGTTGACATAAAATGGGTTCTTGATGCGCGAATTGTAGATGCGGTAGGTGTATTCCTTCCTCAGGCACGAGCCGATGGCATTGAAATCCTCTGCCACCTCCAGCGCCTCGCGCACCACGATGTCCTCGGGCGTGTGGGTGTTGACGGCGAAGGGCAGGCGGTCGATGGGGATGCGGGAGCTCGTGCGGAAATTGGCCACATAGCGCTCGGCGTGAACGCCCGCGTCCGTGCGTCCGACACCTGTGAGCCTGACCTTCTCGCCGCAGACCATCGAAAGACCGCGCTGGAGCGTTTCCTGCACGCTCGCCTCGCTGCGCTGCATCTGCCAGCCATGATAGGCCGTGCCGTTATACATCAATTTTAGCGCAATGTTCCGCATGATCTGTGTCCTTTTTTTGAATTTTAGAAAAATCTTTTCACCGCGACCATCGCCGCGCACAGCGCGGCGTAAAACGCCAGCACCAGATAGTCCCTCGCCTCATAGCGCAGGACATGGAGCTTCGTGCGCCCCTCGCCGCCGTGGTAGCAGCGGCACTCCATTGCCGTCGCCAGCTCATCGGCGCGGCGGAACGCGCTGACGAACAGCGGCACGAGCAGCGGGATGAGCGCCTTGGCGCGCTGGAGCAGGTTGCCGCTTTCAAAGTCCGCGCCGCGCGAGCGCTGGGCGGACATGATCTTGTCCGTTTCCTCGATGAGCGTCGGGATGAAGCGCAGCGCAATGGACATCATCATCGCCAGCTCATGCACCGGTACACCCAACTTCTTGAGCGGGCCGAGCAGGTCCTCCAGCCCGTCGGTCAGGCGGATGGGGCTGGTGGTGTAGGTCAGAAGGAAGGTCCCCATAATCAGCAGCGAGATGCGCAGCATCATGGCGATGGCGGTGATCACGCCCTCGCGCGTGATGTGGAAGATCCAGAACTGCGCGATCACCGTGCCGGGAGTGTAGAACAGGTTCAGAACCGCGGTGAAGGCGATGATGAACAGCACCGGCTTTAAGCCGCGGAAGAGCACCCTCGCCCTGACCTTCGAGATGCGCACGGAGACGATCAGCGTCAATATCAGCAGGCCGTAGGCGACCGGCCCCTTTGCCAGAAAGATGGCAACAATGTAAAGCACAGTCGCGATCAGCTTTGTGCGCGGGTCGAGCCGATGGGCGAGCGTGTCGCCGGGGAAGAATTGTCCGAGGGTGATGTCCTTCAGCATACCGATCCCCCCCTTCGCAGCGCAAGGAGCGCGGCCTTGAGCTCCGCAACCGTGTAGACCGCGGGGTCGATGGGCAGCCCCTTCGCGCGCAGCGCCATGGCGACGCGCGTGACCTGCGGCACGTCAAGCCCCGCCGCGACCAGCTCGTCCGCGCGGGCAAAGACCTCGCGCGGCGCGCCGCTCATGAGCACATGGCCGTCCGAGAGGACGACGATGCGGTCGGCGTTCTGCGCGATCTCGTCCATGGAATGGCTGACGAGCACGACGGTGTTGCCGCGCTCCGCGTGATAGGCGCGGATGTTGGACAGCAGCTCCTCGCGCCCGCGCGGGTCAAGCCCCGCGCTCGGCTCGTCGAGCACCAGCACCTCCGGCTCCATGGCGATCACGCCCGCAATGGCGACGCGGCGCTTCTGTCCGCCCGAGAGCGCGAAGGGTGACTTTTGCAGCAGCCCCTCGTCCAGGCCCGCGAAGCGCGCCGCATCATGTACGCGGCGGTCCAGCTCCTCGCCGCTCAGGCCCATGTTGGTGGGGCCGAAGGCGATGTCGCGGTAGACCGTTTCCTCAAAAAGCTGATACTCTGGATACTGGAACACCAGCCCCACGCGAAAGCGCACGGCACGGATCTTCTTCGGCTCGGCCCAGATGTCCTGCCCGTCGAGCAGCACACGGCCCGCCGTCGGCTTTAAAAGGCCGTTGAAATGCTGGATCAGCGTTGATTTCCCGCTGCCCGTATGGCCGATCAGGCCGAGGAATTCCCCGCGGTAAATGTCAAGCGACATATCCTCCACCGCGCTGCGGCGGAACGGCGTACCCTCGCCGTAGGTATGCGTCAGATTTTCAATACGAATGATCTCGTTCAACTCAGTTGTCCTCTTTTGCCGATTTTCCAAAGCAGCGCACGATGGCCTCGGCGCACTCGTCCACGGTGATGGCCGTGAGCGGCAGGTCGCAGCCCTCGCCGCGCAGCTCGTATAAAAGCTCCACCGTGTCCGGCACGGTCAGTCCGATGGCGCGCAGCCGCTCCACCTGCGCGAACACCTCGCGCGGCGCGCCGTCCATGGCGACGCGGCCGTCGTTCATCACGACCACGCGGTCGGCGTTCACCGCCTCGTTCATGTGGTGGGTGATGAGCACAACGGTGATGCCCTCGTCGCGGTTCAGCCGCTCAATGGTCGTAAGCACCTCGCCGCGCCCGACGGGATCGAGCATGGCGGTCGCCTCGTCGAGCACGATGCACTGCGGCCGCATCGCAAGCACTCCCGCGATGGCGATGCGCTGCTTTTGTCCGCCCGAGAGCAGGTGCGGCGCGTGCGCGGCAAACTTCTCCATGCCGACGGCGCGGAGCGCATCGTCCACGCGCCGTCGGATCTCGTCGGTCGCCACGCCGAGGTTTTCGGGCGCGAAGGCCACATCCTCCTCCACCACATTGGCGACGATCTGGTTGTCGGGGTTCTGGAACACCATGCCCACGCGGCGGCGGATCTCCAGCAGCAGCGCCTCGTCCGCGGTGTCCATGCCGTCTACATACACATGGCCGCCGGACGGCAGCAGCACGGCGTTGAAGGTCTTGGCGAGCGTGGATTTCCCGCTGCCGTTGTGGCCGAGGACAACGGTGAAGCTCCCGCGCTCGATGGCAAGCGTCACGCCGTCGAGCGCAAGCGTCGGCTGCTCGTTCTCCTCGCCCGCGGGATAGGAATAGGTCAGATTTTCGGTTTGCAGCATGGTTGACATAATTTTTCTTCCTTTGTTTACTCGCTGCACCAGCGTCCGGCCGCGCCGCAGGGCAGCGCAAGCCCCGTTTCGGTGACGGGCAGGCCCAGCTCGTCCCAGGTCACCCTGCCGCCGTACCTCTCGGCAACGAGCAGGTGGAGCATATAGCCAAGCACCGAGGGCGCAAGGCCCGTGGTGTAGGAATTGATGATGACAAAAAGCGGCTTGTCGCTCAGCGCCTGCGCGCAGAGCTTGACGAAGGGGAAGAGGTTATCCTCCAGCTTCCACACCTCGCCGCCGGGGCCGCGCCCGTAGCTCGGCGGGTCCATGATGATGGCGTCGTAGGTCCTGCCGCGGCGCAGCTCGCGCTCGACGAACTTCGCGCAGTCGTCCACGATCCATCGGATCGGCGCTTCGGCAAGGCCGCTGGCCTTCGCGTTCTCCTTCGCCCATGCGACCATGCCCTTCGCCGCGTCAACATGGCACACGCTCGCGCCGCTCTTGGCGCAGGCGACGCTCGCCGCGCCCGTGTAGGCAAAGAGGTTCAGCACGCGGATGGGGCGCCCCGCGCCCTCGATCTTCTCGCGTGCAAAATCCCAGTTGACCGCCTGCTCGGGGAAAAGTCCCGTATGCTTGAAGTTCATCGGCTTACACTGGAATGTCAGGTCGCGGTAGCGCATCTGCCACTGCTCGGCCAGCCTCTCCTTATCCCAATGCCCGCCGCCGGTGGCGGAGCGATGATAGCGCCCCTGCGCGTTTTTCCAGCCGCGGTTCGCGTGCGGCGTTTCCCAAATGGCCTGCGGGTCGGGCCGCACAAGGATCTGCTTCCCCCAGCGCTCCAGCTTTTCGCCGCCGCCGCAGTCGAGCAGCTCGTAATCCTCCCACTTGTCCGCGATCCACATAGGCTCCTTCTCCTTCTTGGCGCACTGCGCCGCATACTAAATCACTGTATTATACTATACTGCCACGCCGTTCGTCAATCGAAAAAGAGGGCATTGTCAAAGGCTTTACAATATGTTAAACTTTCCTTTGCTGATCTGCGCTTTGTGGGAGGAAGCCTATGGACAAAATTCTGTTACATTCCTGCTGCGCCCCCTGCTCGGTCTACTGTGTGGACACGCTGCGCGGCGAGGGCGTCGAGCCGGTGTCGCTGTGGTTCAACCCGAACATCCACCCGTGGACGGAGTACGACCTGCGCCGCTCGACGCTGCTTGAATACGGGGAGCGCGAGCAGGTCGAGGTGCATATCTTAGAGGACTACGGCCTGCGCGGCTTCGTCCGCGCCGTCGCCGCCGACATCGACCGCCGCTGCGCGCACTGCTACACCCTCCGCCTCGGCACGGCGGCAAAATACGCCGCGGAGCACGGCTACGGGGCCTTCACCTCGTCGCTGCTCATCTCGCCCTATCAAAACCACGAGCTTTTGCGGACGGTCGGCGAAACGATGGCGAAAAAATACGGCGTGGCGTTCCTCTACCGCGACTTTCGCCCGGGCTTCCGCGCCGGACAGGCAAAGGCGCGCGAAATGGGCCTCTATCTGCAAAAATACTGCGGCTGCATCTTCTCCGAGGAAGAGCGTTACGAAAAAAAGATCGACAAGGCGCGCACGCGCTTTGCCGGGGAATGAGCAAAGGAGTTCAGGAGCATGAAACGATTTCTCTTCGCCGCGCTCGCGGCGCTGACGCTTTTTGCCCTCGCGGGCTGCAAGGCGAAGCCGCTCGAGCCGGAGACTCCCGATACCGCGGACTACTGCCTCACGGACGAGGACATTCCGCTGGACGAGCGTGCGCTTTCGCGCGCCGTACCCGATTTCCTTGATGCGCGGCAGCAAACGCTCTATCGGCAGGCCGCCGCGCTCTACGACGCCATGTTCGGCGGCGAGACGACAGGCATCGACTATAAATTTCCCGCGCCTGACGCTCCCTTAGACGAGTACAGCACCTACACCCCCGACGGCTCGGACTACACCTACATCAGCTCCCACAGCCGCTGGAGCTGGGCCGACTTCGACCGCGTGGTCCACGGCGTGTTCACCGACCGCCTTTGGTCTGAGCTCAACGACACCCCCGTCTATGTTGAGCATGACGGGGCGCTTTATATCCTCGACTGCTCCTACGGCGGCCAGTATTATAACAATGTCTTTCCCGACGAATTTACGCTTGTCGGGCAAACGGACGAGCGCATTGACTTCACGGTGACGGCGCACTACTCCTATCCCTACCCGCGAGAGGGCGAGAGCTATGAGGAACGCGACGAGCGGACGAGGACGAGCTATGAGTTCACGCTCACCTTCCCCGTCGTGCTGCTCCGCACCGACGCGGGCTGGCGCTTTGATGTGTTCTGCACCGGCGTCGCCGCCGAGATGCACTGTCCCGACGCCGTGTTCGCGGGTGTCACGGAGGAGGCTTTCTACGGCAACTCTTACGCCATCGGCGCGTAAGCGCCGCCGCATACAGAGAGCAAAACGGCAGGGCCTTGCCCTGCCGTTTCCTCATTGCTGACGCTGCTGCTTTGAGTTCGTCTGCGTGATCTCGGGCAGAAACTCCATAAAGCGAATGGAGTAGAGATCCGCGCTGATGTAGCTCCGCTCGTCGGGCTGATAGAGTGCGATGTAGTCGTTGCCGACCTCGTAGAGGATGCCGTGGGTGACGATGGTATTCTGCGTGCCGATCAGAAAGCTGACGATGACGCTGCGCCCCACATTGCGCGCCATCAGGCTCTTCCACGAGCTGTGGAGGATCTGCTCCGCCACGCTCATGCCGTTCGGGGCGGCAGGCAGCGGGCCGAGACCGGGAGCGATCTGCTGCGCCCCCATCACAGCGTCGGGCGCGGTCGGCGGCGTTTGCCCGCTCTGTCCGTCGGCGGACGGCTGCGGTTCTGCGGTCTGCACGCTGCTGTTGTCGATCATGGTCTGATAGGTGCTCGCGTTCCCCTGCGTCGTCACCGCGGGGAGGTATCGGTCGTTGTCCTGTGCGCCGCAGCGCGTGAGCTCGATCATAGCGTCGATTCCTTTCCAGCCTTGCATTTTGTCTCCTATGTATCGTAGTAGGCGTCTGTGGGATCATAAAAGCAATGGTTGCCGATGCGCGTGAGAAACACGCCGACGCCGGATGGGAAATTCCCCCGGCAGGTGTCGGAGAAGGGGTTGAAAAACCACAGCGCCTCGCCCAGCCCCATAAGTCGGTTGCCCGCGATCGCCCAATCCGCGATGGAATAGTGGGTGTCTGTCGGGCGCATATTGTAAATGTTCTGCGGGTTGTACGCGCCGCGCTCTGTCTCGCTCGCGCAGACGAACTGACCCGGCTGCATGATGATCCTGCGGATGCTGCCCTGCCCCACGCGGGCGTATTCGCCGCCCGCGGCGTTCACGCGGTTCATCACCACGCTCGCCACCGCCTTCATGCCCCGCTCCCCCTCGCCGCCCGCCTCGCACTCGATGAGCCGCGCGAGCAGCTCGCGGTCGGAATAGGCCATCGCCTCGCCTCCCTGCCTGCCGTTTTGTTCATCTCAGCCTATGCGCGCACAGCGCGTCCGTGTGAAAAAATTTTTTTGCCGAAACGGGAACTTTTTTCCCGTCTCCCTCGTCTAAGCCATTGTGCGAGGACGAAAAAAGCTCTCGAACGGATGACGACAGCGCCCCACGGTTTCCCGTGAGGCGCTGTTTTTTCCTGCTTTTACGGAATTTCCTCCTCGACCGGCGGCTCCTCCGCCTCCTGCTCGGCCATGGCCGCCGCACTCATCGCGCCGAGACCGCCGCGCATTTTGATCTCCTCCCACTTCTCGCGCGTGATGAGTAGCTGGCGCGGCTTCGAGCCCTCGAACGGACCCACGATGCCGCGCGTTTCCATCTCGTCGACAATGCGTGCCGCGCGGGAGTAGCCGAGCTTCAGCCGCCGCTGGAGCATCGAAACGGATGCCTGCCCCGTCTCCATCACCACGTCGACGGCGGCGGGCAGCAGCTCGTCGCCCTCGTCGGCGGCCGGCTCGGGTGCCGCGCCGGCAGGCGCGCCCTTGCCGCCCCGTTCCTTCTCGGCGACGTTCTCCTCGATCTTGCTGATGACGCTCTCGTCGTACTGCGCGGTGCCGTTTTCCTTGACGAAGCCGACCACGCGGTCGATCTCCTCGGCGGAGATGAAGCAGCCCTGCACGCGGCGGGGCTTGCCCTCGCCGAGCGGCGCGTAGAGCATATCGCCGCGGCCGACCAGCTTCTCCGCGCCGGTGGTATCGAGAATGATGCGCGACTCCAGCGAGGAGGCGACCGCGAAGGCGATGCGGCTGGGGATATTGGCCTTCATCAAACCTGTGATGACGTCCGCGCTCGGGCGCTGTGTCGCGATGACGAGGTGCATTCCCGCCGCGCGTCCCATCTGCGCCACGCGGCAGATCGACTCCTCGACCTCCTTCGCCGCAACGAGCATCAGATCAGCCAGCTCGTCGATGACGACCACAACGCTCGGCAGCTTTTTGAGCGTGTCGTCCGCTGCCGTGAGGGCGTTGTAGCCCGCAAGGTCCTTGACGTTATGCTCGGAGAAGAGCTTGTAGCGCTTCATCATCTCATAGACCGCCCATTGCAGCGCGCCCGCCGCCTTCTTCGGGTCGGTCACGACCGGAATGAGCAGGTGCGGGATGCCGTTGTAGGGCGCAAGCTCGACCATCTTCGGGTCGACCATGATAAAGCGCACCTCGTCGGGCGTGGACTTATAGAGCAGCGAGACGATGAGCGAGTTTGTGCAGACCGATTTGCCCGAGCCGGTCGTACCGGCAATGAGCACATGAGGGAGCTTGGCGATGTTGCCGATGATGTTGTGGCCCGCGATGTCCTTGCCGACGGCAAAGGCGACGGCGGATTTATGCTGCGTGAACTCGCGCGACTCGATCACCTCGCGGATATGGACAGCGGTGACGAGCTTATTGGGCACCTCGATGCCGACGACGGAAATTTTATCAGGGATCGGCGCGATGCGCACGCCCGATGCGCCGAGCGCAAGGGCGATGTCGTCGGCAAGGTTCGTGATCTTGGAGAGCTTCACGCCCTGATCGAGTGTGAACTCATAGCGTGTGACGCTCGGCCCGCGCACGACCTCGCCCGCGCTTGCGTCCACGCCGAAGCTCTTGATGGTCTCTGCAAGGCGGCGGGAATTGTTGCGCAGCTCTGCGCCCGCCTCGCTCGCGTTGCCCGCGCTGCCCTCGTCGAGCAGCGTGATGGGCGGGAAGGTATATTCGGGAATGTCCTGCTCCAGTTCGGTCTCGATCTCGCCGGCGACCTTCTCGGCCTCGGCGGCGACCTCCTCCGGCGCGGTGGACTTCATCGGCGCATTCGCCGCGGCGACAGCGGGGGGCGCGCTCGCGGCCGGCGGAATGCTCGGCTCGCTCGGTGCCGCCTCGACCGCAGGCGCAGGCGTGGGGACGCTCGCGGAAACAGGCGTGGAAACGATCGTAGGCGCGGGAGCGGTCTCCGCAGCCGCGGCCTTTGCGCTCAGCAGCTCGTCCGGCGTGCGCACATCGTCGGGCTTGTGGGCAAAAAAGCCGGAGAGCCTGCCCTCCTTCCTCGGTGCCTCGCGCTTCTCGCCGTCGAGCGGGATGTCGATGCGCGTCTTGGGCTTTGCCGCGGCAGAATGCGCGGGCGGCGCCTCGTCCTCCTCGTCCTCCGGCTCATAGGGGATGCGCTCATGCGCGCGCACGGCCTCGAGCACGGCGGCGGGCGTCAGGCGGAGTGCCAGCATCAAAAAGGTGACGAACAGCACCGCAAGCAGGATCATCGCAAGCGTTTTCTTCACCAGCTTCACAAGCATGATCGCCAGCGTCGCGGAGAAGAGGCCGCCGGACTCCAGCGCAAGGCCGCTGCGCCAGAGGAGCTTTGCAATGCCCTCCACGCCGTCATAATCCGTCTTGCACAGCACGAGGTGGAGCATCGCGCCGAGCAGCAGCGGCAGCAGCGCCGCGCCCACCACGCAGGCGGTCACGTTCCGCCCGCGGTGGAAGAGCAGGATATAGCTCACGAGCAGCAGCACGGGCGCGACCGCATAGTAGCCGTAGCCGACAAGGCCGCGGCAGAGCGCCGCGGGCTGGTCGAGCAGCCAGCCGCCCTGCTGGAAGTAGCTGAACGCGATGCACAGCGCCAGCACGAGGCACACCACGCCGCCGACCTCGCGGCGGATGGGGCGTTTCTTCGGCGCGGCGGCACGCTTGCCCGTCGTCTTTTTACTTGTCGTCCGCTTGCCGGACGATGCTTTCTTCTGCGTTGCCATAGCTTACCCCTTAAACGATCGTAAAGATGAGCACCAGCGCGCCGACGAGCCAGCAGTAGTAGGCGAAGGCGCCGAAGCGCCCGCGGTCGGCGATCATTTTCAAAAGCCGGATGCACAGATACCCCGTGACCGCTGCAACGGCTACGCCGATGAGATACATCGGCATTTCCGACCAATCGATCCCCGCGTCAACAGCGTCCTTGAGGCTCAAAATATTCGCGCCGAGGATGGCGGGAATGGAGAGGATGAAGGAAAAGCGCACGGCAAACTTCCGCTCGAAGCCCATAAAGCAGCCCGTGGTGATGGTCATGCCGGAGCGGGACACGCCCGGGCAGAGCGCGACGGCCTGCCCGAGGCCGACAACGAGCGCGTCGGCAAGCCTTGCGGTCTTTTCCGTCTTGCGGCCGCGGCGCACGCGGTCGCTCACAAAAAGAAGGCAGCCGGTGAAGAGCAGCGCGCCGCCGATGAAGTACATATTGTCGCCCAGTCCCTCAAAAAAACGGCGGAACGGCACCATGACGAACAGCGGCAGCGTGCCGATGATGACGAGCAATATCATGCGCCGCGCGGGCGGCACGGTCTTCGGTGTAGTCCGATGGATCAGATCGCCGATTCCGATGAAAAACTCCACGATCATCTCATAGATCTCATCCCAGTAGGCGATGAACACCGCCACCAGCGTGCCGAGGTGGAGCAGCACATCGTAAAACGGCGGGATCTCCGTCGCCCCCTGCATATTCAGCAGGTGCTCGGCGATGGCCAGATGCCCCGAGGACGAAATGGGCAGAAATTCGGCGACGCCCTGCACCAATCCCATGATAACGGCGGAAAGCCAGGTCAAAGCATTCACGCTCCTTTGCGCAAAAAATACAGATACAGTTTAGAGTATAGCACATCCCGCCGGAAAATTCCAGTGGGAATGCGGGCAAAGCCTATCTTCCTTTTTTGAGCCCCTCGCGCAGCGCCTCACACGCCTCGCTCCAGCCCTCGCGCAGCTCGCGTCCGAGCCGCTCGGTCCCGTCCCGCATCTCGGATACATAGCTCATGGCCTCCATCAGCTCTCCCTGCGCGTTGAAAAATTCGTCGCTCAGGCGCTCATGTCTGGGATAGCCTCCGCTGCGGTAGCGCTCGAGCACGAGCTCATAGCGCGCGCAGGCCCGCGCGACCGCATCCTCCCACGAAAGATACAGCTCGCGCATGGCGTTCTCGCCCACATGGCGCATCGCCTCGCGCTTATCGCAGAGCGCGGCGAGCTTCGCGCACAGGCTCTCGGCGTTCTCCTCGATGAGAAAGCCGTTTTGCCCGTCGCACACGCCCTCGGCGGCGCAGCTGCCCGCGATGAGCACGCTTGCGCAGCCGCTCGCCGCCGCCTCGCGCACGACAAGGCCGTTGGTGTCGAAGGTCGAGGGGAACAAAAAGAGGTCGGCGCGGCTGTACCACGCGCGCAGACGCTCGCGGTCAGAGACGGGGCCCGTGAAAAAGCAGCAGTCACTCAGCCGCAGCGCCTCCACGCTCGCGCGGACCTCCCGCTCGTCACCGCCCGCGCCGATGAACACCATGCGGAAGTCCTGCCCCCGCGTGCGCAGGGCACAAAGCGCGTCGAGAATGATGCGCAGGCCCTTATACCACATCAGCCGCCCGACAAAGAGGAGCAGCGGCACGCCCTGCGGCAGGTCATAGCCCGCCGTCGCCGCGGCGATGGCCGCCTCGCTCACGCGCCCGCGCGGCAGATCCACGCCGTTTTCCATCACAGTGTACTCGCCCTCGTAGCCGAGTGAGCGCAGATTTTCCCCTGCGCCGCGGCTCACCACCCACACCTCGTCGCAGGCGCTCACATTCTGCACGAGGGCGCGGATCGCGCTCTCCTGCAGGAGCCTGCTCTTGACCGCCTTGGCGATGTCGATGTCGAATTTTGTATGGTAGGTCAGCACCAGCGGCGCGTCCACGGTCTCGCGCAGCGAGCGCGCGAGGATCGCCGAGGCGATGGGGCAGTGCGTGTGCAGCAGCTCGACCTTCTCCTCGCGCAGACGCAGCGCCGTTTCCGGCGAGAAGGGGTAGCCCGCGACATAGCCGACGAGCTTTCGTGTATCTATACTCGGGTAGCGCACGACCGGAAAGGGATAGCCGCTGTCGTCTGCGCCCGGCACGGCGGGCGTGACCACCACGGCGTGTCCGTAATGCTTTTCGATGTTCTCCGCGTAGTTCACCACGGCGTTCGCCACGCCGTCGATGACGGGCGGGAAGGAGTCGTTCAAAAGGCAGATCGTGTGTTTGTCCACAGCGCACCTCCTGCAAAAATTCTGAAAATAGTATACCATATTTCCCCGCCGAATGATATACTGGTCGTAAACTTTTCAAAGAGGAGGGGATCCCCTTGCGCGTCCTGCACTGCACCGTTCCCGCCGCCTATGACGGGCGGCCGCTCAAGCATCTGCTGCGCGGCGAGCTGGGCATTTCCTCCACGCTGCTCAAAACACTCAAGTGGCGCGTGGGCGCGATCACCCTCAACGGCGAAAGCGTTCGTGTCAACGCCCTCGTCCGCACCGGCGACGAGGTGTGTGTCACGCTCTCCGAGCGCGTGCCGCGCGAAACGGACGTCGCTCCGCTCGACCTGCCGCTCGACATCGTCTACGAGGACGAGGACCTGCTCGTGCTCAACAAGCGCGCGGGGCTTGCCATGCACCCGATGTCCACCGACCTCGCCGCACCGAACCTCGCCGGCGCGCTCGTCGCCTATCTCGGCGCGGGGACGGTGCCGCACTTCGTCAGCCGACTCGATAAGGGCACCTCGGGGTTGCTCATCGCGGCCAAGTCCGGCTATGTTCACGAGCTGCTGCGCCGCGCGCTGCACTCCGAGGCGCTGCGGCGCGAGTACCGCGCCCTCGCCGTCGGTCATGTGATGCCGCCGTGCGGCGTCATCGACGCGCCCATCGCCCGCGCCGAAGGCTCGCTCGTCAAGCGCTGCGTCTCCCCCGACGGTCTCCCCTCGCGGACAGAGTATGAGGTCCTCTCCTACCACGGCGGCCTGACGCTCCTGCGCCTCGCGCCGCTGACCGGACGCACCCACCAGCTCCGCGTCCACATGGCCTCGCTCGGCTGTCCGCTCGCGGGCGACTGGCTCTACGGCATGGAGGACAAAGCGCTCATCGCGCGACCCGCGCTCCATTCCTATACGCTGTGGTTCACCCACCCGCTCACGGGGGAGGCGCTGCACTTCACCGCGCCGCTGCCGGAGGACATGGAGAGGCTGATAAAATAAGACGGCTCAACGAGCCGTCTTATTTTCGTTATTCTCTTTTTGCCGCGGTCAGCGCCCGCGCCGTTTGGATGCTGTAACCACCCTCGATGAGCACCAGCAGCACCCATCCGCTCACGACCGCCGCGCAGACGCCGTACAGTCCCCACACAGGGATCAGGAGGTACGAGAGCACCACGCGCAGCGCCACCTGCAAAAGTGACGCTACCATCGTCAGCCGCAGCCGCCCCAGCCCGCGGAAAAAGCCCTGAATGACCTCGCCGAGGAAGGCGAAGAGGTAGAGATACGCCATCGTGCCCGTGTAGCGCGCGCCCGCGGCGACGACCTCGGCATTGTCGGAAAAGAGGCCGACGAGCTGCGTCGAAAACAGGTAGCACGCTGTGCCGAGCGCGGCGATCAGCGCAAGCTCCACGCGCACGCCGACGCTGTAAAAGCGCCGCACACGCGCCTTGTTGCCGTGGCCGAGGTTCTGCGACAGTCCCACGACCATCGCCGCGCTGATGCCCTGCGAGAAGCAGAACAGAAACTGCTCGGCGCGCAGCGACATATTGTAGCCCGTCACCGTGTTGGTGCCGAGCGGCGTCAGCATCCCCTGCACCAGCAGCCGTCCGATGCACACCACCGCCTGCTGCAGCGCCGCAGCCCATGCATAGGAGAGCACCGCAGCGCCCATTCTGCGCTCAAAGCGCAGCTCGCCGCGCCGCAGCGTCAGCGGCGGACAGCGCCGCTCGGCGTAGAGGATGCACCACGCGGCGGAAAACGCCTGACAGAGCACCGTCGAATATGCCACGCCGCGGATCCCCCACGCGAACACACCGACGAACAGCACATCGAGCAGCGCGTGGAGCGTGGAGGAAACGAGCAGAATGACAAAGGGCGTGCGCGAGTTGCCGCAGGAGCGCAGCATGGCAGCGTAGTAGTTGTAGAGAAAGCAGCAGAGCAGCCCTGCGAACACGATCCGCAGATAGACCGCCGCCTCGCGGCAGACGGCCTCCTCCGTGCCCTGCGCGCGCAAAAGCGGCATTGAGCAGCCGACGCCGAGCGCGGCAATGGCCAGAGTCAGCACCGCGCCGCCAAGGAGCGCCATCGCGTTCATGCCGCGCAGCCGCCCCCAGTCCTCCGCGCCGCAAAGCTGGGCGCACAGCACGCCGACGCCGATGGTGCCGCCGATGACCAGCGCGTTCGCCACATCCACGATGGGCGCGGCGACGCTGATGCCCGCCAGCGGCAGGTCGCCGAGGAATTTTCCCACGACGATCGCGTCCACGATGCTGTAAAGCTGCTGGAAAATGTTGCCCAGAATGATGGGCAGCGCAAAATAGAGCAGTGTCGACAGCGGCGCGCCGTTCAGCAGCGCGTCGTGCTTGCCTGCCGCGCGGTACAGCCGCGCGGCCGATCTGTGCGGCACGAGATCTTCACCTCCCGCTTTCGTGTCTCTTACTTTTCCTTATAATACAGCCTGCAGTGGCAGTAGCCCTCGAACGCCGGATCGGCGATCTGCTCGCGGAATTCCTTGCACATGCAGCGGTTGTCCTCGGTCTTCGGCAGACGGCAGGGGCAGTACAGCTCCCGCTTGACCAGCGCCTCGCGCAGGCGCGCGACGGCCTCCGCGTCCTCGTTGTAACGAATTTTCATGCTTTCCTCCCTTATTTGCAGCCGTCGAGCATCGCGCGGATCTCGTCCTTGCTGCGCAGCCCCACCGAGCCGGTGAGCGTGTGGCGATCCTGCACGACCGCGAGCGTCGGGATGGACTCGATGCCGAACATCTGCGCCAGCTCGCCCTGCTCGTCGACATTGACGCGGCAGAACTTGACCTGCGGCTCCTCACGGTTGAGTTCTTCAAAGGCAGGCGCGAGCATCCGGCAGGGCTGGCACCACTCCGCCCAGAAGTCGATGAGCATGAGCGCCGGATCGTCGAGCACCTCGCTTTGGAAATTTTCGCTCGTAAGCGTCACGATGTCGGTGAAGGTGCGCGTTTCCACATAGGGCTCGCGCTCGGCCCCGCCGCAGCCGGAGCAGCCCCCGCAGCCGCCAGCCGAGCAGCCGCCGGAGCAGCCCCCGCAGCCGGACGAGGCAAATTCGCCGTCCGACGACTCCAGCTCGCCCTGCAAAAAGCGCTCGAGCACATCGTCCGTGCCGCCGGTGATGCCGGAAAAGACGAGCATGTGCTCGCCCTCCAGCGCCGCTCTTGCGTGCTCGCCGATGCTGGTGCAGAGAACGACCTCCACGCCGCGCTCCTTGAGCGCGCGGGCGACCGCCTCGTGGCTGAGATCCTCCGGCGCGATGACCTCGCTCGTGACAGGGTCAAGGTCCGTGACGGTGTAGATGACGAACTCCTTCGCGCGGCCGAAATGCTCAAAGAGAACACCGTCCTGCTGCGGCATTGCGATCTTCATAGAAATATCTCCTTTGCTTGTTATTAAGTTAAGGCTATCTTATCACACTTCCCGCCATTCTACAACCGGAAGTTTCCGTTCCTTATGCGCGGCGCAAAAAAACGCATCGCGCCCCTTGCGCCCGCCGCGCATTTTCGCTACAATGGGGAAAAGAAAACGCAAGCGAAAGGAAACGCAGCCATGAACGACGAGCTGACCGCGCAGGACATCCGAAAAATGCAGGAGGAGCTGGACGACCGACGGCTCCGCCTGATGCCGGAGCTGATCGAGGAGGTCAAGCGCACGCGCGCCTTCGGCGACCTGAGCGAAAATTACGAATACAAGGCGGCCAAGCAGGAGCAGAACCGCAACAAAAGCCGCATCCGCTACTTGGAGCGCATGATCGCCTCGGCCCGCGTGATTGAAGACCGTTCCTCTGCCGACGAGGTCGGGCTGTACGATAAGGTGACGGTGCGCATGGTCGAGCTGGGGAAGGAAAAGGTCTTTCAGATCGTGACCACCGTGCGCTGCGACGCCCTGCGCGGCCTTGTGAGCAAGGAGTCCCCCGTCGGCAGGGCCATTCTCGGCAAAAGTGTTGGTGAGACCGTGACCGTCCGCGTGAGCGACACGAACAGCTATCACGCCGAGATCCTCTCCATCGAAAAGCAGACGGACGACGGCAGCGCGCCGCTGCGCAGCTTTTGAGCGCGATGGACCGTTCTCTTATTCTTCACGCCGAGCGCGGCTTTCTCGTCTGCCGCAAGCCGATCGGCGTCGAGTGCGAGCACGAGCTGCCGCTCCTGCTCGCCGAGGCGCTCCCTTGCAGGGCGGAAACGCTCCGCTGCGTCCATCGGCTCGACCGCGCGGTCGGCGGCGTGATGGTATGGGCGCGCACGGCGGGCGCGGCCGCCGCGCTGAGCCGTCAGGTGCAGGAGCGGACGCTGCAAAAGGAATATCTCGCCGTCTGCGCGGGTATTCCGACGCCCGAGGCGGGCGAGCTGCGCGACCTGCTGTTCAAGGACTCCCTCAAGCAGAAGTCCTATGTCGTCGCCTCCGCGCGCCGCGGCGTCAAGGAGGCCTTGCTGGACTACTGCGTGCTGCAAAGCACGGAGATCAATGGCTCCCCCGCCTCCTTTCTGCGCGTAACGCTGCACACCGGACGCTTTCATCAGATCCGCTGCCAGCTTGCCTCGCGCGGCCACCCGCTGCTCGGCGACGGCAAATACGGCAGCCGTGAGCGCGGCTGCACGGCGGCGCTGTGGAGCTGCCGCCTTGCCTTCCGCCACCCTGAAACAAACGCACCGCTCGCCTTTGAGACCATGCCCCCGCGCGCCTTTCCGTGGGAGCAGTTTGCAGAAAACTAAATTGAGAGCGAGAGCCGATGTGTCGGCTCTCGCTTCCTTATGGAATGGAAATGATCCTTGTGAGCGACTCGAGCCATGTCCTCCCATTCGCCCGCACCACCGTCAGCGGCGTCACCGCCACGCTGTTCACCGCGCGGCGTTCCCCGCCCGCGCTCCCCGGCGGCAGGAAGTTCCCCGCGGCGCTCAGGCACAGCGGCTCGCCATCCTCCGCCGTCCCATAGCTGAGCATACTATGCCCCGGGAAATAGAGGATCGTCCCGAGCGGAAGCGCGCACAGCCGCGCGCGCTTTTCCCTTGGCGAAAGCGACGATACATCCTCCGCGTCGGGCAGCAGCGCCAGTCCCGCCGCGTCGCGCGGCAGGCGGAAGCCGAAGCAGCGGTAAATGTCCCCTACCAGCGCGGAGCAGTCCCGCCCGCCGAGCATACCGCCCCAGCCGTAGACCTCGCCGCGCGTCTTTTCCATCTGCGCGGCGAGGTTTTCCCGCGTGTAGGGCAGGTCGCCCACGCACACATCGGCGGCCAGCGGCACCATCGCCTCGGCGTATTCGAGCGCCCCCTCCGCGCCGCGCACCGGCAGGCGCACAAGGTAGTTATCATAGCACATGCGCCCGCGCAGCGCGCGCAGCGTCCCCGGCGGCGCGGCGAGCGGAACGCGCGTCCCCATCGGCAGCACCGCGCCGGAGACCCGCAGCTCATAGGGATCGCGGCAGAGCGTAACGCTGCTGCCGGTCACGCGCAGGAAGCTGCCCTCCTGCGCCGCGCGCCAGCAGTCAAGCTCCTTGCACAGCGCGATGTCCGACGCCGACACCCATCCCGCGTAATATGAACTCACCGCGCGGTAAAAGCGCCCGTCCGCGCTTTGCTCCAAAAGCGCCAGTGGCTCGTTCGGCAGCAGTGCGGTAAGCTGGAGCGTGTCGTCGTATCGGTCGCCCTCCCGTGCGGGGCGCGGCGTTTCCGTCGGCTCCGCGCGCAGGCTCGTGCGACGCACACTGACGCCACATCGCGCCCCCGTCGCGCAGAGCGAAGTCAAATCCCAAAGCTGCGCCCTCGTGCCCAACTCCCGCACGAGTCTCCTGTTATAGTGCGCGATTTGCTCTCCGCACATCAATACCGCCTGTTTCGTCCGCATAAAGCACTCCCCCTGTCCGGCGTTTGCTCTACTCTATGCGCCGCGCAGGGGGAGTTTTCTGATTTTATTGTATTCTCAGCAGCAGGCTCAGCACCAGCATATGCACGGGGTAAAAGGCATAGCAGGCGTATTGAAAGACCTTGCTGTGGTGACCCTGCCGTCCGCGGTAGAGCCAAATGGGCACGAGGGCCAGCAGCGCAAGCCCCTGCTCGCACAGCTCTATCTCCCGTCCGAAAAGCGTGAGCAGGAACATCTGCCCGCCGAGCAGCTCCACATTCAGCCAATACAGCGCCGCGATCTGCCCGAGCAGAGCCCACCATCTCCGCTCGCGGAAAAAGTAGAACACAAACACCGTCAGCACGCCCACGCCGTAGTAGTCCACCATGCTGAGCATACCGATCACATAGCCCAGTGCAACAACCGCCGCGCAGGTCAGGACATACGCCCAGCGCTTCCCCCTTGCCCGCACCGCTTCCATCAGCCGGATGCCGAGCAGGCCGAGCAGCAGCGTCCAGATCACATTCTGATGCACGGGGTAAAACACTGTGCCGCCGTACATCAGATCGAACGGCACCTCCGAGAGCACGGCAAAGAGCAGCATACGCTGCGCATAGCGCTTGAAGCTGCGTGTGTGGAAGTATCCCTCCACCGCCATAAAGGCAAAAATCGGGAATGCGATCCGCCCAACATGCGTCAGCCATGCCTGCGCAGGCAGCAGCGTCGCCCATAGGTGGTCCATCAGCATGAACGCCATAGCGAGGATATGCAGCGCCGCGGCGCTCAGGTCAAACTGTTTTTTCATCAAGAGTCTCCTTCTGTCCGTAAGCTGCTTAACAGTATAGCAAAGTAGGGCGTGTTTGTCCATCTCCCCAAAAGCCAAAAGCGGCGGTCGAATGACCGCCGCTTTTGTGTTGGCGCTACCTATCTTTCCGGGCCGTCTCCAGCCAAGTATTGTCGGCAGAA
>OIXG01000553.1_pt1 | contig 44918 bp, 42 predicted proteins | sample 1587731 | NCBI WGS metagenome assembly OIXG01 (sample SAMEA3888908, study PRJEB22519) | human gut metagenome | biome: human gut; feature: human-associated habitat; material: faeces | place: Denmark | collected 2010 | reverse complement strand
GCCGCTTGACCAGCTCCATGTCGCTCTGGCGCAGGAGCATCTCCTCCACGCGGTACACATCGTCGATGTAGCAGCAGACGACGCGGATGCCGGCGATGTCGTTGATGTTTCGCTTGGCGGACTCCATCGAAATATCACAGCCTTTGCGCCGCAGCTTTTCGATGATGCTGTTGGTGGACTTCAATCGGCTTTCGACATGGTGGATGGGGTTGTGCGCGTAGAGGATGCTGAACTCCTCGTTGAGCACCTCCAGCCGCGTCTGGATCTCGTGCACGGCAGAGCTGTAAAGGTGCTGAAAGCGAAGAAAGTCTTGATAATTATGATAGAGTAGGGCAGTTTCGTTCTGCAGAACGATGTCGGTGCGAATGGGGGCAAAGATATTGTCCATAGCGGCCTCCCTGAACGGTTGATCTCTATGCTCAGTATATCACACCGACGGGAACACGCAAGGAAAATTTGCGCGAAAAATGACTGGACAAAGAGACTTGGAATGGGTATACTGTAAGCTGTAATTTTATAAAAGCGGGCGGAAACGCTGCGGCGCAAAGGGAGGCGGGAGAGCATGGACATCGATATGGACATCAAGGAGCTGGAGGCGTTCGTCTATGTGGTGGAGAATTGCAGCTTTTCCCGTGCGGCCGAGCTGCTGCACCTGACGCAGCCGACCATCTCCTCGCATATCTCCGCGCTGGAGCGCAAGCTCGGCATCAAGCTCGTCGTGCGCACGACGAAGGAGACCTACCCCTCCGACGCGGGCAAGCTGCTCTATCGCTACGCGAAGGAGATTTTGCAGGTGCGCGAGAATGCCGCCGCCGCGCTCAAAAGCTTTTCCAAGGAGATGCGCGGCACCATCACGCTCGCAGCCTCCACGGTGCCGAGCCAGTATTATCTGCCGCACCTTTTGCAGACCTTCCACGAGAAATATCCCGACATCGCCTTCAACATCCAGATGGAGGACAGTCCGAAGGTCGTTGAGATGATCGTTGCCCGCTCCGTAGAGATCGGCTTTTGCGGCACAAAGGTCGAAAACCACAAGTGCATCGCGCAGGAGTTTGCCAGCGACTGCATGGCCGTCATCACGCCCAATACGGAGAAATTCCGCGCCTACGCCGGCTCGCGCATCCCGAAGGAGCTGCTGATGCAGGAGACCTTCATCAGCCGCGAGAAGTCCAGCGGTACCTACCAGTCCGGCAAGGAGATATTGGAGCATTTCGGCACCGACATCACACGCCTGCACACCGCCATCGAGGTCCGCTCGAGCGAGAGCGTGAAGCAGATGGTGGGCGAGGGGCTCGGCATCGGCCTCATCTCACTCTCCGCCGCGCGGGACTATGTGCAGTTCGGCAAGGTGCTCGCCTTCCCCTTCGAGGAAGAGGCGCTGCGCCGCCGGCTCTACATCGTCAAACACAAGAACAGCATCCTCTCGCCCATCGCGCAGGTCTTTTACGATTATGCGCGAAAGTACTATGAGCAGCATCGGGAAAAAGCGCCCATGTGAGGGCGCTTTCCTTTTTGCGGCAAAGTGCCGAAATTTATGATTTACTTTTTGCGCGCGGAGGGGTACAATAAAAAGGTTAAAAGAGAAGGGAAGGACCCGGCGGGAGGCGAGAGAGTATGCAGACGGTGCGCTCACAGCTCTTTGAGGGCATCACAAACGAAGAGTGCGCGCGGATGTTCCAGTGCTTCGGCGCGCGCGAGGCGGGCTATGAGGCGGGCGCGCTCATCAGTGAGTTCGACGGCGAGCAAAACGCCGTGGGCGTTCTGCTCTCGGGCAGCGCGGACCTTGTTCGGCTGGACGCCGACGGCAACCGCACGATCCTCGAAACGCTCGAGGAGGGCGGCGTGTTCGGCGAGGTGCTGGCCTTTTCCGGCGCGGGCGGCGACTCGATCTTTTTGGAGTGCCGGCGCGACTGCCGTGTGCTCTATCTCGACTACGACCAGATCACCCGCCGCTGCGAGAACGCCTGCCTGCACCACAGCATCCTCGTGCAGAACCTGTTCCGACTGCTCTCGACCAAGACGCTGCGGCTGAGCGAGCGGGTGGAGGTGCTCTCACGCCGCTCCATCCGCGAAAAGCTGCTGTGCTACTTCGGTCAGCTTGCGCGGCAGGAAAAGTCGGAGACCGTCACGCTGCCCTTTTCCCTCAGCGCGCTGGCAGAGTACATCAGCGCCGACCGCAGCGCCATGATGCGCGAGCTGAAAAAGCTCAAGGAGGAGGGTGTCGTGCGCATCGAGAACCGTAAAATTACCATCATGCAATAGAAATGCAGGAATACCTGCAAGAAAAACATTAAAAACTACAATTGACGCAAGATTTCCTTCGTGGTATTATCAAGTTTATCATAAATGTGCGAAAAGCTATTTGAAAAGAAAAGAGGTTACGCTATGTATCGCATCGTCAGAAAAGAGGCGCTCAAGCCGACCGTCATCCTGTATGAGATCGAGGCGCCGATGGTGGCAAAGAAGGCCGAGCCCGGCCAGTTCATCATCCTGCGCGTCGATGAAAACGGTGAGCGCATCCCCATCACGATCCACGACTACGACCGTGAGAAGGGCACCGTCACCATCATCGTGCAGACCATCGGCGCGACCACCGAAAAGCTCAGCCATAAGGCTGAGGGCGAGTCCATTCAGGATTTCGTCGGCCCGCTCGGTCGCCCGACCGAGACCGAGGGCAAGAAGAAGGTCTGCGTGGTCGGCGGCGGCGTGGGCTGCGCCATCGCCTATCCTGTGCTCAAGAAGTTCCACGACTGCGGCGCAGAGGTCCATGCGGTCGTCGGCTTCAAGAATAAGGATCTTGTCATTTTGGAGGATAAGTTCCGCGCAGCTTCGAGCGTGCTCAAGCTGATGACGGACGACGGCTCCTACGGCGAGAAGGGCCTTGTCACCGATGCGCTCAAGCAGCTCATCGAGGATGGTAACCGGTATGACGAGATCTTCGCCATTGGCCCCGCCATCATGATGAAGTTTGTCTCCAAGACCACCGAGCCTTATGGCATCCCCACCACCGTCTCGATGAGCCCCATCATGGTCGACGGCACAGGCATGTGCGGCGGCTGCCGCCTCACCGTCGGCGGCGAGACAAAGTTCGCCTGCGTCGACGGCCCCGACTTCGACGGCCACAAGGTCGACTGGGACGAGAGCCTCAAGCGCGGAAAGATGTATTTCGATTGGGAGCGCCATAAGTACGAGGAAACCTGCAACCTGTTCAAGGAGGTCAAGTAAGATGCCGAATATGAGCTTGAAGAAAAACGAGATGCCCGCGCAGGACGCTAACGTCCGCAACAAGAATTTCCTTGAAGTCGCGCTCGGCTATACCGAGGAGCAGGCGCTCGACGAGGCGGCGCGCTGCCTCAACTGCAAGAACCACCCCTGCGTCTCAGGCTGCCCCGTGCAGGTAAAGATCCCCGAGTTCATTCAGAAGATCACCGAGAAGGACTACGAGGGTGCCTATCAGGTCATCCACGAGACCTCCTCTCTCCCCGCTGTGTGCGGCCGCGTCTGCCCACAGGAGACCCAGTGCGAGGCGAAGTGCGTGCGCGGCATCAAGGGCGAGCCGGTCGGCATCGGCCGTCTCGAGCGCTTTGTCGCCGACTGGCACAACGCCAATGTGAAGGAAGAACCCGCCAAGCCCGCGTCCAACGGTCACAAGGTCGCGGTCATCGGCTCCGGTCCCAGCGGCCTGACCTGCGCGGGTGACCTCGCCAAGAAGGGCTACGATGTCACTGTCTTCGAGGCGCTGCACCTCGCCGGCGGCGTGCTGGTCTACGGTATCCCCGAGTTCCGTCTTCCTAAGGCGATCGTCCAGAAGGAGGTCGACGGACTCAAGGCGCTCGGCGTCAAGGTCGAGACGAATATGGTCATCGGCCGCGTCGTCTCCATCGACGAGCTGATGAGTGAATACGGCTTTGAGGCGGTGTTCATCGGCTCCGGCGCGGGACTTCCGATGTTCATGCACATCCCCGGCGAGAACCTCTGCGGCGTCTACTCCGCCAACGAGTTCCTCACCCGCATCAACCTCATGAAGGCGTATAAGGAAGGCTCCGACACGCCCATCATGCCGCTCGCGGGCAAGCGCGTCGCGGTCGTCGGCGGCGGCAATGTCGCGATGGACGCAGCCCGCTGTTCCAAGCGCCTCGGCGCGGAGGTCTACATCGTCTACCGCCGCGGCATGGAGGAGCTTCCTGCCCGTCATGAGGAGGTCGAGCACGCCGAGGAGGAGGGCATCATCTTCAAGACGCTCACCAACCCCGTCAAGATCAACGGCGACGACAGTGGCTATGTTTCCTCCATGACCTGCGTGGAGATGGAGCTCGGCGAGCCCGACGCCTCCGGCCGCCGCCGTCCGATCGAGAAGGTCGGCAGCGACTTCGACCTGCCGGTGGACTGCGTCATCATGTCCCTCGGCACCACGCCGAACCCGCTCATCAAGAACACCACCCCCGGCCTCGAGGTCAACCGCAAGGGTGGTATCGTGGTGAACGAGGAGGGACTGACCTCCCACGCGAGCGTCTACGCCGGCGGCGACGCCGTCACGGGCGCGGCAACTGTTATCCTTGCCATGGGCGCGGGCAAGCTCGGCGCGAAGAGCATCGACGAGCAGCTCAGCAAGAAATAAATCCCTCTACATAGCGCAAGAGAGAGCCGAAAGGCTCTCTCTTGTTGCCGCGAGGGGGGAGAAAAAGGCTTCCGGCAAGTGCCGGAAGCCTTTTTCTATGCGGTTATACGGTGATTTACTTCAGGCTCTCCGCGACGGCGACGGCAACCGCGACGGTCGCGCCGACCATCGGGTTGTTGCCCATGCCAAGGAAGCCCATCATCTCCACATGCGCGGGGACGGAGCTGGAGCCGGCGAACTGCGCGTCGGAGTGCATACGGCCCATGGTGTCGGTCATGCCGTAGCTGGCGGGGCCGGCAGCCATGTTGTCGGGATGAAGGGTGCGGCCCGTGCCGCCGCCGGAGGCGACGGAGAAGTACTTCTTGCCCTGCTCAATGCACTCCTTCTTATAAGTGCCGGCGACGGGGTGCTGGAAGCGGGTGGGGTTGGTGGAGTTGCCGGTGATGGACACGTCCACGCCTTCGGCGTGCATGATGGCGACGCCCTCGCGCACATCGTCGCAGCCGTAGCAGCGCACATTCGCACGCTCGCCTTCGGAATAGCGGATCTCGCGCACGACGTTCAGCTTGCCGGTGAAGTAGTCGAACTGCGTCTGCACATAGGTGAAGCCGTTGATGCGGCTGATGATCTGCGCCGCGTCCTTGCCGAGTCCGTTGAGAATGACGCGCAGCGGCTCCTTGCGGGCCTTGTTGGCGTTCTTGACGATGCCGATGGCGCCCTCCGCGGCGGCGAAGGACTCGTGACCGGCGAGGAAGGCGAAGCACTTCGACTCGTCGGAGAGCAGCATCGCGCCGAGATTGCCGTGGCCGAGACCGACCTTGCGGTCCTCGGCGACGGAGCCGTCGATGCAGAAGGACTGGAGACCCACGCCGATGAGCTTGGCAGCCTCGGCAGCGGACTTCACGCCGGACTTGAGCGCGATGGCGGCGCCGACGGTGTATGCCCAGCAGGCGTTTTCAAAGCAGATGGGCTGGATGCCCTTGACGATCTCGTAGGGATCAAAGCCCTTCGCCTGACAGATCTCGCGGCACTCCTCCACGCTCTTGATGCCGTACTGCGCGAGGACGCCGTTGATCTTGTCGATTCTTCTCTCGTAGTTTTCAAACAGAGCCATTTTCTCGTCCTCCTTCCTTATTCCTGACGCGGGTCAATGTACTTGACCGCGGCGTCCCACTGGCCGTAGTGGCCCTTGGCCTTTTCGATGGCCTCGTTGGCGTCGATGCCCTTCTTGACGAAGTCCATCATCTTGCCGAGGTTGACGAACTCATAGCCGATGATCTCGTCCTGCGCGTTGAGCGCCATCCTGGTGCAGTAGCCCTCGGCCATTTCGAGGTAGCGCGGGCCCTTGGCGACAGTGCCGAACATGGTGCCGACCTGAGAGCGCAGGCCCTTGCCGAGGTCCTCGAGGGAGGAGCCGACCGCGAGGCCGTCCTCAGAGAAGGCGGACTGGGTGCGGCCATAGACGATCTGGAGGAACAGCTCGCGCATGGCGGTGTTGATGGCGTCGCACACGAGGTCGGTGTTGAGCGCCTCGAGAATGGTCTTGCCGATGAGGATCTCGCTGGCCATCGCGGCGGAGTGGGTCATGCCGGAGCAGCCGAGCACCTCGACCAGCGCCTCCTGAATGACGCCCTCCTTGACGTTGAGCGTCAGCTTGCACGCGCCCTGCTGGGGAGCGCACCAGCCGATGCCGTGGGTGAAGCCGGAAATGTCAGAGAGCTGCTTGGCCTGCACCCACTTGCCCTCTTCGGGAATGGGGGCGGGGCCGTGATATGCGCCCTTGGCGACCGGGCACATATGCTGAACTTCGGTCGTGTAAATCATGGTGATCTTCCTTTCTTATCATAGATGTCCGCCGCCGTGCGGCGGACGCCTGACGAGCTATCCGCATTGTATCAAATGTTGCGCACATTTGCAAGCCGTATTTCGCGCGGTCCCGCGCCGGGGCGGGCTTGTGCCAGATGCTGTGCTTTTTCGTCCTCAATTGTACAATGTGACAAGAGACAGTTTTTCCAATGCTGCATATTTTATCAAACTTACCGTCTTGACGAATGGATATACACGCGCTACAATATCACCATCAAATATGACAGATGCATGAGGAGTTCTAATACTATGTTCCGTTTTGCTTATGCAAAAGTGAATGATGGCATGACCGCCGCTGCCTGCTGCGCAGAGGCTGCTTCCTCCTGCGCTGCCGCCAACACCGCCGCTATGAACGCCAATATCGCCATGGACGCTGCTCTCGCGGCGTCCATTTTGCTTTGCCTGCGCGTACTGGGCCTGTCCATTTACGGCGTGATTATTGGCATGATCATTATTATTTCCCACAGGCACTTGGCAAAACGCAAGCGCGGGTATTGAAGAAATTCGGTACAGCAAAGCGGTTTCGCCAAGTCGGCGAAGCCGCTTTTTTGTATAAATAACAACAAACAAATTTTTAAGAAAAAGGAGAACCCAAGATGAAAAAGAAGTTTGCAGCCATGCTCATGGCAGCCGCGATGGTATTCACCATGGCAGCCTGCGGCCAGAAGGCCAACACCCCCGACACTCCCGACGCGGACGGCTCCGGCGGCCAGTCCGGCACCGAGGTCCAGACCTTCGTGCTCGGCACCTGCGGTCCGCTGACCGGCGGCTATGCCATTTACGGTCAGGCCGTCGTCAACGGCGCGGAGCTTGCCGTGGAGGAGATCAACGCCAGCGATTCCACCGTCAAGTTCACCTTCCTCAAGCAGGATGACGAGGGCGACGGCGAAAAGGCCATCAACGCCTACAACGACATGATGGATAACGGGATGCAGGTCCTCGTCGGTCCCACCACCACCGGTGCGTCCATCGCGGTCGCCGCGGTCACCTATGCCGACCGTACCTTCATGCTCACCCCGTCCGCATCCTCGCCCGACGTCACCGCCGATAAGGACAATGTCTTCCAGGTCTGCTTCACCGACCCCAATCAGGGCACCGGCGCGGCTGACTACATCGCCGAGAACATGGCGGGCGCGAAGGTCGCCGTCATCTACCGCAACGACGACGCCTACTCGCAGGGTATCCGCGACACCTTCGTGAAGGAGGCCGAAGCCAAGGGCGCCTTTGAGATCGTCTCCGAGACCACCTTCACCGTAGCGACCGCCACCGACTTCTCCGTGCAGCTCACCGCCGCTAAGAACGCCGGCGCGGATGTCGTGTTCCTCCCCATCTATTATGAGCCTGCCTCCGTCATCCTCAGTCAGGCCAAGGCCATGAGCTATGCGCCCACCTTCTTCGGCGTGGACGGCATGGACGGCATCCTCACCATGAAGAACTTCGATACCTCCCTCGCCGAGGGCGTCATGCTCCTCACTCCGTTCTCCGCCAACTCCGAGGATGAGGCTACCAAGAGCTTTGTCAAGACCTACACCGAGAAGTTCGGCGTGGAGCCGAATCAGTTCGCTGCCGACGCTTACGATGCCGTCTATATCGTCAAGGCGGCGCTGGAGAAGGCAGGCTGCACCGGCGACATGACCGCCCCCGAGATCTGTGATGCACTCGTCGGCGTTATGACCAGCCTCAGCGTGGACGGCCTCACCGGCAAGGCGATGACATGGAATGCCGAGGGCGAGGTTTCCAAGGCACCCCTCGCCGCCGTGATCGAAAACGGCCAGTATGTCATGAAGTAATTCAGCTTCCTTTCGTTTCATACGTCTCTCTCTTTGGGTCCGGCTGCCGGGGGCGCAAGCCCCCGACGGCCACAGCCCTGTTCTATGGCGGAAACAAAGGCAGGGGAGAGGGCGTCGCTTGCCCTTGTTTCTGCCACAGAAAAAAGCTTGGGAAAAAGAGGTGTTCCTTTGTATGGAGTTTTTATCCTATCTCATCAGCGGCATCAGCCTCGGCAGCGTATACGCCATCATCGCGCTCGGCTACACGATGGTCTACGGCATCGCCAAAATGCTGAACTTCGCCCACGGCGATGTCATCATGGTCGGCGGATACATTTCCTTCTGCGCGATGTTCTATCTGCATCTGCCGAATGTCGTGGCGGTGCTGCTCGCCGTCGTCGTCTGCACCCTCCTCGGCATTTTCATTGAGCGGCTGGCCTACAAGCCGCTGAGAAGCGCGCCAAGCCTCGCGGTGCTCATCACCGCCATCGGCGTGAGCTATTTCCTGCAAAACTCCGCCCTGCTCATTTGGAAGGCGGCTGCGCGGTCCTACACCCCCGTGGTCACGGGGACGGCGAGCCTCTTAGACGGACGGCTCTCCGTCTCCTACATTTCGCTTCTGACCATCGTGGCCTGCGTCGTCATCATGCTCTCCTTGACGCTTTTTGTCAGCAAGAGCAAGCTGGGCAAGGCGATGCGTGCCTGCTCGGAGGATAAGGCGGCGGCGCAGCTCATGGGCATCAATGTCAACGCGACCATCTCCGCGACCTTTGCCATCGGCTCGGCGCTCGCGGCCATCGCCGGCGTGCTGCTGTGCTCGTTCAACACCTCGCTCATGCCGACCACCGGCTCTATGCCCGGCATCAAGGCCTTCACCGCCGCCGTGTTCGGCGGCATCGGCTCCATCCCCGGGGCGTTCCTCGGCGGACTGCTGCTCGGCATCATCGAGGCGCTGGCGAAGGCGTATGTCTCCACCACGCTTGCCAACGCCATCGTGTTTGCGGTGCTGATCGTGGTGCTGCTCGTCAAGCCCGCGGGGCTGCTTGGCCGCTCTGTGCCGGAGAAAGTGTGAGGTGAGAGAGATGACAAAAGCAAAAAAGAAATTTTTCTCGCTCAAAAAAACCACGAGGATCGACCTTGCGACCTACCTTGGCGTCATCATTGCGTTTGTTGTGATGACCGTGCTCAAGGACGGCGGTGCGCTCAACCGCAAGACACTCGGATTGCTCGTGCCGATCTGCTGCTATATGTCCATGGCCGTTTCACTGAATCTGACCGTCGGCATTCTCGGCGAGCTGAGCCTCGGCCATGCGGGCTTCATGAGCGTGGGCGCGTTCTCCGGCGTCATTGTCTCGCAGAGCCTGCTCACAGCCGTTCCCAGCGCGCCGGTGCGCCTCGCTATTGCCATGATCGTCGGCGCGAGTTTTGCCGCCCTCGTGGGCCTGCTCGTCGGTACGCCGGTGCTGCGGCTTCAGGGCGACTACCTTGCCATTGTGACGCTCGCCTTCGGCGAGATCATCGCGGATCTTGTCAACTGCCTCATCGTCGGCTATGACGCCTCGGGTCTGCACATCCTCTTCAACCTTTCCGGCAAGAAAACGATCGATGACCTCGGCCTCGACGCGGCGGGCTACGCCATTATCAAGGGTGCGCAGGGCGCGACCGGCACCAAGACCATTGCGAGCTTTACCGCGGGCTTCGTGCTCGTGATGCTCACGCTCGTCATCGTTTTGAACCTCACGCGCTCGCGCGCGGGGCGCGCCATCATGGCGATCCGCGACAACCACATCGCCGCGCAGTCCATCGGCTTGAACCTCACGAAGTATAAGCTTATGGCCTTCGTCACCTCCGCCGCCCTCGCGGGCGCGGCGGGCGCGCTCTACGGGCTGAATTACTCCTCGCTCCAGTCGGTCAAGTTCAACTTCAACACCTCCATCCTCGTGCTGGTGTTCGTGGTGCTCGGCGGGCTCGGCAACATTTGGGGCAGCCTCCTCTCCGCCGCGGCGCTGACCATTCTGCCCGAGGCGCTGCGCCAGTTTGCAGATTACCGTATGCTGGTCTATGCCGTCGTGCTCATCCTCGTGATGCTCGCGACCAACGATCCGCAGTTTAAGACATTTTTCGCAAAGCTGCTCCCGCATCGGCACAATGCCGAAGAAAAGGAGGGTTGACCATGACGCAGAAAACCAAGCTCGTTCCCGTCAGCCGCGAACCGGCGCTGCTGCCGGAGCGCGACGCCGATAAATCCCCCGTTCTTGAGTGCATCGACCTCGGCATCACCTTCGGTGGATTGAAGGCGGTCGACAGCTTCAACATCACCATCGGCCGTACGGAGATCGCGGGCCTCATCGGCCCCAACGGCGCGGGCAAGACGACCATCTTCAACCTGCTTACCAAGGTCTATCAGCCCACGCACGGTACGATCCTTCTAAACGGCAAGGACATTCACGGCCTGAGCACCGCGCAGATCAACCGCGCGGGCATCGCGCGCACCTTCCAGAATATCCGTCTGTTCCAAAACCTCACGGTGGAGGAGAACATCACCACCGCTATGGATACGCAGATGCACTACAACATGGTCGAGGGCATCTTGCGCCTGCCGCGCTACTGGCGGGAGGAAAAGGTCGTTCATGAGCGCGCGCTGGAGCTGCTGTCCATCTTCCACATGGAAAAATTTGCGGACGCCAAGGCGGGCAGCCTGCCCTACGGCGCGCAGCGTCGGCTGGAGATCCTCCGCGCGCTGGCGACGAACCCCTGTCTGCTGCTGCTCGACGAGCCTGCGGCGGGCATGAACCCGAGCGAGACGGCGGAGCTGATGGAGAATATCCGCTCCATCCGCGATACCTTCAAGATCGCGGTGCTGCTCATCGAGCACGACATGAACCTCGTCATGAACATCTGCGAGGGCATCGCCGTGCTGAACTTCGGGCGCATCATCGCCAAGGGCTCACCCGACGACATTCAGAATAACCCCGAGGTCATTGAAGCCTACCTCGGCAGGAAAAAGGAGGCGTAAACGATGGGCGAGATCTTAAAAGTGGACGGTATCCATGTGTACTACGGCAGCATCCACGCCGTCAAGGGCGTTTCCTTCGAGGTCAACGAGGGCGAGGTCGTCACGCTCATCGGCGCGAACGGCGCGGGCAAATCGACCATTTTGAACACCGTTTCCGGCCTGCTGCACCCCAAGACGGGCAGCGTCGTCTTTGAGGGCAGAGACCTCAAGGGCGTCGCGCCGCACAAGATCGTCGAATACGGGCTTGCGCAGGTGCCGGAGGGCCGTCACATCTTCCAGCAGATGAGCGTGGAGGAAAATTTGCAGATGGGCGCCTACACGCAGCCCAACGCCACCGTCGAGCCGGGCATCGCGGATGTTTACGAGCGGTTCCCACGCCTTGCTGAGCGCCGCCGTCAGATCGCCGGCACGCTCTCCGGCGGCGAGCAGCAGATGCTCGCCATGGGCCGCGCGCTGATGAGCCGCCCCAAGCTGCTGATGCTCGACGAGCCGTCCATGGGCCTCGCACCCATTCTGGTCGAGCAGATCTTCGACATCATCCGCGAGCTGCACAGCGCGGGCACGACCATTCTGCTCGTCGAGCAGAACGCACAGGCGGCGCTTTCCGTCGCCGACCGCGCCTATGTGCTCGAGACCGGCAGGATCTCGCTCACCGGCACAGGCGCGGAGCTGATGGCAAGCGACGCGGTGCGCAAGGCATACCTCGGCGGCTGAGGGAAAAGCAAATCACTTGACGCGGCAGCGCGGCCCTGCTATCATAGGCATTATGATAGGGGGCCGCGTTATGCAGTTTTATGAGTTTCACGACGGGCTTTGCCCGCTGGGCGAAAAAGCGCCGGAAAAATGGGAAAATGTGCTCGCCATACTGGAGCCGGAGGAGGTCGGTGAGGTCGCCCTGCCAACTGCGCTGACGCCGCCGCTCACCTCCGACAGCGTGTATGGCTCGCAGCTGTGCGCGATCCTTGCCGACCAGAACGGCATCACCGGACATATCCATATTCCGGCGCGCGGCAGTCAAGCGGCGCGGCGCTTTGCCTTTTCATGGGCGCAGGGCAGCCTGCTCATCGTCGACCACGACCGCACGGTCGCGGGCTGCCTCGATGCGATCCGCTCCATGCGCACCCACAACATCGGCGGCGCGGACAGCTTTCTTGCCGATCTCCTTCTCACGCTGGTGCGGGAGGACCTTTCCTCGCTCGAGCAGCTTGAAACGCGCATCACGAACTTGGAGCAGGAGGTCCTCACCGACAACACGGACGGCTTTATCCACCGCATGAGTGCCGTGCGCAAGGAGCTCAGCCGCGAGAACCGCTTTTATACGCAGCTTGCCGACTTCGGCGCGTCTCTGCTCGAGGAGGCGGACGACCTCTTCGATAAGCACGCCACGCGCCGCATGAACTATTTTCTGCGCCGCGTGGAGGCGCTGAAGAACGAAACGGAGCGCCTGCGGGAATATGCTGTGCAGGTGAGCAGCGAGTATCAGTCGCAGGTAGACATCGCGCAAAACCGCGTCATGCAGCTTTTGACCATCGTGACGACCATCTTTCTGCCGCTCTCGCTCATCGTCGGCTGGTACGGTATGAACTTCGATATGCCGGAGCTGGAGTGGGAGTACGGCTATCCCGTGATCATCGCGCTGTCGGTGCTCGTTGTTGTCCTGCTCATTCGTTATTTTAAGCGTAAGAAGTGGTTTTGAACCAATGAAGAAAAAAGAGGAAGTCCGCAGCTGCGGACTTCCTTCTTTTACTGCGGGAAGGAGCTTACAGGCCCTTCTCGTAGCTCTCGATCATCTTCTTGACCGTGTGACCCGTACGACTTCTGAGATTCTGAAGGACTTTTTCGGTTGTTTTCCCCGTGAAAATCTTGATTTGCAGGGACATTGAGCCGTCAGCATCGGGCGTGACAAAGATTTTGTCGATGTACTTTTCAACAAATTCCTTGTCGATCAGTCCCTTGGCCGCATCTCGCTCCGCGTTTTTCAGGACCCTACGGATGGTCTCAATCTGTTTTTTGTAGTCAGATGCGGAGTCTCGCTGCTGGGTCAACTCCATCAGTTCCTGCTGGGCCTCATCCAACTCCTTGGCGCACTGCTTGTTCATGGAGAGAAAGTCTTTGTCCGACAGTTCGCCGAGGGCGTTATAGGTCAGCAGCTTCTGCTTTTTCTTTTCGACGGTCGTAATTTTCTGCTCCAGAGCTGTGATCTGCCGCCCCAGGTCGCCGTCCCGATCCAGAGATTTGTACATTTCCATGTACTCGTCCACCATGGCCTCGGCATCGTCCTCCGTCTCCCGGAAAACCTCCAGCAAAAGCGGCTTTAATTCTTCCTCGTAGATGGGGAAGGAGGCGCAGGCGCCCGCCCCGCTTTTGATCTTATTGCTGCACACCCACTTGCTGTTTTTGTTCCCCTGCTTGTCCTTGGATTCCCGGCGGTAATAAGCCGCGCCGCAGTCCGTACAAAACAGCTTGCCCGTCAAGAGGTTGGCGTGGTTGCAGATACCTTGACGACCCTTCACATCCTCGCTGCGCTTGCGCAGCACCTCGTTGGCCTTGTCCCACAGTGCCTCGGATACGATGGCGGGGACGATCTCGCCCGTTTCATCCTTGAACATGACCCACTCCTCCGGGGGCAAGAATTTCTGCTTCTTGGTGAACAGGTCGATGACCTTGACCTTGTTCCCCACATAGTACCCCTTATACTTGGGATTGGAGATCATACCGGACATGGTGGTGTGGGCGATCTTTTTGCCGTTGTGGTTGCGGTAGCCCCGTTCCCAAAACAGATTTTCGATCTGCTTCATGCTGTGCTGACCCGTGGCGTACAACTCAAACAGTTCCCGCACCATGGGGGCCTCATCCTCGTCGATCACCAGCCGCCCATTGTCCTTTCGGTAGCCGAAGATACGGCTGTTGCCCAGCACCACACTGTTTTTGATGGCCTGCTGGTGTCCGAACTTCACGCGGCTGGACAGCTTGCGCAGTTCGTCCTGGGCGATGCCGGACATGATGGTCAGGCGCAGCTCGCTGTCCTCGTCCAAGGTGTTGATGTTGTCATTCTGAAAAAACACCCCGACCCCCGCGTTCAGCAGTTCGCGGGTGTATTGGATGGAGTCCAGGGTGTTACGGGCAAAACGGGTGATCTCCTTGGTGATGATGAGGTCAAAGAGCCCGGCGCGGCCGTCCTCCACCATGCGGTGGAAGTTTTCGCGCTTTTTGGTGGTGGCGGCAGACAAGCCCTCGTCAATGTAGCCCTCCACATAGATCCAGTTGGTATTTTTTCGAATCAGGCTTTCGTAGTATTGAATTTGGTTACCCAGAGAATTGAGCTGTTCGTCGCTCTCGCTGGATACACGCGCGTAAAAGGTCACTCGCATAGGAATATCGTAGATGGTTTTCGTTTTCAGCAGCTGCCGAATATTGTGAATATCCATAAGTACATCCTCTCATAAAGTTCGTTTTATCATGTTCATTATAGCATTGTCGCAACAGCGAATCAAGCCTGTGGAAACATCTACAAAAGGAGCGCAGTTCCCCCCGGAACTGCGCCGAATTCTTCTCCCTCGTCTTGCGCTCTTTCTGATGATTTACGCCTTTTGCGAAACCGGATACTTCGTCCAAATCAGGTGGTTCATCTTCCGGTATTCATCCATGGTGATCACTCCCTGATCACGCAGAGTGCGGTTGAAATAGCTGAGCCAAAGATAATGCTGCATATTGCGCTCCGGAGTTTTCTGATCCAAGATGAAATCACCCCCCATTACATTCCATATTTTTTCCAGAAAGAGGGCGTTTATTCTCCTTGATTGAGTTGCTTCTGCATACAAAAAGGCATCAGGAAATTGTCTCCTGATGCCTTAGTGTGATGTATGCAGTTTTGCGTGGTATGTATATAAAAAGTATGCGAGAATTGCAGAAAAATCCGCAATACTCCTGTTTGACACAAAAAGAACGGAAACATAGCCGCTAAGCGGCAAAGGAAGAAACTGACTGCCTGATCGGCAGTAAAAAGAAACTGTTTACGCATTTAGTGTAATGAATCGCGAGGCTGAAGTCAAGAGAAAGTTTTTCGACTTTATTTGACTATGCCGCAATTGTTTTTAGCGTTTAGACCGCCAGAATGTAGTTGCAGACCGTGACATCCAGACGCCAATGGGACAGATGGAAAACGCTCACAGCCATCAGAGCCAGTCGGTTGTACGCGGTGGGCAGGTTGTGTTCCAGCGCAAACTTGCGGTTGCGACCGCGCAGATAGTATATCCCATCTATCTGATCGTGATTCAACTCCCTGCCGTTGGATGCGAAGCGCACTTCCAGCTCGCGGATCAGCTGTGCCTTAAACGCCGGGTCGCGGATGGCGTTCAGGTAATACAGATATTGTGCTACAAAATCTCTTTACCACAAAGAGAAAAGCTCCTGTAAAGCGGCTTTCGCGGCATAAGGCCCAGTCTGCGGACTGGACTTATTCCACGGTCCGCTTGACAGGGCTTTTTCTTTGCGCCTTCGGCAGATAAGCGAAGTATCGTAAGCGTAAAATCTAACCGCGTAAAAAGGCCACCATCTCAATGAGCTACTGCTCACTGAGATGGCAGTCTTTTATTTTTGTGGCATATAACATTCTTCCGGGGCTCTCGCGGGAAGCAGCTTTTCGGTCCATGCCTCATCTGTTTCGCTCAGACCCGGCGCATTTCGCTGGATTCAAAGAAATTATCGGTACGGACAAATTTTCGCCGCGCATGGGCCCAGCACCCAACCACCCGGATATTCTCAGGCAGCTTGTGGTATCCCTGGTACCCATCTGCGTGCAGCCAGCCCAAGAAGCCTTGCAGGAAATGTTCAGCATGCTCCGCTTTTCTTGTCGGCTGGTACTCATACAGCACAACCGCCTGTTTCGCGCAGCCGCTGGTGCGGTACAGCCACATATAGGATATGCTGGCGGAGGAACACCCCGGTTCCTTCAGCACCTGCAGCGTTGTCTCATCCGTGTGCAGCACCGGCTCCTTACGAAGCTGCTCGCGCAGCATATCGTAGACCGGCCGCAGCCACTTCTCCAAAGTGTTCAGCAGCCAGTTGGCCATGGTCTGCCGGGACAGCTTCAGGCCCTGGCGTCCGAAATCCTGTTCCAGACGGTACAGCGGGGAGTACATGACGAATTTCTGCGCCGTGATGTGAGCCACCGCCTCCGCGGAGGCAAAGCTGCCGGGCAGCAGCGTGGGTTCTTTTGGCGTCTTTACAATAGACTTGAGCGGCAATGAGAAGACGAAGGATGTTATCAACGAAACAACTTACAAGAGGAAAAACGGGCAGTTTGTTGTTATGGACACCACCAATACGGATGATCTCACTTTCCGAGTGAGATCACTAAGTGAATAACGACCGCTGTAAAACGCAAATCAAGCGCCGGGGCGAAAGCTCGGGCGCTTGATTTGCGGGCAGGGTGTCCCGACGAAAAGCGGCATTGAAAAAAGCAGGCTTTTTCATACGACGCAAACATGGACGCGCCGATGCGCATAGGTTAAGGTAGAAACTAAGACCATTGGAGGCGGACCATGAAAACAACTCATTTTTTCCTCGGCGCAAACAGCGCGGAGGGGTTTTACGGGCTGTACGAGCAGCTGCTTGACGCGAAGCTCTATGACCTGCTGATCCTCAAGGGCGGTCCGGGCTGCGGGAAATCGACCTTTATGCACCGCGCGGCCGCTGCGCTGGAGGCGCGCGGGGCGCAGAGCGTGTACATCCACTGCTCCGGCGACCCGAATTCGCTTGACGCGGTGTTCTTTCCGGCCATCAGGACGGCCATCGTGGACGGCACTGCGCCGCATGTGCTGGAGCCGCGGTATATGGGGGCGCATGAGCGCTATGTCGACCTCTCGCCCTGCTATGACATCGCGGCGGCGAAGGAGACCGCAAGCGGTCTGACCGCGCTTGCCGACGCCTATCGCGCGTCGTACCGCGAGGCATACCATGTCCTGCGGGCGCTGGGCGGCGTGGACGCGGAGCGCCGCGCCCTTGTAAGCGCGCACTTTGACGGAGAAAAGCTGCTGCGCCGCGCCTCGGGCATCGCCGCGCGCGAGCTCAGGGGCAGGGGAGCGGCGCGGGGGAGGACGGCGGAGGTCTTTCTCGGCGGCCTGACCTGTCAGGGGCTTGTGTGCCGCTTTGACAGCGTGGACGCGCTCTGCCCGCGCGTTTATGAGCTGTGCGACAGCTACGGCCTCGCCGCGCCGACGCTGCGATTTCTGCGCGGCGCCGCGCTCGACGCGGGGGAGGACTGCATCGTCTGCCGCGACCCGCTGCGGCCCGCGGAGGTGCAGCATCTGCTGCTCCCATCGCGCGGGCTTGCGTTCATCACCACCGGAGAGGGGCTGCGCTACGAGGGAAAGCCCTACCGACGGCTGCGCGTCGACGCGATGGCGGAGGAGAAGCTGACGCGCGCGGAAAAGGCGCACCTGCGCCTGATCCGCCGCGTTCGTCGGATGTTGGAGGAGGAGGCGGTCGCCTCCCTTGCGCGGGCGAAACGCGGACACGACGCGCTGGAGGCGCTCTACCGGCCCTGCGTGGACTTCGACGCGGTCGATGCGCTGTGCGACGCGGAGATCGCGCGGCTCACAGCCTATCTTTCGTGAGAAAAGAAAGGGAGCCTGCACAGAAGTGCAGACTCCCTTTTATGCATGGGTTCAGACCGCGACGCGGCGGGCGGCGACATAGCCGGTGGTGTAGTAAGCGTCGGAAAAGTTGCTGACGATGACGCCGACGCCGTAGTCGGAGGCGTGGACGAATTGGCTGCCGCCAATGTATATGCCGACATGGGTAACGGGCTTGGAGGTTTTGCTGCCGGGCTTCTTGAAGAACACGAGATCGCCGGCGGCCAGCTCGTCCCACGAAACAGAAACGCCGTTTTGCAGCTGGGACGAGGCAGTGCGGTTGACGGAATAGCCAAGCTGCGAACAGGAATACTGCACAAGGCCGGAGCAGTCAAAGCCGACGCTCGGACTGGAGCCGCCGTAGACATAGCTGTAACCGACATACTGGAGCGCAAGGTTCGCAAGCTCCTGCCCCCTGCTTGAGACGGCGACGGGAGTGTAGTCCGTTTCCTCCACATAGGCGGCGGAAACATAGCCCTGTTCGATCTGATACCATCCATTCTGAACGGAAACGACCTTTACGCAGCGGCCCTTTGCGAGTGAGCCCGCCTTGGAGTAGCCGGTGCCGGGACCGGAGCGGATGTTGAGCGGGCCCTCCAGCACACGGATGTAGAGCTGCTCAAGCGCCTCCTCCGCGGTGGCGGGGGCGGTGTATTCAGCACTGATATAGCCCTGCTTGAGCTGATACCAGCCGTCCTGCGTGCCGAGAACCTTGACGACCTTGCCGGAGGCCAGCTCGCCCGCGACCTCGTAATCCGTGCCGGGGCCGGTGCGGACATTGAGCGCGTCCGCCGTGACCTTGACATAAACGCTCTCGCTCTGCGCCGCGGCGTTGTTCACCACGCTCTCCGTGGCTGTGACGGCGGCCTCTTCAAGGAGCTTGATGTAGCTTGCGGAGACATAGCCCTTCGTGCTGCCGAGCTGAACGGCATACCAGCCGTTTGTCGCAGTGTCGAGAATCTCCACCTGCTTGCCATGCGGCAGCTGACCGAGAACGGCGGCGGAGGTGCTCGCCTCCTTACGCACACGCAGGGGACTGCCGCCTGCGTCTACAACGCCGGTGAGCGCAAGGGTCGGAGTGGTCAGACAGACTGCCAGCAAAAGACCGGCGGCCGTGCCGCGTAGCACATGGCGCAGATTCATGGGGGTATCCTCCTTATGATGAAGGGCAGAACGGGTGGGCCGCACCGCCGGAGAGTATCAAAGGTTACAATTTGTAACTATTGTAGTTATAACATACTTCGACGGCAGATGCAAGGCTTTTTTGCATTTTTCTCATTTGATCAGAGCGCGTGTCCTCTTGCTTTAGTGCGGGGTGCGGCGGCTCAGCCGCTGCTGTGCCGCGTGACGGCGGCGGCGCTGGGCGTTCACCACGACATAGACCATCATGATGATGGTGATGGCGTAGGGGATGATGCCCGTGAGGTCGGAGCTGACATAGTCCTGCAATCTCAGACCGATGGCATCAAAGAAGCCGAACATCAGCGCGGCAAGGTAGGCTCTGGCGGGGTTTGCCGCGCCGAAGATGACGCAGGCGAAGGCGATGTAGCCGCGGGAGTTGGACATATTTTCGGCAAAGGTGCCGTTGAGGTAGCCGAGCGAGAGGTGTGCGCCTGCGAGCGCGCACAAAACGCCGCACAGCACGCTCGCCAGCCATTTCATCTTTTCCGGCTCGATGCCGGCGGTGCGCAGCGTTTCGGGCTTTTCACCGCTTGCGCGCAGCCAGAAGCCGTAGGGCGTTTTGTAGATGAACACCCACAGAACAAAGACGAGCAGCCATGTGACATAGACGAAAAGGGAGTGGCCGTTGAGCACCGCGCCGAGGAACGGGAGCTTATCGAGCAGGGGGATATTCACCGTCGGGAGGGACGGGAAGCCCTTCGCGCCGGAGGTGCCGAACACGGCGCGGGAGAGATAGGTCGTGAGGCCGAGGGCGAAGGTATTGAGCGCGCAGCCGATGATGAACTCGTCTGAGCGGAACTTCACGACGAAGAGCGCAAAGAACAGCCCTACGAGCAGCCCCATGAGCAGCACCAGTCCCACGCCGCCCCATGCGGAGGCGAAAAGATAGCTGCCGAACACGCCGAAAAACGCCCCCATCAGGATCATGCCGTCCATGCCGATGTTCATGATGCCCGCGTGCTCAGTGAGCGAGCCGCCGATGGCGGCGAGCGCCACGGGCGTGGCGCGGCGGAGCATCTCGTTGAAGGTGCCGGAGGAAAAGATGCCGGCGAGGATCGCGGAAAAGTCATCCATGCTTTGTTTCCTCCTTCAAGCGTTCTTCGGCGGCTCGCTTTGCTCTGCGCCGCTCGCGCGCCGCGGTGAGCGAGCGGGTGATGCCGCTCTCGGCGGCCATGCAGAAGATGATGATGGTCTGAATGATGAGGTAGATCTGCGAGGGGATGCCGATGAGCTCCATGCCCTGCGCGCCGATCTTGAGCACCGCGAAAAAGAGCGAGAGGAAGATGACGGTGACGCTCTTGTACTGCGCGATCATGGCGACCATCAGCGCCTCGAAGTAATAGTCCTTGCTCACGCTGTCGCGGTAGAGATGCTCGACGCCGTAGATGCGGAACATACCCACGAGGCCGCACATCGCGCCGGAGATGACCATGGAGAGAATGATGATCTGGTCGGTGCGCAGGCCCGAGAAGAAGGCGAAGCGCGGGTTTTCGCCCGTGATGCGCATTTCATAGCCCACGGAGGTGCGCTCCATCACATACCACACGAGGAAGGCCATCACCGCCGCCGCGAACACGGCAGTCGTGAGATTGGAGCGGGGAATGACGCTGCCGAACCAATACTGCGCACCGAGCTGCTCGGTCGCGGCGACCATATTCTTGTTGGGGTTTTTCCACGGCCCCTTGGCAAGATACTGGCAGAGGAAGGCGGCGATGGTGTTGAGCATGATGGTGGTGATGACCTCGTTGACCTTGACCTTCACCTTCAAGACGCCGGGGATGAAGGCATACAGTCCGCCGACGGTCATCGCCGCGAGCGCGGCGCAGAGGATAACGAGAAAGCGCGGCTGCCCGTCCATCCACACGCCGACCTGCGCGGCGAAGATGGCACCGAGGAGCAGCTGGCCCTCGCCGCCGACGTTGAAGATGCCGACGCGCGCGCCGAGCACGCAGGCGAGGCCGCAGATGCAAAGAACCATCGCGTATTCCAGAAAGTCGCCGATGTGGCGGGCGCTGTCGAACGCGCCGGAGAGCATCGCACCGTAGGCCTCGAGCGGGTGGAAGCCGGAGACGGCGAGGATGCCCGCGCCGATGAGAAAGGCGAAGAGAATGGAGAGCAGGAGCGAGACAAGGTAGCGGTAATTGACCGCGCTTACAAGCTTTTTCATTTCGCTGCCGCCTCCTTTCCCTCGCGGTGGCCGGTCATGTACCAGCCGATCTCCTCCTTGGTGATGTCGCTCGCGCGGAACTCGCCGGTGATGCGCCCCTCATACATCGTGATGATGCGGTCGGAGAGACGGAACACCTCGTCGAGGTCGGCGGAGCAGAGGAGAACGGCGCAGCCCGCGTTGCGTTTTTCGATGATGCGGGTGTGGATGAATTCGATCGCGCCCACATCCACGCCGCGCGTGGGCTGAGCGATGATGAGAACGGGAGAGTCGAAGGAAAACTCGCGCGCGACGACGACCTTTTGCATATTGCCGCCGGACATGGAGCCGACAGCGGTATCGACGCCCGCGCTGCGGATGTCAAAGCGCTCGTAGGTCTCCTCGGCGTAGCGCTCGATGGAGCTGCGCCGCTGATGGAAGGCAAAGCCGCTGAAGGACTTTTCGCGCTGCTTGCCCATGAGGAGGTTGTCCGTCACGCTGGAAACGGCGCTCACGCCGGTCGCCAAGCGGTCCTCGGGAATGTGGGCAAGACCGACCCTGCGAATTTCGCCCGCGGTCCTTCCTGTGACATTCTGCCCACAGACCTCCACCGTGCCGCGCTCGACGCGGCGCATCCCGGTGATGGCCTCCAGCAGCTCGCTCTGCCCGTTGCCCTCGATGGCGGCGATACCGAGCACCTCGCCCGCGCGGACGGACAGGCTCAGACCGTCCACGGCGACCAGCCCGCGGTCGTCGCAGACCGTGAGGTCCTCGACCCTGATCTGCTCCGCTCCCGCCTCGCCCGTCTTTTCAAGCTTATCGTAGAGCACGGGACGGCCGACCATCATCGAGGCGAGCTTTTTTTCATCCACATCGCAGGTGTTCTCCACGCCGATGAGCCGGCCCTTGCGCATCACGCCCACGCGGTCGGAGATCGCCATGACCTCATAGAGCTTGTGCGTGATGATGATGACCGTCATGCCCAGCTCCTTCACCACGCGGCGGATCACGGCGAACAGCTCGTCCGTCTCCTGCGGGGTGAGCACGGCGGTCGGCTCGTCCAGAATGAGGATGTCCGCGCCGCGATAGAGCGTTTTCAAAATTTCCACGCGCTGCTGGAGACCCACGCCGATCTCGCGCACCACGGCGGCGGGCTCGACCACAAGACCGTATTCCTCCACCAGCTTCTGCGCGGCGGCTTCGGCGGCGCGGTTATCGAAGAGAACGCCCATTTTGCGCGGCTCACGGCTCATGACAATATTCTGCGCCACGGTGAAGCTGGGCACGAGCATGAAGTGCTGGTGCACCATGCCGACGCCCATGGCAATGGCGTTTTTCGGCGTAAAGCGCTCGACCTTCTGCCCGCGGATGTACACCTCGCCGTTCGTCGGCTCGTTGATGCCGTAGAGAATGTTCATCAGCGTCGTTTTGCCTGCGCCATTCTCGCCGACGAGGGCGAAGACCTCTCCCTTGCGGATGTCGAGCGACACATCGTCGTTGGCGAGCACACCGGGAAATTCCATGGAAATGTGGCGGAATTCAACTGCGTTTTCCTGCAAGGCTCGTTCCCTCACTTTCTTTCGGATAGAAAAAGCGGCGCGGCTTTTGCCGCGCCGCAAAGGGTTGCTGTTATTTGATAGATAATGAGATGTAATCAGGCGCGTGTGGTGCTGACCAGGATCTCGCCGGAGGCGATCAGCTCGGCAAGCGCCTCGACCTCGGCCTTGACCTCGTTGGGGACCTGCTGGGTCATGCCGTCCTCGCCGTAGCCGATGCTGACATAGCCCGTTGCCATATCGGCGGTCCAGGTGGTGCCGAAGCGGCTGTCACCGTTGAGATAAGACTTGACCGCGTCATAGATGGAGCTGCCGACTTCCTTCTTCATCGAGCAGATGATGACCTCGGGGTCGATGTACTTCTGGTCGCTGTCCACGCCGATGGCGTAGAAGCCCTTCTCCTTGGCGGCCTCGAACACGCCGTCGCCGCAGGCGGAGGCAATCTGGAAGATGACATCCGCGCCCTGATCGTTGAGCGCGATGGCGCAGTCCTTGCCAACGGCGGGATCGTCGTAGGTGTTGGAGTAGTTCTTCACCACGCTGATGTCCTTGCCGTTCTCGGTGCCGTAATACTTCGCGCCCTGCTCATAGCCGACGATGAAGTCGTTGATGGTGTCGGCATCCTCGCCGCCGACCGCACCGACTACGCCGCTCTCGGAGACCGCGGCGGCAATGTAGCCCGCGAGGAAGCTGCCCTCGTTTTGGGCGTAGGTGATGTTGAGCACATTCTCCACAGGCTCGCTGGTGGCGTTATCCACCCAGATCCAGTTGACGGCGGGATAATCGGGTGCGATGGTCTCGACATTGTAGAATTCCCAGCCGACGCACACAACGATGTTCGCCTTCTCGGCGGCGTTCTTCATCTGGATGTCGTGGTTTTCGTTGTTGCACTCGATGACGATGGGGGTCACATCGAGGTCAGCCACCATGCGGTCAAGCCCCTCCTTGGAGGAGTCGTAGAAGCTGCGGTCGCCGAGCTTGCCCGCCACGACCAGCGCGACGGTCAGGCCCTTGGTCTCGCCGTTGGGGTTGGGAGCGGGGGTGGGGTCGTTGTTCTTATTGCCGCAGGCGGCAAGGCTGAGCACCATGATGGCACACAGCAGCACAGAGAGAAACTTTTTCATTCCAATTTACCTCTTGATCAATGTATTTTTCCGCGCGGCAAATGCAAGAGAGCCGCATGGATATACCCTATTATAGGCACATCCGCGCGGCTTTGCAAGCCTTATTCTAAAATTTGCGGAATTTGCGCGCAGTGTTCGCCCGCGCCGTTTCGGGAAATTGCACCCTTGCGCCGCGCGGCGCCTCTGTGCTACAATAGAGCAGAAAATAAAGCAAAGCGAGGAGCATGACGATGGAGTACGATCTGCCCGTCGCGCGAATGGCGCGCGGCGACGATGTGGAGGGCTTTTATGTGGTGAAGTCCGCCTTTTCCAAGGTGGCGAACAACGGAAAGCCTTTTTTGAACCTGACCCTTTCCGACAGCAGCGGTGCGATCGACGCCAAGGTGTGGGACTACGGCGGCCCCGTCGGCGCGGCGGACGAGGGCAAGGTCGTGAAGATCCGCGGCAGCGTGTCGGAGTTTCGCGGGGCCTTGCAGCTGACGGTCGAGCGTATCCGCCTTGCCGGCGCGGGCGACAGCTATGACCTTGCCGCGCTCGTGCCGACCGCGCCCATCGACGCGGAGGCGATGTACGCCTCGGTCGAGCGGCTGCTCGAGTCCATCGCGGATACCGATTACAAGGCAATTTGCCGCGAGCTGCTGCGCCGCCACAGCGAGAGGTTTCGCGCCATTCCCGCCGCCAAGAGTGTCCACCACGGCTTTTTACAGGGGCTTTTGATGCACACGGGCAACATGATGAAGCTCGCCGATTTTCTTGCCGATATGTACGCCGACACTGTGGATCGCAGCCTGCTGCTTGCGGGCGCCTTTGCCCATGACCTGCAAAAGGAGCGCGAGTTCCGCTTTTCCGCCCTCGGCCTTGTGACGGACTATTCCGTGCCGGGGCAGCTGCTCGGACACCTTGTCATGGGCGCGCAGGAGATCGCAGAGATCGCGCGCGAGCTGGATATTTCCAAGGAAAAGTCTGTGCTGCTCCAGCACCTTATCCTCTCCCACCACGGCGAGCCGGCATTCGGCGCGGCGGTGCGCCCGCTCTGCGCCGAGAGCGAGCTTTTGAGCTATATCGACATGATCGACAGCCGCATGGAGATCTACCGCGAGGTGCTTGCGGAAACGCCGCTCGGCGGCTTCAGCGACCGCGTGTTTGCGCTCGACGGCAAAAAGCTCTATCATCACGAATGAGGAGGGGAGAGCAATGCTCCCATGCTTTGAGACTATGGACGCGCACTGGTTCCACCGTGCGTTCGTCTACACAGGCTCGGTGACCGACCGCACGAGCGGGCTGGATTTTCGCTATCGCTGCGAGCAGGTCAAGGATGACAACGGCGATGCGCTCAAGGCCTCGACCTACTCCGGCCTCTGCTATGAGCTGGCACAGGATGTGGAGGAGGCGACCTTTGCGTGGACGGACGAGGGCATCGCGTCGCTGCGCGAATGGTACCAGTCGCAGTATGAAAAGTTCCTTGCGGCACATCAAAAATGAGAAAAAGGGAGCGGCTTTCCGTCGGAAAGCCGCTCCCTCCTTATGCTGTTACAGACGCACCTCCGCGCCGACGAGACCGTCGTCCTCGTGTGAGACGAGCAGGACGAGCTTTTTTTGTGCCGCGCGCTCGATGCAGCGCCGCGCGGCAGCGCGGTTATCTGTGTCGAGGCCGGTGAACGGCTCATCGAGCGCGAGGGCGTCCAAGGGGGCGAGCAGGGCGCGCGCGAGCGCGAGGCGGCGCTTCATGCCGCCCGACCAGTCGCGCACCCTTTTGCCGCCGACCTCGCCAAGCCCCAGCTCTGTGAGCAGCGCCGCGGCGGCGGGGGCGTCATAGGCCGCGCCGAGCGCGAAGCGCAGATTGCCCGCTGCGTCCAGCTGCTCAAGCAGGCGGTCCTCCTGAAAGACCGCCGCCCAGCGAAGGCTGTCGGCGTTCGTCGTGCCGCTGTCGGCGGTCTCCAGCCCCAGCAGGATGCGCAGCAGCGTCGTCTTGCCGATGCCCGAGCTGCCCGTGATGCGCGTCAGTCCGGCCTGCGCGGTGAAGGACACATTTTGCAGCACAGCGGCGCCATCGTAGCACTTGCAGAGGGTTTCCACCCGAAGCTCCATCATGCGCACCACCTTTCCGCCAGCGCGTCCACGCCGCGCAAAAACAGCTTTTCAAGGAGTGCTGAGAGCAGCACGATCACCGCCGTCCACGCGAAGAGGTCGGCGGTCTGAAAGTAGATCTTGGCGGTGTAGAGCCGCTCGCCGATGGTGCCCGTGCACAGGCCGATGACCTCCGCCGCTGTGCCCGCCTTCCACGCAAGCCCCAGCGCCACGCTGACCGCCGCGCGGAAGTAGGGCAGCACCTGCGGCAGATAGATGCCGCGCAGCCGCCGCGAGAACGGCACGCGGAACACCCGCGCCATCTCCAGCAGCTCGCGGCTCGTGCCGCGCACGCCCTCGAGCACATTGCGGTAGACCGGCGGAAAGACCATCAGGGCTGCAATGGAAAGCGAGAGACGATGGCTCTCGAGCCACACGAGCGCGAGAATGATGAACGATGCGACCGGCACGGCCTTCACCACCGCCACGAGCGGCGCGAGCAGTTCTTCAATGCGGCGGCAGCGCGCGGCGAGCGCGGCGAGCACGACGGCCAAGGCGCACGCGAGCAGAAAGCCGCCGAGGATTCGCGCGGTGGAGGCGAGGACGGCCTGCCAGAAGTCGGTAGTCACGGCCAAAGCACAGAGCCTTATGAATGTGGAGACAGGCGAGGCGAGCAGCAGCGCGCCATGCGGGTAAGCGGCGGCGAGCACCATGCTCGCGCCCTGCCACACGAGCAGCCAAAAGACGACCGCCCAAAGGCGAAAGCTCTTTTTCTGCGGCATCACGGCGGTCATCTCCTTTCCATGCGCCTCGGCAGCGGGAGCATTTCCGCCGCCGGGGAAGCATCAGGCAAAATAAAAGCTGTTGTCAGGCATTGCGCCGCCGACGGCGGCAGGCTCGGCGTTGTAGAGCACATAGAGATAGCCGGGCAGCTTTTCGAGAAGCTCAGCCCCTGTGATGCAAACGATGTTGCAGTAGGGCAGAGCCTTTTCTGCGATGGCAGCGTCCACGATGCCGTATTCGCCGATGAGCGCGGCGGCGTCGGCAATATTGGCGTTCACCCACTCCACGCTCGCGGCGTAGTCCGCGAGGAAGGCATTTACCGCGGCGGGATTTTCCTCCACGACCGCGCGGCGGGCGACGATGACGCCTGTGATGAGCGTCGAGCCGCTGCCGAGCTTATCCCACTCCGCCGTGAGGTCAAGCGCCATGCGCAGCCCCTCGATCTTGCTCTGCGCCACAGTGACAAAGGGCTGGGGCAGGAGGGCGACGGTCGCCTGACCGCTTGCCAGCGCCGCGACGCACTCGCTGTGCTCGCTCTTCCAGTCAAGCGTCACATCGGTGTCGGGATCGATGCCGTTTTCGCTCAGAAGATAGCGCAGGGCGTATTCGGGCGTGGAGCCTTTGCCCGCCGCCACGACGGTCTTGCCCTTGAGGTCGGCGAGGGACTGCACACTCTCGCCCCGTTCCACGATGTAGAGTACGCCAAGCGTATTGACCGCCAGCACCTCTACCGCGCCCTCGGTCTTGTTGTAGAGCACGGCGGCTAAGTTCGCGGGCACGCAGGCCATGTCGATCTCGCCCTTGATGAGCGCGGGGGTCACCTCGTCGGCGGAGCCGGCGAGGGTGAAGGTGTAAAAATTGCCGACCTCGCCCTCGTAGGGCTCGGAAGAGTTCAGCAGGGCGCTGGTCATTTCGTCATTGTCCCGCATCAGCCTGACAAGGCCCATGGCGGTCGGCCCTTTGAGCGCGGCGATTTTGAAGTGTGCGGTGGAAGTGCCCGGCTCATCCGCCGTTTCGACCGCCGGATCGTCCGGCGCGGAGGGGCCTTCCTCCTTTTTGCCGCAGGCGGCGAGGGAGAAAACGAGTGCCAGCGTCAGGCACAGGGCGAGGAGTTTTTTAAGATGCTTGTTCATTCGATGGGTCCCTTTCTGTGATCATGCTTCAAACAACGCGGCGGGAGCCTGCCTTGCAAATGCGGCTCGATCTGCGCATCGGAGCGGGCCTGCCCGTCGTTTTTGTTTTGCTAATTTGCCATTATAACAGAAAAAAGCCAAACGACCTGTTGCGGCTGCAACAGGTGAAAACGAAAATTTTGCCGCAACGCGTCGCTGACTGCGACTTGACATTTGGAAATGATACCTATATTATAAGGCTACGCTGTGAAAGCAGCAGAAAAAATATGCAGACGAAAGCGAGGGGAGCCGATATGAGCGTGGAGCACATCACCAGCCGGAAAAACGCGCTGATGACGCATATCCGCAAGCTCGCCGGCTCCCGCGCCTATCGCCGCGAGAGCGGTGAATACCTTTGCGACGGTGTGAAGCTGCTCGAGGAGGCGCTCAAATGGAACGCGCCGATCCAAACCATCGTTTTTTCCGATGGTATGGATACTCCGACCCTTCCCGACTGTGTGCGCACCGTACAGATACCTGCCGATGTAATGCGCTCGGTCAGCCCCATGGAAACGCCGCAGGGTGTTCTCTTTACGGTCGCGCTGCCGGAAGCGCCGCGGCCCGAAGTGCTCACGGGAGCGCACTATCTCGTGCTCGACGGCGTGCAGGACCCCGGCAACGTGGGCACGATATTGCGCACGGCGGACGCGTTTGACTGCGACGGCGTGTTTCTCGTCAATGCCTGCGCCGATCCATACAGCCCCAAGACGGCGCGTGCCACGATGGGCGCGGTGTTTCGCCGAAGCGTGTATCAGTGTGAGCTTGCGGAGCTGTGTGCGCTGCTCACGAAAAGCAGCCTGCCGCTTTACGGCACGGCGCTGCGCGACGACACTGTGAGCCTGCGCGACGCCGACCTTTCCCGTGCGGCGGTCGCCATCGGCAGCGAAGGGCGCGGATTGAGCGCAGAGATGCTCGCAAAATGCGAAAAAACCATCAAAATTCCCATGTCCCCACGCTGTGAATCACTCAACGCGGCGCTTGCCGCCGGTGTGGTGCTGTGGGAAATGTACCGATAGAGAGGAGGGAGCGGACATGGCGGGACTCAAATACTGGATATGGCTGAGCGAGTGCAGGGGACTGACCGACCGCTCCCGCGCGCTGCTGCTCAACCACTTCGGCTCGCCTGAGGACATCTACTACGCCGATGAGGCGGAGTACGCGCTCGTTGAGGGCCTGCCGAAAAAGCAATTTGAACTGCTCGCGGACAAGTCAACGGACGGCGCGGACAAAATTCTTGGCGACTGCCAGCGGCTCGGCCTGCGCATCCTGACGATGCAGGACGCGGACTATCCCGCGCGTCTGCGCGATATTTTCGAGCCGCCCTGCCTTTTGTATGTCAAGGGTGCGCTCCCCGCGTTTGACGAGGAGGTTGCCGTGGCGATGGTCGGCACACGCTCGTGCACGCCCTACGGCACACAGAGCGCGGAGAAGATCGCCTACGGGCTTGCCAAGCAGGGTGCGCTCGTCGTCTCCGGCGCCGCGCGCGGCATCGACTCGGCAGCACATCGCGGGGCGCTTCGCGCGGGCGGCGTGACCGTCGCCGTGCTTGGCAACGGCCTTGATGTGGTCTATCCCGAGGAGAACGAATTTCTCTACCGCGACATCGCCGCGACCGGCGCGCTGTTGTCCGAGTACCCGCCTGGTACGGCGGCGGAGGGCTGGCATTTTCCCATCCGCAACCGCATCATCAGCGGTCTGTGCCTTGCGACCGTGATCGTCGAGGCGCCGCTCGAGCGCTCGGGCGCGCTCATCACCGCCAACACCGCGCTTGAGCAGGGACGCGATGTGTTCGCCGTCCCCGGCCCCATCGACGCGAGCGCGAGCCGCGGCTGCAACCGACTCATTGCCGACGGCGCGGGCCTTGTGAGCGACAGCTGGGATATTCTGCGCGAGTATCAGGCGATGTATCCGCATAAAATTCTCGGTGAGCGGGTCGAGCTGCCCCACGCGCTCGGCTATCAGGCGCGGACGGAGCAGGCGGAGGCAAAGGCGGCGGAGGCCGAAGCAAAGGCGGAAACGCTGCCTGTGCTCGACACTTCCGGCGACCACGGCCTCACGGACGACCAGCTCAGGCTGCTGCGCGAGCTGGCGCAGGGCGAGCGGCAGGTGGACGATCTCATCGAGCTGACGCAGATCCCCACGCGGCGCGTGCTCTCGGCGCTCACGATGCTCGAGCTGGACGGCTATGTCGCGCAGAGCGGCGGCAAGCGCTTTTCTATTCAGGTGGAACTAAAGGAATGAAGGAGTCAAATACATGGCAGAGAAAAATCTGGTGATCGTCGAGTCTCCGGCGAAGGCGAAAACCATTGGGAAATACCTCGGCAGGAACTACACGGTCAAGGCCAGCATGGGCCATCTGCGCGACCTGCCCAAAAGCAAGCTCGGCATCGACATCGAGCATGATTTCGAGCCCGATTACAAGCCCATTCGCGGCAAGGAATCGCTGATCCGCGAGCTCAAGGAGGCCGCCAAGGAGAGCGACACCGTCTATCTCGCAACGGACCCGGACCGCGAGGGCGAGGCCATCTCGTGGCATCTCAAATACCTGCTTGACCTGAATGAAGAAAAGGCCAAGCGCGTGACCTTCAACGAGATCACGAAGAATGTCGTGCAGGAGAGCATCGCGCAGCCGCGCGAGATCGACCAGAATTTAGTGGATGCGCAGCAGGCGCGCCGCGTGCTCGACCGCATCGTGGGCTATGAGCTCTCGCCGCTGCTTTGGAAGAAGGTGCGCCGCGGGCTTTCCGCGGGCCGCGTGCAGTCCGTCGCCACGCGCATGGTGGACGAGCGCGAGAAGGAGATCGAGAATTTCAAGCCCGAGGAATACTGGACGCTTGACGCCAAGCTCCTCGACGAGCAGAGCCATAAGACCTTCACCGCGCACTACTACGGCAAAAACGGCAAGAAGTTCGAGCCATCCTCGCGTGAGGAGATCGACGCCATCATCGCCGACACCAAGAGCGCGGCCTTCGCGGTCAAGAGCGTCAAGCGCGCGGACAAGCAGCGCTCTCCCTCCCCGCCGTTCACCACCTCCACACTCCAGCAGGAGGCCAGCCGCAAGCTCAACATGACACCTCGGCGCACCATGGCCATCGCCCAGCAGCTCTATGAGGGCGTGGACATCGCCGGTGAGGGCACCGTGGGCCTCATCACCTATATGCGTACCGACTCGCTGCGCATCAGCGAGGAGGCGCTCGCCGCCGCGAAGAGCTTCATTCTCGGGCGCTACGGCAAGGACTATTATCCTGCCTCCACCCGCCGCTTCAAGGCCAAGGCAGGCGCACAGGACGCGCACGAGGCCATCCGCCCTTCAAATGTGGACTTCACGCCCGAGCGCCTCAAGGGCGATCTCACGGGCGAGCAGTACCGTCTTTATCGGCTCATCTGGAGCCGCTTTATCGCAAGTCAGATGGCGAACGCCGTGTACGACAGCGTTGCCGTTGAGATCGAGTCCGGCGCGCACGAGTTCCGCGCGAGCGCGAGCAGCCTGAAGTTCTCCGGCTATACCGCCGTATATGAAGAGTCCCGCGACGACGACAAGGAGGAGAAGACCTCTCCGCTGCCGCCGCTGAGTGAGGGGCAGACCCTTGAGCTGCAAGGCTTTGACGAGGAGCAGCACTTCACCCAGCCCCCCACGCGCTACACCGACGCGACGCTCATCCGTGCGCTTGAGCAAAACGGCATCGGCCGACCCTCGACCTACGCGCCGACGGTCTCGACCATCATCGACCGCGAGTATGTCGTCAAGGAGGGTAAGTTCCTGCGCATCACGCCGCTCGGCAGCGTTGTGACGAAGCTCATGGAGGATAAATTCCCCGACATCGTGGATACCAAGTTCACCGCGCGCATGGAAAAGGAGCTCGACACCGTCGAGGAGGGCAGGATCGCGTGGAAGGATGTTCTGCGCGAGTTCTACGGCGGCTTTGAGAGCAGCCTCCAGCAGGCGGAAAAGGACCTTGAGGGCGTGCATCTCAAGGTGCCCGATGAGGAGACGGAGGAGATCTGTCCCGAGTGCGGGCGCAAGCTCGTCATCAAGTCCGGCCGCTTCGGCCGCTTCCTTGCCTGCCCGGGCTATCCCGAATGCAGCTTCACCATGCCGCTCGTGGTCGAGATGCCGGGCCGCTGCCCGAAGTGTGGCGGGCGTATCATGAAGCGCACGGGCAAGAGCCAGAAGACCGGCAAGCAGTACACCTACTACTGCTGTGAATTCGGCACAAGCCGTGACGAGAGTAAAAAGTGCGACTTCATGACCTGGGACGTGCCCACAAAGGACGATTGTCCCATCTGCGGACAGACGATGTTCAAAAAGGCGGGCAAGGGCTTCAAAAAGCCCTTCTGCATCAACCCCGCGTGCGAGAACTTCCTGCCCGAGGAAAAGCGCGGCTATGTCCGCAAAAAGGCAGACGCCGAGAGTGCCGAGCCGACAGAGGATAAGCCTGTGAAAAGGGCTGCCGCGAAGAAAACGGCTGCCGCAAAGAAGCCGACAGCAAAGGAAGCGGCTGAAAAAAAGCCCGCCGCAAAGAAAACGGCGGAAAAAAAGACGGCCAAGACTGCGGCGGAGAAGAAGCCTGCCGCCAAAAAGACTGCCGCGAAGAAAACGGCGAAGAAGGAAGAGAACTGATGCAGGTATCCGTCATCGGGGCGGGCCTTGCCGGCTGCGAGGCTGCATGGCAGCTCGCGCAGCGCGGCATTAAGGTCACGCTTTATGAAATGAAGCCGGCGAAAATGACACCGGCGCACCACAGCGGGGAATTTGCCGAGCTTTGCTGCTCCAATTCCCTGCGCTCCGACCAGCTTGAAAACGCGGTGGGGCTTTTGAAGGAGGAGCTGCGCCGCCTCGGCTCGCTGATCCTCTCCTGTGCGGACGAGACGCGCGTGGAGGCGGGCGGCGCGCTGGCAGTCGACCGCCACGGCTTTGCCCGCCTTGTCACCGAGCGGGTGAAAAACCACCCGCGCATCACGGTGATCGAGGGTGAGGTCACAGCCATTCCCGAAGAGGGGACGGTCATCATCGCCACGGGCCCGCTGACCTCCGACGCGCTCTCGGCGGCCATCGCGGAAAAGCTCGGCAGCGGTCACACCCTGAATTTTTACGACGCCGCCGCGCCGCTCGTGACCTACGAGAGCGTGGATATGGACAGCGCATGGTTCGCCTCGCGCTACGACAAGGGCACGGCGGACTATATCAACTGTCCCCTAAGCGCGGAGGAGTACGATGCCTTTTGGAACGCGCTCACCACGGCGGAGGAGGCGGTCGTCCACGGCTTTGAGGATAAGCACGTCTTTGAGGGCTGTATGCCCGTCGAGGTCATGGCGCGCCGCGGGCATGATACGCTCTGCTACGGCCCGCTCAAGCCGCGCGGACTCAAGGACCCCAAGACGGGGCGCGAGCCGTATGCGGTCGTGCAGCTTCGGCGCGACAACACCGAGGGCAGCATCTACAACCTCGTCGGCTTTCAGACGCACCTGCGCTTTCCCGAGCAAAAGCGCGTTTTTTCGATGATCCCTGCGCTGCGCAACGCGGACTTTGTGCGCTACGGCGTGATGCACCGCAACACCTATCTCAGCTCGCCCGGTCTGCTGGACCGCTATTACCGCCTCATCGCGGACGGGCGCATCTCCTTTGCCGGTCAGATGACCGGCGTGGAGGGCTATGTCGAGTCCGCCGCCTCCGGCTTTCTCGTCGGCGTGGAGACCGCAAGGCGGCTGCTGGGGCTTGCGCCCGTGGACTTCCCGCGCGAGACCGCTATCGGCGCACTGGGGCTGTATGTGAGCGATACGACGGTCACAAGCTTCCAGCCGATGAATATCAATTTCGGCATCATGCCGCCGCTCGGCTGCCGCGTGAAGGGAAAACGCAACAAGAACGCCGAACTGTCCCGCCGCTCGCTGGAGCTCGTTGACCAACTGCGCGACACCGTCCTTGACGGCGTAAAGGAGTAAACCATGAAGATCATCATTGACGCGATGGGCGGCGATCTTGCCCCCGAGGCTCCCGTCCGCGGGGCGCTGCTCGCGCGCGAGAAATACGGCGCGGACATCATTCTCACCGGCCGCACGGCAGACATTCTGCGCGCACTGGAGAAGGCCGGCTGCAAGGAGGTCCCGCAGGGCATCGAGATCGCAAACGCCGAGGAGGTCGTCGAGATCTGCGACGATCCCGCGACCGCCTTCAAGCAGAAGAAGGATTCCTCGCTGACGGTGGGTCTGAACCTGCTGCGCGACGGGCAAGCGGACGGCTTCATCTCCGCCGGCTCCACCGGCGCGCTGCTTTCGGGTGCAACGCTCGTGGTCAAGCGCATTCGCGGCCTGCGCCGCGCGGCGCTTGCGCCAACCATCCCGACCGCGACGGGCAAGGCCGTTCTGATCGACTGCGGCGCAAACGCCGAATGTACGAGCGAGTACCTGCTGCAATTCGCCTATCTCGGCAGCTACTACGCAGAAAAGGTGCTCGGCGTCGCACAGCCGCGCGTGGGGCTTTTGAACATCGGCGCGGAGCCGAGCAAGGGCGACGCGCTGCGCCATGAGACCTTTGCCCGCCTCCGAGAGGCAGGGGAGCAGGGACACCTCAATTTCATCGGTAACATCGAGGCAAACACCGCGCTTATGGGCGGCTGCGATGTCATCGTTGCCGACGGATACAGCGGCAACATCATGCTCAAGAGCATTGAGGGCACCGCCAAGCTCATGAGCGGCGAGCTGAAGAAGATGATGAAAAAGAACGCAAAGACAAAATTTGCGTATCTTCTGCTGCGCGAGGGCTTTGCCGACTTCAAAAAGCTGCTCGATCCCAACGAGGTCGGCGGCACGGCGCTGCTGGGCATCTCAAAACCGGTCATCAAGGCGCACGGCTCGTCAAACGACGACGCGTTCTGCAACGCGGTGGGACAGGTCATCGCCGTGGCGCAAAGCGGCATCATCGCGGACATCACAGAAAATGTGGACAAAATGAAGGTCGTGTCCGAAAAGGAATGATTTTACAAAAAGGCTATTGACATAGGCGCTATCTTGCCGTATCATTTTCCCGAACATTTCCTTGAGGAGGATCAGAAAAGAATGAGTGCCGAAGAAATTTTTAAGACAATGCAGGACCTGATCGCGGAGCAGTTTGCCGTGAACGCGGACGATGTGACGATGAACAGCTCCTTTGAGGACGATCTGGGTGCCGACTCCGTCGATCTGGTCGAGCTGGTCATGGCGATGGAGGAGGAGTTTGAGATCGACGAGATTCCCGAGGAGGATCTGCTCAAGCTCAAGACCGTGGGCGACTGCGTACACTATCTGACGGCCAGGCAGAACTGAAAATGCTGTACGCTGCCCCGCTTCCCGCGGGGCAGACTTTTCAAGAAGGAGGCGAACTGCCTTGCACGAACTGGAAAAAAAGCTGGGCTACCGCTTCCGTAAGGAAGCCCTGCTGGACGAGGCCCTGCGCCACAGCTCCTACGCCAACGAGCACCGCGGCGCGGAGAGCGCGAGCAACGAGCGGCTGGAGTTTTTGGGTGACAGCGTGCTTGGCTTTGTCACGGCGGAGTTTCTCTTCGCGCGGCACCCCGACTCGCCTGAGGGAGAGCTGACGCGCATCCGCGCCGCGCTCGTGTGTGAGGAAAGTCTGCACGAGGTCGCGCAGAAGCTGGAGCTGGGCCGCTATCTCAAGCTTGGCAATGGCGAGGAGAGCGGCGGCGGGCGTACCCGACCCTCCATTCTTGCGGATGCGACCGAGGCGGTCATCGCCGCAGTGTACCTCGACGGCGGACTGGAGGCCGTGAGCGGCCTCATTCATCGCGTATTGCTCGACTGCGAGCGCGAGGAGGTCGTGGAGGAGCGCCGCCGCGATTATAAAACGGCCCTGCAGGAGCTGGTGCAGCGTGAGCCGAACCGTGCGCTTGCCTATCGGCTGGCGGGGGAGTTCGGCCCCGACCATGATAAGACCTTTACCTTTGAGGTGCTGCTCAACGGTACGGCCATCGGCCGCGGCGCAGGGCACAGCAAAAAGGAGGCTGAGCAGCAGGCCGCCCGCGCGGCGCTGGAGCAGCTGGAAAAATAAGTGAAAAATTGCTCCCTCTGTGAGGAACAGCGTGATAGCACACTGTCAGTCACAGGGGGAGCGTTGTTATTCGACAGGGGAGCGTTATCGGTTCAGATACGCGCGGCACTTCGCCTCGGCGTCGTGCGCGAGGCGCTCCTCATCCAGCGTGACGAGCCGTCCGTGCTCGACCGTTACGCGGCCGTGGACCACGGTGTAGTCCACCGCGCCGCGCACGCCGACCGTGCCGAGGACGCTGGTGGGATCGAAGCAGGAGCCGACCAGCTCAAGACGGCGGGCGTCGATCAGGAAGAGGTCGCAGCACTTGTCGACCTCGAGCGTGCCGATGTCATCGCCGCGGCCAAGCAGCCGCGCGCTGCCGCGCGTAGCCATCTTCAGCACCTCGTAGCCGCTCGGCGCCGCCTTGCTGGAGTTGAGGCGGTGGAGCAGGAAGGCGACGCGCAGCTCCTCCATGAGCGAGGAGCCGTCGTTCGACGCGGAGCCGTCGACCGCAAGACCAACGGGAACACCGAGCTGAAGCATTTCGGGGATACGGGCGATGCCGGACGAGAGCTTCATGTTGGAGATGGGGCAGTGGGCGACGCCCGTGCCGGTCTTGGCGAGGACGCGCAGCTCCTCATCGTTGAAGTGGATGCCGTGGGCGAACCACACATCGTCGCCCGTCCAGCCGAGGCGCTCCATGTACTCGAGCGGGCGGATGCCCTCGCGCGCGAGCATGAAGTTTTCCTCGTCCTTCGTTTCGCACAGGTGGGTGTGCAGGCGCACGCCGTACTGGCGGGCGAGCACGGCGCTCTCACGCAGAAGGTCGGCGCTGACGGAGAAGGGGGAGCAGGGTGCGAGCGCGACGCGGTGCATCGCGCCGAAGCTGCGGTCATGGTACTGCTCGATGACGCGCGCGGAGTCCTTCATGATCTCATCGACCGTCTGTACGACGCTGTCCGGCGGCAGACCGCCGTCCTTCACGGAGAGGTCCATACTGCCGCGCGAGGCGTACATACGGATGCCCAGCTCGTCCGCGGCGCCGAACTGCGCGCCGAGCAGGTCGCCGGTGTCCTTGGGGAATACATAGTGGTGGTCAAAGCAGGTCGTGCAGCCGTGCTTCATCAGCTCGCCCATGCCGGTGAGGGAGGAGAGGCGGATGACCTCGGCGTCGAGGTTCTTCCAAATCTCATAGAGCGTTTTGAGCCAGTCGAACAGCTCCATATTCTGCACCTCGGGCAGGTTGCGGGAAAAGACCTGATAGAGGTGGTGGTGCGTGTTGACAAGGCCGGGATAGCAGAGCATGTGCCTCGCGTCGATGCTGCGCTCAGCCTTGCGGTCGAGGCTCGCGCCGATTTCTTTGATGAAGCCGTCCTCGGCGTAGAGGTCGACATTTTCGTACACGGTGTCGGCATTGTCGCAGGAGACCAGCGTGCGGATATTTTTGATCAGTAAAGTTGACATAATGGTTTCCTCCTCATGAAAAAGGAAGCGCCGCAAGGCGCTTCCTTTTTTGATAATTCAGCGCTCTTCGCGGAAGTAGTTCAGGCCGAGGGAAGCCGGCGGCTGCTTTTCCTTGTTGTTGCGCATACTCGAAATGATGAGCACGATGACCGTGACCACATAGGGCAGGATCTTGTAGAGCTGCGTGGGGATGAAGGCGATGACAAGGCGCAGGTAGAGGATCATCAGCGCGCCGAAGAGAACGCTGCCCCAGATGGCATTGAGCGGGCGCCACAGGCAGAAGATGACCAGCGCGACGGCGAGCCAGCCGACGCCGGAGAGACCCTCGTGGTTCCACACGCCGCCCGCGATGGTCATGATGTAGACCATGCCGCCGACGGCGCTCACGCCGCCGCCAATGACGGTAGCGAGGTATTTGCAGCGGGTGACATTGATGCCGGCGGCATCGGCGGTTGCGGGGCTCTCACCCACGCTGCGCAGATACAGGCCGCTGCGCGTCTTGTTGAGGTAGACATAGAGCGCCACAGCGCAGGCGACGGCGAGGTAGAAGAAAAAGCTGTTGCCGAAGAGGATGCCGCCGACCACGGGGATATTCTGCAGGCCCTTGGGGAAGGGGGAATTCTGGAAGTAGCCCTTGAGCAGATTGCTCACGGAGATGTAGCCATTTTCGCTCACACGCATATATTCGCCGATGAACTGGCCGACGCCCGTGCCGAAAATGGAGAGGGCGAGACCGGTGACGTTCTGATTTGCGCGCAGCGTGATGGTCAGAAAGCTGAAGATCAGCGAGGCGATCGCGCCGGCGAGGAAGGCGAAGAACACGCCGAGCAGAATGGCGACGAAGCCGTTGGGGGAGGAGGCGAGCTTTTCATAGTAGTACACGCCGCCGAGGCCGAGCGCGCCGCCCATGAACATGATGCCCTCGACGCCGAGGTTGAGGTTGCCGGATTTCTCCGTCAAAATCTCGCCGAGCGTGCCGAACAGCAGCGGGGTGCCGTAGGTGATGGCAGCGATGATGAGGGTGATGAGTAAAGTCATTCCTTAGCCGCCTCCTTTTCAGTCTTCGACGAGCGGAAGATGAGCCGATAGTTGATGAAGAACTCACAGCCGAGCATACAGAAGAGCAAAATGCCCGTGATGATGTCGGAGATCGAGGCGGGTACGGCAAGGCGGGTCTGCAGCGTTTCCGCGCCCTTGGAGATGATGGCGAGCATCATGGAGATGACGATCATCGCAAAGGCGTTGAGCTGACTGAGCCACGCGACCGTAATGGAGGTGAAGCCCACGCCCGCGGCCACGCCGTCGTAGAGCGTGGTGTTCGCGCCGGAGGCGACGACGAAGCCGACGAGGCCGGAGATCGCGCCGGAGAGGAACATCGTGCGCATCATCACATGGCCGACATTCATGCCTGCGTAGCGCGCGGTGTTGACGGAGTCACCGATGACGGCGATCTCGTAGCCGTGCTTGGTGTAGTTCATGTAGATGTGCATGAATATGACGAGGATCAACACGATGATCCAGCCGCAGTGAATGCCCAGCACCTTCGGCAGCGTCGCTGCCCTGTCAAACTGGGGGATGATCTGCGAGCCGGGACGCCCCTCCCATGGGCCGCCCTGCAGCCAGCGGACGATGCCGATGATGATGTAGTTCATCATCAGGGTGAAGAGCGTTTCGTTGGTGTTCCACTTGGCCTTGAAGAACGCGGGGATCAGCGCCCAGAGGCCGCCGGCGACCGCACCGGCAGCGCCCATGATGATGAGCAGCAGCACGGACGGGACCCTGCCCACCCAATAGAGGGCAAAGTAGCTTGCGGCGATGGCGCCCGCGGTGATCTGACCCTCGGCGCCGATGTTCCAAAAGCGCATCTTGAAGCAGGGGGCGATGGCAAGCGCACAGCCGAGCAGCGGCACGGCGAGCTTGACGGTCTGGCGGATGGCGGTCTTTTTGCCGAGCGCGCCGGCAAGGATGGTAGAGTAGCCGTCGATCGGCGTTGCGCCGTCGGGCAGGGCGATCATCATCACGAGACCGCCGAGGATGAGCGCGAGGACGATGGAGGCAAGGCGGATGCACCAGACCTTCCACGGCTCCATCAGATCGCGCTTGGCGAGACGGATCAGGGGCACTTTATTCTCGTTATGCATGAGCTGCTGCCTCCTTTCCGCCGCCGACGCGGGTCATCATCAGACCGATCTCCTCCTTGGTGGCGGTGCGGGCATCGACGATGCCGCTGACCTTGCCGCCGCAGAGCACAAGGATGCGGTCGCACAGCTCGAGCAGCACATCGAGGTCCTCGCCGACGAAGATGACGGCGACGCCCTTCATCTTCTGCTCGGTCATGAGGTTGTAGATGGTGTAGGAGGTGTTGATGTCAAGGCCGCGCACGGCGTAGGCAGACATCAGCACATTGGGCGAGGACGCGATCTCGCGGCCGACGAGCACCTTCTGCACATTGCCGCCGGACATCCGCCGCACGGGGAACTCGGTGCTGGGGGTGACGACCTCCAGCTCCTTCCAGATGTTCATGGCCAGCGCATTGGGGTCCTTGCGGTCCACGAACACGCTCTTGCCCTTGCGCCATGAGCGGAGCATCATATTGCCGGTCATGCCCATCGAGCCGACCAGACCCATGCCGAGGCGGTCCTCGGGGACAAAGGCGAGCGCGACACCGGACTTTTTGATCTGCATCGGCGTCTTGCCGACCAGCTCGGACTCCGGCGTGCCCTCGGGCGTATAGCGGATGCTGCTGCCCTCGGCGACCGGATAGAGCCCCGCGATGGACTCGAGCAGCTCGCGCTGGCCGCTGCCGGCGATGCCGGCCACGCCGAGGATCTCGCCGCCCATGGCGGTGAAGGAAACATGATCGAGCCGGACAACACCCTCGTTATCATAGCAGGTGACATCCTTGAGCGTCAGGCGCGGGACGGGATTTTCGTAGCGCGGACGGTCGATGTTGAGCGTGACCGCGTGGCCGACCATCATGTCGGTGAGCGCCTGCGGGCTGGTCTCGCCGGTGTTGACCGTGCCGATGTATTGGCCCTTGCGCAGTACCGCGACCTTATCCGAAAGCGCCATGACCTCGTGGAGCTTATGCGTGATGATGACGATTGCCTTGCCGTCGGCGCGCATATTGCGCAGCACATTGAAGAGCTTTTCGGTCTCCTGCGGGGTGAGGACGGCGGTCGGCTCGTCGAGGATCAGCGTGTCCGCGCCGCGGTAGAGGACCTTGACGATCTCGACCGTCTGCTTCTGCGAGACGGACATATCGTAGATCTTCTTCGTCGGGTCGATGTCGAAGCCGTAGCGCTCGCAGATCTCACGGACTCTTGCGTTGGCGGCCTTGATGTCCAGCTTGCCGGGCTCGTCGAGGCCGAGGACGATATTCTCCGCCGCGGTGAACACATCCACGAGCTTGTAGTGCTGGTGGATCATGCCGATGCGGTTATCAAAGGCGTCCTTCGGCGAACGGATGGAGGTGAGCACGCCGTCTACATAAATTTCACCCTCGTCGGGGTAGTAGATGCCGGCGAGCATATTCATCAGCGTCGTTTTTCCACTGCCGTTTTCGCCCAGCAGGGAAAGGATCTCGCCTCGGTTGATGCTCAGGTCGATGCTGTCGTTCGCAACGACCTTGCCGAAGCGCTTGGTGATGTGCCTGAGTTCGACTGCGCATGGTTTGTTCAAGGTCTGTCATCCTTTCTGTGTACCGCCTGCCGGAGGCGGGGCGGTAAGGCTGCAGCCACCTTATCGGAGCGGGGCCTCGCAGCTCCGATAAATGCTGATTATTCAATCCTTATAGTACCATAATAAAGCCCTGATGTAAATGAAAAAGCTATCGGCGAAACCGTCAAAAAAAGAAACGAAAAACCGGAATAATCCACAAAAAGTTTGCTTACCTAAAAAATTTTCAGAAGAAAAGCCAAAACGGGAACCGCCCGCAGGCGGTTCCCGTTTACTGTGTGAGATTTGCTTAGAACGCGGAGTTGAGCCACTCGATGCCGTCGATCTGGATGGTGAAGTAAGGAGCGGACTGGAAGTAGGACTCGTGGAAGGCACCGTCGAACACGGCCTCCTCGGAGTCGGGGGCGAAGTCGCCGTCGGTATCCAGCGCGAAGGCCTGGGTCAGGGGCTCATTGTTCACGGTGAAGGTGGAGGTGTCAAAGACCTGGATGGAGCCGTCCTTGAGGCCGGCCTCGACCTCGGCGAGCTTCTCAGCGGTGCCGGGGGCGGCGATCTTTTCGTTGAGCTTGGTCAGCACGACGCTGCCGTCAGCATAGCCCTTGCAGAAGTCCTGATCAAAGGCCTGGCCGTTGGCGACAGACTCGATGGCATAGACGAAGTAGGGCGCCCAGTCGATGCGGCAGCCGATGATGGAGGAGTCGGGGGCAACGCTGGTCATGTCGTTGTTGTAGCCGGTATGGAACGCGCCCTTGGACTGCGCCATGGTGGCGGGAGTGGTGTTATCGGAGTGCTGGGAGATGAGCTTGCAGCCGCGGTCGCACAGGTCGGAGGCGGCATTGGACTCTTCGGTGGCGTCGGACCAGGAGCCGACGAACTGGACCTTCATGGTCGCGCTCGGGCAGACGGAGCGGGCGCCGAGGAAATAGGCGGTCATGCCGGAAACGACTTCGGCGAAGGAGTACGCGCCGACATAGCCGATGACGGCCTCTTCCGCCTTGATGGTGCCCTCGTCGATGAGCTGCTGGAGCTTCATACCGGCAGCGACGCCGGCGAGGTAGCGGCCCTCATAGATGTTGGCGAAGGCGTTGTGGGTGTTCTCAAGGCCATCGTTCCAGGAGTTCTGGTTGGTGCAGCCGACGAACTGGATCTCGGGATAGTCGGGCGCGACCTTGAGCATGTACTCCTCAAAGCCGAAGGAGTTGTTGATGATGAGCTCGCAGCCCTCTTCGGCCAAATCGAGGTTGGCGTCCTCGCAGGTGGAGTCCTCGCCGATGTTGTACTTCACGACCCAGTCAACATTGATGCCCTTGGCAGCAAGCTGCTCGGTGGCGGCTTCCTTGCCGCGGATGAAGTTGTAGGTGTAGCCCTGATCGTTCTCGTCACCGATGCAGATCAGACCGACCTTGACGGTCTTGGTCTCGGTGTCGGTGTTGCCGGGGGCGGGATCGGGCGCGGGATCGGGGGTCTTGCTGCCGCAGGCCGCAAGAGACAGGACCATAACGACAGAAAGCAGGATAGCAAGAAGCTTCTTCATTTGAGTTAATCCTCCTTATAAATTGGCACCTCCCGCAGGATGGAGCCTTTGAACAGTATCATACAGAATTTTCAAGCAAAACGCAACGGGCAAACGGAAAAAAGAGCCAAAAACTTAGCCAAAAATCCAAAAAATATTTTAGGCAAAGCGGAGAAAAGACAAAAAAACAGACAGAAAAGCAAACAAAAGGTTTGCCCACGTGGGCAAACCTTTTGTCGATGCTGTATAGATCGTTCGCTTTTTGCTTACTGATGGACGCGGGTGCCGGTCTTGCCCTCGATGCCCTCGGCGGCCTTCTCAAGCAGGGTGATGAGCGCGACGCGGCCGGGCTTGGACTCGGCGAAGGACAGCGCGGCCTGCACCTTGGGCAGCATGGAGCCGGGCGCGAACTGCTTCTCGTCGATGTACTTGCGGGCGTCGGCGGGGGTGAGATCGTCAAGGCCCTTCTGATCGGGCTTGCCGAAGTTGATGGCGACCTTCTCAACGGCGGTCAGGATGACGAGCATATCCGCGTCGAGGAGCTCCGCGAGCTTGGCGGAGGCAAAGTCCTTGTCGATGACGGCGGGGGTGCCGTAGAGCTTGCCGTCGCGGCGCACGACGGGGATGCCGCCGCCGCCGACGGTGATGACGACGGTGCCGTTATCCACGAGCGCCTGCACGGTGCGCTTTTCCACAACATCGATGGGCTTGGGGGAGGGAACGACCTGACGGTAGCCGCGGCCGGCGTCCTCTACCATGGTGTAGCCCTTCTCGGCGGCGATGCGGTCGGCGGTTTCCTTATCGTAGAAGGCGCCGACGGGCTTGGTGGGATGCTGGAAGGCGGGGTCGGCCTCGTCGACGAGGACCTGCGTGACGACGGTAGCGACATCCTTATCCATGCCACGGGAGGCCAGCTCGTTGCCGATGGCGTTCTGAAGGTGGTAGCCGATGTAGCCCTGGCTCATGGCGCCGCACTCGGGGAAGGGCATATCGGACTTGATGGCCTTGGCCTCGGCGGCGGTGGACATACCGAGGTTGATCATGCCGACCTGCGGGCCGTTGCCGTGAGCGATGATGACCTCGTTGCCCTGCGCGATGAGGTCGACGATGGGCTTGGCGGTCTCGGTGACGAGAGCGAGCTGCTCATAGGGGGTGTTGCCCAGCGCGTTGCCGCCGAGCGCGATCACAATGCGTTTACCCATGGTGATGTATCTCCTTAAAAAATAAATTTTGAGTCGTTTGATTGTCGCAATGGCTGAATTTCCATTGTCGTTTGGCTACATTATAGTGAATAACGCACGAGAATGCGAGACATTTCCCGCGGCAATTCTTGTATTTTTTCGGCTTTTTTGCTTTCGGCGGAAAAAGGGCGGCCGAAGCCGCCCCTTTCGGTGGTTTGATCGCTCAGAACATCTTGCGCTCGGCGTCGGACTTGTCCATCTCCATAAGGGCGCGGACGGGATCCTTGACCTGCGCGAGGAAGATCATCGCGGCGATGATGTAGGGCTTGTAGGAGGCCTGCTTGTAGAGGGGCACGATGTAGCGGTCGAACACGGAGTTGTCGACCTCGCCCTCGGGGCAGGAAAGGCCGGAGATGTCGGCGGGCAGGCAGTGGAGGTAGAGCGCCTTGCCGTCCTTCGTGAGCTTCATCATCTCCTCGGTGCAGGCCCAGTCCTTGTGCTCGGCGTTCTGCGCGAGAAGGCGCTTTTCGAGCGCGTCGATGCCCGCCTTGTCGCCTGCCTGATAGAGCTTCGTGCGCTCTTCCATGGCCTTGAACGGCGCCCAGCTCTTGGGATAGACGATGTCGGCGTCCCGGAAGGCCTCCTGCATGGAGTTGCACTTGGTGAAGCTGCCGCCGGTGGCCGCCGCGTTCTTGCGGGCGATCTCCTCAACCTCGGGCATGACCTCATAGCCCTCGGGGTGGGCGAGCGTGACGTCCATGCCGAAGCGGGTGAAAAGGCCGATGACGCCCTGCGGGACGGAGAGGGGCTTGCCATAGCTGGGGGAGTAGGCCCAGGTCATGGCGACCTTCTTGCCCTTGAGATTTTCCACGCCGCCGAAGTAGTGGATGATGTGGAGCATATCGGCCATGCACTGGGTGGGGTGATCCACATCGCATTGAAGGTTCACGAGCGTGGGGCGCTGCTCAAGGATGCCGTCACGGTAGCCCTCCTCGAGCGCGTCGATGAAGGTTTTCTGATACTTATGGCCCTCGCCGATGAACATATCGTCGCGGATGCCGATGACATCGGCCATGAAGGAGACCATGTTGGCGGTCTCACGCACAGTTTCGCCGTGGGCGATCT
>OIXG01000537.1_pt1 | contig 45750 bp, 50 predicted proteins | sample 1587731 | NCBI WGS metagenome assembly OIXG01 (sample SAMEA3888908, study PRJEB22519) | human gut metagenome | biome: human gut; feature: human-associated habitat; material: faeces | place: Denmark | collected 2010 | reverse complement strand
TGATGAATTTTTTATATCGTACGGTGCGGCACTTTGCATTATAGGTATAGTAAACGTTGTAAAATACCGAAAAATATTATTGTCGGACGATTTAATCAAAAAGCAAATGATTAACGAAACCGACGAAAGAAATATTTCTATTTGGAAAGAGGCACGCGCGTTTACTTTTAATGTAACGGTATTTTTGCTGGGTATTGGGGTTGTTGTTTTGTACTTTTTAAAAATGAAGTATGAGGCGTCAATAATTTGTTACGTAATGTGCATACAGGTAGTTGTGTATTGGATTATATACAGGTATTTTCAGCATAAAAGGTGAATATGCTTTATACGACAGGCAAAAGAGGAATATTGGTTTAACTCCTCTCTTGCAAAAAAACTATTTATGTTTACCTATAAATTTTTCGTACCATACCATATTGTACCAACGGCCGAATTTGTAACCGCATTTGCGTAAAGTACCTACACGGCGGTAACCCAAATGCTTGTGAAATTGTGCGCTGTTTTTGTCTAAATATTCATCATCACGCTCGGGGTAGGCAATGCACGCATAAACATTTAAAATGTTTTGCTCTTTAAGCCGTCTTTCAAGCTCGGTATAAAGCATTTTGCCTATACCGTGTTTTTTCATATCTTGTTTTATGTATATAGATACTTCAACCGACCAATCGTATGCGGCGCGGTCTTTAAATACGCTTGCCTAATACATACGGTTCATATATTTTTAAAAGTTGCCGTGCATCGTGTATATTTGCATTGCGTATGTTTATATTCATTTTTTAACGCTTCTTTCAATATAATCTATTACATCTTTTGGGTTATCAAAAACTCCTATAATGTCTAATGTGCTGTGCAGCATAAACCCGTTATCGGCAGTGTTTTTAAGCATTTTTATAAGTGCATTAAAATAACCGTTTGTGTTGAGTATTGCAATCGGCTTTGTGTGTCTGCCCAGGTTCTTTAGAGTGTACATTTCAAAAAATTCATCAAATGTACCCAACCCGCCCGGAGTCATAATAAATGCGTCGGAGTTATCTTCCATTATTTGTTTACGCTCACGCATTGTGTCACAGCGTATTAACTCGCTTGCTTTATCAAAAAGTATTCCGTCGCCGTTAAAAAAATACGGTACTACCGATGTTACTTTGCCGCCGCTTTTACTTACACCGCGTGCAACCGCTCCCATAAGACCGTTTGCACCGCCGCCAAATATAAGCGAATGTCCCGTTTTACCCATAATTTCGCCAAGCTGTTCACCGGCTTGTATGTAACTGTTGTCAATTGTGTTGCTTGCCGCTCCGTATACGCATATGTTCATAATTGCTTTGTCTCCTTTGTAAAAATGTTATTAAGTATAATGTACAATGTATTTTAATATTTGTCAAGTGAAAATATACATATCCTCCCAAAAAAATCCGTCGGGCATATAAAAACATACCCGACGGAAAGAAAAGGGACAAAATTTAGAAAGTTATAAAATCAAATAAATTAATATGTAATTGATTTATGACTGCTTGAACTTTCAACGGTTGAGCCGTCCTGTGCATAATGGTCGGAATATACATCAACATAATCGACGTCTTTAACGGGTACATTGATTGAGGTTTTTTAACGTTTTTTCACATCATCAGTCATCTTGCGATGACAGCTTCCCCTCCAAGGTGAAGTCTTGATTATGCGCAAGTTTAAACTTTCTTTTATTAAATATTAAAAACAGCAATATTTGCAATGGTATAGAACAACATATACCATTGTATTTTTTTTGTTTAAGATATAAAATGTACTCACAAGGAGATGATTATATGTTTGCATACTCGGCATTTGCCGACGAAATATCACCTGATTTGAAAGAGCAAATCAGTGTGCTTAAAAAATACGGTATTAATCATATTGAGGCTCGCGGAATAGACGGAAAGAATATATCCGATTACACTATAAGCGAGGCGAAAGAAAAGAAAAAAATACTTGACGATAACGGTTTTAAACTTTCGGCGCTTGGTTCGCCAATAGGCAAAATAAATATTGACGATCCGTTTGAAAAAGAGCTTGATAAGTTTAAAAACACAATTGAACTTGCGCATACGCTTGAAACAAAGTATATAAGAATGTTCAGCTTTTTTATGGATACAAACAACGCGGCACAATATCGCGATGAAGTATTAAACAGATGGGCAAAATATATTGACGTGGCAAAGGGCAGCGGCCTTGTTTTACTTCACGAAAACGAAAAAGAAATTTACGGCGATACCGCCGACAGATGTGTGGATTTACTTGAAACGCTCAACTGTGATTATGTAAAGGCAACATTTGACCCGGCAAACTTTGTGCAGTGCGGTGAAGATACAATAGAATGTTTTAAAAAACTTAAAAACCATATAGAATATATGCATATTAAAGACGCATATACAAAAGACGGATATGTAGTACCGGCAGGCGGCGGTGACGGAAATGTGGAATACATTTTAACAGAGCTTAAAAATATGGGTTGGAGCGGATTTTTATCGCTTGAACCGCATTTGGGCGATTTTGTGGGATTTGCCGGCCTTGAGCGCGACGCGGCAAAAAAACAAACCAAAAGCGGCCCCGAGCTGTTTGACATTGCATATAATGCGCTCGATACCATTGTTAAAAAAATTAACGCATAGGAGTGGTTTATATGGTAAAATTTGCTGTGCTTGGGTGCGGACGGATATCGGCTGTTCATCTTGACGCTGTGGATAAGGCAAAAAATGCATACCTTGCCGCAGTATGCGATATTAACGAGGAAAAGGCAAAGAAAAAATCAAGCCGGTATAATGTACCGTATTATACCGACCTTGAAACAATGCTTACATCGGTAAAACCCGATGTTGTAATTATAGGCACACCCAGCGGTATGCACGGCGAACACGCAAAAATATGCGCCCGTCACGGTGTAAATGTTTTATGCGAAAAACCGCTTGAAATTACAAAACAAAAGCTTGACGATATGATTGACGTATGCCAAAGGTGCGGTGTAAAGCTTGGCGGAATTTTTCAGCGGCGAACATATACCGGTGCGCTTATTACAAAAGACGCAATCGACAGCAATAAATTGGGCAAGCTTATTTTATGCGACGGATATTTTAAGTATTCGCGCACACAGGAATATTATGATTCCGACGCGTGGCGCGGCACTTGGGAACTCGACGGCGGAGGAGCGCTTATGAATCAATGTATTCACGGCATAGATATGCTTATAATGCTATGCGGAGATATTGAAAGTGTAAATGCAAAATGCGAAACAAAAGCACGCAATATAGATGTGGAGGACACCGCAGTTATTATTGTTAAGTTTAAAAACGGCGCAATAGGCGTAATTGAGGGTACAACGTCGCTTGTAAGCGGTAATGAAACTATATTTAACATAAACGGAACGTTGGGCAGTATTACATTTGGCGACAGCGAAATAAAAGAGTGGATTGTGAACGGCGGCACAAAGCCTAAAGCGTACAGTGACACACTCGGAGGTAAAAACTGTGCTTGGCAGAGTGTAAGCGACGGCCACAGACTGCTTGTGGAAAATATGGCGGACGCTGTTTTATTTAACACGCCCGTTTTAATACCGCCCAATGAGGCACGAAAAGCAGTAGATGTAATACTTGCCATATATAAATCGGCAAAATTAAATAAAGAGGTGGAAGTATAATGATAAGAGCAGGAATAATAGGTATAGGTAATATGGGAAGCGCGCACGCAAATCATATTTTTGACGGATTGGTTAAAAATATGACTCTTGCGGCTGTATGCGATATAAACCCCGACAGAATTAAATGGGCAAAAGAGCGTTTTAGTGACAAAGTGCAGTATTTTGATAATTCGGACGAGTTTTACAAGCACTCCGATTTAATTGATTTGGTAATAATTGCCACACCGCACTATTCGCACTCACCGCTTGCAATTGAGGGCTTTAAGCACAATTTACACGTGCTTACCGAAAAACCGGCGGGCGTTTACACAAAACAGGTACGTGAGATGAACGAGGCGGCCGAAAAATCCGATAAAAAGTTTTTTATAATGTACAATCAGCGTACAAACTGTGTATACAGAAAATTGCGTGACTTGGTTAAAAGCGGCGAACTCGGCGATTTAAAACGTATGGTATGGATAATCACCAATTGGTACAGACCGCAAAGCTATCACGACAGCAGTTCGTGGAGAAGTTCGTGGGCAGGCGAAGGCGGCGGAGTGCTTTTAAATCAAGACCCGCACCAGCTTGACCTTTGGCAGTGGATAGTGGGAATGCCCAAAAGATTAAGAGGTTTTGCAAGTTTTGGAAAATACTACAATATAGAAGTAGATGATGATGTAACAATATATGCGGAGTACGAAAACGGCATGACAGCGTCGTTTATTACATCAACGGGTGAAACACCGGGAACAAACCGTCTTGAAATATCGGGTACAATGGGTAAAGTAGTTGTAGAGGACGACAAAATTACATTTTGGCGCAACAGATGCGACGAACGCGAGTTTAACCGCACTTGGAAAGGTGGTTTCGGCAATCCTGAAGTATGGAAATGCGAGGTTCCCACAGACGGTAAAAACGAACAGCACGTTGGAATACTCAACAATATTGTTGATGTTATTGAAAACGGTGCACAGCCTATAGCAGAGGGCAAAGAGGGTATAAACGGTCTTACAATTTCAAATGCGGTTCACCTTTCTGCCTGGACGGACAGTTGGGTTGAACTCGATAAGCTTGATGAGGACCTTTACTACAATATGCTTCAAGACAAAATTAAAAATTCAACATTTAAGAAAAATGCAACCGCAAACGTTACTTTAGACGTTACGGGCACACACTGATTTTAATTAACGGGCAAGAAAAATTTTAAGCAATTTAGGTTTAAATTTCTCTTGCCTGTTTTTTATTTTTTTGTTTTTTTATAAAAATCGCGATTTGTGTATATAATATAATTGACAAAAAACGCGGTTTGTGTTAAAAAACAGATAACCTCCCGCTTTATATGGCAATGTATTTGTAAAAACACAAAAACACACTTATAACAAAAAAGCCGCCTTTAAAGGCGGTATTTTGTGTTATAAGCAATTTAAAAACGGCTCAATTATGCAATTTTGTTAAGCTTTACAGCAATTTGAGCTTTTTTTCTTGCAGCTGTGTTTTTGTGTATAACACCTTTTGCAACTGCTTGGTCAATTCTTTTAAATGCAAGTTTGCAAGCTTCTGCTGCAGCAGCTGCGTCTGAATTTGCAACACATTCTTCAAATTTTTTAATGCAAGTTTTAAGATTTGATTTTATCATTTGGTTTCTCAATGTTTTTGTTTTGATAACCTTAACTCTTTTTTTTGCAGATTTAATATTAGGCATTAATTTCACCTCCAATAAATACATAATTAGTCAATTTAAACTTATTGTACCACACACTCGGGCAAAAATCAAGTTTTTTTTTGCTTTTTTTAAACTTTTGTTAATTTTTCTCTATTTTATCATAATACAGCCCGTCTTTGCGTGATTGTTTGTAAATTTTTAAGATATGACGGGGGATAAAAATTCTGTATCGGGATAATTACCGTCAAGGTATTTTTCTATATCGGCATCACTTATTACACAATCTATTTGCCGAATATTGCATAGCTTATATGCCGAAAAGTGGTTAATTTTGCTGCTGTCGCACAAAAACACCTTTTTTTCGGCATTTTTTATCATAAGTTTGCGCGGTGTAATTTCATTTTCAAAACAATCGTACAAATTGCCATCCTTTGCAAGCGACTGCACCGAAAAAAAGCATATGTCGGCGTGATACGATATAATCATTTGTTCGGTATGTGTTCCCACAAAACAAGCTCGGTTTTCGGGGTTAAGCTTTCCGCCCGTTAAGTATGAATTAATATTGTACTCGGCGCAAATACTCATACTTGCAAGTCCGTTTGTAATAACCGTTATATCCTTTTTGTTTTTTAAGTATTCAATCATAAAATATGTGCTTGTGGAACCGTCAAGAAATACAACATCGCCCTGTTTTACCATACCTGCCGCCAATTGTGCAACACACGCTTTTTCTTTTGTGTTTTTATGACTCCTTAAATAAAAGGGGATTTTTTTGTTTACCGATGATTTTAATTCCGCACCGCCGTAACTTCTTGTTACAAGACCCTCAAGCTCCAGCTTTTTTAAATCGCGCCTAATGCTTGACGGGCTTATGTGTATTTTTTGCGAAAGGTACTCTACCGTTACATAATTATTTTTTTGGAGTAAATTTAAAATTTCTTTTTCTCTTTCGTTTCCGTACATTTAAAGCCCTCCTTTGCACATTGTTGCGCATTTATCGCAAAAATATGCAAAAACTTTCTTTATTTTCGCCATTGTTGATTTTTATTGCTTATTTATTATATAATAAATTTAACAATTTGTAAAGAGGTGTAATTAAATATGTACGATGTAGCCATTATAGGCGGCGGAATTATAGGCGCCGTTACGGCAAGAGAGCTTACAAAATACAATGTAAGCGTTTGTGTGCTTGAAAAAGAAAATGATGTTGCGATGGGTGCAACCAAAGCCAATTCAGCAATTGTACACGCAGGTTTTGACGCAAAGCCGGGAACGTTAAAGGCAAAATACAATGTTCTCGGTTCGGAAATGATGAAAGATATTTGCGCGGAACTTGGTGTAAAATATAAAAACAACGGTTCTGTTGTTTTGGCATTTAACAATGACGACAAAAAAAGCATTTATGCTCTTTACGAACAGGGTATAGAAAACGGAGTAAAGGGTTTAAAAATTATTGACAGCGATGAGCTTAAAAAACTTGAACCCAATGTATCCGACAATGCAATATGCGCGCTTTATGCGCCGAGCGGTGCAATTGTTTGTCCGTATGAGTTGTGCATTGCCGCGGTCGGCAATGCAATGGATAACGGCGCGGATTTAAAACTGAATTTTGAAGTTACGGGCATTGAAAAAGAGGACGGATTTTTTAATATTATATCAAAAAGCGAAACTGTACGTGCAAAATACATTGTTAATGCGGCAGGTGTGTATACCGATAAAATTGCAGAGTTTGCGGGCGACAATTCGTTTAAAATACATCCACGGCGCGGCGAATACATATTGCTTGATAAAGAGTGCGGTACATATGTAAATCACACCGTATTTAAAGCACCCACAAAAATGGGAAAAGGAATACTTGTAACACCTACAGTTGACGGAAATCTTTTAACGGGGCCAACGGCGGTTGATATGGAGGACAAGCAAAACACCGAAACCACTGCCGAGGGTTTTTTCGATATAATAAAAGGTGCAAACGAGAGTGTAAAAAACGTACCGTACAATAAAACAATTACATCTTTTTGCGGTTTGAGAGCTGTGGGAGATACGGGTGATTTTATAATTAATTCACCCACGGAAAGATTTGTAAATGCGGCGGCAATAGAATCGCCGGGGCTTTCGTCATCACCCGCTATTGCCAAAGAAATTGTGTATATTTTAAAAGATTGCGGTCTTAAACTTACCGTAAACGAAAAATTTAACCCGATACGCAAACCAAATCATTTTTTTAAGGACGCAGATGTTGAGCAAAAAAACAATATAATAAAACAAGACCCGTCATACGGTAAAATAGTGTGTAGGTGTGAGAGCGTAACGGAGGGAGAAATTATTTACGCAATACGAACAAATCCCGGTGCGCGTGACGTTGACGGTATAAAGCGCAGAACCCGTTCGGGAATGGGACGGTGTCAGGGCGGTTTTTGCCTGCCGTATGTATGCGAAATATTATCGCGGGAGCTTAATATACCGTTTGCAAGTGTTACAAAGTGCGGTAATAATTCGCCAATTGTAACGGGCAATACAAAGGAGGATTTTTAAATGACGGATTTGGTTATTATAGGCGGCGGCCCCGCCGGAATGAGTGCGGCGGTTGCGGCATATGAGAGCGGAATAAAAGATATATTAATTTTGGAACGCGACGAGCATTTGGGCGGAATTTTACAGCAATGCATACATAACGGATTTGGACTTCATAAATTCGGCGAAGAACTTACAGGTCCCGAATATGCCGAAAGATACCGTAAAAAAGTTGAAGAATACAATATCCCGTTTAAGCTTAATACTATGGTTATAGATATAGACGGCAACAAGGTTGTTACGGCAACAAACGAGGCGGACGGAGTTTTTACCGTAAAGGCAAAAGCAATTATTCTTGCAATGGGCTGCCGTGAGCGTTCAAAGGGCGCATTAAACATTGCAGGCAGCCGTCCCGCAGGCATATACAGTGCCGGTACCGCACAAAAGCTTGTTAATATGAAAGGGTTTATGCCGGGCAAAGAAGTTGTTATTTTGGGTTCGGGCGATATAGGTCTTATTATGGCGCGACGTATGACATTGGAGGGTGCCAAAGTTTATGCCGTATGTGAACTTATGCCGTATTCGGGCGGTTTGGCAAGAAATATTGAACAGTGTCTTAACGATTTTAACATACCGCTTAAATTAAGCCATACAGTTGTAAAAATTCACGGGAACAGAAGAGTTGAAGGTGTAACGATTGCCGAGGTTGACAAAAACCGCAAGCCGATACCCGCTACCTTTGAGTATATACCTTGCGATACACTTCTTTTGTCGGTAGGTTTAATACCTGAAAATGAGCTTTCCAAAAGCGCCGATATTAAATTAAGCCGAGTTACCAACGGTGCTGTTGTGGATCAAAACAGGCAAACATCGCAGCAGGGCATTTTTGCATGCGGAAATGTTTTGCACGTTCACGATTTGGTTGACTATGTATCGGAGGAGGCGGAAATTGCCGGCAGAGCGGCGGCGGAATATATTAACGGCAATTGCGGTAATCGGTGCGAAATACCTGTTGAAACAGACGGAAAAATTCGTTACACGGTACCGCAAACAATAACCGAGAAAAAGGATATAACGGTTTATTTCAGAGTTTCGGACGTGTACAAAAACGTAAAAATAAATGTGTACAGCGGCAATGAAAAAATATTTTCAAAAAAGAAATTAAAGGTTGCGCCGGGCGAAATGGAAAGCATTACATTAAAGGCAGATACGTTTAAGGACGCAAAAAACCTTACATTCGGATTGGAGGAGATTGTATGAAAAGAAGTTTAACTTGCATATGCTGTCCTCTTGGCTGCAATATAAGCGTTGAGTTTGACGGCGGAAAAATATTGAATATTTCGGGATATACCTGCAGAAGAGGTATGGAATATGCAAAAAACGAATGTACCAATCCCGTAAGATGTGTAACGTCAACGGTTAAAACGGCAAGCGGTGTACCCGTTCCCGTAAAAACCGATAAGCCTATACCGAAAGATAAAATATTTGAGTGTATGAAAATAATTAACAAAATTACTTTAAATACACCTGTTAAAACGGGCGATATTATTGCAAGGGATGTGTTTGGAAGCAATATTGTTGCCGCGTCAAATTCGTAAACAGGAGGTATATTATGAACATTGCAAAATTGTTAAAAGGGCGAAATTGTAATTGTGGAAAGGTACACAGCTGTAACATAAAAAAGGTTGTGATTAAACAGGGGGCAATAAACGAAATATATGATTTGGTATCGGAGTATAACAGCATTATTGTTGTAGCCGATAAAAACACGTACAAGGTATGCGGAAAGGATGTACAGTTACGGTTAAAAGAAAAACTGTCATCAAGTTTGATTTTTCAAGATGATTTATTAATACCTGACGAAAGCGCAATTGAAAGACTTAACAATGCAATTTCGGATAAAAATGATTTGGTATTGGGTGTAGGTTCGGGTGTAATTCAGGATTTATGCAAATACGTAAGCTTTAAAAGAAATCTGCCGTATTTTATAGTGGCTACCGCACCGTCAATGGACGGGTATGCGTCGGCAGGTGCGGCTATGATTACGGGTAATATGAAAGTTACGTATGACGCGCGTGTACCGCAAGCTATAATAGCCGATACGGATGTGCTTAAAAATGCGCCGATAGAAATGATTCAGTCGGGGTACGGCGATATAATAGGCAAACTGTCGTGTCTTAACGATTGGCGTTTGGCGGCGGAAGTAAACAACGAATACTTTTGTGAATATGTGTACAATTTAACAATGCAAATGACAGACAGTATTAAAAATGACGGAAGTTTGCTTGTTAAACGTGACCCCGAGGCAATAAAAAAACTTATGGAGGCACTTGTGGGTGTGGGAATTGCTATGGCATATGTCGGCAATTCCAGACCGGCATCGGGAAGTGAACATCATATGTCGCACTTTTTTGAAATTGTGGGTATTTTAAACAACGAACCGTATTTTATGCACGGTACCGATGTGGCATATTCAACGTTATGCACTTGCCGTATGCGTGAAGAAATATTAAAAATTGATATTCCCAAGCAAGCACAGCCGTTTAACCGTACAAAATGGGAGAGCAAAATTAAGTCTGTTTACACAATCGCCGCCGACAGCGTTATAGCGCTCCAAAATAAAGCGGGGGTATACAAATCGGATAAAATTACAGTGTATAAAAGCAAGTGGAACAATATACGCAAAATACTGTCCGATTCGCCAAAGGCTGACGAAATTCAAAAATACCTTGAAAGCGTGGGGCTTGATATAAATAATTTTGAAAAAATGTACGGAAAAGAAAAAATTGAAAATGCAAAATGGTTTGCCAAAGATTTAAAGGACAGATATTCGGTGCTTTGGCTTTACTATTGCCTTTTTTGCCGTCTTTAAAAATGTGAGGCAGACCAAATGATGAACAAATTAGAAAATTTTAAATTATTTTTGCTGGATATGGACGGCACAATATATCTCGATAACGATTTGTTTGACGGAACGGTTGATTTTCTCAAATACGTAAAAAGTATAGGCGGAAGGTATATTTTTTTAACGAACAATTCATCAAAAAGCGTGGATAAATACATTGAAAAACTTGCAAAAATGGGAATTGATGCAACCGGGAGCGATTTTTTGACATCAACGGACGCAACAGTTGTAAAACTAAAAAAAGATAATTTTAAAAAAATATATGCTTTGGGCACAAAATCATTTAAACAGCAGCTTGCAATGTCGGGACTTAATATCACCGATGAAATTTCGGACGGTATTGACTGTTTGTGTATGGGATATGATACCGAGCTTACGTACAAAAAACTTGAGGACGCGTGCAAACTTTTAAACAGAGATATTGCATATATTGCCACAAATCCCGATTGGGTATGCCCCACATATTACGGTTATGCACCCGACTGCGGCTCGGTAAGTAAAATGCTTGAAAGGGCAACGGGAAAAACACCGCAGTTTATAGGCAAACCCGAACCTGCAATGGCAGAACTTGCAATGAAAATGACGGGCTTTAAAAATAGTGAAACCGCTATTGTGGGTGACAGGCTCTACACGGATATTGCCTGCGGAGTAAATGCAAAAATCGGCACAATATTTGTACTCAGCGGCGAGGGAACAACAGCCGATATTGACAAGTATAAAATTTATCCCGATTTTATATTTAAAAATATACAAGAATTAAAAATAAAACTTGCTAAAGGAGATTGACTATTAATGATGTTTAGACGCAAAAAAACATGGATAACCTCGGCACATCAGGGTTTTGTAACCGACGGTATTCATTCTAACACATTGGCGGCATATGAGCTTGCCGCACAAAAGGGCGCCGATATGATAGAAACGGACGCAAGAATGACAAAAGACGGTGTTTTGATTGTAAACCACGATGCGGATATAAGGGGTTACAATAAAGACGGCAATGAAGTGACGTATATAATTGCAAATACCGATTACTCTGATATCAGAGAAATAAGTTTGCTTAAAAATAATGCAAACAAAAACAGAGTTCCAACTCTTAAAGAAACACTTGATATTGCATATAAAAAAGGAATGTGTATTAACATAGATTTAAAAGAGGGAATAAAGCACGCCGAGCAAATAGCAAATTTGGTTGTGCAGACAGGTATGAGGGGACGTACCGTATATGCAACCAACGGTGCGGGTGCAGAAGCTGTAAACTTAATTCTTACTATAGATCCCGATGCTAAATTTATAGACACAAAGCAAAATTATACAAAAGAGGCTTTAAAATCGGTAAAAGATTATCCGTCAAAGTGTTTTGTATATACCGGTGATTTTTCGGACGAAAATATAAAACAAATACGGTAAAGCGGCTGTATGCTTGCTGCAATTTCTTTAAACAAAGATAACGCAAAAGACGCATTTGTCCATCACCCCGATATGGCGGAATATCCTCACACAAGCGATTTTGTTGAAATAGAAAAAAACCTCTTTGATTTATAATTTTTTTGTGGTTGGCCAATATACAATTCATATTTTAATTTGTTTTACAAAATAACTTGTTTTATTGTTTTATATTGTATAGTCGTTTGAGTAGCTTTGTATTTGTTTATCCAAAATATCTTGCAGGGTTATTGCGTCGAGGTAATTGTTTATTACATCATATAACCCTTGCCATACATACAGCGTGGCGCACGTATTGCTGCGTACGCAAGTGTTTGGCGTGTGTTCAAGGCAGGGTACGGGCGACAGACTGCCCTCGGTAAGTCTTAATATTTTACCTAAAGTAAGTTTATCGGGGGATTGGGCAAGCTTGTACCCGCCTTGAAATCCTCTGTTTGTAATGAGTATGTCCGATTTATTAAGTATGGTAACAATTTGTTCCAAATATTTTTTTGATATACCCTGACGCTCGGCAACTTCTTTAAGTGCGACAAATTTTCCTTCGCCGTGCTCGGCAAGGTCAAGAAGCATTCTTACCGCATAACGTCCTTTTGTTGAAATTTTCATTTATACACACCTCAATTCATATTACTATAATAACATATATTTAGTAGGTTTTCAAGAGGCGATACATAAATTTGTGGTTTTTTATACTTTTTTTACACCTCGGGATTTAACTTTTTCTCAAGTATTAATACGGGAATTGCTATAATCATTGATATTAACGTAACATATCCGCTTGCCAACAAAAAATTAATTAATAATGAATACATACTTATCATCTCCTATAAGCATATTTTACATTATAAGCTGTACGTAAAAAAGGACACCTTGTCGAAAAATGTAAAAAAGTAGGATTTGTAATACATTATTTCAATAAGGTGTCCCATATTTAATTTTTTTGCCTAAGATGCTGTTCAACTAAATATCGGTTTTTACCGCTATTCCCTCATCGGCGGACTTAAATGCCGCCTCCATTACCTTTACAACTCTTAATGCCTGTTCGGGTTTTATTAAAAGTTCCTGTCCCTCAATAGCATTTACAAGCTGACGGTAAACAGGGTCGAGATTATCTTCAACATCTTTGGGTTCGGTTAATTCAATTTCTTCAATCGACGCGGGATTGCGCGGCGCCATTGTTTTTGTGGGTCCTGCTTTTGTATAAACAATTTCGTCCGTCCACTCATTATCTTCGGCAATTTTGCGTACAATACGTCCCGTTCCGTCCCAATCGGTTACAATCATTGTGCCTTGCGTACCGAGAACGTAAAAACGGGGGTGCGTTATAAAGTTGTTTGTGGAAACTTCAATATGCGCCGTAAGACCGCTTTCAAATGTCATTGTCAGTCTGAAGTTATCATCAACTTCCGGGTATTGTATTTTATACATTTTGCAAAATACATTTACAACTTTTTCGTTTACCATATACATCATTTGGTCTATAAGGTGAACTCCCCAATCAAACATCATACCGCCGCCAAGTCTTTTAAGAGTTCTCCAGCCCGTCGGCATACCGCGTGAGCCTTCAACGCGCGATTCTATTACATAGGGCTTGCCTATAAGTCCTTTGTCTATATTTCTCCAAACATTTATAAAATCACGGTTAAAACGTCTGTTTTGGTCTATTGTAAATATCTTATTGCATTTTTTTGCGGTATCTATAATTTCTTCAAGTTCGGTGTGAGTTATGGTTACGGGTTTTTCGCATATAACGTGTTTACCTGATTTTAGCGCCTCAATTGCAAGTTCTTTATGTACTTCATTTGTTGTTGCAACAAGCACAATGTCAATATCGCTGTCGGCAAACAATGCTTCTTTTGACGGGTATGCGGTAAAGCCCATTTCTTTTGCCGCAGTAAGACGCGCGTCGTTTATATCGTACACACCCTTTATTTTAACGGGGACATTACCTTTTGACAGCTGTTTTACGTGATTGCCCGCCATACCGCCGAAACCTATTATTCCGAGATTGTATATTTTTGTGTTTACGCCCACCACATTTCGCCTGCTTTCTCGTATATTAAAACTTCTTTTAAAAACGCAATGGCTTTTTCAAGACCCTCTTTTGGACTCATAAGTCCGTCTTCGTGTTCAATGCTTATTGCACCGTTATATCCAACCATTTGAAGTGTGCTTATCATATCGTTCCATTCACTTTTTGAGTGACCGTATCCAACGGTTCTGAATACCCACGAACGGTTAAGTGTATCACCGTAGCTCTTTGTGTCGAGAACTCCGTTTACCTGCGTATTTACATCAATTTTTGTATCTTTTGCGTGGAAATGATAAATGGCATTTTCTTTACCGAGCTTTTTAATTGCCTCGGCAGGCTTTATTCCCTGCCAGAAAAGATGGCTCGGGTCAAAGTTTGCGCCTATTATATCGCCAACCGCCGCACGCAGTTTTAAAAGTGTTTCGGGGTTGTACACCATAAATCCGGGGTGCATTTCAAGCGCAATTTTTTTAATGCCGTGTTGTTTTGCAAATTCAACTTTGTTTTTCCAAAACGGAATAAGTACTTCGTTCCATTGCCATTCAAGAATTTGTAAAAAGTCTTGAGGCCAGGGGCAGGTAACCCAATTGGGGTATTTGCTGTCGGGGCAGTCGCCCGGGCAGCCCGAAAAACCTATAATTGTGTCAATGCCCATTTTTTCGGCAAGTAAAATTGCATTATCCAAATCTTCTTCATATTGAGACGCAATTTCTTTGTTGGGGTGAATATAATTGCCGTGTGCCGCAAGCGCACATATTTTCAAGTTGATTTCTTTGAGCAGATTTTGCAAATTATTGATTTTTTCGGGATTATCTAAAAAATCTTTGGCATCGCACAATACTTTTCCGGGATATCCGCCCACGCCGAGCTCTACACTGTCAACGCCGAGCGTTGACAAATATCTTAATGCTTTTTCAAGTCCCATTTGATTTAAAACGGGTGACATTACCGCTAATTCCATAATATGTATACCTCCGTATATTGTTATTTAATAAGTTATTTATATTATATCAGCTATAAATCGGATGTCAACAATAATTTTGACATTTATTTGCACAATATTGATTTTTGTAAAAACATCTTGACTTAATTTATATATTAATGTAAAATATCAGTATTATGAATGGGGGACATAATTATGGCAGGCAAAAGCAATTACAAACACACATTATACAGCTGTTTTGCGGCATATATAACAAGCGCGGTAATAAACAACTTTGTACCGCTTTTGTTTTTTACGTTTCAAACGGTTTATAAAATTACAACGGCACAGCTCGGGTTTCTTGTATCGCTTAATTTTATAATACAAATGTTTGTGGATTGGCTCGGCTCAAAAATTGCCGATAAATTCAACTATCGCAAAATAATAATAACGGCGCTGTGCGCGTCAGCCTTGCGGTGCTGCCTGCGGTTATGGCAAACAAACTCCTGTCATTAACCGTTGCGGTTGTCTTTTACGCAATGGGTTCGGGTATGATAGAGGTTATTGTAAGTCCTATGACCGAGGCGCTGCCCACAAAAAACAAAGATACGGTAATGAGCCTTATGCATTCCTTTTATTGCTGGGGGCAAATGCTTACGGTGTTGTCGAGCACACTGTTTTTTTCGGTTTTCGGTATACAAAAGTGGCATTATCTTGCAGCCTTGTGGGCAATTGTTCCCGTATGTACCGCAATATCGTTTATAGGTGCGCCTATATATACGCTTGACAGTTCAAAATCCGATGAGCTTAAAATGTCCAAACTTATAAAAAGCAAGGCATTTTTATTGTTTGCACTTCTTATGGTATGCTCGGGTGCGTCGGAACTCGGTATGTCGCAATGGGCGTCGTATTTTGCCGAAACGGGACTTAAAGTTTCAAAAACAGTCGGAGATTTGCTCGGGCCTTGTATGTTTGCGCTTTTTATGGGGCTTTCAAGGGTATTTTATGCCAAATTCGGAGCAAATTTAAATTTAATAAAATTTTTAAAGTACAGCGCGGTTTTGTGCGTTATAGGCTACGGTACGGCAACATTAATTCCCAACCCCGTTATGGGGCTTTTGGGCTGTGCAATGTGCGGTATGTCGGTAGGGCTTATGTGGCCGGGCATTTTAAGCCTTTCGTCATCGGTTATGCCCGGGGCGGGCGCTTCGCTTTTTGCCATACTTGCTATGTTTGGAGATATAGGCTGTTTTTTGGGTCCCGAAACGGTATCTGTGGGTGCGTCGTTTTTAACGCTTAATTCGTCGCCCATTAAGGCAGGGCTTTTGTGCGCAGTTGTTTTTCCTTCCGTAATGCTTGTTTGTATTAAGTTTTTAGAGCGAAATATAAATAAAATATACGAAAAAAATTAAAATTTAACTGTGAAATGAATATAACATTTATATGTTCATATTGACAAAACGTATATAAAGGTAGTATTATTGTATAAAACGGTTTATTATCCGTCGGTAGAATTTATTGGGAGGAATAATAAAATGGGTTTAACACTTACAGAAAAAATTTTAAAAGCTCACGTAGTTGACGGCGAGTTTAAAAAAGGAAATGAAATAGGAATACGAATAGATCAAACTCTTACTCAAGACGCTACAGGGACAATGGCATATCTTGAATTTGAGGCAATGGGAATACCCCGCGTTAGAACCGAACGTTCGGTTGCATATATAGATCATAATACACTTCAGTCGGGATTTGAAAATGCCGACGACCACCGTTTTATAGGCTCTGTGGCAAAAAAACACGGCATATATTTTTCAAGACCGGGTAACGGAATTTGCCACCAGGTTCACCTTGAACGTTTCGGTGTGCCGGGTAAAACATTAATTGGTTCAGACAGCCATACGCCTACAGGCGGCGGCTTGGGTATGATCGCCATAGGCGCAGGCGGACTTGATGTTGCCGTTGCAATGGGCGGAGGAGCATATTATATAACATATCCCAAAATTGTTAAAGTTAATTTAACGGGTAAATTAAATCCTTGGGTTTCGGCTAAAGACGTTATTTTGGAAGTGTTGAGAAGAATAAGCGTTAAAGGCGGAGTGGGCAAGGTTATGGAGTATTGCGGCGAGGGTGTAAAAACTCTTTCGGTGCCCGAACGTGCCACAATTACAAATATGGGTGCGGAGCTTGGAGCAACTACTTCAATTTTCCCGTCCGACGAAGTTACAAAAGAATTTTTAACGGCGCAAAAACGCGGCGATGTATGGCAGCCGCTTGCGGCAGATGATGACGCTGTGTATGATGAGCAGATAGATATTGACCTTTCAAATCTTGAACCGCTTGTTGCATGTCCTCATTCGCCCGATAACGTAAAACGTGCAAGCGAGCTTAAAAATATGAAAATAGACCAGGTATGTATAGGTTCCTGCACAAACAGTTCGCTTACCGATATGTTAAAAGTTGCGCATATTTTAAAAGGCAAAACCGTACACCCCGACGTATCGCTTGCAATTGCCCCGGGTTCAAAGCAAGTTCTTAATATGCTTGCCGAAAACGGTGCGCTTGCTATAATGATAGACGCGGGCGCAAGAATACTCGAAAGCGCTTGCGGTCCTTGTATAGGTATGGGGCAGTCGCCAAACTCAAAGGGAATATCGCTTAGAACATTTAACCGTAACTTTGAGGGCAGAAGCGGAACAAAAGACGGACAGATTTATTTGGTATCGCCCGAACTTGCGGCAATATCGGCGGTAAACGGATATCTTACAGACCCGCGTGATATAGGCGAAATGCCCGAATTTAAAATACCGAAAGAATTTACAATCAACGATAATATGATAGTACCTCCGGCGGACGAAAAGGATGCCGATAAGGTTGAAATTCTGCGCGGACCCAACATTAAACCTTATCCCCAAACAAGCGAGCTTGAAAACAAAATCGAGTGCGAGTGTTCGCTTAAATGCGGTGACAATATAACAACCGACCATATTATGCCGGCAGGTGCAAAAATACTTCCTTTACGTTCAAATATACCTGCAATAAGCGAGTATTGCTTTACGGTATGCGATACCGATTTCCCCGCAAGAGCCAAAAAGCTCGGCAAAAGTATAATAGTCGGCGGAGTAAATTACGGACAGGGTTCGTCAAGAGAACATGCCGCGCTTGCACCTCTTTATCTCGGTGTTAAAGCGGTTGTTGTAAAATCTTTTGCAAGAATACACCGTTCAAACCTTATAAATGCCGGAATACTTCCGCTTACATTTAAAAACGAAAGCGATTACGACAAAATTAATCTCGGCGACAGTTTATGCCTTGATAATCTTGACGATTGCATAGAAAACGGCAAAGACATTGTTTTGGAAAACAAAACAAACGGAGAAAAAATTGAGTGCGTATGCGATTTGAGCGAACGCGCAAAACAAATTATTAAGGCCGGCGGATTGTTGGACTTTACAAAACAAGCGCTTAATAACTAACATACAGGAGTTGATTTAAATGCAGAAAATAGCAATGAAAACGCCTCTCGTTGAGATGGACGGCGACGAAATGACAAGAGTAATATGGAAAATGATTAAAGATATTCTCATTTTGCCGTATGTTGATTTAAAATCGGAATATTATGATTTGGGACTCGAACACAGAAACGAAACCGACGATAAAGTAACGGTTGATTCCGCGGAGGCAACAAAAAAATACGGTGTTGCGGTTAAATGTGCTACAATTACCCCAAATGCCGACAGAATGACAGAGTACAATTTAAAAGAAATGTGGAAATCGCCCAACGGTACAATTCGTGCCATACTTGACGGAACGGTGTTCCGCGCGCCTATTACGGTAAATGGCATTACTCCGTATATACCCACTTGGACAAAGCCTATTACAATAGCGCGTCACGCTTATGGCGATGTATATAAAAACACCGAAATGCAAGTGCCCGAAGGCTCAAAATGCGAGCTTGTATGCACAATGGCGGACGGTGCCGAAAAAAGAGAAGTAATTCACACATTTAACGGTACGTCGGGCATTATACAGGGACTTCACAATACAGATAAGTCAATATCGAGCTTTGCACGCTGCTGCTTTAATTATGCGCTCGATACAAAACAGGATTTGTGGTTTGCAACAAAAGATACCATTTCAAAGAAATATGACCACAGATTTAAAGATATTTTCAGAGAAATATTTGAAAACGAATATAAAGATAAATTTGAAAAAGCAAATATAGAGTATTTCTATACGCTTATAGACGACGCCGTTGCAAGAGTAATTCGCTCCGAGGGCGGATATATTTGGGCTTGCAAAAACTATGACGGCGATGTGATGAGCGATATGGTTGCAACGGCATACGGCTCTCTTGCAATGATGACAAGCGTGCTTGTATCACCCGACGGAGTATACGAGTATGAGGCGGCTCACGGCACGGTTCAGCGCCATTATTACAAACATCTTAAAGGCGAAGAAACATCAACAAATTCAGTTGCAACAATTTTTGCCTGGTCTGGTGCGTTTAGAAAACGCGGAATGCTTGACGGACTTGATGAACTTGTAAAATATGCCGATTTGCTTGAAAGGGCAACAATAGAAACAATAGAGAGCGGAGTTATGACGGGCGATTTGTATTTGCTTTCAACTTTGGAAAACAAAAAGAAAGTTAATACACGTGATTTTTTGGTTGCTGTTGGAGAAAGACTTGCAAAAATGTTGTAATTTTTGCTAGAAAACGTTTTTACGGACTTAATTTTTGAATAAATATTGTACCGACAATTCATAAAAGTTACAAAATATTCACAAAAAACAATTAAAGCTATTGACAAAACGTGCATAATATCTTAAAATTACGTTAAAATTAATATTGCGAAATTAAAAAAATGTGTCACACAATATTAATTAAACAAAAAAAGGAGAGGATTTAAATGAAAAAGTTTTTAGCATTATCGGTTGCGGCTATGCTTACTGTAATGAGTTTTGCAGGTTGCTCCCAAAAAGACACTGCAGGCAAAACAGAAAAAAATGACGGAAATTCGTCCGAATTGCTAATCGGTGGAATAGGTCCTTTAACAGGTGCGGCTGCATCATATGGTATAGCAGTTAAAAACGGTGCAGAACTTGCAATTGACGAAATTAATGCCGCAGGCGGAGTAAACGGTATTAAACTTAAACTTGATTTTCAGGACGATGAACACGACGCCGAAAAATCGGTTAACGCATATAACACACTTCTTGATAAGGGTATGAAAGTACTTATGGGAACAGTTACGAGCGTACCTTGCGTTGCTGTATCGGCAAAATCGGCAGAGGATAATATCTTTCAGATTTCACCGTCGGCATCGGCAGTTGACTGTGTTGCAAACGACAATGCATTCAGAATTTGTTTCAGCGATCCCGACCAGGGTTCAGCATCGGCTCGTTATATCGCAGAAAATAATATAGCAAAAAAAGTTGCCGTAATTTATAACAGCTCTGATGTATATTCATCTGGTATTTACGAAAAATTTGCATCGGAAGCACAGACACAGGGTATAGAAATTACAACTGCACAGGCATTTACAAAAGATTCGGCAACAGACTTTACCGTACAAATTCAAAAAATTAAAGAAAGCGGAGCAGAACTTGTGTTTCTCCCAATTTATTACCAGGAAGCCGCTTTAATACTTACACAGGCAAATAAAGCAGGTCTTGAAACAAAATTCTTTGGCTGCGACGGTCTTGACGGACTTATAGGTCAGCTCGACGATAACGCGTCTTTGGCAGACGGTGTAATGCTTTTAACACCTTTTGCACCTGACGCAAAAGACGAAGCAACACAAAAGTTTACAGCCGCTTATAAAGAAAAATTTAAGGAAGTTCCTATTCAGTTTGCGGCAGACGCATATGACGCTATTTACACAATTAAAACCGCAATGGAAAAAGCAGATATTAAAGACGCGTCAATCAGCGCAAGCGACCTTTGCGATAAACTTAAAGCCGTTATGACCGAAATTACCGTTGAAGGTGTTACGGGAACAATGAATTGGTCCGAAACAGGCGAACCTACAAAAGAGCCTAAAGCTATGGTTATAGAAAACGGTGCTTACAAAGCAATGTAAGTCAAATTATACCTGATTTAAACATTGTTTAAACAACGATTATAATCAGAAATTTAAAGGAAAATTACAAATTAGGCTATTAAATTTTTAATAGCCTAATTGTGTTTTTTGTTTTTTCATTTAAAAGTCTTTTACAGAGGAGCAAAAGAATATGAATTTTTTATCTTATATGGTAACCGGAATAAGTCTTGGAAGCATATATGCACTTATAGCACTCGGTTACACAATGGTTTACGGCATTGCCAAAATGCTTAATTTTGCTCACGGGGATATTATTATGGTAGGCGGATATGTGGTATTTACCGCAGTATCAACACTGCATTTTCCTGTGTGGACAGCAATTATATCGTCAATTATTGTGTGCGTGGTACTTGGTGTGCTTATAGAAAAAATAGCATATAAACCGCTAAGAAATTGCTCGCCGCTAACAGTGCTTATTACCGCAATAGGCGTAAGCTATTTCCTGCAAAACCTTGCACTTTTAATTTTCGGTTCTGCCGCAAGAAGTTTTAATTCGGTTGTTCCTCATTTTTCTATAGGAAACGAAATACGTATCACCGGCGAAACCATAGTAACCGTTGTGGTAACGGTTATTATAATGGCGGCGCTTACACTTTTTGTAAACAAAACCAAAACGGGCCGCTCAATGCAGGCTGTATCCGAAGATAAAGGTGCGGCACAGCTTATGGGTATAAATGTAAACCGTACAATTTCGGTAACATTTGCAATAGGTTCGGCACTTGCCGCCGTAGCAAGTATACTTCTTTGTTCAACATATCCGCAAATCAGCCCTTATACAGGCGCAATGCCCGGTATTAAAGCGTTTACCGCGGCGGTTTTCGGCGGTATAGGCAGTATTCCCGGTGCAATGGTTGGCGGTGTGTTACTCGGAATTATAGAAAGTTTAAGCAAAGCGTATATTTCATCGCAGCTTGCGGACGCAATTGTTTTTGCGGTTCTTATAATTGTGTTGCTGGTTAAGCCTACAGGCTTGCTCGGCAAAAAACTAAATGAGAAAGTATAAGAGGTGATACCGTGGATAAAAAACTTCGTAACAGTACAAAAGATAAATATATAACTTATGCAATGGTAGTAATTGTGTTTGTTATAGCCCAGCTTATGGTATCAACAGGTGTTGCCTCAAATAAGTTTACGGGACTTTTGGTTCCTATATGCGTTAACGTACTTGCGGCAATGTCGCTTAATCTTGTGGTAGGCATATCGGGTGAGTTGAGCCTCGGCCACGCAGGGTTTATGTGCATAGGCGCATTTGTGGGAAGTCTATTCAGTGTGGTTACACAGCAAACATTAACATCGGCTTGGATAAGATTTCCGCTTGCAATATTAATTGGCGGCGTAATTGCGGCAATTATGGGGTTTTTAATAGGTATTCCCGTATTAAGACTTCAAGGTGACTACCTTGCAATAGTTACGCTTGCATTTGGCGAAATTATAAAAAACATATTTAACAATATGTATTTGTCGTACGATAAAAACGGAGTGTTTTTTACATTAAGCTCCGAAAAATTTACGGCACATCAGTTTGACTTTGCAACAAAAAAAGACCTTATTAAAGGTGCGCAGGGTATAACGGGTACTCCTGCCGACTCACAGTTTTGGATATGCTTTGTGGTTATAATGATTGCGCTTTTTGTACTTTTAAATCTTATCGATTCAAAGTACGGACGTTCAATAAAAGCATCGAGAGATAACCGCATAGCCGCACAAGCTATGGGTATTGATGTAACAAAATCAAAAATGACGGCATTTGTTGTTTCGGCATTTTTTGCGGGCATTGCGGGTGTTTTGTATTCGCATAATCTTCATACGCTTACCGCCGTTAAATTTGATTACAATCAATCTATTTTAATACTTGTATTTGTTGTTTTGGGCGGTATGAAGAAAATGCGCGGCGCAATTATTGCGGCAACCGTATTGTACGCATTGCCCGAGGCATTAAGAGCAATAGCTGACTACAGAATGATTCTTTATGCGGTAGTGCTTATAGCTATGATGCTTTTAAACAATAATGAACGTTTTAAAGAGTTTAAGTCTAAAATTTCCCCTAAAAAGATTTTGACTAAAACAACGGCGAAAGGGGGAAATGCGTAATGGCAATTCTTGAAACAAAAAACCTTGGAATACAATTCGGCGGACTTAAAGCCGTTGATTTACTTGATTTAAAAATAGAAAAAGGTCAGCTTTACGGTTTAATAGGACCTAACGGAGCGGGCAAAACAACCGTGTTTAATATGCTTACAGGTGTGTACAAACCCACCTCGGGTTCAATTTATTTGGACGGTGAACAAATAGACGGACTCGACCCCGTTGAAATTAATAAAAAGGGTGTTGCCAGAACATTTCAAAACATTCGTCTTTTCAGCGAAATGACAGTTTTGCATAATGTAATGGCAGGTCTTTCAAACAGTACCGATTATTCGCTTTTTGAGGGAATATTCCGTGTAGGCCGTTTTAGAAAAAACGAAAAGAGGGCACGTGAAAAAGCGCTGGAAATACTTAAAGTATTTGATTTGGACGGCGAAAGCAAAGTACACGCAAAAAATTTACCGTACGGTAAACAGCGTAAACTTGAAATTGCACGTGCGCTTGCAACAGAGCCGAAACTTTTGCTTTTAGACGAACCCGCCGCAGGTATGAACCCCATTGAAACGGCGGAACTTATGGAAACAATTAAGTTTGTACGTGATAATTTTGATATGACAATATTGCTTATTGAGCACGATATGAAGCTTGTAGGCGGTATATGTGAACAGCTTACGGTGCTTAATTTCGGTACGGTGCTTGCTCAGGGCAATACAGCAGAAGTGCTTAATAACCCCGAAGTTATTAAAGCGTATATAGGCGACGACGATTAATTTAAGGAGGAAAACTTTTATGATGCTTAAAGTAGAAAACTTGCAAGTATACTACGGTATGATTAATGCTATTAAAGGCGTTTCCTTTGAAGTTAATCAAGGTGAAATAATAGCGCTTATAGGAGCAAACGGTGCGGGCAAAACCACTATATTGCATACGGTAACGGGGCTTATTACGTCAAAAGAGGGTACAATAGAGTTTCAGGGTGTTGATTTAACCAAAACACCCGCACATAAAATTGTATCGCTCGGAATGGCACACGTTCCCGAGGGAAGACGTATTTTTCATGAGCTCTCGGTATACGAAAACTTAATTTTGGGTGCATTTATATTAAATGATAAAAAGAAAATTGCTGAAAATTTAAAATATGTATACGACCATTTTCCCCGTCTTAAAGAGCGTAAAAACCAAATTGCAGGAACACTCTCCGGCGGTGAACAGCAAATGCTTGCTATGGGACGTGCGCTTATGTCAAATCCCAAAATAATACTTATGGACGAGCCGTCTATGGGTCTTTCACCGCTTCTTGTATCTGAAATATTTAAAATAATACAGGAGGTATCAAAAGACGGTACAACAGTTTTGCTGGTAGAGCAAAATGCCAAAAAGGCGCTTTCGATTGCCGATAGAGCATACGTTCTTGAAACGGGTAAAATTGTACTTTCGGGTAAATCGAGTGACTTGTTAAATAACGAACAAATTAAAAAAGCATATTTGGGTGAATAATAAAAAAGACTTGCGGAAGATAAAATAATTTTGCCGCAAGTCTTTTTTGCATTTGTAAAATATACAGAGGGAGCAGTAAAACTAAATTGTTTTGCTACTCTGTTTTTTGAGAACTTTAGAAAATATTGTTTTATGCGGTGTGTAATTCGATTTAATCTATACATATTGTATTTCGCAACAAAATATGCTATAATTTTCTTGGGTGGTGATGAAGATGCCTGATAAAATTATACTTTATGGGCTGGGCGTGGAACCATCAGTGGTGTCCTTCATTGCCGGAGGTTTATAATAACCTTGAAAAATATAACGCCTCGGGTAATTTTAATCTTGTAAGCTGTGAGGCACATTTAAGTCAACTTAAAGAGGTTTTATGAACTTTACATAATGAAGAAACGGAAATTGCCGAAGAATGGGCAGAAAAAATAAAAGAACTTGAAAAAATGCAATTGTAGGAGGAATTAGAGTGAGCAGGTTTATCAATACCGTTTTGAGGACAATAAATGAATCGGAAGTAAAGGCTTGTCTTTGTCACGAACATATTTGTTGTTTTTCAGAATATCTGTTTAAAATGGCAGGCAAAGCATACCTTGATACAGAAAAAATAGCAAGCAAAAGCATAGCTGAACTCAAAAGGCTAAAAGATACCTACGGGATGAATTTGTTTGTTGATTGTACCCCCATAAACATAGGAAGAAATATTGATTTGTTAAAGAAAATATCCAAAGAAAGCAGCGTGCACATTGTCTGTTCAACGGGTTTTTACTATACGGATGAGCCTGTTTTGTATAATATGAGCGAAGAAACACTCGCCGAATATATTGTTTGTGATGCTGAAAAAAACAATGCAGGAATTATAAAAGCGGCAGTTGAAAACGAGACAATCAGCAGTTTTAACGAAAAATTATTAAAGGCGACCGCACTTGCTCATCAAAAGCTGGGACTTCCGGTTGTTTTGCACACAAACGCAAATAACAAAAACGGACTGACAGCAGTTGAAATTCTGCTCCGAAATGGAGTCAGACCTGAATGTATTACCGTAGGTCATCTGAGCGATACAGAGGATATTGATTACATAACAAAATTTGCAAAACTTGGCTGCTACATCGGTCTTGACCGGATGTATAATAACACAAACGAGGATTATATCAATAAAAAGCTTGGGGTTATTTTAACACTTTGTGACTTCGGCTACAAAGACAAGATTATTCTTTCACATGATGAACTGCTCTTCAATGGGTTTGAAGCTAATCCGCAAATCAAAAGTAACACAAGATTTGATTATGCATTCAAATACATATTGCCGAGACTTGAAAAAGAAATTGCTGACGAAATTATCAGAAAAAATCCGATAAGAATGCTAAAGTGTCAGGAGGGTTAAAACGAAACTCAGAAACGATAAAATATTAGTTTTCGGTGGTGGCAGCGGTATTGGAAAAGCTATTGCAAAGCGTTTTTGTGATGCCGGTGCAAAAGTTTTAATAACAGGCAGAAATGAAGAAAACTGAAAAATGCCGCAGAAGAAATAAACAGTAAAAATTTGTATTACAAGGCATTTGATATAACAAATGTAAAAGAGCATATTGCGCTTTTTAACGAGGCAGCAAAAACCTTAGGCGGTGTTAATGGCTTTGTTAATGCAGCAGCGTTAGGGACAAGTCAGTATACGGGTAGAGGCTATGAGCCTTGGGATATAACCGAGGATGAATGGGACGTTTTAACAGATATAAACTTTAAAGCAGCATTCTTTTTGATGCGAAATGAAATTGATTATATGTTAGAAAAGTGTATAAATGGAAATGTATTAAACATTGCATCAAATGCTGCCTTTTTAAAAAAAGGCGGCACGCATATTTTGATTTGCGTGTATAACAAAAATGAGCTGTAAAGTGTACAAGACATAAACAAGTGTTTTTCATCTCCCGTTAAAATAGATATTCCAAACGATTTAAAAAACATAAAAATAAATACTTACATATGGGCGTGGCTAATACCGCTCGACGAATATAAAACCATAGCAAATTAAAAATAATTATTAAAAAATTAAATTTAATTTGCTGTGGTTTTTTTATATTGACATATTGGTTTGCAGGTGCTAAAATTGCATTAACAAAGAAAAACGGTATATAATAATAGTAATGCTTTAAAATGTATGGGAGGAAATAAATTATGAAAAAAACAAAAAACAAAATTCCTGCCGTAATAGGTACTGTTTCGGCATTAACGGCTGTTGCGGCAGCATCGGCGGTATTTACCACAAAACTTCTTGTTAAAACGGCACTCGACCGCAACGAGCCGCAAATTATGAAAAAAACGAGTAATCTTATTTCGGGCAGTTCGCATAACGGAGAGTTTAAAGCACTGTGTGCGTCAAAAGCCGACTGTCTTGAAAGCCAACCGCACGAAACCGTTACAATTACCGCAAGTGACGGCACAAAACTTATAGGTCACTTTTTTCCTTGCGAAAACGCAAAAAGGGTAATAGTGGCGTTTCACGGCTGGCGGTCGTCTTGGAGTTACGATTACGGTTTAATATCGGATTTTTTTCATAATAACGGGTGCAGTGTGCTGTATGCCGAACAGCGTGCGCAAAACAACAGTGACGGCGAATATATAGGGTTTGGCTTAACCGAACGTTTTGATTGCATAAATTGGGTTAATTGGGCAATTGTAAGGTGCGGCGGTAATTTGCCGATATATCTTGCAGGTGTTTCTATGGGGGCGGCAACGGTGCTTATGAGCTCCGATTTAAATCTGCCCGATAATGTGTGCGGTATTATGGCGGATTGCGGTTTTACATCGCCAAAGGCAATCTGGAAACACGTTGCCAACAAAAATTTGCATATGACATTCGGATTGCGCAGTATTATTGCCGATAAGCTGTGCAAAAAGAGAATTAATATTGCGTCGGACGGATATTCAACTATTAAGGCGCTCCAAAATACCGATATTCCCGTACTTTTTATACACGGAAGTGACGACAGCTTTGTACCCGTTGAAATGACATACGAAAATTATAAAGCGTGCGCGTCGCCAAAAAGACTGCTTATTGTACCGGGCGCCGACCACGCAATGAGTTATTATGTAAACAGAAAGGGTTACGAAAAGGCTGTATTGGATTTTTGGAACGAGTTTGACAATGAGGCGAATTAAACAATGACATACAAATGATATTGTAAAAATGCGGAACAAAACAATAATGAATTTAAAATGTATGGTTTAAATGCAAAAGAGGTTGACGAAAGAATACGCTCGGGACTTGTAAACAAACAGCAAAATTACGAAAAATACGCATATCTTAAAATTGCCGCAAGAAATATTTTTACCTATTTTAATTTAATATTTATTGTTTTTGCCGTTGTTTTAATATCGCAAAGGGCATATAATCACCTTGCTTTTATGGGTGCGGGATATGTGTTGTGTGCGGTTGAATTGTCGCAATTTTTCTGTATGTACGCACTAAACAGAGGAGCTTTTATTATTTGCATTTTGCTTGCCGTATTTGCATATTTTGTAAAAAATACGGCAGAGCTTTTAAAACAAACCAGATTCTTTAATTTTATCGTATCCAAAACCCACATTTTGCGGAATATGCGCGTCTGAACCGTAAATATACTTGATATTGTAATTTTTGGCGATATCAAGTATTTCTTTTTGCGGATAAAACCCCAAATTATCAAACTTTTTATATAGCGGTGCGGCATTGAGCTCAAGGTTTACACCGGTGTTTTGAAGTACGTAAAAAAGCTTGTTTAAATTATCCGTACATTCGATAAGATTAAATTTTCCCGTGAGCGGAAATGCCGAAAATACCCATCGGTAAACATCCAGGTGCGATATTGTGTTAAACAGCCCCGATTTTGCCGCGCTTATGTAATTATTTATTACCATATTTGCAAATTCGGTTTTTGATGTGTTTTTCATATCAATTCCGTATCCTGCAATATTTAAATGTGATGAGCCTATAACATAGTCAAATTCGCCCTGTGCCAGAACATTTTTTATTTCGTCCTCATAATTTGGGTGATAGTCTGCTTCAATTCCTGTCTTTATTATAATATCGTTTTTATATTTTTCGGCAAGAGATTTTACAATTTCGCAGTATTGTCCCACTTTATTGCGCGGTATTCTGTCAAATTCATTGGGCGTAAGCGAAAACGGCATATGGTCGGTAAAGCATATCTCGTCAAATCCAAGTTCTGTTGCTTTTTTTATAAATTTCTCCGCTTGATTGAGATTGTTTATTATGTTTGGGTGTGTATGGTAATCTTTTTTCATTTTATTATTCTTCCTTTTTTTGATTTTGGCGCAAAACATAAATTGCTTGTTTAACCGATGATACGGGTATTATTTCCATATCGCTGTATGCCTTTAAGGATACCGCATTGGCTTTTGGAATTATGCATTTATCAAAGCCGAGTTTTTTTGCCTCGGCAATTCGTCTGTCGCAGTAGCTTACGGCGCGTACTTCGCCTGCAAGACCCACTTCGCCCAAAATAAGCGTTTTTTCGTCTATAACAAAATTGCTGTAATTTGACGCAACGGCAGTTATTACCGCAAGGTCGGTTGCAGGCTCGTTTATTTTAAGTCCACCCGTTACGTTTATGTATACGTCTTGGTTTGATAAACCGTAACCTAATTTTTTTTCAAGTATTGCAATTAAAAGCGTTGCGCGGTTAAAGTCAATTCCCGTAGACATTCGGCGCGGTATTCCAAAACCTGTGGGTGATGAAAGTGCCTGTACCTCCGCAAGTACAGGGCGCGTGCCCTCCAAAGTGCATACAACGGTAGAACCCGACGCGCCTATGGGACGGCCTGAAAGCAGCATTTGAGACGGGTTTAAAACCTCTTTAAGGCCCGTATCGCACATTTCAAAAACTCCTATTTCGTTTGTTGAGCCAAAGCGGTTTTTAACGGTTCTGAGTATTCTGTACGATTGATGTCTGTCACCCTCAAAATACAAAACGCAGTCAACCATATGTTCAAGTATTCGCGGCCCCGCAATATTACCGTCTTTTGTTACGTGTCCCACAATAAATATTGCAATGTCGTTATCTTTGGCAAGGCGCATTAAAAAGTGTGTTGCTTCACGCACCTGGCTTACACTGCCCGGGGCTGACGATACGTCGGGTTTAAAAATTGTTTGTATGGAGTCTACAATCATAACGTCGGGTTTTACGGCATTTGCCTGCATAATTATATTGTCAAGATTTGTTTCGGCAAGCAAAAAAAGATTGTCAGATGTAATATTAAGCCTTTCGGCACGCACTTTAATTTGATTTGCCGACTCCTCTCCCGAGGCATACAAAACGGTGCCTTTTTCGCCAAGGTTATTGCATATTTGCAAAAGCAAAGTTGATTTTCCTATACCGGGGTCGCCGCCCACAAGTATTAACGAGCCGGGAATAATACCGCCTCCGAGTACTCTGTCGAGCTCTCCTAAATCGGTTTTAATACGTTTTTCGTTTAATGCCGAAATTTGCGTAAGCTTTAGCGGTTTTGCCGATGCCGATAAATTATCGGTGCCGGTGTTTGCTTTGCCGTATCTTGTTTTAACCGGTTCTATTTCTTCATCGAATGTATTCCATTTGCCGCACGTCGGGCATTTGCCAATCCACTTGGGTGAATTGTAACCGCATTCGCGGCAAACGAATTTTGTTGTTGTTTTCATAATTTACAAAACTCCTTAAAAATAAAAAATCTCCGAAAATATAATGTATATATATAATATACAGCATTTTCGGAGATTTGTCCACACTTTTTTTATTTGGATGTGTCTTTATTTCCCGTTACCGTATCGCCTGCGTCCTTTACCATATCGCCTGCGTCTTTTACCGCGTCGCCCGCACCGTCGGTTATGTCTTTAACCCCGTCTTTGGCGTCATCTATTACACCGTCTGTGCCTTTGTCGGTATTTCCTTTATTTGCATTTTCTTTATCGGTTTGCGTTGTCTGTGATGTGTTATTATCGGTGTCCGTGTTGTTGTCGGTGTTTCCGCAAGATGCAAATGTAAACATTGACATTGCAATCATTAATGCGGATAATGTTTTAAGAATTTTTATATTCATTTTTTACACTTCCTTTCCGCTATTATTATTTCCCATATTTATTGGTAATTATACAAAAACAGACGGTTTACCGATATTATTCTTTAAGAGTAAAACCGATAAACCGCCCATATGGCTTTTAATAATTCAGTTTAATTATTTGTTAGCCATCTCTGCTTCATATTTTTTAATCATATTTTTTACCATCTGACCGCCGACAGAACCAGCCTGTCTTGATGTGAGATCACCGTTGTATCCGTTTTTGAGGTTTACACCTACTTCACTTGCTGCTTCCATTTTAAATCTTTCCATAGCGTCTTTCGCTTCGGGAACTACATGTTTTGACATTTAAAATCACCTCCTTGATGTTTGTCGATAGTAATTTGTGCAGTATGAGGTGTTTTTAAACATCCAATTTATAGCAATTTTATTTTTTAAAAATTATTTGTATGCGTAAAACGCTTTATATGCCATATATGCGCTGTACACATCGGCTTTTGACGATATTTCAAAAGGTGCGTGCATAGAAAGAAGAGGCACGCCGCAGTCAATTGTATCAACATTTAAGTTTGCAATAAACTGTGCTACCGTGCCGCCGCCGCCAACGTCTGCCTTGCCGAGTTCGCATATCTGCCATGCAACATTTGAATTATCAAATATTGCGCGTATTTTTGCCACATATTCGGCATTGGCATCCGATGTTGACGATTTTCCGCGTGCGCCCGTATATTTGCAAAGCGCAACGCCGCGTCCCAAAAATGCAGCGTTTTTTTCTTCATTTACACTTTTGTATGTGGGGTCAACGGCATTTGTAACATCGCTTGAAAGGCACATTGAATTTGAAAGGCACTTTCTTATATACAAATCGTTATAATTGCCTTTTGTTTTAAATATAAGTTCGGCAACAAAATTTTCAAAAAATCTTGATTGCATTCCCGTATTGCCCATACTGCCAATTTCTTCTTTGTCGGCTAAAAAGCATATACAGGTTTTTTTCGGGTTTTCACACTCCGCCGCGGCAATTGCCGATGTGTATGCGCAAACTCTGTCGTCCTGTCCGTAAGCGCCAACAAGCGATTTATCGAGTCCGACGCTTTTTGCTTTAAACGACGGCACTATTTCAAGTTCCGCGCTTACAAAGTCGCTTTCGTCTATTCCGTATTTTTCTTTAATTAAATCGCATATTGCCGATTTATACTTGTCCTTTTCGCTGTCGGACGGGATTGAACCTATAATTACATTTAAATCTTCGCCCGTAAATGCCTTGCCGAGTTTTTTATCCATTTGTTCGGCGGCAAGATGCGGCAAAAGATCGGTTACGGTAAATACGGGGTCATCATCGCATTCGCCTATGTTAATGTTTTTAACCGTTCCGTCTTTAAGTGCAACAACACCTATTAACGAAAGCGGAATTGCCGTCCATTGATATTTTTTTATACCGCCGTAGTAATGCGTTTTAAAAAGTACGGTATTTGAATCTTCGTAAATTGGGTTGGGTTTTAAGTCAAGCCGCGGGCTGTCGATATGTGCGGCGCTTAAAAGTACGCCGTTTAATATATCTTCTTCTCCAACAACGGCAAACGTTAAATTTTTGCCGCGGTTTACTTTGTATACTTTGTCGCCCGGATTTAATTTTTCGTTTTCGGGTATTTCATCTATATTTTTATATCCCTGTTTTTTTATTTTTTCTTCAAAGTACGATGTGCAAAGTCTTTCGGTTTTGCAATTGTTCAAAAAATCAATATAGCCGTCGGCAAATTGCATTATTTTTTCTTTTGGAGCGCATCTCCACGCGTCTTTTTGGTTTATGGTATTCATAAACACACCTCCGATTTATTAATTATATTTTTTTTGCATACTAATATAATAATACTTTTTTTAAAAAATTTCAATATATTTTTAAAAATAACAGGTGCAAAAAATCGCTATATTTTGGTGAAAATGCTCTTTAAAATTAAACATTATTATATAAAATGCAGAATTTACAAAAAATTCATAAAAAAGACTGTTCATTTGCAAAAAAATGTTGTATAATATAAAAGTATAAGTTTGAGCCGGGGGGGGTTTAAAGGTGGAAAACAAAAATAAAATCACCGTTAAAATTTACGGGAGCGAATATACGCTTAAATGCAGTGAAAGGCGCGACTATATTGAGGCAGTTGCACGTGATGTTGACAAGCGAATGCGTGCCGCGGCGGACAGTATGGATTTGTCGCCCGTACAGGCAGCCGTGCTTTCGGCAATGAATTTGTGCGACGAGTTGTACAAGCTTAAATTTGAAAACGCAAAAAAACCAAAAACGGAAGAATACGAAAAACAAATTAAAAGCTTGCAGGCACAATGCAAAGCATTAACGGATGAAAACAATAAATTAAAAAACAAATAACATTCGAACGGGAAGTATTGTATGAATAACCAAAACAATAACATAGAAATACTTTCGCCCGCAGGAGATATTGATTGTTTTAAAACAGCGGTAAACTGCGGAGCGGATGCCGTTTATATAGGCGGGCAAAAGTTCAGCGCTCGTAAAAATGCGGCAAATTTTACCGACGAACAAATAAAAGAGGCGGTTGTGTACGCTCATTTGAGAAACACAAAAGTATATGCCGCGGTTAATACTTGTGTATTTGAAAATGAATTGAGTGATGTTTTTGAATATTTAAAATTTTTATACTCAATAAATACAGACGGGGTAATAATTCAGGATTTGGGTATTTTAAACATTGTAAAAAAATATTTTCCCGATATGCGCCCTCACGCAAGCACTCAAATGACGGTGCACAACTTAAAAGGCGCGCTGGCGGCAAAAAAATTGGGATTTAAAAGAGTTGTTTTATCACGCGAGCTGTCGCTTGACGAAATAAAAAACATATCTCAAAACTGTGGAATTGAAACCGAGGTTTTTGTTCACGGTGCACTGTGTATGAGTTATTCGGGGCAATGCCTTATGAGTTCGTTTATAGGCGGAAGAAGCGGTAACCGCGGACTCTGCGCACAGCCCTGCCGATTAAAATATACACTTTGCGATAAAGACAAAAATCCTTTAAGCCAAGATAATTCTTACCTTATGAGCCTTAAGGACTTGTGCCTTATAGAATATATAAGCAAGCTTAAAGAGGCGTCCGTCACATCGCTTAAAATTGAAGGCAGAATGAAAGGTGCGGAATACGTTGCGCTTGCAACCGCTATGTACAATAAATACCGCGGAGGAGAAAAACCCGATAAAGGCGATTTGGATATGCTTGAAAATATTTTCAGCCGAAGCGGCTTTACACAGGGATATATAAACAATAATACAGGCAGGCATATGCTCAACTATCAAAACAGCAACGACAATGTTTATAATATGCAAAAGGACGAAGTTGTAAATTATGCCAAAGAGCTTATAGATAAAAAGCAAAAAAAGACCGCGGTTAATTTAAAATTTACTGCCAAAATAGGGAATAATATGTTGCTCGAAATAAAAAACGATACTTTTTGTGCCGCCGTATCATCGCAAAGTACGGTTCAAAATGCAATTAAAACGGCAACACTGCCCGAGCGTATTATACAGCAGCTTGCAAAAACGGGCGATACGGCATTTGAGGCAAAAAATATTGAGCTTGACTGCGACAGCGGCATAAACATTCCCATAAAAGAATTAAATTTGCTCAGAAGACAAGCCTGCGAAGAATTGCAAAGAAAAATTACGGGCGATGTGCGAATATACAACGCAAAACCGTATACAATAAAAAAGGATTTACCGCCCAAAAGAAATACGGAGTACACTGCCGAGGTGCAAAATTTTGAACAGGCAAAAAAAGCGTACGAATTGGGATTTGCACGTATTTATATACCATATTCACTGTATGTGCGTCATAAGGCGGAATTTGACTGCGACGGAGATGTGTATGCCGTAAAGCTTTCAAATATACAGCGCGATATTGTAAAATGCGATGTTAAAATAGATACAGATACGGTTTGCGTATCAAATATAGGGCAAATAAGCGAATTTGCCGGCAAAAAATATATTTGTACCGATTACTGTATGAATATTTTTAATTCCGAGGCACAAAACGTTTTAAAAAATATGGGCGCAGATGAAGTTTGTATGTCAACGGAACTTACAATACCGCATATAAGCGACGCGTCGTGTGGTATACCGTTTGAAATACCGGTATACGGCAGAGTTGCGGTTATGACGGTGCAAAACTGCGTTGTAAAAAGCGCGTTTGGCAAATGCGTATGCGGCAATAATAAAGACGGGTATTATTTGCTTAAAGACCGAAAGGGTTTTTATTTTCCCGTATTTACGCACAAGGGAGCGTGCTTTGATACAATATATAACAGCGTCCCCATATATATGGGCGACAGAATGGGCGAACTTAACGGTTTAAATGCGGCGCATTACAGATTTATATTTACAACCGAAACGCCCGGCGAAATTGAAAAAATAATTAAAATGTACGACGGAGGGAAAAAATTCCCCGACAAAAATTTTACACGAGGACATTTTTACAATCCCGTTCTTTAAAAAACATAAAGAGGAATGATTAAAAAATGAATAATTCAGAAAAACTACAAGTAAAAATAAAATTTTTGGATAATAACAAACAGCAAAAGATGCCGTTTTACGCAACAAGCGGTTCGGCAGGTATGGATTTGACGGCGGTACTCGATAAACCCGTAACGTTAAAACCGCTTGAACGTGCGCTTATTCCCACGGGAATTGCAATAAGCCTTCCGAGCGCCGAGTACGGTGCGTTTGTTTTTGCGCGCAGCGGATTGGCGGTAAAAAAAGGCATTACGCTTTCAAATGCCGTAGGGGTAATAGACAGCGATTATACGGGCGAAATAAAAGTGGGACTTGTAAATTTAAGCAATGAGGAATATACGGTAACCAACGGTGAAAGAATAGCACAGCTTGTTATTCTCCCCGTATGCCAGGCACAGCTTATACTTACCGATAAGCTTGACGAAACCGAACGCGGTGACGGCGGATTTGGTTCTACAGGTACAAAGTGATGAAATATAAAATAATTCTTGCGTCAAAATCTCCGCGCCGAAAGGAATTGCTTGAAAGTATAGGCTATTCTTTTAAATGCGTAAATTCCGATTTTGACGAAACAACAGTAGACAAACAGCTGCCCATACAGTTATATGTGCAGCAGCTTGCAATGTTTAAAGCGTATTATGCGGCGCGTGAGGTAAAGCAAAACAGCCTTGTAATAGGCGCCGATACCGTTGTATACAGCGGCGGCAAAATTTTAGGCAAGCCAAACTCAAGAGATGAAGCATATAATATGCTTAAAAGCTTAAGCGGAAAAACACACCTGGTATATACGGGAATTGCCGTTATACGCCGAAAAGACTTTAAAACGGTTACAGCTTACGAAAAAACGGAGGTGTTTTTTAAAACGCTTACCGACAGTGAAATATACACATATATAGACAGCTGCAAACCGTATGATAAAGCCGGTGCGTACGGAATACAGGAATATGCAAAAGTTTTTGTTGAAAAAATAAACGGCGATTATTTTAATGTTGTGGGACTACCTGTATGCAGGCTCAACAGTATTATACAAAACGAATTCGGAGAGGGGTAAATTTATTATGGCACGAAAAGACATTGGTATAGATTTGGGTACGGCAAACACCCTGGTTTACGTTAAAGGGCAGGGAATAGTGGTAAACGAACCGAGCGTTGTTGCAATTAACAAAGATACGGGGGAAGTGCTTGAAGTGGGCGACGCCGCAAAAGATATGCTTGGAAGAACCCCCGGAAACATTGTTGCAATAAGACCGCTGCGCGACGGCGTTATTGCGGATTTTGACGTTACACAGGCAATGCTTAAATATTTTATAAAAAAAGCATATCCCGGAACTGTTTTTAAACCGCGCGTTATAATATGCGTGCCGTCGGGAGTTACCGAAGTTGAAAAACGTGCCGTTGAAGAAGCAGCACTTGCCTCGGGCGCCAAAGAGGTGTATATTGTTGAAGAACCTATGGCAGCGTCAATAGGTGCAAATCTCCCCGTAGAGGAAGCGACGGGCAATATGGTTGTGGATATAGGCGGAGGCACAAGTGAGGTTGCGGTTATTTCGCTCGGAGGAATTGTTGCAAGCAAATCTTTAAGAATTGCGGGAGACGCTTTTGACGAGGCAATTATTAATTATATTAAGAAAAAATATAACCTTATGGCAGGTGAGCGAACCGCCGAATCGGTAAAAATACAAATAGGAACGGTGTATCCGTCGGAAGAAGAACAAACGGCGGAGGTAAGCGGTCGCGACCTTATGACGGGACTGCCGAAGTATGTAAATGTAACGTCGTCTGATATCAAAGCGGCGCTTAAAGAACCTGTTGAACAAATAATAATGGCAATTAAAACAACACTTGAGGTAACGCCTCCCGAACTTTCGGCGGATATTATGGACAGGGGTATTACGCTTACGGGCGGGGGAGCGCTTTTGCGCGGACTTGATAAATTAATAACCGAATACACGGGAATGCCCGTACACATTGCCGAAACACCGCTTGACTGTGTGGCACTCGGTGCGGGAATGGTACTCGACCAAATGGAAACACTAAAAAACGTAATGATTAACGCAAGAAGGTAAAAATATGTACTTTTTTTCAAAAAACAAATACAAGCTAATACTTGCCGCAGTAACAATTGTTCTTGTGCTTATTATGGCGCTGTCTACGGTTAACAATCCCGACGCGGACGCGGCAACCGATACTGCGGTTGGCTTTTTTGCACCCGTGCAAAACTTGTTTACGCGTGTATCGGGCGGTATAGGCAACTTTTTTACATTTCTTACGACATCAAAAAACTATGAACGTGAGAATGAAGAATTAAAACAAAAAATAGCCAAACTTGAGGAGCAAATACGCGACGGTGAATCAACCGTTGCCGAAAATGCCCGCCTGCGCGATATGCTTGGGCTTAAAGAAAAAAACAAAGATTATAACTATATAGCGGCAGACGTTGTATCGAGCGACGTTACAAATTGGTCAAAGACTTTTACAATAAATAAAGGTCTTGCCGACGGTGTAACAAAACATTCTGCCGTTATATCGCCGTACGGACTTGTAGGTTATGTGTACGAGGTTGGCAGATCCTGGGCAAAAATAGTTACAATAGTTGACGCAACCGTATCGGTTGGCGCAACAATAAGCAGAATTAACGTATATTCACTTGTTGAGGGCGATATTACACTTCAATCGCAGGGGCTTTGCAAAATGATGTATATTTCAAAGGACAGCAATGCCGAAACGGGAGATTATGTTATTACCTCGGGAACAGGCGGAATATATCCGTCGGGTCTTTATATAGGAAAAATAGTTGATTTAACCGAAGATACATCGGGTATGTCACAGCAGGCGGTTATAGAACCGGGTGTTGATTTTGACAATCTCTCGGAAGTATTTATTATAGCGGACTGATTTTTGGTTTGGGAGATAAATTTGCAATGAAAAACGTTTTAACATATATATCTTTAATATTTATATTTATATTGCAGTCAACAATAGGTAAATACATAGATATTATGCACATTTTTCCCAATGTAATACTTGTGTTTATTATATGCTACGGTTTAAAAACCGAACCGCTTAAAGCAACGTGTCTTGCCTGCATAGGCGGACTTATTATGGATATGTCGCTTGCAAGGGCTGTGGGTATGAACTCGCTTTTGTGTATGTATACGGGGCTTGCGGTATCTTACTTTGGGTTTAATTATTTAAAAGACAATATAATAACAACGGCATTTTGCGTATTGTTTGTATCGTTTATATACGAAACTGTATACGGATTTTTAAATTTGGTAATATTCGGTCACGCACCGTTTGGAACAATTATTGTAAAAATTGTTGCCGTTGAGGCAGTGTACAATATGGCGGTATCGTTTATAATTTATTGGCTTGCCGATTGGCTGTCAGAGGAACAGATGAGGAGTTTTTAAATGTTTAACAAATTAAAGGATAAACAATATATAATAACATTGTTTTCCGCTGTGCTGCTTATTGCAATTTGCGCACGGCTTGTTAAGTTGCAGCTTGTAATGGGCGAAACATACAAAACGCAGTCCGAAAACAGACTTATGAGCTCGGTTACAATAGCCGCACCGCGCGGTTTAATTCTTGACAGATACGGCCGTGAGCTTGTTACAAACAGTCAGGGATATTCAGTTCAGATACAGCGGCGCGATATTACAAACGGAGAACTTAACGATGTTATTTTATCGCTTACAACATTGTTTGGCGCAAACGGAGAGGAGTATACCGATACTTTACCCATAACCGATAAAAATTTTGATTTTAAGTACACCGATTACGATAAAGAAACACGAAAGCAAAAAATTGCCGAATTTAAAAAATCGGTTAATGCCGATGAAAAGAGCAGTGCGTACGATATAATTGAAATGCTTGCCGAAAAGTACGATATAGATAAAAGATATACCGATGAACAGTTAAGAAAAATAGTGGGTGTGCGCTATGAAATGGAACTTAAAGGCTTTAGCGTTACATCGCCGTATACAATGGCAAACGACATTTCGCTTGAAACCGTAACACAGATTAAAGAAAATACCGATACATACAAAAATGTATCGGTTAATACAACCCCTGTGCGAAAATATCCGTACGGCTCGCTTGCCTCGCATATACTTGGGCGTGTGGGTGGTATTTACCGTGAAGAATACGAAAAATTAAAAGACAAAAACTACGGAATGAATGATGTTATAGGCAAAGACGGAATAGAAAAATGCCTTGAAGAATATTTAAAAGGGACGGACGGCAAAAGCAGTTTTGTACAATCGGTTAAAGAAAACTCCAAAACCGAAAAAAACGATATACCGGCACGTCAGGGTAACAATGTTGTTTTAACAATCGACGCAAAACTTCAGCAAACAGCCGAGGAGGCTTTAAAAGACCGTATTGCGGCAATTAAACTTAAAGGGCAAAAATCAAAAAAACATACGGGACTTGACGCGGGCGGCGGAGCTGTTGTTGTACTCGATATACAAAGCGGAGAAGTGCTTGCAATGGCAAGTTACCCCACATTTAATATTGCGGATTTTGATAAAGATTACGATAAACTCCGCGCCGACAAACTTAACCCAATGTTTAACAGGGCAATAAGCGGTGTGTATGCTCCGGGTTCGGTTTTTAAAATGCTTACCGCCATTGCGGGGCTTGAAACCGACGCGATAACCACATCGGAGGTTATTGTGGATAAAGGACAGTATGAGTATTACGGACAAAAATTTAACTGCTGGATATACACCGACCAGCATATAACACACGGACCTATGACTGTGTCAACAGCATTGCAAAACTCCTGCAACTACTATTTTTACGAAGTGGGCAGACGAATAGGCTATAAAGTAATGTACGATTATGGTACAAAATTCGGCTTGGGTCAGCTTACGGGAATTGAGCTTGACGGAGAGTCGAAAGGTGTTTTGGCAAACGAGGATTATAAAAAAGCAAACTTTAACGAAATATGGTATCCGGGCGATAATTTGCAAATGGCTATAGGACAGTCGTATAATCTGTTTACACCCATTCAGATTGCAAACTATATTGCAACCATTGCAAACGGCGGCTCACGTTATAAAGTGCATTTAACCAAAAGTGTGCGCAACGCTTATACAAACGAGTCAGTTATGGAATATAAGCCACAGGTTTTAAACAATATCGAAATGAAACAATCTACAATAAATGCCGTAACATACGGTATGAGGCTTGTTAGCGGTGAGGAAGGCACGGCGGCTATATTTGCCGACTTCCCCATAAACGTGTGCAGTAAAACGGGTTCGGCACAGGTTGCCAAAGGTTCGGCAAACGGTGTGTTTGCGTCATATGCGCCATATGAAAATCCGCAGATTGCCGTTGTTGCCGTTGTAGAAAATGCAGGTTCGGGTTCGGCGCTTGCACCTATTGCAAAAACCATATACGAACAGTACTTTAAACTTAACGGCGAGCAAAACGAGATTAAACAGTCTGACTTTTCAATTAACAGGCTTGTACAATAAAAAACTTAAAAATTGTAGAAATTTGGTATAGACAAACACTGTATTGTTGTGATAAAATATAATAGGTTGGGTAAGAAATAAATAAGAAGGTGATACTGCTATGGCTGTAGCAATAGGTATAACTTCTTCCAAAGGCGGCGTTGGTACATCAACGGTATGTGCAAACGTTGCAGTGGGTATGGCACGCCGCGGCAGAAAAACCTGTCTTGTGGACGCCTGCTTCGGTACTATGGGAGTGGGGTTTATACTCGGCGCTGAAGAATTTACGGCATTTAACCTTATAGACTGTATGGACGATTACACCGAAATTGCAGATGTAACGGTTGAATGTTCCGAATACGAGAATTTGAGCATTATAAATGCTTCAAGGCTTTATACTGTCGGTTCGGTTAACGTAAACAAGCTGGCACGTATAATAGACAAAATAAAAGATGATTATGATTGTGTGTTTATTGACATTCCGTATGAGTATTTAAAAAATTCATACATAATGAGTGTTTTGGACAAGGTAGCGGTTGTTACAACTTTATCGGAGCTGTCGGTGCGATGTGCCGATTCGCTTATAAACTCGCATATGGTAGGTAAGGCAGATGTAAGTCTTATTATTAACCGTATTGTACCCGAGCTTGTTGCATACGGTAAAATGATGACCGTTGATGACGCACTTGAACGTACGGGCTGTAAGCTTTTGGGTCTTATACCGGAGGAATGTGAAATAAATATTTTAACAGAGCAAAGTATATGCATTGCCGACGATACACGTTTTAAATCGGCAAAGGCAATAGATAATATAATACGGCGTATTTTGGGGGAACACGTAAGTGCAATTAATTTTGAATACGAAACGCCGTATATACGCAACAAAAAATTATTAAAGAATTAGTATGGGAGGAAAGACAATATGAACATTGCTTTAATTGCGCACGACAAGAAAAAAGAATTAATGGTTCAGTTTTGCATAGCTTACAAATGCATACTTGAAAAACATAATCTTGTTGCTACCGGAACAACAGGCGGTTTAATTGTAGACGCAACAGGTCTTAAAATTGACAGAGTGCTTGCAGGTTCTCAAGGCGGTGATCAGCAAATCGGAGTAAGAATAGCATATAACGAAATTGACTTGGTACTGTTTTTCCGCGATCCGCTTACACAGCACAATAACGAACCCGATATTACATCTATAAACAAATTGTGCGATATACATAATATACCTCTTGCAACAAATGTTGCAACGGCCGAAGTTCTTATACACGGTCTTGAACGCGGAGATCTTGATTGGCGCGATATAGTAAATCCCAAAAATGTTTAAATATTTAATATAATAAATAAAGTATAAATTATGCTTGTTTTTACGGCAGGCATAATTTTGTGCGTTTATTTGTAAGGAGAAAGATTATAATGGATATTAAAAAGTATATGGCGCAAAGCAATGAAAAACCTCTTGATAATATTGCGGTAAACGGTGGATTTTGCGGTATATTCCGTAAAATTACGTGCGTCGGCGACAGCCTTTCATCCGGCGAGTTTGAATCGCAAAAAAACGGCGAAAAGGGTTACCACGATTATTATGACTATTCGTGGGGACAGTACATAGCACGCGATGCGGGCTGTACGGTATACAATTTTTCGGCAGGCGGAATGACAGCACGTGAATATTGTAAAAATTTTGCAAATTCAAGAGATTTGTGGAATCCCGAAAAACGCAGCCAGGCTTATATTATGGCGCTCGGAGTAAATGATGTTACGCAGATTTTGGGCGGGCAGTATCAGCTTGGTACGGCGGATGATATAGATTTAAACGATTATAAAAACAATAAAGACACTTTTGCGGGGTGGTATGCGCATATTATACAGCGTTATAAACAAAATCAGCCCAAAGCAAAATTCTTTTTAATGACAATGCCCAGGGAAACGGGGCAAGACGAAAATCGCGCAAAGCTTTATGACGAACACTGCAATTTAATATATAAAATAGCAGAAAAACTTGAAAATTGCTATGTTTTGGATTTTAGAAAATATGCTCCGATATATAACGGCGAATTCAGAGAAAATTTTTACCTTGGCGGGCATATGAATGCGGCAGGGTACAGGCTTACGGCGCTTATGGTTGAATCGTACATAGATTATATTATACGGCACAATCCCAATGATTTCAGACAGATAGGATTTGTGGGAACGCCGTTTTATAACGAAACACATAAATGGTGATGCCGAGCGGGGGTGCAGCAAAACAAAAATATTTTGCCGCACCCCGTTTCGGTATATTTTAAAAGATTTGGCGGAGGTTAATATTTATAAAAAGATAATAGTATTTTAAGCAGTATTGTTAATTGCGGCAATATGGTAAACATAAATGCGGTACACAAAACATAGTTATAAAAAACAACGGCGATGTTATAAGTGTTTTTGTTGACAGCAATACAGGTTATTATAACGGCGAACAATACCAATTTAACAACGCGCCGAAAATGCTTAAAAACGCATATGTACTCGTTGATTTTTGCGAAATTGCAGCATTTTTCGGGTACAATGTAAATGAAAATGTTTTAAACGGAACAATATCGTTTTATAAATAAAAAGGAAAAAATATGAACGTAATACTTAAAAACTGTAATGAAAAATATGCTGTATGCGAAATGGTAAACGCATATTTGCCCAAACGAAAAATTGAAATACATACACAGCCGTGCACAGGCGACTGCCTAACTGTTGAGGTAAACGGCAATGAGCGTGACGGGTACGAGTATTTTGCTAAACTTAAGCTTGACGGCAAAAGCGTACAAAGTACATATAAAAGCGGTGAATACAATAAAACCCACATAAAAAGAGTTATATCGAATTGCTTTGAAAAAATTCTTTTAATTACTTTGCCCTGGGGCTTGCTTACGGGAATACGTCCTGCCAAAATAGTACGCGAAATGCATTTGAGCGGTAAAAACTACAACGAAATATATAATTATTTTTGCGATTTTTACTGCGCACGCGATGATAAGGCAAAACTGAGCATTGAGGTTGCAAAGGCGCAGGCACCCATTATAAACGCTATGAGTCCTAACTCTGTAAGCGTGTATATAGGTATACCGTTTTGCCCCACAAGGTGTTTGTATTGCTCTTTTACCTCGCAATCGGTAAAATTTTCGTCAAAACTTGTTGAGCCGTATAAGAACGCTCTTATAAAAGAAATTGATGTAATAAGCGGTTTAATAAAAAAATCGGGCAAAAATATAGAAACGGTGTATATAGGCGGCGGTACGCCCACAAGTTTAAACGAAGACAATTTGTACAAACTTCTTTATAATACGGTAAATAAATTTGATTTTTCGCATATCCGCGAATTTACCGTTGAGGCGGGCAGACCCGATACAATAACACAGCAAAAGCTTGATATTATGAAACATTTCGGTGTTGACAGAATAAGTATAAACCCACAATCAATGAACCCCGAAACCCTTAAAATAATAGGCAGGTGCCATACGCCCGAAGATATAATAAAAACTTTTGAAATAGCAAAAAATACGGGTTTTACACATATAAATACCGATTTGATTGCAGGACTTCCCGGTGAGACGATTGATGATTTTAAATATACTTTAAGCCAAATCGAAAAGTTAAACCCATCGAGCGTTACCGTGCATACAATGAGTATTAAACACGGCTCGTATTTGGATATGAATTACAGTATGTATACAAAAACCGCCTCCGATACGGTAAGCGGTATGTTAAGCGAGGCAGGCAGCCTTATGCGTAAAATGGGCAAGCACCCGTATTATTTGTACAGACAAAAAAATATGCTTGCCAATCTTGAAAATGTCGGGTATTGTACAAACGGCGGCGAATGTCTGTATAATATTTATATTATGGACGAAGTGCAAAGCATTGTTGCACTCGGCGCAGGCGGTTCAAGCAAGCTTATAGACGGCGAACGCATCGAAAGAGCGTTTAATGTAAAAGAAGTTTCGGAGTATATTAAACGTATAGACGAAATGATAGAGCGCAAAACAAAGCTTTTTGGATTTGATATGTAACTTATTACGTTTTTATGCGGTTTATAACTTTTGTATTGCAATATATACTAAAATATTTTATAATAAAATTATATTAAAAATATCGGAGGAATTTTTTATGGTTATTTTAATTGTTATTTTGGCACTTATTGTGTTGTGGTTTGTTTCAACACAAAGAAAACTTGTTGCTATGGACGAAAATATTAACAATGCATTAAGCCAGATTGGCGTACAGCTTTCATCACGCTGGGACGCACTTTCGGCACTTTTGGATTTAACAAAGGGCTATGCGGAACACGAGTACAAAACACTTTCGGACACAATTAAAATGCGTACAACAATTACGGCAAAAAGCTCGGCACAGGATGTAAACAACCAGGAAAATATTTTAACCGAGGCAATGGGCAAAATTATGGCGGTTGCGGAAAGCTATCCCGACCTTAAAGCCAACCAAAATTACATAAAAACAATGGACAGCGTAAACGAATATGAAAAAATGGTACGTTCGTCACGTTTAATATATAACGACAGCGTTACAAAGCTTAACCGCGCAATACGTATGTTCCCCACATCAATCGCGGCGGGTATACTTCATATTACAAGCCGTGATTATTTGGAGGCAAGCGATAAAAAAGCGGATATGCCAAATATGAAATGAGGAACTTTTTTATGAAACTTTTAAAAAACCTTTTTATTTCGGTAATTGTACTTTTTGTTGTATCATACGGCGCTGTTTTTGCAAGCAATAATGTATCGCAAATAGATATTTCGGTTGTTGTTAAAAACGACGGAAGTGCCGATGTTATTCAAAAATGGACGGGCGAATTTAACGAGGGAACCGAAAATTATATACCGATAAATACGGGC
>OIXG01000527.1_pt1 | contig 46153 bp, 40 predicted proteins | sample 1587731 | NCBI WGS metagenome assembly OIXG01 (sample SAMEA3888908, study PRJEB22519) | human gut metagenome | biome: human gut; feature: human-associated habitat; material: faeces | place: Denmark | collected 2010 | reverse complement strand
ATGCCCGGTTTGCCAAAATGTCCAAACGCTATGAACAGGAGCAGGGCGAGAACGCAAAGAAAATCAAGGCGCTGCGGCTGGAACTGAAAAAGGACGAGAGCAAGCGCATGGACATTGACGATTTTCTTGAAACGGTACGGCGATACACGGACGCGACCACCATTACAAAGCGTATGGTCGCAGAGCTGATCGACCACATTGAGGTGTACCACGCCGAAAAGCAGGACGACGTTACCAACCAGCGTGTCGTGATCTACTACAACTGCATCGGCGCTTTCGATGTGCCGGATCGCCGGAAGATCCCGGAGGCCGACATTATCATGGAAACGAGAAAAGGCGTAGCACTCAGCTACGCCCCGGAACAGGTTGCAGTATAAGGAGGTACGACACGATGAAAGCCTATTTCTATTGCCGCGTCGCTCACGATGATAGCTTTTCTTTGGAACGGCAGGCCGAGGAGCTTCGCCGCTATGCGGAACAAGCCGGGTACACCATCGTTGGTGTTGCCGCCGAGCATGGCTCTGGAATGACCCTTGACCGTCCGGCTCTGCAAGAAGTGATGGAGGCCGTTCTTGCCGGAAAGGTGGATGTGGTGCTGATAAGCAGCCTTGACCGTATAGGGCGGGACTGGGGCATGACAAAGCAGTACATCGCCCTGCTGACCGAGCATAAGGTCAAGCTGCTGTGCCTGCGGGAACGGGTGAGCAGCGACATCTCCGGCGTTTCACCATTCTCTACATAAAAAAGCAGAGTGTCCATTACAGGATACTCAGATCCTATAAGGACACTCTGCATGGTCCGAGTGGCGGGATTTGAACCCACGGCCTCATGGTCCCGAACCATGCGCGCTACCAACTGCGCTACACCCGGATGTGTAACACAGCTATTATAAGGACTTTTCCCCCCGCTGTCAAGAGCTGGCGTTCAGTTTTTTTGTTTTGTTTTGCCGGGTTGACCCATGTGCAAAAACGCAAAAAAATTGAGTAAAAGAATTCTATAGTAGAGAGAGGTTGGAGCATGGAAGAATGGATGGGCCGATTGGAGCCAGAGTGGGATGCTGAAAAGAATGCACCGCTACTGTTTCGAGATATGACCAGAGGCAGCAGTCGTAAAGTCTGGTGGAAGTGTAAATTTGGGCATGAGTGGTTGGCGAGGTTTTCTAACCGAGTGCAAGGAACGGAGTGTCCGTTCTGCCGAGGAAAACGCCTGTCTCCCAACTGGAATTTAGCTGTATGCTTCCCTAATATTGCCACGGAATGGCATCCTTCACTGAACGGAAATACTACGCCTGAGATGGTATTACCCCACAGCAACAAAAGTGCTTGGTGGCTCTGTAAGGAGGGTCATGAATGGCAAGCGAGGATCAACAACAGGACATCTGGTGAAACGGGTTGCCCCATTTGTAACGGAAACGGAGCTCCAAAGGGTGAACGGGACTTGAATACGATGTTTCCGGAAATAGCGAAGCAATGGCATCCAAATAAAAATGGAGACCTCGGTCCCAGTATGGTCATGCCGCATCATAACGGCAGAGTTTGGTGGATGTGTGAAAAAGGACACGAATGGCAGGTTTCTCCTAACAACCGAATGGCTGGATGTGGATGTCCATTCTGCAATCAGCACAGACTTATTCTAGAGGAAACGAGCCTGGCGGCAGTGCGACCTGACATTGCAGCGCAGTGGGACTATGAAAAAAACGATCCTGATACTCCCGGTGATGTGACAGCATACAGCAACAAAAAATACTGGTGGCGTTGTGATGTGGGACATCGTTGGATGGCAACAGTTGCAAATAGAAGCTATGGAGAGGAGTGTCCGGATTGCTTGAACCGGAAGCGGCGAAAGCGCCGTTACCTTCCTTGAAAAAATACAGGCATGACCATGGATCAAAATGATCAGAGGTCATGCCTGTGTTTATTTTCAGAAAATTCGGTTTGAAAAAACCCGATCTATTTATAATTCCGGTTATGCGCTGTCACGCAGAGTTATTTAAAATAATTGCTATTTTTCAATTTCCTGCTACGCATCAATTTTCCCTTCAATTTAAAAAAAGTAAGGTTTCAAATTTTCCGGTTATGGGCCTAATTGAGGAAATCTTTGAGCTTCTTGCTGCGGCTGGGATGGCGGAGCTTACGCAGCGCCTTGGCCTCGATCTGGCGGATGCGCTCGCGTGTGACATTGAACTCCTTGCCGACCTCTTCAAGCGTGCGCGGACGGCCGTCCTCAATGCCGAAGCGGAGCTTTAGAACCTTTTCCTCGCGCGGCGTGAGGGTGGAGAGCACATCCACCAACTGCTCCTGAAGCAGCGTGAAGGACGCGGCCTCGCTCGGCTCGCTCGCGCCCTCGTCGGGAATGAAGTCGCCGAGGTGGCTGTCCTCCTCCTCGCCGATGGGCGTTTCAAGGGAGACCGGCTCCTGCGCGATCTTGAGGATCTCGCGCACCTTGTCCACAGGCATACCGATCTCCGCGGAGATCTCGTCCGGCGAGGGATCGTGGCCGAGGGACTGGAGCAGCTGGCGCGACACGCGGATGACCTTGTTGATGGTCTCGACCATGTGGACGGGGATGCGGATGGTGCGCGCCTGGTCGGCGATGGCGCGGGTGATGGCCTGCCGGATCCACCAGGTCGCGTAGGTGGAGAACTTGTAGCCCTTGGTGTAGTCGAACTTCTCAACGGCCTTGATAAGGCCGAGGTTTCCCTCCTGAATGAGGTCGAGGAAGAGCATCCCGCGCCCGACATAGCGCTTGGCGATGGAAACCACCAGACGCAGGTTCGCCTCGACCAACTTCTGCTTGGCGCGCTCGCCCTCGCGGATGGTCTTTTTGAGCGCAGCCATCTCCTCGTCGGAAATGGTCTCACCGGCCTCCACGGCGGTCTTGATGCGCGCCTCGGCCTCGTTTCTCTCGTTCATCTTCGTGGCCAGCGCGATCTCCTCGTCGGCCGAGAGCAGGGGTACCTTGCCGATCTCTTTGAGGTACATGCGCACGGGGTCGTCGATGGAAAAGCTGTCCACCAGCTCGTTGGGGTCGACCAGCTCCTCGTCCTCGATCTCGGCGATGGCCTCCAGCGGCGGCTCGTCAATGTCGTCCGGCTCGATGACGCCGCTGATGTAGTCGACGCCGAGGGCGTCGAGCGAGCCGTAAACACGCTCGCGGCTGTCGTCGTCAAGGTCCAGCTCGTCCAGCACCTCGGTGATCTCGTCGCTGTCGAGCTTGCTCTTCTGCTTGCCCTTGGCAAGCAGGTCGCGCAGCTTCTCGTGCTTTTGCAGCAGCTCGGCGGCGGGGAGACCGGCGATGAGCTTTTCATCCAGCGGGGGAGCCTTCTTTTCGGGCTGTTCCTCGCCCTCGGGCTTTTTGCGCTTTTTGCCCGTGTCCGCGGGCAGCAGCTCCTCCATCTCGTCGGCGGCGGCGAGCAGGGCGTCGGCCTGCGCTTCGAGATCCTGAATGGTGAGTTCCTTATCCATGTTGCTTTCCTCCGTGTCCCAGTTGGGCTTTGTATTTTTCAGTGGCGGCGGCGAGGGGATCGCTCTCCGCGCCGCTGCGCTTTCGGTATTCTTCCTGAATGATGCGGATGTAGTCGCGCAGGGCCTGCGGCGCATTTTTCAGCGACGCGGGCTTTTGCACAAGGTTGGTGAGGTGGCTGATCTCGTCGCTTGTGAAGCTCTCGGCCAGAAGGGGGAGGGAGATGTGCCCCATCTCCTGCCGCTGCTGCCACAGCCGCGCGAACAGCCGACCGAGCAGCGGCGAGGAAAATTCCTCCTCCCGCAGCGGCGGCGTGTCGCCGAACACGCTGTCGTCCGTGCACAGGAGCCGCAGCACGCCCTCCTCCGCCATCGCGGAGCGAAGGTTGTCGTAGCGGATCGCGCGCTCCTTCGGCTGGGCCTGCGCAGCCACATTGAGGTCGCGCCGCTCCTGCTCGCGCCGCTGGCGGTAGCCGCGCTTTTTGACGGCGCGCTGCACCTCCAGCTTCAGAGCGTCGGGTGAGATGCCGGCGCTCTGCGCCGCGCGGACGGTGTAGATCTCCCGCTCGACGGCGTTGGGCAGCTCGGAGAGCAGCCCCGCGGCGGCGGCGGCGTAGTCGATGCGGCCCTGATCACTATTGAGGTCGAAGCCCGCCGCCAGCCGCCCCATGCGGAAGTCGATGCCGGTCTCGCTGCCGCTGAGCAGGCGCTCAAAGGCGTCCGCGCCCTGATTTTTGATGAAGTCGTCCGCGTCCTGCTTGACGCTCTGCCCGTCCACGATGCGGTTGGGAAGCTCCAGCACGCGCACAGAGAAATCCGTGTCGTTCAAAAGCTCCAGCGCCTTCTGCGTGGCGATGCGTCCTGCATTGTCGTTGTCGTAGCAGAGGATCAGCTCCTTCGTATAGCGCGAGAGCAGGCGGATCTGCTCGCCGGTGAGCGCCGTACCCATCGAGGCGCAGGCATTGTCGAAGCCTGCCTGATAGAGCATCACCACGTCGATGTTGCCCTCGACGAGGATGATGTTCTCGCGCTTGCTCTTTTTGGCAAGGTTCAGCCCGTAGAGCACGCGGCGCTTGCTGTAAACGATGGTTTCGGGCGAGTTCATATACTTCGCGCCCGGGTCGTTCTTATCCACGATGCGCCCGCCGAAGGCGACCACATCGCCGCGCACGTCGATGACGGGGAAGATGAGGCGCTTGCGGAATTTGTCGTACACGCTGCCGCCCTTGCCCTGCACGACCAGCCCCGCGGCGAGCAGCTCGGCCTTTGTGTAGCCCTTTTTGCCCATCGCGGTGAGCAGACAGTCCCACTCGTCGGCGCTTGCGCCGAGGCCGAAGTTCACCGCCGTTTTTCGCGTGATCCTGCGCTGCTCCAAATATGCCGCGCAGGCTTCGCCGCGCTTATCATGGAGCAGCTCGTAGTAAAAGCGCGCCGCGTCACGGTTCAATTCCAGCAGCCGCGCGCGCAGGCGATTGCCCTCGCCGCGTTCTTCCTCGGGAACGGGCAGGTTGGCGCGCTTGGCGAGAAAGCGCACGGCGTCGGGGAAGGAGAGGTTCTCCTCCTCCATGATGAAGCTGATGACCCCGCCGCCCTTCTTGCAGCCAAAGCAGTGGTAGATCTGCTTGTCCGGCGAAACGGAGAACGAGCCGGTCTTTTCATTGTGGAAGGGGCAGAGCCCGAAGTAGTTCGCGCCCTTTTTCGTCAGCGCGACATAGCTGCCCACCACATCGACAATGTCGCTGCGGGCGACCAGCTCATCCAAAAAAGCCTGTGGAAACGCCATGGCTCGACCTCCTTTCCTTGCTTTCTTATACGCCGCCGCGGCGCGTTTTCCTTTTTTCGCGGCAAAAAACTTTGCGCACTTCGGTTTGACAGCGCGTGAGCGATGGGCTATACTGGGAAAAAACGGAGAAAAAGGGGGGCGCGGCCATGAAAATACAGCTCATCTCGATCCGGCTCACGCGCCCTCTGAGCGACGACGAGGCCGCGCGGCTGCTGCCGCTCGTGCCGCCGGAGCGCCGACGGCGGCTGGCGAACCTCAAAGACCCCGTGCTCGCCTACGAGCCGATCTGCGCCTATGCGGCGCTCTGGCTCGGGCTCAATGCGCTCTACGGTTGGCGCGAGCTGCCGGAGCTGAGCTATAATAAATACGGCAAGCCCGAATTCGCCGCGCACCCCGAGGTGCAGTTCAATCTCAGCCACACGCGCGGCGCGGTGCTCGTGGGCATCCACGACCAGCCTGTCGGCGTGGACATCGAACGCATCCGGCCGGTGAGCGAGCGGACGATGCAGCGCATTGCCGGAGCCGCGACGCAGCGCGAATTCTTCGAGAGCTGGACGCGGCGTGAGAGCCGCAGCAAATGGGGCGGCACCGGCCTTGCCGCGATCCGGCGTGAAGCCTCGCCCACGATGTTCGGCGAGCGCTTTGAGTATGTTGAGACCTTCCCGGGCTATGTGGCCTGTGTCTGCACACACTCGGACGACGCGCTCGACAAGGTGCGGCGCTTCACGCTGAGCGATCTGATGTGAACAGGAAAGCCGTCTGCTTTGGGCAGACGGCTTTTTCTTATTCCTCCGGCAGGTCCGCAACGATCGGCGTGTGGCCGACATGGGGCAGGAATTTCTCCAAAAGGTCGCTCGTTCTGATTTTCATCGAGCCGCGGTTGTCGCAGGGGTGGCAGCAGAAATACTCCGCCTCGTAGACCGCGCGGTCCATCACGAGCTGAACCTGATGCTCTTGATCAAACAGCAGCCCCATCACCGAGGCGGAGCCGGGGTGCGTGTTCAAAAGCTCCTCCATCTTCTCTGGCGGGGCAAAGGACAGGCGCGACGAGCCGATCTGCGCGGAGAGGTCCTTGGTATGAAAGGGCTTGTCTCCGGGCATGGTGAGCAGGTAGAACGCCGTCTGCTGGCGGTTGCAGAGAAAGAGGTTTTTGCAGATGTCGCTGTGGAGCGCCTCGCCGACGGCGACACAGTCCTCCATCGTGGCGGTGGCGTCGTGCTCAAAGCGGGTGTAGGGGATGCCGAGGGAGTCGAGCGCGGCATAGACCGCGCCGACGCGCTCGTCGGCCTCCGCGGGCGCGGTGGTGTAGGCGGGGGAGAGATACATGAAAAAGCCTTCCTTCTGTCTCTTTATTCTTCGCGCAGCAGCTTTTCGCCTGCCTTGTAGATGTCGCCCGCGCCGACGGTGATGATGAGGTCGCCGGGCTGCGCGGCGGCGCGCAGTGCCTCGGTGACCTTATCGAGCGTGGGACAGTAGACCGCGCCGGGGATCTGCGCGGCAAGGTCGCTCGAGGAGATGCCGACGTCGTTCTGCTCGCGCGCGGCATAAATTTCCGCGAGGATCACCACATCGGGGAGCTTCAGTTCTTGCACAAACTCGCTGAAAAGCGCCTTCGTGCGCGTGTAGGTGTGCGGCTGGAAGGCACAGACGATGCGCCGGTAGGGCAGTGTCTTCGCCATCGTCAGCAGGGCGTGCAGCTCAGCGGGATGGTGGGCGTAGTCGTCGTAGACCTCCGCACCGTGATAGCTGCCCTTTTTCTCAAAGCGGCGGCCCGCGCCTGTGAAGGTGATGAGCCCGCGCTCCACGGCCTCGCCGCGGATGCCGAGCACATAGGCGGCACTCGCCGCGGCGAGCGCATTCATCACATTGTGCTCCCCGCCGACGGAAAGCTCGACATGGGCGTATTTTTTACCCATGCAGACAACATCGAAGGAGGGCAGGCCGTTGGTGAAGACGATGTTCTCCGCGTGGCAGTGGGCGGTCTTGTCGCGCTCGCTGAAGGTGAAGAGAGAGCCGCGGTAGCCCGCGAGCGTTTCGCGCACGCCGGCATCGTCCCAGTTGGCGACGACATGGCCGCCGACGGGGACCAGCTCCGCGAAGCAGCGGAAGGAGCGCTCGACATCGTGCAGGTCCTTGAAAAAGTCCAGATGGTCGGCCTCAACATTCAAAATGACCGCGACGGTGGGGAAGAAGCTCAGAAACGAGTTGCGGTATTCGCAGCTCTCGGCGATGATCGTGTCGCCATGGCCGACGCGGTAGCCGGAGTGGAGCAGCGGCAGCGTGCCGCCGATCATCACGGTGGGGTCGGCGTCCGCCGCCATGAAGATGTGCGTCGCCATGCTGGTGGTGGTCGTTTTGCCGTGCGTGCCGGAGATGCACAGAGCGTTGCGGTAGCCGTGCATGATCGCGCCCCAGGCCTGCGCCCGCTCAAAGACAGGGATGCCGCGCGTGACCGCACCGGAGATCTCGGGGTTATCGTCGTGGATCGCGGCGGTGCGGACGACAAAGTCCGCCTCGCCGAGATTGTCCGCCGCGTGGCCGATGGCCACGGGGATGCCCAGCGCGCGCAGGTGCTCCACGGCGGGGGAGTCGTTCATGTCGCTGCCCTGCACCGAAAGGCCCATGGAGTGCAGCACCTCTGCGAGCGGGCTCATCGACACGCCGCCGATGCCTGCGAGGTGCGCCCGCTTGCCGGGGACGAGATAGGTGTTGATGTCCATACAGCTTCCTTCCCAAAAACACACATTCCGACCGCTTGCGGCATTGGCCGAAACGGAACGCAATGTGAATTGCAAAATTTTATCCCATATAGTATAATACAAAACACCGCAAAGTACAATGCTGATTTTCAAGCGGAAAAATTTTTTTACGAGAGGGGCGGGCGCATGATGGAAAAAATACCACAGCCGGTGCGGGAGCTCCTGTCGATCCTGCGCGAAAACGGTCACGAGCCCTATCTCGTCGGCGGCTGCGTGCGCGACCTGCTGCGCGGCGCGGCGCCGGACGACTATGATATGACGAGCGGCGCGCTGCCCGAGGAGGTCATGGAGCTCTTCGGCGCGGACGCGCACCCGACGGGATTGGCGCACGGCACGGTGACGCTCGTGCGCGGCGGCGTCGCGGTCGAGCATACGACCGAGCGGCGCGACGGCGCTTATCACGACAGCCGCCACCCCGAAAGCGTGACCTTCACCGACCGCATCGAGGACGATCTTGCCCGCCGCGACTTCACGGTGAACGCCATCGCGCTCTCGCCGACGGGGGAGCTCGTCGATCTCTTCGGTGGGCAGGCGGACCTGCGCGCAGGTGTCCTGCGCTGCGTGGGAGAGCCGGAGCGGCGCTTTGCCGAGGATGCGCTGCGCATCCTGCGGCTGCTGCGTTTCGCCTCCGTGCTGGGTTTCTCTGTCGAGAGGGAAACCGCCATCGCCGCGCGGGCGCGGAAGGACGGCCTGCGCGCCATCGCGCACGAGCGCGTGTACGCGGAGCTCAATAAGCTGCTGTGCGGGGAGTATGTGACGACGGTGCTGCTAAGCTATCCCGACATCCTCGGCGCGGTGCTGCCGGAGCTGCTGCCCTGCGTGGGCTTCGATCAGCGCAACCCGCACCATTGCTACGATGTGTGGGAGCACACGGCGCGCTCTGTCGGCGCGGCGCCGCCGACGCGAGTGCTGCGCTGGACGATGCTGCTGCATGACCTTGGCAAGCCAAGCTGCTTTACACAGGATGCCGACGGCATCGGACATTTTTACGGTCATACGGCGATTTCCGCGCAGCTCGCGGAGGGCATTATGGCGCGGCTGCACTTTGAGCACGCGCTCGCGCAGGGCGTGCGTGCGCAGCTTGCCTGCTTTGACGAGATGTTCCCGCCCGAGCGCGCGGCGGTGCACCGTCTGATGGCACGCTATGGACGCGAGACGGTGTGGAGCCTTTTGCAGACCAAGCTCGCCGACAACGCCGCCAAGGCGCCCGCAGGACTGGAGGGGGCACAAAAGCCGTGGCGTGAAGCGCTTTTGCTTTATGATGAATTAACAGCGGAGAACGCCTGCTGCTCGCTCGCGGAGCTGAATATCAGCGGGGACGACCTGCTGGCCATCGGCTTTTCAGGGCGTTCGGTCGGGCAGACGAAGGAGCGGCTGCTCGACGAGGTGGGCGCGGAAAAATTGGAGAACGATCGTGACGCGCTCATGCGCCGCGCAGAGCGGCTGTACCGCAGCGGCTGGCGCGGGGACGGAAAGGAGTAGGGGACATGGCAAACATCATGGATTATCTGGGCTGGCGCGGCGACCTGCCGTTTTCGGTCTCGCCCTTCAACGAAGTGGACGGCCTCATCTTGGCGGAGCTGAGCTTTCTCAACTTCGAGGGCATCGTGCCGCCGCCGGAGCTGGGGCGCGGCGTGCCGCTGCGCGACGCGGCGGAGGCTTACTTCAAGCGCCACAACGGCGGCGAGATCGACATGGGCGTGCTGGTGCCGGGGCGCATTCCTGACCTTCTGTGCGGCATGGCGAACACCGTGCGCTTTGGCGAAATGCGCCTCAACGGCTACTGCGAGCTGCTCGACGATGCGCATGAGCAGCAGTTCGCGGCGCTGACCGTTGAGATCGGCGACGGCAGCGTCTATATCGCCTACCGCGGTACGGACGACACCATCGTCGGCTGGAAGGAGGACCTCAACATGAGCTATCTGGAGGTCATTCCCTCTCAGACGCGCTCGCTGGAGTACCTTGGCCGCATGGTGCGGCAGTATCCAGACGAGAAGCTGCGCGTCGGCGGGCACTCCAAGGGCGGGAATCTCGCAGTCTACGCCGCGGTGAAGGCCCCCGCCGCCGTGCAGGACAGGATCCTTCAGGTCTACAACAACGACGGCCCCGGTTTCGTCAGGTCCTTCGCCGGAACGCCGGAGCACGCGCGCATCGCCGCGCGCATCCGCACCATCGTGCCGCAGTCAAGCGTGGTCGGGCAGCTTTTGGAGCATGAGCAGAGCGTGCAGGTCGTGCAGTCCGACGCCGAGGGCATGATGCAGCACAACGGTTTTTCCTGGCAGGTGCTGGGAGACCATTTTGTTCACCTCGACGGCTTTTCCCGCGAGGGAAAGGTTATCGACGAAACGCTGGAATCGTGGGAGGAGACGCTCAGCCCGAAGCAGCGCGAGGCCTTTGCCGACGCGCTCTACACGGTGATGACCGCTTCGGGCGCGAGGACGCTCTCCGACCTCAACGGCGACAGGCTCAAAAGTGCGGTGACGATGCTCAAGACCTACTCGAACCTCGACCGCGAAACGCGCCAGCTGCTCTCGGGCTCGCTGCGGGCGCTCGTGGGCTCGTATGCGAGGAACATGGCGGACGACGTGCAGAAAAACGATCTCGAGCCGCTGCGCCGCAAGCTTGAGCAGCAGCTCAGGAAAAAAGGAAAGCGCGGCGAGAGGAAAAAGTGACAAAACAGCGGCGGCACGCCGCTGTTTTCATGTTTACAAACCCGCGCGCGCGTGCTATATTAAAAGTTATTCTGGTGCATTATGCGAACGGAAGGAAAAGCCTGCGGCCGCGCACAGGCTGTCCCCCCGAAAAAGCCGGGACGGAGCGCGCAGACGGCCGCATGAAGGAGAATCACAAATGAAGAGCCTACTGAAAAAAGACCGCGTGCTCGTGCTCGTGGCGCTGATCGGCCTGCTGGCCTCGCTCGTGCCGCTCACGGCGCGCATAAAGGCGGAGCAGAGCAACAAATATTACGACTATGTTCTCGATTATTCAAGCCTGCGCTATATGGCCGGTCAGTCCGCAAAGACGGAGGGCGAGTGGCTGGATCTCTTTGCCTCGCTCGGCATCCATAAGGCGCTGGCCGGTGAGGCAAACGCCGTCAGCCTGAGCGAGAGCGCGATGATCCCCATCCACGCCATGACGGTCAAAAAGGCGATGAACGCCGTCAACTGGGAGGCGAACTATCCCGACGAGGTCGTCGGCTGGATGCGCGCGAGCACCGATGTGAGCGACGCGATCCTCTGCACCGACACGGCGGCGGCCTTCGACTGGGTGCTGGACGCCTTCACCGCCCGCGTGGAGGATTTCACCGCCAAGACGCTGCGCGACGGCGAGAAGGGCTACCTCCTCATCGCCCAGCAGCCCAACGGCGAGAAGGGCGAAAAGCTGCTGGAGCTGCGCCTCGGCATCTGGCCGGAGACCGCGCGGCTGCTCGAGTCCCACGGCTATCAGATCGTACCGCGTACCGAAACGCAGAAGGGGACGAACGGCACGCGCTTCGCGCAGGCGTATATCAAGGTGCTTGAGCGCTATGGCTCCCCATATTTCATGAACAGCGGCGACGAGCTGGTCGGCTATGAGAGCGAGGAGGGCAGGGCGCTGCTCACACAGTATCTCCAGAGCAGCGGCGCGAGCGTCGCGATGGTCGAGCAGAACGACCAGAGCCTAAACAATGTCTGGCCCGGCATCGAGCAGCTGCTCGACGACATCGGCTATCACGGCATCCGCGTGTTCAACGAGTGGGGTTACATTCAAAACCGCTATGCCTACTGCGGCTACGAGGGGCCGGAGGAGATCACCAACTCCTTTTTCCGCGCCATCGTGGAGCGCAACTGCAAGGTGGTGCTGCTCAAGATGATCCTCGAGCCGGACAATGATGTGAGCTGGGACGCGGATCAGACAAAGTGGATCTACATCACCGAGCCCGCCGCCTATGAAAAGATGATCGGTGACCTCGACGCGCGGCTCGAACCGATGGGCTACACCCGCGCGACCGTGCCGCCGATGGTGCTGAAAACGCCCTCGATGGTGCTGCGCGTCGTGCAGGGCATCGGCACGGCGGCGCTGCTTGTGCTGCTCTTTGACCTCTTTTTCCTTGTCAGCCGCCGCACAAGGCTGCTCCTGCTGGCGCTCGGCGCACTCGGCGTTGTGACCCTCGCAGTCTTGAAGCCCGCCTCCTATCCGCTGCTGCTGTCGATGTCCGGCGGCATCGTGATGCCCTCGCTCGCGGCGGCAGGCCTCTGCCGCGTGCTGGCGGAGCAGCATCGGGCGCAGCCGCATCCCGCCTTCGGCAGGCTGCTCGGCAGCACGGTCTCAACGGCGCTGGCCGCGATCGCAGCGGCGCTGTGCGGCTCGCTGCTCACCTCTGCTGCGCTCTCGCAGCTTTCCTACATCATCGAGATCGACCTGTACCGCGGCGTGAAGCTCATGCAGCTCATTCCCATCGGCGTATTCATGCTGGCCTATCTGATGGTCTTCGCCTATGAGGAGACAGGTGCGCGCGACGCCGTGCTCGCCCATGTCGGACCGCGCGGAGAGAAGGGGCGCGTGGAGCGCTTTAACGCCTACTTTGCCGAGCTGATGAAAACACCGATGCAGCTCGGCTGGTTCCTCGCGGTGGTGGTCATCGCCGTCGCGGCGGTGTTCATGCTGCTGGTGTTTGGCTACTACATCTACCGCACCGGCAATTCCACCGGAACCTCCAGCACGGAGCTGGCGTTCCGCAACTTTTTGGAAAATACGCTTGTGATCCGCCCGCGCACCAAGGAGATGCTCATCGGCTGGCCGATGCTGCTGCTCTTCATCTGGTCGCTGCGACGCGGTCTGCGCTTTCTGCCGATGGTATTCGGCCTCGGCATGAGCATCGGCCTCGTGAGCGTCGTCAACACCTTCCTGCATATCCGCACGCCGTTTTTGATCAGCCTCCTGCGCACCGGCTGGGGCGTGCTCTTTGGGTTGCTCATCGGCACGGTGCTCGTGCTGCTCGCCGAGCTGGTCTATCGCGCCGTGCGCAAGGTCTGCGGGGTGGAGAAGCATGTATAATATTCTCATTTCCGGCTACTATGGCTTTGACAACATCGGCGACGAGTCCATCCTGCGCACGCTCGTCACCTCGCTGCGCGAGCGTATTCCAGACTGCTCGCTGACCGTGCTCTCGCACGATCCTGCCGCCACGCGCGAAAAATACGGCGTGGAGGCTGTGGCGCGGATGTCGCCGACGGCGATTCTGCGCGCGGTGCGGCGCTGTGATATGCTCATCTCGGGCGGCGGCAGCCTGCTGCAGGATGTGACGAGCAGCAAGAGCCTGCACTATTACCTTGCCATCATCCGCTTTGCGCAGCTTCTCGGCAAAAAGGTCTTCATCTACTCGCAGGGCATCGGGCCGATCGACAAGGCGCTTGACCGCCTCGCTGCGGCGCGGGCGCTCAAGCGCGCGGACGGCATCGTCGTGCGCGACGAGCGTTCGGCGGTGCTGCTCGGTGAGATCGGCGTACCGCGTGAGCGGGTCGTCATCACGGCGGACCCTGTTATCCGCATGAAAAAGGCAGATCAGGCGGTGGGGGAGGACATCCTGCGCCGCGCGGGCGTGACGCGGGACGGCCGGCTCGTCGTCGGCTGGGCCATCCGCGAGAAGAACAAGAACAGCCGCTTTGTCGCCGAGGTCCTGCGCTCGATCCAATGGCTCAAGGAGCGGTATGACGCACAGTCGGTGCTGATCCCCTTCCACTACGAAGAGGACGGCGAGGTCTGCCGCCACATCGCCTCGCAGCTTCCAGATGACACGGCGGTCTGCCTGGACGAGAAGTACCTCTCTGGAGATATGCTCTCGATCATCGGCTGCATGGACCTGCTCGTGGGCGTGCGGCTCCATTCGCTCATTTACGCCGCCATCATGGGCGTGCCGCTCATCGGCGTTTCCTACGACCCCAAGTGTACGGCCTTCCTCAACTCCGTGGGGCTCGATAAGCTCAGCACGCGGGAGGGCTACGACGCGGAGCTTTTTGAAGAAGAGGCCGTGCGCTTGCTGGCCCACGGCGCAGAGCAGACCGCGTGTGTGCAAGAGCACATGGAGGAGCTTTCCCGCAAGCTCGACACGAACGAGGAGATGATCTGCGCCATTATGCGGGAGGATGGGAAAAAGAAAAAGAGGAAGGAGGCGCCGCAAAAGGGCGAAAAGTCCGGCGTGCGCACAGCGGGCGCGATCAGCATCGTCTTTCTGCTGACGCTCTTTGCCAAGCTCCTCGGCGTGGTGCGCGAGATGGTGCAGGCGAGCATCTTCGGCACCGGCGTGGATGCGAACCTCTACACCGCCGCCTACAATTCGACGCTTTATCTCTTCACCACCGTCTGCTACGCGCTGTGCATCGCGGCGGTGCCGATCCTCACCAAGGAATTTGCCGCAGACCGCAGGCGCGGCGAGCGCGCGGCGAACACGCTGATGACCGTGACGCTGCTCGGCGCCCTCGGAGCGGTCGCACTCTGGCAGATATTTGCCTCCACGCCGCTCGTCGGCGCGATCTGGGACATCGAGGCAGCTGAGCTTCCGCGGCTTGTGAGCTATATTCGCATCATGGCCTGCGCGCTGCCGGTCGTGGCAGCAGCGTATCTTAATGTCGCCATCTTCCAGGCGACCGACCACTATGAGCTGCAGGGCAGCATGAGCATTCCCTACAACGCCTTTCTTGCCGTGTTCCTGCTCACGCTCGGCGCGCGATGGGGCATCAAGGGCGTGGTCATCGCCAGCAGCTTCGCGTGGTTTTTCCAGCTCGGCATGAGCCTGCCCTACGCGAGGAAGGAACATTATCTCTACCGCCCGATGATCGACCGCAGGGCGGACTATGTCGGCACCTACTTCAAAACGGCGCTCGTTACGGTGCTTACGACCTCGGTGTTCCTCTTCTGCTATCTCATCGACACCTCGACCGCCACCGCCTTCAACGACAGCGCGGTCAGCGCCTTCTACTATGCCGACAAGCTCTTCACACCGCTCACCACGAGTGTGCTTTACAGCATCAGCGCGGTCATGTTCCCGCGCTTCAACCGCGAGTTCACGAAGGATGACGCAAAGGGCTACCTTGGCTATATCTGGAGCGTGACGGAGAACACACTGCTCTTTATTTTCCCCGTCTGCGCGATGATGTGCGCCTTCGGCACCGACATCATCCGCGTCATCTTTGAAAGCGGCAGCTTCACCGCCGAATCGACGGAGATGACAGGCAGCATCTTTGCCCGCTATGCGCTCGGCATGAGCGCCTTCGCTGTGCTCGATCTTCTCAACAAGGCGTATTACGCGATGAAGAAAACGCTCGTGCCGCTGCTCATCAACCTCGCTGTGCTGGCGGTGAATGTGGTGCTCAACCGTGTGTTCTACACGGATACGGGCGTCGCGGCGGCGACCTCCATCGCCCTGACGCTCGGGGCGCTCGCAATGATCTGCCAGCTCTTCCGCGGCGCGGGCATCGTGCGCCTTGTGCCGCTCGCCAAGGGGCTTGCCGCCACGGCGGCAATGTCGCTCGTGCTGCGCGGCGGACACGCGCTGCTCGTCACCGCGGACGAGAGCAAGCTGATGCTCGTCGTCAAGTGCGGACTTACGGGCGCGGTCGGCTGCGCAGTCTACCTCGGCGTGAGCCTGCTGCTGCGCCAGACCATTATGGCGGACACACTGAAAAAGTTCAGAAGGTGAGAAAACGCTCCGCTCCTGCCGATAAGGCAGGAGCGGAGCGTTTTTGTTATGAAGGTATCTTAATACAGCTTTGCGCCGGCGGGGATCTTATCGTCCACCAGCAGCAGGTTCAGCCCCTCGTGACCGTCCTCCTCGTGGACGGCGGAAATGAGCATACCCTCGGAATCAATGCCCATCATCTTTCTCGGCGGCAGGTTGACAATGGCGATGGCGGTCTTGCCGACCAGCTCCTCGGGCTCATAATACTCGTGGATGCCGCTGAGGATCACACGATCCTTGCGCTCGCCGTCGTCGAGCGTGAACTTCAAAAGCTTCTTGGATTTCTTCACTGCCTCGCACTTCAGGATCTTCACAGCGCGGTAGTCGGACTTCGCAAAGGTCTCAAAATCGACCATATCCTTGAAGATCGGCTCGATCTTCACCTTGGAAAAGTCGATCTTTTCTTCGGCCGCAGGTGCAGCCTGCACGGGCGCAGCAGCTTCCTTGGAGGCCTTCCGATCGGCATCCGACGGCTTCATCGTCGGGAAGAGGATGACATCGCGGATGGAGTCCGTGCCGCAGAGCATCATCGTGCAGCGGTCGATGCCGAAGCCCAGACCGCCCGTCGGGGGCAGACCGTACTCCAGCGCCATCACATAATCCTCGTCCATCATGTCGGCCTCGTCGTCGCCGTTGGCGCGCTTTTCGACCTGCGCCTTGAAGCGCTCGTACTGGTCCATCGGATCGTTGAGCTCGGTGAAGGCGTTGCCCATCTCGCAGCCGCACACGAACATCTCGTAGCGCTCGGTGAGGTGCGGGTCGGAGGGGCTGCGCTTGGCAAGCGGACTGACCTCGACGGGGTACATCGTGATGAAGGTCGGCTGGATGAGGGTTTCCTCGACCTTCTGGTCGAAGGTCTCATAGAGGGCGTTGCCCCAAGTCTTGTCCACGCCGTCCATATCGACGCCGACACTCTTGGCAAGCGCCGCGGCGGCCTCGGCGTCGCCCTCGATGGCCATGAAGTCCGCGCCGGTCACATTCTTGACGGCCTGCGCCATCGTGATGCGCGGCCACGCGGGTGTGAGGTCGATCTTGTGGCCGAGCCACTCGAGCTGATAGGTGCCGAGGATCTCCTTTGCCGCGCCCGTGAGGATGCCCTCCAAAATGTCCATCATGCCGTCAAGGTTGGTGAAGGCCTGATAGAGCTCGCAGGTGGTGAACTCGGGGTTGTGCTTGGTGTCCATGCCCTCGTTGCGGAAGATGCGGCCCACCTCATACACACGCTCCATGCCGCCGACGATCAGACGCTTGAGGTGCAGCTCGGTGGCAATGCGCATATACATATCAATGTCGAGCGAGTTGTGGTGCGTGATGAAGGGGCGCGCGTTCGCGCCGCCCGCGATGGGGCTGAGCACGGGGGTCTCGACCTCCATAAAGCCGAGGGAATCGAGGTAGCGGCGCAGGAAGGCGACAAACTTCGAGCGGATCTCAAAATTCCGCTTGCTCTCGGGGTTGACGATGAGGTCGACATAGCGCTGGCGGTAGCGCAGCTCCTTGTCCGTGAGGCCGTGGAACTTCTCCGGCAGCGGGCGCAGGGACTTGGAGAGCAGCTTGATCTCCTTCACGCGCACGCTCATTTCGCCGCGCTGGGTGCGGAACACCTCGCCGCGCACGCCGACGATGTCGCCGATGTCATACTTTTTGAAGCGGTCGTATTCCGCCTCGTCCATCTCGTCCTTGCGGGCGTAGAGCTGGATGCGGCCGGACTTGTCCTGCAGGTCGCAGAAGCTGACCTTGCCCATGCCGCGCTTGCTCATCAAGCGGCCGCCGAGGGTGACCTCGCTGCCCTCGAGCGCGTCAAAGTTGTCCTTGATGTCCTGCGCATGGTGGCTGACATCGAAACGGGTCTCACAGAACGGATCGCGCCCCTCGGCGCGCAGCGCCGCAAGCTTTTCGCGGCGGACCTTGAGGATCTCGGAAAGGTCCTGCTCCTGCGCGGGAGCGTTGGTCTGGTTGTTCTCTGCCATGTTTTCCTTCTCCTTACTATCGTCTTCGAGCCTCAGCGCTCGATCTTTTCAATGCGGTAGCGAATGGTGCCGATGGGCGCCTCGACGCTGATCTCGTCGCCCTCCTTCGCCCCGACGAGAGCGCGGCCGAAGGGCGATTCCTCGCTGATGGCGCGGTGCATGGGATCGGCCTCCTGGCTGCCCACGACCTTGTAGGGCGGCATCTCGCGCCCGGTCTTGAGGTCTACGACCGTGACGGAGCAGCCGATGCTCACGGTATTGGCTGATCCCTCGCTCTCGTCCACGATGACGCAGTGGAGCAGAATGTCCTCGATCTCCGCGATGCGGGAGTAGAGCTTGCCCTGCTCGTTTTTCGCCTCGTCGTACTCGCTGTTTTCGCTCAGATCGCCGAAGCCGCGCGCTTCCTTGATCAGCTCCGCGACTTCTTTTTCGCGCACGGTCTTGAGGTAGGTCAGTTCGTCCTGCAGCTCCTGCCGGCGCGCCGCGCTCATCTTATACTCTTTTTTCATGGCCTTTCCTTTCTATGCGCCGACCCCCGAAACCCATTGACACCGGCGGCAGCGCATACTAACACATGATAAGTGAAAATATTATAGACGCTGGCCCGCGGATTGTCAAGGCTCGGCTTTACAAAACGGGCGCGGCGGTGTAGGATAGAAAAACTACATGAGCGCAGGAGGAGACACACGATGACCACGACGGAAAAGCTCACGGCACTGCGCCGCGCGATGGCGCAGCGCGGTCTTGCTGCCTACCTTGTCCTGACCGACGATTTCCACGCCTCAGAGTATGTCGGCGGCTACTTCAAAGCGCGGGAATACCTCTCCGGCTTCACCGGCAGCACGGGGACGCTGCTCGTTCTGCCGAGCCGCGCGCTGTTGTGGACGGACGGACGCTATTTCCTACAAGCCGAAGAGCAGCTTGCCGACAGCGGTATCGAGCTGATGCGCTCCGGCGAGCCGGGCGTGCCGACGCTCGCGGACTTCCTCTTTGCGCAGATAGAGGAGGGGAGCCTGCTCGGCTTCGACGCGCGCACGGTCAGCACCGCGCTTGCGCGGCGGCTGGGGAAGAAGCTGAGCGCAAAAAAGATCCGCTTTTCCGGCGGCGAGGATCTTGTCGGCGCGCTCTGGCCCGACCGCCCGCCGCTCTCCGCCGCGCCGGTGTGGGAGCTGGGGATCGACTACGCGGGCGAAGCGCGCGCGGACAAGCTCGCGCGCGTGCGCGCGGCGATGGCGGACGAGGGCGCGGACGCCCTCGTTGTCACGGCGCTCGACGAGCTTGCGTGGCTGCTGGATCTGCGCGGGAACGACGTGGCCTGCACGCCGGTGTTCCTCGGCTTTCTGCTGCTGACAAAGGAGGATGCCGTGCTCTGCGCCCGCGCGGGCGCGGTCGGCGAGGAAGTGAAAGCGGCGCTCGCCGCCGACGGCGTGCGCCTTGCGGACTATGAAGGCATCTACGGCCTTGTCCGCGCTCTGCCGCGCGGCACGCGCGTGCTGCTCGACGGCGCGACGGCGAACTATCGCCTGACGCAGAGCGTGCCGGACGGCGCGGAGACGCTCGACCGTCCCAGTCCCATTGTGCCCATGAAGGCGGTCAAGAATGCCGTGGAGCAGGAGAACCTCCGCCGCGCGCACCTTGCCGACGGCATCGCGCTCACGCGCTTTCTCCGCTGGCTCAAGTGTGACGCCGTGCGGGAGGGAGCCACCGAGCTTTCCGCCGCCGCAAAGTTGGAGGAATACCGCCGCGAGAGCACGGACTACCTCGGCCCCAGCTTTGCCCCCATCCTTGCCTACGGTCCCCACGGCGCAATCGTCCACTATGAGCCGACCACCGAGAGCGACATGCCGCTCGAAGCACGCGGCTTGCTGCTTGCCGACACCGGCGGGCACTACCGCACAGGCACGACCGATGTGACGCGCACCGTCGCGCTCGGCCCCGTCACGGCGGAGGAAAAGCGCGCCTGCACCCTCGTCCTGCGCGGACATCTTGCCCTCGCTGCCGCGCGCTTTCGCGCGGGCGTGACGGGGGAGAACCTCGATATTCTTGCCCGCGGCCCGCTTTGGGACGAGGGGCTGGACTATAACCACGGCACGGGGCACGGCGTTGGCTATCTTCTCAGTGTCCATGAGGGCCCGCAGCGCATCCATTGGAAGCTCGCACCCGACGCGCGACCGATCGAGCTGAAGCCGGGCATGGTCTTCTCTGACGAACCGGGGCTGTATTTCGCGGGCAAATTCGGCGTGCGGCTGGAAAATCTAGTCCTCGTGCGCACGGCGGAGGAGAACGGATACGGCCGCTTCCTCTCGCTTGAGCCGCTGACGCTCGCGCCCTTCGACCGCGACATCATCGACCCGTCGCTTCTGAGCGACCGCGAGCTTTCACAGCTCAACGCCTATCACGCGCGCGTGTATGAAGCCCTTGCGCCGCAGCTCGACGCGCCGACGCGCGCGTGGCTGCGTGAGGCGACCGCGCCGATGAGAAAGTGAGCTTGCAATCTGCGCGCTCTTTGCTATAATGGCAGACATCATCAGTACCGCGCAAAGGAGAACGAACGGTATGGATATTTTTGATATTTTAGGCCCCGTCATGGTCGGCCCCTCCAGCTCGCACACGGCGGGCGCCGCGCGCATCGGCGCGATGGCGCGCACGCTGCTCGGTGAAGAGGCTGCGGAAGCGAAGATCCACCTCTACGGCTCGTTTGCCGAAACGGGCCGGGGCCACGGCACCGACCGCGCGCTCGTGGCGGGATTGCTCGGCATGAAGCCGGACGATCTGCGCATCCCCAACGCCTTTAAAGAGGCGGAAAAGGCGGGGCTGCGCTATACCATCGACGAGATCGACCTGCGCGACGCGCACCCGAACAGCGCGGTTCTGGAGCTGATCGGCAAGAGCGGAAAGCGGCTCACCGTGCAGGCGAGCTCGCTCGGCGGCGGTCGCATTATGGTAAACCGACTTGACGGTATCGAGGTCAACTTCACCGGCGAGAGCAACACGCTCGTCGTGCGCAACCAGGACGAGTTCGGCTCGGTCGCCGCGGTGACGAGCATTTTGAACCAGCTGCGCGTGAACGTGGCGAACATGAGCGTCCACCGCCACAAGCGCGGCGGCGACGCGCTGATGGTCATTGAGACCGACCAGCACATCAGGCCGCGGCAGGTGGAGTTCATCTCCGAACTGCCCGGTATTCTGGGTGTGACCTATTATGATAAGGAGGACGACGAGGATGGCTCTGGCTTCGATGAAGGAGATCTTTGATCGCATGGCGCAAAACGGACAGGAGTTCTGGGAGGTCGTTCTCGCCGACGATATGGAGGAGCGGCAGGTCAGCCGCGAGGCGAGCATGGCGAAGATGCTCACGACCTGGCGGGCCATGCAGGAGTCGGCGGACAGCTACACGGGGCGCAAGCGCTCGGTGAGCGGGCTGGTCGGCGGCGATGGCATGAAAATGCGTCAATACAACTTCCGCGGCTGCGCCATGACAGGCGGCTATGTCAGCGAGGTCATTGCCGAGGCGCTTTCGATGGCCGAGTCCAATGCCTGTATGCGCCGCATCGTCGCGGCGCCCACAGCGGGCGCCTGCGGCGTGCTGCCTGCGGTGCTGCTGCCGCTTTGTAAATATGAGGAGCTGACGCAGCATCAGCTTTTGGAGGCGCTTTATGTCGCTGCGGGTATCGGCGAGGTCATCGCCCGCAAGGCGAGCATCGCGGGCGCGTCCGGCGGCTGTCAGGCCGAGATCGGCACGGCCTCCGCCATGGCGGCGGGGGCGCTCGTCGCCCTGCGCGGCGGCGAGAACGAGGGCGAGCAGATCGGCCACGCGGTGGCGATGGCGCTTAAAAACCTCATGGGCCTTGTCTGCGATCCCGTCGCGGGACTGGTCGAGGTGCCCTGCGTCAAGCGCAATGTCATCGGCGCGGTCAACGCCGTGAGCGCGGCGGACATGGCACTCGCGGGCATCGAGAGCCGCATCCCCGTCGATGAGGTCATCGACGCGATGGGTGAGGTCGGGCGGCGTATGCCGGTCGAATTCCGCGAAACGGCGCTCGGCGGCCTTGCCGCCACGCCGACGGGCGAGCGGCTCAAGCGCGAGCTGACCGCCCGGCACGGCAATTGACGAAGGGTGAAAGGAGACTGCGGCGATGCAATATCTGTTGGTCGGCTTTACGGTATGGGTCCTCACCTTCGTTATCATCCGTCATACGCGCAGAAAATAGAAAAGCGGCGCTGCGCGGCGGTGAAAAGCATACGCATAGGGACTTCCCGACGAAACATAGGCTGAGGGGAGGAGTTGATGTGTATATGCTTTCCGCCGCCGTTTGGCTTTTGTGCAACAGCCTCTTTCTCTCCCTGCGCCTGAGCGGAGACCTCGGCTCGTTTCCGCGCCCGCTCACTGCCGCCGAGGAAAGGGACTGCCTCGAACGCTTCGCCGCAGGAGACCTCGAGGCCCGCAACACGCTCATCGAGCACAACCTGCGCCTTGTGGCGCACATCGTGAAGAAGTACTATGTGCAGTCCGAGGAGCAGGACGACCTCATTTCCATCGGCACCATCGGGCTCATCAAGGGCATCTCGACCTTCAAGCCCGAAAAGGGCGCCCGCCTGGCCACCTACGCAGCAAGGTGTATTGAAAATGCTATACTATCGTAACGGAACAAGCAGCAGTTGAGGTGGCGGAACGGGTGTCTTTTGAGGCAAAATGGCGCCTGCTGGCGAGAGTGGGAGTCCGCTGCTATATTCTGATTTCCAATGTATCGGGTGCAGTAAAAGTAGCCCCGCTGCAAATTCTTCAGTTTCCGGTGGTGCTGCCACACAAGTTTCAGGACGCAGAAAAGTTCAATTTGCAGTTCCCGGACTTCTCAGAAATCACCGAAACAGCGGACAAGCTGCGCTGGCTTCGTTACCAGAAAGGACTGCGGCAGAGAGACGTTGCAGACTACGCCGGGATAGACCGGAGCACCTATGTCCACTATGAGGAATACGGCAAAGACCTCTATCCGCCGGAGCACATGGAGAAAATCGCGCAGCTTTTTGAAGTGTCGGTCGATACGCTTCTGGATGACTACAATCTATTTCTGAGAAATGGTCAGGGTGAGCAGATCAAGGCGATCCGAACGAAACTGGGGCTGACGCAGAGACAATATGCGGACAAGCTGGGCGTCAGCCTTGGAAATCTCAAGCATTGGGAGCAAAACCGTAAGCAGATTTTCAAATCCACATGGGAGAAGTATTTCAAGCAGGGTCTTGAAAGCTGTGAATAATTCCGATAGAATTATTACAGAATCATTCAGGAGATACAGACCCATGATTATCAAATCTTCGACTGCACTGTGTAACGACTACAGCATGATCTCTGATCTGGCGCATGAAAAAGCCGAACAGCGTGAGGAAACCTTGAAGCTGCGCGCAAAACTGGAGGCGGCAGAGACCGCTCGGATTTCCGGCGCACCTGCCTACACACTGGTGGAATCCAGAAAACGGTTGGAGGCAATCTATCAGCGTGACTGACCTTGCGCTCAGTGGGAGCTTGAAGCCATCGCGCAGCTCTATATAAATCTTGTGGGGCCAAATTCAGCGAGAAACATATGAAAAACGGGCAGACCGGCGTTCAATGCTGGTCTGCTCGCTTGCTATGTATTATTGCTGCGCTTTCAGGTGCTTCACGGCTGCGTCCACCAGCTCCAGCTTCTGCTCCGTGGAGCAGGGCAGCTTCTGGACATTTTTCAGCGCTTGCTCGGACTGGAACTTCGCCAGCTCCTGCCCAAGCTCCTGCTGCGCCTGCTTTGATTTCGGGAAGATCAGAAATACTTCCATGGCTGCCCTCCTTTCCAGAGCGTTTGCTGCTTCAATCTATGCGTGTATTCCGGCGGCTATGTAGACAAATAGAATTCAATTTCAAGGCTGCGAGGGAAATCGTATTGCCGCGCGGTTTTGGTGGTGCGGGAATGCTTGCCATTCAAGGGCTTTTCGCCCCCAAATTGTCTACGCCCGACCGCCGTTTGCGGGCGGACTTTGCTTTCTGCTGACGGTGGATGTCCTTGGCGCAGGCGGGGCAGTATTTTGTCCTGCCGGAGCGGGCGAGAATGCCCGTGCCGCAGACTTCGCAGCGGCGCAGCTTCTTGGGGCTGAGAATGGCCTGTTCCAGCTTGGGTTGCTGGGGCAGCACAGCGCGGCGAAACCACCGGCAGATCAGGCTGCGGGAGATGTACTGCGGGCAGACGCCGTCCAACAGCAGGCAGTCGCCATCCAAGAAGTTGCAGCAGCGCTTTGCAAGACCGCGCACGCTGCGGAGCTGTCCTGGCGTCAAGCGAAAGAGCGAGCCGTCCGGCAGACGCTCGATGGGGTCAAGCTTGTGCATCTTCGGCCTCCTTTGCGATGAGTTTTGCGTCCGCTGGGTAGTTCAGCGTAATGAGCGCGGGCTTGCCCAAGCCCTGCTTGCGCCGAACAATCAAGCCGCTGTACTCCAATTCTCGGAATATCCGTGTGGCGCTCTGGCGGCTGCGGTGGAGCTTCGTCTGCGCCTGCTCCAAGGTGAAGTACAGCCGAATTGTGCCGTCCGGCTCGACGTAGCCGTTCTGGCGGGAAATGCTGGCTCTGTCCAGCAGCAGCGCGTAGAGCACCTTCGCATCGTTGCTGATGTCCCACAGGGTTTCGTCTTGGAGAAGAAACCTCGGAAGCGGCACATAGGACGCCGCTGGGCTCTGCGCCGTGAGCTTGCAAAAATTTTTCATCTGACCTCCTATCCCATCCATCAATCCATCCATTTTTGTGTTGATTGATTGATGGATGATTTTTTTGTATCTTGATTTATTTCTTATTAGTTAGAGGATGAAATCCAGCCCCGATGAACGGCACAAAAACCGTCGTCCTGAAATCCGGTTGCGGAACGCTCCGGAGCGTCAGCTTGTCCACCGTCCGAAAAACCGGTGACGGAAAACCCACACATGGAAAACCCCGTTGTGGTCAAAGCTCATCTCTCTGCCGCACTTTCAGCAGTTCCCAGATCTTGGCCTGCCGCGCTTTCAGTTCGGCAACGTCGTCCTCATAGCAGCGCTCGGTGCTGTTGATGCGGCGGCAGATCTGGTTGATGTTCGTGGCGGCACGGCTGACGGCAGCGGCCAGCTTCTTCTGCTCGGTGTAATCAACCTTGATGATATAGCCGTCGATCAGCATCTTGCGGGCGTAAGCGCCGAAGTTGTGCGTCCCCAACTGGCGCATTTTGTGCTGCACGAGATTCATCTCCTGCTTGTTGAGGCAGATTTCCTTGCGGATGGGTCGCGTGCGATCTGGCATGAGGCTCACCCCTTCAAGTGTAGCCCGAAGGCACCGTTTTCTTCCAGGATTTCCAGATAGCCGTTGCCGGTGAGTTCAGCAAAAACCGGAGCAACCTTTTCAGGCGGGAGGGTCAGAGCATTTGCAAGTTCCTGAGCACTCAGACCGCCGTCCTCGAAGGTATACAAGAGCGCGCCGGTGAGCTTGGCTTCTGCGGAGAGGTTCGTATCCAGCAGGAGGCGGGTGGGTACAGCGGTCATGTGGGGGTGGTTGTAGTAAGTGATCATAGTGGTTCTCCTTTCGATTTTGAAAAACTTTGTTTGAAGGGCGGCTTGGAAGCGGAGCTGTTTGCCTTTCACTTTACAACGGACTATTTTCAAGAGAAAAACAGGGGTCGAGAGAAAATTATTTTCCCCTTCTATATAACCAACGGACAGAATGAATCGGAGTGTCACGATTTTGTCTCACAGACGTTTTCCTCTCTACCTTTTAACGGACATTTTTCCTCAAAAACTTGGTACCCCCTTTCAAAAAACTTTTCTTTCTCCTGATTCCCCCTCTACTTAGCTAAGAGAATCAGAGATCGGTTTTGTCCCAGATTTCTCAAAAAAGTTTCGAGGACGGCGAAACAATCTCTGTGCGCTGCTCCAAATTGCCCTTTCTACTTTCCAACGGACAAAATGATGCGGTCTGTCACGGTTTCGTCATAACAAGGGCAAAAAAAGAAGCGCCTGCCACTACGACAAGCGCTTTGATTTTGCATCAATTATTCGAGCAAATCCTCTATATCCCTTTGATCGTATTCAGTTTTCCGCATCAGCCGACAGACACCGTCTGCCTCGTCCCGCTGCTGTAAGAGTTGGGCGAACGCCCGATAGAGCGCGGCCTGCCGCCGCTCGATCACGCCGCGATTCTGCTGCATGGCATCCGCTGCCTTGCGGATGGACAGCCCCTCGGAAAAGCGTTTCCGGAAGAGATCGGCGTAGTCGTTGAGCACCGTTTTGAGGGACTGCTGAGCAAACGCAAGATCCTCGCACATGGCCTGATATGTCTCGCGGTTGGATATGCCGATGTACTGCTTCCGTTCCCGGATGAGCTTGTATCGCCGCAGATCCATCCGGTAGTTTTCGCAGATGTCCTTGGCGTATTCATAGTAGGTTCTGCTGCAACGGATGGCGCGCTCCGCGTACTCGTCATCAACGTAAGTGAAGGGCTTGCTCTTGGGCTCCGGAAAGCCGTCCTCATACACTTCGCGGACAGTGCCTTCGTCAATCTCGCGCCGGGTTTGGCGGACGTATTTATCCCGCAGCACACCATCGACTTCGACCTGCTCGCAGAAGGAGGTGTACCGGATGAGGTAGTAATGCTCGTTGTCTTCTTTGGCAAAGCTGGCATCTTTGCAGACCACAATGGACTCGCCTGTGTCGATATCCTTCAGGACCCGTACGACGAAAATAGGCTTTCCGTCGTACCGCGTATAAAATCCGGCAAATACCCGTTTGAGCGCCATAAGTGAGTCCTCCTTCCACCGATTTTCTTACAGTATAGCACAGATTTCGGCGGAGAGAAAGAGTGGCGTTGGGACAGAGAAAACTGGGATTTGAGAGAATAGCAAGCACAGCCGCTGTCCGGACACGCGGCGATTTTGGGAGTATCCCAAGCCCTTATGATGTTGACTTTAATCGGGAAACGTCAGTAAAAATTCGAATCAAATATCAATGAGCAAAACACAGAATGTGGATACAGGAAACGAGAATTAGATGGCTCTCATAAAGCAAGAGAGGTTCGCATTGAGGTGCGAAACTTTCTTGCTTTATGAGCGAAAAAGTTGTATAATAAAATCAATATTTGTACCCGGAGGTCGAACGGTGATGGCTATTTCATATAACAAGCTCTGGAAACTGCTTGTCGATAAAAAGATGAGCAAGGCTGACCTGCGCAAAGCAGCGGGCATTGCGCCTAATACCATGACCCGGCTGAGACGGGACGAAGAAGTTACACTCACAGTGCTTAATAGGATATGTTCTACATTAGAAGTGGATATCGGAGATATTATGGAGTTTTTGCCGAAAGAGTCCTGAAAAATGGACAGGTCATAAGATATACTAGTGCTGTAAGACTAGGAAGGAGGCCTGCAAATGTGGTGTCGAAATTGCAATATAGAGACGAATGAAAAGAATTGCCCCATTTGTGGGCATGTTACAGAAGAAGATATACCCATTGAAGTTATGTGGTGCCCGAAGTGTAGAACTCCCATTGTCAGAGCAGTGAATGATCAGGCAAAGCATGACTGCCCATTATGTTATGGCAAGGTATCCCATATGTCTGCTGATCTTCGTCCAGTATTTCCGGAGGAGCGACTTCTGCTAGAGTTGCTTCTTGATAAAAAGCCTAATGAGTATGTGGAAAAGTCAGTTTGGGCTTCGAATAGTAGGTACTATATTGATGGCAAATCATTAAACCTGTCTAGTTCTGTTTTTCAAACTGCTGATATCGACTCTCTTGCGAAAAAACTTGAGCAGCACTCGCCCCAAAATTCGTATGAATACTTTAACACACACATTGGGCATTTCATTGAAGCGAACAAAGATCGGCTACACTACTTGAAGGACGAAGCATTCTCTTTTGTTAGGCGGGCAGCAGAGAAGTTTGACGAAGAAAAAATTGTTATATCTTTTTCTGGCGGCAAAGACTCTACTGCCACCGCAGATGTTGTTGTAAAGGCTCTTAGTAATCCGAACTTAGTTCACATATTTGGTGATACGACTTTAGAGTTTCCCGCTACGCTGGAGTATGCGAGGCGTTTTAGAGAGAATCATCCGCAGGCAATTTTTGAAGTCGCAAAAAATGATGAGCAGGTTTTTTATGATGTATGTGAAGATATTGGACCACCCGCGCGGATGATGAGATGGTGTTGCTCGATGTTTAAGACCGGCCCAATCACTAGAATTATCAACGGCTTCTATCGCAATCAGCAAATCCTGACTTTCTACGGGATTAGAAAATCCGAATCTGTAAGCAGAAGTAAGTATAATAGAATTGAAGACGATGCTGCGTCAGTTAAGATTCAACAGCAGACAGTTGCTTCTCCTATCTTTTTCTGGAAGGATATTGATGTTTGGCTTTATATTCTTGCAGAAGGTGTCGATTTCAACGATGCCTACCGTTTGGGATATGACCGAGTAGGTTGTTGGTGTTGCCCTAACAATAATCAGCGTGCTCAGTTTCTCTCTAGAATTTATATGCCGGAACAGTCAAAAAGGTGGAGAGATTTTCTGATTCATTTTGCAGAAAAAATTGGAAAGCCTGACCCCGAAGTTTATGTCGATTCTGGCAAGTGGAAGGCTCGCCAAGGCGGTAACGGTCTTGCTTCGGCTGGAGATGTGAAGATTCGGTACACGAACTGCACAGCAGAGGAACATGCAAAAATCTATCGACTTGTACGCCCTTTTGATGATGAGCTTGTTGGTATGTTTGTACCCTTTGGTCGAGTCGCGCCTGAGTTGGGAAAAAAGCTCCTCAAAGAGGTCATTGTCCTCGATAGCAGATCCAATGTTCCTATTCTATCTATTCAGCCTTTTAGCCAAGATGGATATGAATATGCAGTCAAAGTGAAGACGATGAATGTCGCTGATCATGAGGGACTGCAAAGAATGGCGTCATATCAGATTCGCAAATTCAATGCATGCCGAAAATGTTTGAAGTGTGAGTCGATTTGCCGATCTGGCGCAATTTCGATTGTTGGAGATTATTATTTTATCGACCCCAACAAGTGTGTGCATTGTAAAATGTGCATGACAGCAAAATACCTAGACGGCGGATGCATGATGGACAAGTATCTGCGGACTAAATAGCGGAGGGCTTGAAATGGCAATGAAATTTCGCGCACACGATACATTTTTCATCCGCAAAGGGTGGCTGAGCAAAGGCATGAGAAATGTTGTTGCGAATCCAGATGTGTTTGTTACTAAGGACAAAGACCGCAATCCCATGGATATCCTTGGTATCGGAGCTAACATGGTTAAAGCGCTTCGCTACTGGTTGCAAGTTGTCGGCTTAACCGCCGAAGCTTCAAAGGGGCAGCGTGTTCAGTCTCTCACTGCGCTTGGAGAACTTGTATATAAACATGATCCGTATATCGAAGAAATGGGAACATTGTGGCTTTTGCAGTATCAACTTGCAAAGAATAAAGATGAGGCAACTGCATGGTACTACTTCTTCAATGAGTTTAATATGAGCGAATTTACACGGGAGGATTTTGTTAAGGCATTGCAGAACTATATTGTGATGGCACAAGAACAAGCTGCAATTCGCTCTCTGAATGATGATTTCTCATGTATCATTAGTACCTATGTCTCAAGGGGGAAAACTGCTAAAGCATCACCTGAGAATAACATTGATTGCCCATTCGGTGAGCTTGGACTTGTTGATGTGCTTAGCAAAAACGGGGCTAACATCACTTACAAGAAAAGCATACCTTCAGCTGAGACGATAAATCCATGGGTGACATTAGCAGTGGTCTATGATCAGGCGGAGGGGAATACAGAGATTAGTCTGAGCGCGCTTTTGTCGAGCCCCTGTAATATCGGTAGGGTCTTCAATTTAGATTCTATTACCATGATTGAAGCATTGCATCATGCCGAGCGGACTGGGTTGCTACGAATTGTTCGGACTGCTGGTCTTGACTACATCAAACTTGAAGCTGGATATGACTTTATTACCTGCGTAGAAAAATACTACGAAGAAATTGTTCAGTAGGAGTAAGCAATGAGCAAGATGATTTCGGTTGCATCAGGTTTTCAGTATTCCGTAAATATCGGATATGACCTGAACAACGAGACTAAAATTAAAAATTTCATTCCAACAGCATCCGCTATGGATTTGCTAGAGGATATTCTTCTTAGTACGCAGATATCTTCTACTGAAAGAGCGCGTGTGCTAATTGGTGCGTATGGCAAAGGAAAGTCGCATATTATGCTGATGATCCTTTCTCTCTTGATGAAAAAGGATCTATCTCTGTTTGAAAATACGCTATCGAAAATTGCTGGAACTAAGCTCCTACAGCTGATTGAGAATTACTACGCAAGCAACGAAAAAATTCTGCCCGTTATCATAACCGGAAGCAATACGAGCTTAACTCAAGCATTTCTTCTTGCTTTGCAGCGGACGTTAACTAGCAATGATTTCCTTGATGTTATGCCGGAAACCAACTATAAGGCAGCTACCGCTGTAATTGAAAGATGGAAAAGCGAATTTCCAGAAACTTACGATAAGTTTTGCAAACTGATATCTAAGCCAGAAAACATTTTTGTAGAGGAACTTAAAGAGTTTAATACAAAAACGTATGAAGAGTTTGAAACTATTTATCCTTCATTAACAGCAGGTAGTGTGTTTAATCCCTTTTTAGGCTTTGATGTTGTGGAGTTGTATGAAAATGCGGCAAAAGGGCTGAGGAAGAAAGGCTACACGGGTATCTTTGTTGTCTACGACGAGTTTAGTAAATACCTAGAAGCCAATATTGCTGCTGCATCTGTGAGCGACACAAAAATGTTGCAGGATTTTGCTGAAAAATGCAACCGCAGTGGATCTATTCAGATGCATATCATGCTGATTTCACACAAAGAAATTGCAAATTACATCGATGTCCTTCCAAAGCAAAAGGTTGACGGTTGGCGAGGTGTGTCTGAACGATTCTTGCATGTTCGCTTGAGCAATAACTTTACTCAGACATACGAGATCATCAGTTCAGTTATTCAGAAAAGGCCTGATATGTGGGGCGATTTTCTGGCTGACAATAGTCAGCGTTTTAGCGCCCTCAAGGACAGGTACTGCACACATCCTATCTTTTCTGGTATGTCTGAAGTTGATATTCAGCAAACAATTGAAGGTTGTTACCCGTTACATCCGGTATCCACATTCATTCTCCCCCGCTTGTCTGAACGTGTTGCGCAGAATGAACGGACGCTGTTCACATTTTTGTCTGCCAGTGGTGGGGCAACACTACCTGCGTATCTGGAGTCATGCAATGACCAAGAGTTTTCTCTAATAACTCCCGACCGTATTTATGACTATTTCGAACCACTATTCAAAAAAGAAGTCTACTCTGGAACTCTTCATGAGAATTATATTTTAACTGAACTGATTCTTGAGCGACTAGAGCAGGATAGTCTTGAGAGCAAAGTTGTAAAGTGTATCTCCCTAATTTACATTCTTGAGCAATTTGAAAAGCTTCGCCCAACAAAAGAAGAGTTATACGGTGTGTTTTCGCTCTCTTACTCTCACGAGGACATTGAGGCGGCAATCGAATCTCTGATTAAAAATGAGTATGTTGTTTACCTGAAACGGAGCAATAGTTACTTGCAATTGAAGCAATCTTCCGGTGTTGATATTCAGCAAAAAATATCGGATGTTGTCGAAAGGCAGAAACGCACGGTTTCGATTGCTGATGCATTGAATGATGTCAATATGGAGAACTACTTGTATCCGTCTAGGTACAATGATGCTCACGAGATGATTCGGTATTTCGACTTTACCTTCATAGAGGAAGAAGTCGCTTACAAGCAGGATGTCCTTCATGAAATGATGGATAAAACCGTTGCTGATGGTGTAATCTTTGGCGTGCTGCCAAGCTCAGCTGATGCGATTAAGGAACTCCACCGTAAAGTTTTATCCATATCCTCAGAATTTAAGCGCGCGGTATTTGTATTACCTAGGTCTTATTTCGATGTTGAGGCGGCTGTCAGAGATTTTAAGGCAGTTATTCAACTGAAAGAGCAGTCGAATGGTGATAGAGTCCTGTTCGATGAATATGAAGTTGTTTATGAAGACCTAAGGGAGCTCATGGTGTCCTTTATTTCTTCATTTACGCATCCTGAACAGTACCAAGCATATTACATCTCGGACGGCATTGAACAGACAATAAACAGAAAAGCTGCTTTTTCTGAGCTGCTTTCCAGCATTTGTGATTTACACTATTCCAAAACGCCGGTAATCAACAATGAGGCACTAAATAGAAATGAAGCAACCTCGATGGCTAGAAATAGCCGAAATAAAATTGTTGCTGCACTTTTAAGAAGCGAGCTTGAACCAAATCTTGGCCTTACAGGAACTGGCCAAGAAGTATCAATTATGCGCAGCACTCTTCTTCGTACTGGAGTTCTTAAAAACGAAAACGGCAATATTTCTGTAAATCTGCATCCAGAATGCAACCCACGCATGGCTGATATGCTGAGTGAGATAGAAGACTGCATTGTAGAAGCCAGAATGAGTGGCAAACAATCATTCAGTGTATTATATGAGCGCTTGTGTTCACCGCAGAATGGGATTTCCATAAGGCGAGAACTCATTCCTCTTTATCTTGCTGTAGTGCTCCACAAATATAAGCAGCAGGTGGTCGTCATGGACCGCTTTGGTCAGATTGCTCTTAATGCTGATGCATTGTCGCAGATTAATGTCCATCCTGAAAATTACAGCTTAGAGTATTTGGACTGGACGCCGGAAAAGGCAGATTACATTCAGCGACTTGAGCGTATTTTTTACGAAGAAGTAATTCGCGGCGAGAAGAACAGTAATCCTTATGATTATGTGATTTCAGCAATGAAACGCTGGTATGTTTCTCTTCCGAAGTATGTCAAGGAAATGAAGAAAAGTCCTAATGGCAATGAAATAGACCGAGGTTACATGGCTTTCTTCAAGTTACTTCGTCAAAATCCTACTGGTCACCAGTTTTTATTTGAACAGATTCCGCAGGCTTTCGGGTATGTTAATTTTGTAGAAGGTGTTGCAGATAATGTTCGTGGTGCAAAGGAATTCTTCGATAACGCTCTTGGAAATTTGCGCGGTTACTTGATTTATAGAGTGAAGAAGCTGTTTATCTTTGGAACAAAACATCCCCCGGTAAATCAGATGTCACTGTCCTCTATCATCAAAGATTGGTGTGAATCTCTTGACCAACAGGTCTTCGAGCAACTGTTTACAGATGGAACAGACAGATGTTTAGCACTACTTCGAATGGTGTCTAACGATGAAGAGGCTTTTGTATCACGTCTTGCCAAAGCAACAACAGATTTGCGTCTTGAGGATTGGAACGATCAGACACTCGAAAAGTGTTTGCTCAGTCTTGAAAGATGCAAAAAGAATGCAGAGGTATTTCACGAGGAGATTGACAAGGCGGATACGAAAGAGCTTGAATCAGAATCTGATTCCTATCAAATTTCTTTCGCACTGGAGGATGGGCAATCAGTGGTTAAACGTTTTGAACGTGTAAGCACAAGCAATAGGGGTAAACTTCTGCAAAATAAAATTGTGGCTGATATCGACTCCTTTGGTCAGGCGCTTACTGACGCGGAGAAACGTCAGATACTTATGGATGTATTGAAAAAACTCTGTTAGGAGGTGCGGTGTGGCATACTTCGATAACGCAGCAACAACTTTTCCGAAACCGGAGATTGTCTATTCCGAGATGGACCGTTTTTACCGGTCTAACGGTGCGAGTGCTGGCCGTGGTAGCTATGAAAAGGCTGCCACGGCGGGACAGATGGTTTCAGATACCCGCAAACGAATTAAATCTCTGCTGAAATGTCCAGCTAAGCAGGTAGTCTTTACACCTACAGCTACAATTGCATTGAATATCATCATACAGGGATTGATGACGGGAAAACGGAAAACGGTATATATTTCGCCTTTTGAACACAATGCAGTTACGAGAACATTGCATAATCTTGAGAGAGCGGGCGCAGTGACTGTAATTCAACTAGCGCTTACTGAACGACTGCATTATGATGTTGGTTCAATTGAGGCACAGTTTCAAAAATGCCCTCCGGATATTTTGATTATGAGTCATGCTAGCAATGTTTGCGGGTTAATCACCCCAGTTGAAAACTTATCTGTCATAGGAAAGCAATACGGTGCTACCGTTATAATCGACATGGCGCAGACGGCTGGTTTAGTGAGCTGTAACATTGGACTTGAAACGATTGACTATGCAGTGTTTGCTGGTCACAAGACCCTTTACGGTCCTACAGGTATCTCTGGCTTCGTCATGAAACCAGAAGCTCAGTTGAAGCCAATACTATTTGGCGGTACAGGTTTTGAATCAGCAAAACAAGATATGCCATCTTCCATTCCAGAACGATTTGAAATGGGAACTCTGAACTCTGTTGGAGTTGCTGGCCTGAATGCTGCACTTCGCTGGAATGAAGACATCGGAATTGAAAATATCCGAATTAGAGAACAAGAAAACCGACAAAGGCTATTGAACTTATTAGATAAATATAGCTTCATTCACCTAGTAGGAATTTATGATGAAAATGACTATGTTGGTGTGGTTTCAGTGCTAATTGATGATATCAGCAGCGATAGCTGTGGTAGCATATTCGATAGGCTAGGTGTATCTGTCCGAACTGGACTTCAATGCGCGCCTTTAGCACACAAATTTCTTGGCACATATCCTGCTGGAACGGTAAGGTTTAGTGTTAGTTACTTTACTGCGGATGAAGATTTTGCGGAGCTTGAAGAAGCACTTAATTATATCGAAGATAATATCTGAGAGGAGGAAAAGCTGTGAGCTTGATTGACCTCAACATCAAAAGCGAATACCGGTCACTCATTGATAATGTCGTTGATGACTTCTATGTTCCTGTATTAAAGGAATCAGTGTTGTATCAGAGAGCTGTAGGCTTTTTCTCTTCCTCTGCCCTTATAGCAATTTCTAAAGGCGTTGAAGGACTTATTAGCAATGGTGGAAAAATCCAAATCATTGCGTCTCCTAGGCTGTCACAAGAAGATATAGATGAGATTCGCAAAGGTTATGAAGTGCGCAAGGTATTAGAACGCGCCCTGCTTCGTGGAATCGAGACACATAACTCGGTTGAGGACACCAGTAGATTGTCATATATTGCATCCCTTATTGCAAATGGTGTCTTAGATATTAAAATAGCGTTTCTTTCCACAAACAACGAAATAGCAATGTACCACGAAAAAATGGGGATCATGAACGACATTGAAGGAAACGCAGTTGCCTTTTCAGGTTCAATGAACGAAAGCGAGAATGCTTTTTCTGCAAATTACGAATCTTTCGATGTATTCTGTTCGTGGACCAATGAGAAGGAACGAGTATTTCAGAAACAGATGGCTTTTCAGGCAATCTGGAATGATTATGAACCGGGCGTAGAAACTATTGATTTTCCAGAGGCTGTAAAGGACCGTATTTATGCTTTTAACAACTCGTTACGGCGGAATTCCGGCCTTAAGACCCCTGAAGAGAATTCATTGCCAGAAGATGCGATGTTTTTGCCGCCCGACTTCAAAATAAGGCCGTATCAGGAGAGCGCAATTCAAAATTGGAAAGAAAACGGTTATTGTGGTATTTATGACATGGCAACGGGTACGGGGAAAACCCTAACCGCATTAGCAAGTATTGAACAACTGTTTTCGGACAATCATAAACGATTAGGCGTTGTGATTGTCTGCCCTTATCAACACTTAGTTGAGCAATGGGTTGAAGACATTGTTCGGTTCGGCATCAAACCGATTGTTGGGTATTCAAGTTCTTCTCAGAAAAGTTGGAAGAAAAATTTAGCGCAGGCGGTGCGGTCGTTTAATCTCCGCGTCTCGGACTTTTTCTGCTTTATTACGACAAATGCATCCTTTGTGACAAAAACAGTTCAAGATCAGATAGGCATTCTCTCTGAGGATGTAGTATTTGTGGTTGATGAAGCACACAACATGGGTGCCTCAAATTATAGACGGTATTTACCGGATAATATAAAATACCGTCTAGGTTTATCGGCAACCATTGATCGACACAATGATGAATCTGGAACTACTGCCTTAGCGAAGTATTTTGGCAAAAAATGCATTGCGTACTCCCTAAAGGATGCAATAGATAGTCAGATGCTAACGCGCTACTATTATTATCCGGTACTCACCTATTTGGATCAGGACGAACTCTCAGACTATCTTTCGATTACCGGACAACTAGCAAAAGCAATCCATAAGAAGAACGGGAAGGTTGTTTTAACAGAGCGTGCAAAGCAGCTTTTAATTAAACGGTCTAGAATTGTTGCTGGTGCAAAGGGAAAGTTACCTGAATTACAGCGTCAAATAGCTCCTCATATTGATGATAAACATATTCTCGTATACTGCGGGGCAACAACGGTGCGTGATGAAGATGATGCTGACTTCAGTAAAAGGCAAATTGACCTCGTAGCAGATTTGCTAGGAAACACCCTTAACATGCGAGTAGGACGTTTTACCTCCCAAGAGTCGGCGCAAGAGCGAGCACAAATTCGCGAGGCATTTGCAGAAGGCAATGCACTTCAAGTATTAGTCGCTATCAAGTGCCTAGATGAGGGGGTCAATATTCCGAGCATAAAGACAGCGTTTATCCTTGCTAGTAGTACAAATCCAAAGGAATACATTCAAAGGCGTGGGCGAGTGTTACGAAAGTTTCCGGGAAAAGAGTTTGCTGTAATATATGATTTTATAACGCTGCCATTCCCCGTTAACACAATTGCCACGCAAAATAGTACGATTATTGATTCTACTAAAGGCCTTATTAAAAGAGAACTTATCCGCATGATGGATTTTGCTGATATAGCAGAGAATCCATCAAGTACCTTTGATTTGGTATATGATCTTAAGCATGGGTTCAATATTTCGGAAGAAGAACTATTAGGTGAGGAGGACAGCGACAATGTTATCTGATGAAATCAAGAAAGTTCCTATCAATGAACAGAAACTTTCCCAGATGAAAAAGCTGATTATCTCTGCGGAGCGACAGAATCTCAAAACTGGTGAATTTACGACACCGGATATGATTAAGGCAATTCGTAAAATCATAGAAAAGAACGCAGATTAAGGGGGTGTTGTCATTATGTTGATCAAGAGCATTACATTGCACAATTTTCGACAATTCAAAGGAAAACAAAAACTTGAATTCTCCAGTGATTCCGATAAAAATGTAACGGTGTTGCTCGGCGATAACACTTTCGGCAAAACTACGATTCTTCAATCTTTTAACTGGTGCTTATACGGAGTCGCGGATTTTCCCAAAGATAGTAATCCAGAGTTTTTGCTGAATCTTGAAGTTGCGAATGAGTTGGCTGGTGTCCAACAGAAATGCGAAGTTTATGTTGAGCTGATTCTTGAGCACAAAGGCATGGAATACATCATCCTTCGCAAGCAGCCATATATTGATAGGGGCTATGGAAATTGGACCGCTTTGCAGTCACAGTTGAGTGTATCATATAAGGAGAGCGGAATTACCAAGCAAGTGCGCGAAGGCGAGGAACAGAGGATTATCAACAGTATTCTTCCTCAGTCGCTGTCTGGTTACTTTTTCTTTGATACAGAACGTGTTTCCGATATCAGTTCGCGGAAGGATCTGTCAGAGGCCGTTCGGGGACTTCTCGGCCTTTCCGCAGTTGGTAACGCTCGGAAGCATCTGGGGACTCGGACGCTAAAAGCTACCGCAATTGGTTACTGGAATGAGCATTTGGACTCTTCTGGAGACGAACGCGCAAAACGAGCACAGGAAACAATTGCGCGTGAGGCTGAACGTAAAGAAGGACTGGAACGGGAAATTGCAAGTGCAGAGCAAGAGCTTGGTTCTCTCAATGCTAAAAAGGAAAAAATAGCCGAGATACTTCGCGACAATCAGAGTACTGCTGAATTACAGCGCAAGAAGCAAGCTCTGGAAGACAAACTCGAACGTGAACGTGGAGATTTGGAATCCTGCAATAGGCTGTTTTTAGATTACTTCAGCAATTCCGCTGTGACTTATTTTATGCTCCCCTTGATGGATCAAGCTGAAGCCTGCGTGGCAAATGCAAATGTAGATGATCATGGTATTCGAGACATGACTGAATCTTCGATTCGGGATATAATCAAGCGAGGCAAATGCATTTGTGGTGCCAAACTTGAGGTAAGTGAGGACGGCAAAACTGGAAATAGTGCATATATGCACATCCTAGAGGAGTTAAGGTATTTGCCACCAGCTCATATTGGCACTGCTATTCAGAATTTCAAGCAACTTGTTGCATCTGATAGAAGAAATATCTCCGTTTTTTACCCGACAATTGAGCAAAAATATAGGGAGATTCAGAAGCATCGTGATACCATCGCGTCTTTGGAAGACGAAATTGCCCGTATTGATGAGAGTATCTTTGGCAAAGAGAATATGGGCAGTTATGAAGCGGATATGAACCGAATCAAAGATAGTATTAAGCGAATGACTGAAAAGAAGGCAAGGTGCAATAGGGATATCGGCGCTTGTGAAAGTGCTATTGAATCCGCTCGGAAGATATATGATAGCTTGATTTCTGCGTCGGAGCGCAACAAAAAACTCATTACATACATTGCTTACGCGGAGCAAATATGCAGTTGGATCGACGAGACCTATGCGGAAAAAGAGCAAGAGATGCGCAGCCGTCTTCAAGAACGTGTAAATGATATTTTCGGAAAAATGTATCATGGTCAGAGAAAAGTCCAGATTGACAAACAGTATCATGTGACACTTTTTGCGCAGCTTAATGGTAAAGACGTCGTTACTGGTGAGTCTGAGGGGCTAAAGAGAGTTAAAAACTTTGCTTTTATTGCAGGACTTGTAGACCTTGCTAAGGAAAAAGCAACGTTAGGCCGTAGCGTCACTGATTCTATTACATGGGAAAACGAAGCGTATCCTCTCGTTATGGACGCCCCGTTCTCGAATGCGGATGAGACCCATATAAAAAACATTTCTGCTGTACTACCAGAAGTAGCTAATCAAGTAATTATGTTCGTCATGGAGAAAGACTGGCAATATGCCGAATCTGTTATGGCTGCAAGGGTTGGGAAATACTGCAAGCTCAAAAAGTACTCCGAATCGCATACAGAAATTGAAGCGTGAGGTGAGAAGAAATGTTTGAAAGTGATTATACGATTTATGGTAAACATGCGACGTACATTAAGTACCTTGTAAATGATGCCAAAGCCTTCAAACGCTATATTGATGTCTATATGGCGGGCGCGGCTCTCGGAGCATTATATGAGCGGCAAGCTGAGCAGAATGATTCTACTGACAGAGCAAGAATTTATTCGGATGCATTTAATACTGAGCATGTAAAGTGCAATGAGCTGTTTCGAACGGTCGTGCTTGCGGATACGACAAAATCATGGACTCCCGAAGAGCGTGCAAACATTTGCTTCCGTTATAGGGATAAGTTAGACGAGAATGCCGTCCCACCTGTTTCACAAGAAGAAGTGGCAACGATGAAGGAAGCCCTTGCGCTTTTCAATGCATATGTATTAGGCGGCATTGAAATTCTTTATGATAGTTTTTCAAGCAGCGCATCGGTTAACCTTGATGAAACGGTTGATTATGCCTACAAGGCGATTTTTGACCAGCACTCTCTCATTGAGAGCAGGAACGATAGTGCGGATGATGATCAACTGCTTCGCCCTGAATACTAAATAGCAGACGGAGAAAGAAATGGCTGGAACACCTATAGAACAATTGCAATTATCAGTCCGTGCAAGTAATGTATTGCATAGGCTGGGGATTCACAATATTGAGGAGTTAATTAAAACTCCTCTTGAAGATATTGCCCAACAGAGAAATATTGGCGCAAAGACGCTTGATGAAATTAAACACATTTTGGAAAATGCGGATCATATTATCGAGCATGCGGCAGAACTCGCTGATAACTCTGTTGAAAGTGATATTACGCCTGCATTCACGGAAGAACAATTGTCTGAGATGTCCAGACATTCAATAGAAGAACTTGGCCTTTCTGTTCGTCCTATTCATGCGCTTTACAGAGACGGATACTCAACGATTGATAAGGTTGCACAAATGTCAGAAGTGGATTTTTCTCAAATGAAGGGAATTGGGAAAAAGTCAATTGACGAGATTAAGGTATCTGTCTCGACTTGGATTAAAGACAATATTTCATATGAAGACAGCTCTTTTCAGTGCAAAATTGTTCCAGAAATAGAGGAGAAAATTCAATTGGCGGTAGCTGCAATTGATCCGGTAATGCACTTATACTGGAAGCGATTGTATAGTGTGCTAACTACAGCCGGTTCAATTGAACAAATTCAAACTAGTGGCCTCGATGATATAGTGAAAAAGATACTTCAGCTACCGGAAGTGCAAAATAAGTTTAGAGCGTTTTGGAGTACAATAATTCTTGAAGGCATACTTCCCGAAGATGAATTGCGATTGAGAATAAGCAAACTTGCACTAGATTTCACTCCATCCATTCTAGTTGATCAAGCTCTTGCAACGGGAATCTTAATGACCTGTAATAGAATGATCATGATTTCACGGGACACGTTCCTTGATGCTTTTGAAAAGGTCTGCGATCCGGATGATAGGGCGGCACAAATATTACAATTCCGAACAGAAGGAGAAAGCCTTCAGAATATTGGTGATCTGTTTGAGTTGACTCGTGAGCGAGTGAGGCAGATTACGGTTAAGCTTGTACATAAATTTCCCTTACTTTTTGAGGATTACTTTAGTGAACCATATCAGTACTTTCATCTTCTGAAGGCTGAGTTTTGCGGAGCCTTTCCAGATGTTGCGGAAGAGGGGTATGAATACCTCTCAATTCGCTATCAACGAGGCAAGATTCCTCTTACGAGTGAGTCTCTTTCAGAGTATAAAGGAACGTGGAAAACGCAGCTTAATGCATTCTTGCATGAAAAGGAAGTATGCAATGATAAGAAATCCGTATCCAAAACAGAAATGGTAATGCGGGTATTAATTAGTAATGCTGACAAGCCGCTTTCGGTTGATGAGTTTGCTGAAGAATATTACAAATACATCGAACGGCGGGGATATCCCGTTGAGCGCTTGAAAATTAATCTACGGACAGTCGGCAATCATTTAAGGAATGCGAGAGGCATAGTTTTTAATCGAGATAATAAGGTCAGATTCTGCGACGCAGATCCACATATCATATGGCAAATTGTGGACTTTAGCCAGTATAGGAATACGGTAATTTCATCAGAATTAATTTTCCGCGACTATCAAGATGAAATGGAAGAACTAGATATCCGAGATGGTTACGAATTATTTTATGTCATCAAGTCTTCACTAGACATGTGGCATGAGAAGCAGTTAGCTATTCGATGCAGGAGAGTTCCAACGATTGTGCTTGGAGACGCTTCTGAAGAAGATCAAGCTATAGGGCTTCTTAAAGAAATTTCACCTGTGGCATATTTTGACTATTATGAATTCTATGAAGAAAGGTACGGAGTTAGGAAAGAATCTGCTCAAGCTAATCCGGTTATAGCAAACGCGCTTAGTGCCTACTATATTGATGGACAGTACATTATAGATGTACCGGCCATAGATGAGAGAGATGTTCAGCAAGTACTAGATGCATTAAGCGAAAAATCACTGTGGTTTATTGAGGATATTGAAAATCTATTTGATAGAATTTGCCAGTATACACCTCATGACGCAATCAATGCAGCTGCTTTCAGACGGATTGGTTACACTCTCAACTCTTCGTATGTATATTGTTCCTCTTACGGTACTGCGCTGAATTTCTTTGAGGAGACAGTTTTCTCGAAGGATATTGTTGATCTTACGAGCCTTGATAGACGAATGGTCAATCTTGGAATGTTTGCTGCTGCTCTTGATAAAAAGAAAAAGACGCTTGAATATATCGAAACAGCCCCTAAAATCCTTATGTCGATAGAAAAGATCAGGACTGTCTATGACCTGAGTGTTGAAGAGATTAGAGAGATTCAATCGCTGATGTCCGTTTTCTATGACGAGCCATTCTTTAACGGTCGAAGTATTTGGGCTGAAGTAGAAAATTTGCCAATAGTACAAAAGCTCCAAGGAAATGATTGGATGCTGACGTGTATTATGAGGCAGCAAGATGCGGTTGCGTCGCTTTCTGTTGCGGGAGGTATTATCCTTTCTCTTGAAAGTGCATCATTGAATTTAAGTCGGATTTGCGAATGGATTGCATCGACACACGGCAAAATGTCAATTACCAATCTTGAGCATACATTTAACGAAACATTTGGAACAAGAATTCCAGCTTCAAAACTTGCTGAAAAGCTGCGGACAAGCGGATCATGGGATGCGGTCGTAACTGATTCTATGGACGAGTACATTGATAGCTTAGTAGATGCAGGATTATCTGATATTGATGCGGATGATCTCCTACAAGAGGAATTCTTCTGACATATTTGAGCATACCACAATAGAACAAACTACCAGTTGGATGTACTTTCCGCTGGTAGTTTGTTTTTGCTATACCCTTGATTTCAAGGGTATAATGGGGTATAATTCTGCATAGAATAGTATCTCACAGGAGGTGCGCTATGGACTTATCTGAAATGCAAACCCGCGCGGCAGAGCTGGAACAGCAGATTTCTGCTTTGCCCGCTGGCTCTGTTACGAAGAAAACCGTCAGAGGCAAGGACTATTTCTACCACCGTTGGACAGAGAACAAAAAAAGGCGGGAGAAGTATATTCCTGCTGACGAATTGGAGAATTTCCGCGCGCAGATCGAGCGTCGGAAGGCGCTGGAACAGGAGCTGAAAGCGCTGAAAAAGCAGCTGCCCAAGGCGAAATCTGCGAACCTTTCCGCGTTTACCACCAATGTCCGTACCGGCGAGGCGCTGCGTTCCTTCGCGGCGTCTGTTCGCGGCTATCGCAGGCGCGAGTGTTTCCGGCAGCTGCACGACTTTGTCTGCGGCGAGCCGCAGGACAAGGTATTCATCCTCTACGGCCTGCGCCGGACGGGGAAAACCACAATGATCCGCCAGATTTTCGCAGAGATGAGCGACGCAGAGCTTGCCAAGGCAGCGTTCATTCAGATCACCGCAAAAGACACACTGGCAGACGTGAACCGCGACCTCAAGGCATTGGAAGCGCAGGGCTTTCGCTATGTGTTCCTCGACGAGGTGACGCTGATGGAGGATTTCATCGAGGGCGCAGCGCTGTTTTCTGACGTGTTTGCGGCCTGCGGTATGAAGATCGTGCTCTCCGGCACGGACTCGCTGGGCTTCCTCTTTACAGAGGACGAGCAGCTTTACGACCGCTGCATCCTGCTGCACACCACATTCATCCCTTACCGTGAGTTTGAATCCGTCCTCGGCGTTCACGGCATCGACGAGTATATCCGCTACGGCGGCACCATGAGCCTCGGCGGCGTCCACTACAACGAGACCTCCACCTTTGCCAGCAAGGAAAGCACCGACGAATACGTGGACACCGCCATCGCCCGCAATATCCAGCACTCCTTGCGTTGCTATCAGTACGAGGGGCACTTCCGCCATCTGCGGGATTTATACGAGAAGGGCGAGCTGACCAGCGCCATCAACCGGGTGGTGGAGGACATAAACCACCGCTTCACGCTGGAGGTGCTAGCGCAGGATTGGAAGTCCCACGACCTTGGCATTTCCGCCAGCAACCTGCGCCGGGATCGGAAGAACCCGACGGACATCCTCGACCGCATCGACCTTGCGCTTGTCACCGACAGTCTGCGGAAGCTGCTGGAGATCCGCAACAGGGCAGAGCAGACCGTGGCACTGGACGATGTTCACGCGTCGGAGATCAAGGAGTATCTGGACTTGTTGGACTTAACGCGGGAGATCGATGTGCTGCACCTGCCGGATGTCAGCACGAAATCCAGCCGCACGGTGATCGCGCAGCCGGGTCTCCGCTATGCGCAGGCGGACGCGCTGATTCGCAGTTTGCTGTTGGATGAGACGTTCAGTGCCCTGTCTCTTGCGGAGCGCACCGCCGTGCAGCAGCGCATCTTGACCGAGATCAAAGGACGGATGCTGGAGGATATCGTTCTGCTGGAAACCAAGCTGGCAAACCCCAAGAAGCAGGTGTTTGTCCTGCAATTCCCTGTGGGCGAATTTGACATGGTGGTGTTTGACCCGGAGGCGGGCTCCTGCCGGATTTTCGAGATCAAGCACAGCGAGGAAGCTGTCCCGCAGCAGTATCGCCATCTGATCGACGAGCAAAAATGCGCCCAGACCGAGCACCGCTACGGCCCGATCACCGGAAAGTTCGTCCTCTATCGCGGGGAAAGCCAAGTGATAGACGGCATTCAGTATCAGAACGTGGAAGAGTATCTGCGAAACCTTGCATGACAAAACCGCCGTCCCGATTTTCCGTTCGGGGCGGCAGTTTTTATGATGCAGCTTGTCATATGACAAGCTGTGACGCAAAATAAACTTGACGTATGACAAGTAGTGAAGCGGGGCGATTTTTTTTGGGGGGGTGAAAATGTGCATACGCAGCTTATGAAGGAAAAGCAGGATCTGACCTATTTGTCATGGTCTACCAACCGCAATTCTTTGGGGATTGGCGGTTCTTTTCTGAAAGCGTACTCCGAACTCGGCGGAACAAAGACTTACTATAAGCTTTCAAACTTTGATAAAGCACGCGGCATCATTGGGCATGAGTGTGTGAACGAATTGATCGTTGACCGGCTGCTGACGATACTGGGTATTCCGCATTTGTCATACCAACTGATTCATGCAGACGTGACCGTAGACGGCAAGGCGCATGAAGTATATCTCTGCGCTTCGGAGGATTTCAAGGCAAAGAGCGAATCAAAGATTGCCTTGGATGCCTACAAGGAGGTGGATGTGTATCCACCTCAAAAAGCTCCCGCAGCACCGGCAGTCTCTTCACGATCTCTATTCGCCTGCACTTGGCGTAGACTGTCTCCCGAGGTCTCCCCAATAAAGCGGTAGAAGATACGGATGCTCTGCCGGTATGGGGTGCGCGGCCCAGCGACTTTCCTACCCTCCGGCAGGAACTTTTCACCGATCTCAATACGCTCAACGAAAGTGTGCAGTATAGCTATGACTACGACTCCAACGGCAATCTCATCAGCGTGGTAGACCTGCAAAAGAACGAAACCAAATATGATTACGATTCCAACAACAATTTGGTAAAAATGACCTTGCCAAGTGGGGCCAGCCAGACGTATACTTATGATAGTTACCACAACGTGACCAAGGCGGTGAGTCCGGAAGGCGTCACCTCTCAGTTCACCTATGACACCGATTATCTGGTAGCCGGCTTGTGTGGTGGGCTTGGTGGATTGAATGTTGGAAGAACCGCTTCCGCAATTATTGGTGCGGTTACAGGGTTTGTTAGTTCCATTTATGATAACACAACGTCTGGCAAAAAGATATCATTTGGTGAGCTAATTTTAGATGCCACATTAGCGGCTGGGTTTGGAGCTTTGAACAGTGTTTTAGATCCTGGATTTAACAGCACGAAAATGGATAAACTGTCAGGACGTATACTAGGAACCGTAAAAAAAACGATGGACAAAATATCAGCTGGAAAGCCCGTAACCAAGGTGGTGAAAAATGCACTCCGGTCCGATGTAAAGAGAGTAGCAGCTTCGGCTATTAGCGGGTTTGGTGTTGGCGTTGCATATAGCATGACGTTTTGGGGTAGCCGCAAAGCCGGAAATGCTATTTATCGAGCGTATAGGTGAGAGATAGATGTCGAAAAAAAAGAAGCGGCAATCCTTTACTGTAAGAGATTGTCTGACGATAATGGGATTTCTCGTTATATTCTTTTTCTTTACTATAGGCAACATAAACGAAACACGACAGAGCACGTCGGAAAACTCGCACTATCAGACGGTAACGATCCGTCAGCTGTGGACAAGCCGCAGCTATTGTTCTTCTCATGGAAAAATGGAATCCACGGATGGCGTAGTGTACAATCTTCCGGATGATGTATATGCCGTTCTTTGCGAAAAAGACGCGATTGGACAAACAATCCACATCTATGTGTATGATAAGTTTCCGCTTCCCTGGGGACGGTTGGACCCTTGCGTCATTACAGCAGAGATTGATGGCGCTGAGGTTGGCTCTGTAGATGCGTACAACTTGGACTCTGCACTTGTTCGGATAATTACGTTTAGTATGGGTGGGTTTGCTCTCTTATTTGCAGTGCTGCTGATATACATAAATATTCAGGAGCTTCCCAGCGTAAGAAAACGGCAAAAGGTGCGCTCACAGATTAAGCGGCAGAAGGCAATGGAGAAGAAAGCCCGTTCTATGACTCAGGAAAACGGGAAGTAACGTAAGTCCTCGCCCAAGCCAATAACGGACGTGGCCGTCAAAAGACGGCCACGTCCGGACAGCAAGCAAGACCTATGCCTATGACAAGGACAACCGGCTGACCAAGGCGACGGAGGGTGCCATCTCCG
>OIXG01000519.1_pt1 | contig 46795 bp, 63 predicted proteins | sample 1587731 | NCBI WGS metagenome assembly OIXG01 (sample SAMEA3888908, study PRJEB22519) | human gut metagenome | biome: human gut; feature: human-associated habitat; material: faeces | place: Denmark | collected 2010 | reverse complement strand
GCAGTAACCACCTTACCGTACTCATCAATGACAACCTTCATTCTGTTCAGGCTTTTACCTCCTTCTGTGCCTATTTTTTCTCCGAAATTTTTAATAAAAATAAATCCTTTTCTTCCATTTGTATTTTGAGAAACAATAGATTTACTATCGGTTAGTGTTTCTTTAATCGCTTTCTTTATATCAAAATTTTTGATAAATTTCGATTTGTTTTTTTCCTTGCTATAAAATGAATGTAGCTTTACAATATGATCTCTATAAACCGAATCACTTAAAGTATATTTTTTCGCTAATTTTCTGCCAGCCTCAAGAATATCCGAAGCTTTATCTGTAGCTTTTAGTGCTTTCTTTATTTTCTCTAACCCTTCAGGAGTTTTGGCAAGTTTTTTTACTTCGTCTACATTTAATAGTATTTTTCCACCTTTTCTGATGTAAGCAGATGACGGCAGTATCGGCAACAACGAAACAGTATCAAGCGCTGCCCAGCCCAGATTGGCAAGTGATGGTTCTTTGAAAAAATCCGCCCAACTAGCACCCGCCATTACAACGTCTAATGCATCCCAGATTGTCCTCGTTTTAATTGGATTATGATAGTTTTTGTCTACATAGAAAGCCGTTCCATACGGAGTTTCTATAATAGAAACTATCTCTCCATAAGGAAAAATCTCTCTTAACTCGTTGTTAATATTTTCTACACCCAGCTCTTTGCTATTGGATAGCTTCACATTGCTGTAGTCCAAGGTAGATGTCAGACTGCCATCCAAAGTTTCTGCGGATGAATAATCAGCAGCAAAAGCAGGGGCACTCAGGCTCAATACCGTCGCAAGAGATAGTATAAGGCATAAAAACTTTTGAGTAAAGTCTTTCATAAAATATCACCTTTCAGTCTTATATTTTTATCAGGTACAATAATTCACAAAATTATTAGAATCACCTCCCTATTTGCAGGACAGTTATTTCCTGCATTCAAATGTTTTGTTACGCCCATAGTCAAGTGCATAGAAATTATATATCCCAATTCTTATTTTCTACCATATCAAGTTCTTAACAATTCTGAATTCTAGTAGTGGAACGAGTGGCAGATACAAATCATCTGTCACTCGTTCCTGTCTTTTCGGAGGGTATTATTTCATCCTTAGATTGTGAGATATTAACCCTGTTCTGCGAAGATTTTTTTCAGCTTTTCGATGGCGAGGTTCAGAGACTTGGCTACCGCCTGATGGCTTGTCCCTTCCAGCCTGCCGATCTGCCGGGTGGACAGGCCACGGAACACATGAAGCCGAAAACGCCTTTTCTGGACTTCTGTAAGTACGCCCGCAGCGAATAACCGTTCCAGCGCAATCCGGGCATAGCGGCGGTTTTGCACTTCTACCGCCAGTTCCTCCAATTCTTCCTCCAATGGCCGGGTAGAGCAGCAGTCCGTTTCCTCTAAGCCGTGGATGGACACATCCTTACGGGTCTGGGCGCTTTCAGCCCGATCCTGTTCATAGTAAATCTCATCGGACAGGGCTTTCAGCTCCGCAAAGTCCTGTTCTGTTTTATCCGGGTTCTCTTTCAGGTAATCCTCCAGAGAAACCTCAACAATTTCATCATGGAAGCGATAAACAATGTTTGGGCTGTATTTGTTTATCGCATAGTCGCTTTTACGATAATCCCGCAATTTTTGTACCTCCGATCTGTTTTTTGCGAAAACAGACCGGAGGTGGTGGCGCCCTGCTCCTATAACTAGGCCGCCTATGAAACAAGCGGCTGACTTTGTAATCTGGTACAAAATCAGCCGCTTGAAAGACAGGTGCATTGAGAAGCCCAATGGCGTATGGAGCATCCGCAGGCGGAGGCTTGTCCCCGGATGGGGCAAACTCTCTCCCGCAGAAGCGCCGGTGAACGCCGATCGAAAATTGTCCATTAAAAGCCGTGTGTCGTTTGAGAAGGACAAAAAGCAGCTTCTCAATGCTGTGGATTTTCTCATCCATAGCACGCTACTCCCTGTCCGCTTATGCGGACGGCACACAGGCGGCTGGAACCGGGAGAAATCATAGAGATATTTCCCGGATTATGTCGATAGAGAAAAGAAAAGTGGCCTTTATCCAACTATCAGATAAAGACCACTTTGTTTAATAATGAACTCTAAGCTCATATACCTCACCTCACTTTATCATTTTTTGAGGGATTTTGGATAATCTGCCACAGTCATAGATTATCAGATATGTTTAGAGTTCTTTTGGAGTTGGTTTTGAGTAAAGCATAATAGTAAGAAAAATTATTCGACATTAAATAACAAATAATATGAAAAGAGTTCCTTAAAACTAATCATCAGGGGGAACTCTTTTATATTATGGAATTTCAAATTTGTAACCAGCACCGACTATCGTGCGAATATAGCCCTCTCTGGGGTCATCCGGGTTTAACTTCCGACGCAGTTGGCCGACTATATTGGAAACTGCCGTCCCATGATCGCCATCTTCCTTGTGCCACACAGCAGAATAGATTTGTTTCGCACTGAATACCCATTTAGGATGCTGTGCTAAATAGATAAGTACGGCAAATTCTCTATGGGTCAATAACACTAACCGTCTATCCCGATAAACACTGTGTTCGTTGAGATGGATGCTTAACCCAGGAAAGTTTAAGATATTTTTATCCTGATTGAGAACAGAGGGGTGGGCTACATCAAAAGATGCCAATACGGTTTCTGAAATGCTATCCTTACCTGCTCGACGCATGATAATTTCAATTTTTTCCATACCCTCACCTCCTCGAATAATGACTACCAAAGAAAATCAATCAGGTAGTAGCAACATCAACTGGCTCCAATTCCTTTTCCAGTACACAATGCAAGTCCCAGAACAGCCGCTGTTCTTCCTCATCTTGTATTGTCATCAGACCAGTCTCGTCCCATCGCAGTATAATCTTGTATAATACAAGAGCTTCTTTTTTCGTCAGGATGATATTCAAGATACGCTCTCCTTTCTCCGCTCAGTAGCCCCTTCCACATAGGGAACCCGTTCCCGCAGGAATGCCCGCAGTTCCGGGATCGTCCCCTCCAGCAGATCTTTCTTCTGGAGGAACAGCACCTTTTTGCAGCAGACAATCAGGAGAATAGATTCCGCTTCTATGACCTGCTGGACATCACGGTAATACGCAGCCTCCTCTGCCAGTTTAGTTTTCGAAGCATCCTTCCAGCCCAGATAGAACTTTTCTTCTGAAAAGACGAAGCGCGCAAGTTCCAGCCCCTTTACCGTATTCCTTTTCCGAAGCAGATTTCGCGCCGCCCGGTCATAGGGGTCCTGCCGCTTGCGGACGAGCAGGGAGGCCAGAGCAACAATCAAATATTGGGCGGCCAGATATACCAGGACTGCCATCTCATCGGGATCGCCCAGCGCTGCCATAAGGAAAAAGACTCCGGCCAACAGGCTCAGGACGCCCAGTGTTTTGGGCAAATACCGCCAGAGTTCCACTACGCCGATGCCAAGACACAACGCACCTACAATGGCTAACACAGGCGAGTCTGGGGCGAGAAAAGCTACTGGGAGCAACACCATTGCCATGATCCAGTTGACCAGCCCCTGAACCTGCCCCTGCCGGCGCCGTTTGGCCCTGGCCGTGGGGGCCTTGTTCCATCTGTTTATCCGGTCTGTCAATGCCCACAACTTGGGATATTTTCGCCGGGAAAACAGCTCCATCCATTGCTCTAATGCCGAACTCACCTCGGGGAGCAGGGCATCAACATCCGGTGCTGTAACTTGAAATACAAAATTTTGTTTCACCAAATCACCTCTTCCTAAACAGAGAATTTAGGGATGAGCAAAACGTACGTTTTGCAAAATCCAGCCACAGCATATAGTATGCTCTTGGCTCTCTGCATTCTATATATAGTATGCTTCTGAGAGCAAATAGGAGTTTTGCTCATCCCTAACAGAGAATTATTGATAAGTAATGTCTTCTTTTCCTGCTGGCCGGACTGTATATTCCTTTAGGGTAACGATATATCCTCCAGCTTCCATACTGTTGAACCTCTCAAAGCCTTTTGCGCGGTTGACTTCTACAATTTCCCCGCAGACAGGAACCATCGCACGAGAATCCTCTGAAGCCGCTGCATATCTCTGGTATAAAATCTTGATATTCTCAACGATCCCCTCTAAAACAAATAGTTTTTGCCAGCTTGAATCATGCGCTTCATAGCAATAATCTATTGTACCGACCTGAACGGGTGTGTTTAATTGCGTTCCTTTTCCAACAGGCCATTTGACAGTATCTCCAATAGAAAATGCAGTTCCAAAGCATTCCATTTGCCACCCCTCATAAAAAACCACGCATTGCATTGTAAATACCATCTCCCTGAATTTCGGATCACTGTCCGCATTTTCGAAATCCGTCCCACTTGGGGGCGTTAGACATAGGGGCTGTTTAAAGTGCTATTTTTAAGAATTGACTTAATTTTCAGTTACAAATTATTTTGTATTACAGAACAAATAAGCGAATTTTCAAACTTTCCGGAGCGTTGTTTTTGTAAAACTTGACTTTGTCAACGGCCCCGACATAGTACGGAAATTTCATGGCAAGGCCATCTATTTTATGTTTTGACCGCATCCATAGAAGATACTGATACGGTGGGCAGACAGTGGGAGATAACATCAATGACATGGCATTGGGTGTTGATGCAATAGTGCGTCCACTTCCCCGGATAAAAGGTTCCGTCCTCAAATTGCTGCGCATCTGTAATGTCGCTAAGACTCGACAGCAGTTTAGATTTTTCAAACAGGACCATGTACTTCCCGTAGCCTACTTCATCAGGGTCATAGGAACAAAAAGATTCATTCCTGATTTGGTAGAGAATGTATTCGTGGAAGCATATCTCGTAAACGCATTGCTCGTTAATCTCTATTGGGCTGGTATCCGCCAATATTTCATGGAGTGCTTGTTTGGTGGCTTCGTCAGAGCCATTAAGCTCCGGAATATGTCCGCCTACGGGACCAGCCTCCGCCGCCGCAATCACAAGACGCAATTCTTCCTGAAGTCCGTCGGACATGGAGATTAGGAAAGGCGCATGGTCACCGAGAATTGTGTCAAGTGTCTCAAAGTCAAGTTTCAGTATTTGTTCCATTAAAAAGTCTCATTTCTTCTTCAAAATTTTTCATTACCGTCTGCCGAGTGGGAACATCAGCAAGAGTGCAGGAAAACGATACGCCAAACAAAGGTTGAGATAGCCGCTCTACCCACGCAGTTAAGATCCCCGGGGAGAGAGGGCGTTCTTCCCGAAGGAAGATCACCCCATAATAGGGTGGAACAGACGGGGAAAGCAACTGCGTCAGAGTGACACCGTTCCGGGCCGAGGCGTTACAGAAAGCCAGATCCGGTGAAAAATGTGGATAGTACAGTGCCCCGACAAACCAATCCTGCTCTCCGTTCCTGAGCCGCTCGGCCTGCTTCAGAAAGTTAGGATAATCCGGACTCTCCGGCTCCATAAACTCACCGTCCTGAATCGTCTGACGAAGCGCGGGCAGGTTATAGAAGTCAAAGTGAAAAAAGAATTCCTCTCCAGCCGCATCCTCGGTTAGACAGAACTCTGCGGCATCGGGATTATCCCATCCATCCGCACAGTGATAAACGCACCACCAGTAGTTCCAATCGTGAATATGCAGATATTTTTCAGACTTCAATCCTATCACTCATACCCTTTCTGATGTGAAGATGCGCTTTCAAGTATAAATCCAGATCACGAATTGGCCTCTTGCTCAATTTCACTATTCAGGAGCTGGCGTACCCGTTCCACCGGGAAGCAGTCCTCCAGTTCCACTACTTCAAACAGGTTGGCCGGAAGTTTAGGTTCCCCAATCAGGGCCAGATACTCCGGCACCGCACGGCGGTCAATCAGGATTTTCCCCCCGCCAGCCCAATGACGGTTGCTCTCCGCTTTTTTGAGCCCGGAGATCCAGTATTCATCCCCATTTTCTATATCGACATAGTTAGCGTAGCATCCAATGGCCTTTTGAAAGGCGTGGTCGTTAAAGTAAATCGTTTTCCTGCTCTTTGAGGTTTTCACATATCCGATCCATGCCGGGCCATCGTCGGAATACCCTGTTTTCAGTTCTATATACATCAAATCATGTATCATGTTTATCTCACTATCCCAATTCAATTTCCCAGTAGCGATTACTCTTTGCAATCCATTTCCTTTGCCCAAGTCCTGGGGGAAAATAAGGCACAACTGTTGATGGAAGTATAGTACCCAATTCTTACTTTCCACCATATCAATTTCTTAATAATTCTTACTTTCCGGTAACAGTATCGCACATTGAAGATACAAATGCCCAACCCCGCATACGGAGTTGGGCATTTGGTAACACACTCATTCGTTGATATTTATCTTAAATTTACCAGCACCATTTCCAATTGCCGACTTTTTTTAGTGTAAACGTCATCTCCTAACCACTCAAAGAATTCTCTTGCAGATGTAAGCAACGCATGAAAGAATTCTTTTTCCGTTAGAGCATAGTGGCTTTCATTCAACCCAAGCACTATTTGTATTTGATTAACAGAGTGCAACGTCATCGTGCTTGCGTTATCCGGGAAAAAAATAATTGTATTACGATTTTCAGAGTATTCACTCAGGCCGTCTATAATGTTCTTCCACAAAGGGATAATATTATCATAGTAGGCTGCTCCCGCAAGTTCTGTTCCATAATATTGGATAGAAATATATCCTTCGAGATATTCAAGCCTACCCCGAGAATTCTGTATTTCTGATATAGAGCAGTCAGCTATATGGATAAATTCTCCTTCATGTTCATAAAAAACAAAAGTATCGGTAGTAATCATTTAACCGCATCATGCCTTTCACTCATGTTGTGCTGTATGGTACTGAAGCTATTTTCATTGGTGGTACTTGAAAGAATAAAGTTCACCTCATAGCCACATCTGCTCGTGATTTTATTCTTTTACTTAGGGAAGAACTGAACAATGTGTCCCTTGTCTACTGTTAATTGGTAAGCTCTTCCTTTGTGGGTGCCGTGCAAGGTCGCACGGCCATTTGTACCTATCTTGACCAATGTCTCTCTATTATCCTTCATAATAGCCATCGCAGCTTCGGTAATACTTGCTACAGTATCATTTTTATTAAAAAACGTTTACCAACCTGCTTACCGCAGCTCTATCCCGTCCGCATTGTACCAGAGAAAACCGTTCTCTGAACAATATGCGTCTATCCGCTTTGAGAGGGCGCGATCCGCCCTGTATTCCAGCAGGTAAACGGACAGACCATGTTCTTTTGCTTTAGAAAGATACTCCTGAAAATACTCTGTTTCTTCTTCCGCCTGCTGCCCGTAGGTTTGATTTGTAAAGTCTATCTTGGTAAATACTGTTTCCTGATTGGTTCCATCGAACAGTGACAAGGCTGTGTTTTCTTCCATGCACCTTGAAACAAAAGGATCGCCCCCGTTTATTATGAGCGGCAGTCCATAGCTTTTCAGACCCTTCATGATCGTACAAAGCCCTTGAAAAACATCATCTTCCGGGAAATGATAATAGACATCGGCATTGTCAAGGAAGAATCCGTCCAATCCCATAGCCGCATAGTCTTTCCCAAGCTCATCAATGACAAAGCTCTGCCATAAAGGAGAAGTTACGTCGATCCATCGTTCATCCGGCCAGTTCTCATAGATACCAAGGGACAAATCCCGAAAGCGATCATAATAAGGGCGGTATTCCTCGACAGCTCCGACATTGAGGTAGCCGTAAACCGTTTTCCTCTCTGCGTGCAGCTTCCCAATCTGTTCAGAGGAAAACGCAGAGGGCTCAATGATGACGATGCTGTACCTGTCCAGCTTATGTATTTCTTCACTGTCGATCCCGATGAAGACGCCATATTCTTTAGGCTGCCTGCTGCATCCGGCAAGCGATATAGTCAAACAGAGAATGATAAATAAAATCTTTTTCATATTGCTTCCATGCGTTACATCCAAAAGTATGAAAGGACCCCCAGACCGAATATGTCTCCTATCGCATGAGCGATAAAGAAGGGCAATAGGTTCCTGTCCTTTGACCGGCGGTACATCAGATACATAAATATGCCGAACAGCAGCCCGATCCCAAGAGCCGAAATCATTCCCTGATAGGTGTGGAAGCTGACCCGTATCAGCAGAGAGAACGGAAGAGCCCATTTCAGGTGTTCCTTTCTCACCGCGAGACAGATACCAAGGAAATAGATCTCCTCATATACGCCGTTGAGCAGGGCGTATATCACACTGGATACCGTTTCACTTCCGAAGAAAGCACCAATCGGCCCCGGAAACGGGAGGAGGCCCGTCAGCGGATTGGTGAGCATGAAATATATATCAAGGAGAAGTGCTGCGGCAAGGAAGATTAGAACGCCACCAGCGACGGCTTTTATGTTGAAGCGTATCGTCCATACTTTGAAATCGAAGCGGCGCAGCCACAGATACAGCAGGGCAAGGAGCAGAAGTCCCGCCTGCAACGCCAGCGCTCCGTAGTTGTCCGTTGCAGAAAAAGTAAGGTTGTCATCAACGGTTGACGCGCCCTGTATCAGCGCGATATATGATGCGGTTGAGGTATAGATGCCCTCGCCCCACAGAATCAGGGTAAGGACGAGAATATCAAACCATTTCAGATGGTTGATTTTTTCTTTGTTTTGACGGTTGAGTAGCAAATGATAATCCTCCTATGTACGTTCTGCTGAGGCGTCTTGCCTCCATTTTCTGGCCAACAGCACCAGCATGATGACGATCTCCGCAGCCTGTAAAATACCCATCAGAACTGCATAGACTGGAATCTGTTTTGTCGCTCCGCTGAACAGGATATAGTCCCATAAAAAGTGCATAATGATCAGAAGATAGATGTTCCGGGTATAATCAAACATAAGCACATAGAACAGTCCGGCGACAAAGGTTGCCGCAAGCTGCATGAGAACCTGCGGTGCCGGCGATCCTCCCAAAATGTTGACTGCATGAAGAAGGCTAAAGCATACGGCAGAGATCAGAAGCGCTTTTTTGAACCCCCGCTCCTGAAACAGCCCGAGCAGCCGGATAAAAAGAATCCTGCGGAACATGGTTTCTTCCGCTACGCCGACAAGCAGCGTTACGGCAAGCGGAGCTATAAACGCATACGTAAAGCTGCCGTTTGTCAGCAGATAGTACAGCGTCAGTGCCGCAAGAGGCAGGAATATAACCAGAAACAATGGCAGCCTGCCGCGCTCCTTCCACGGAAGGGTAAGCCTTTCTCTTTGGATAAACAGGCAGATCATAGTACCGGCTGCCAGTGCCGCAAGGAACGGAAGCATTGCGTTTATATACCCATCCCCGCCATACTCTATGTGATAGAACTGATATACGATGTAATTGGAAAGCCCCATCCCCAAAGTATACAGAAGAGGCCATAATATTATTGTTAAGATTTCTTTTTTGCGATTCATAAAACGATTTCCCTCATGTCAATTTCTTTTCACTCGCTTTGCTTCGACAGCACAATATACTATATAAACGATTGCAATAATTGCTATTATCGAAAGCGCGGCCATGTTGGATAGCTGCTCTATACGTACGCCATAGGTTGGAGCCAAAAATAGAGTTGTAAAGGGAACGAGCATCGGAAGATCAATATCAAATATGTTTACAGTAAGGGTGAGCAAAGCCGTTAATAAAACAAGTCCCCAGAATACGAGAGAAGCCAGGAATCCCCGATATGCGTTATATCGCTTCATTGCCGGTATGAAACAAATCCAGAAAGCAAAATAGAGCAAAGAAATGGTGACATTCATACCGGTTGCTGTACTTCCTTGAAGCAGGGAGTTAAAGTTAAGTACAATCGCTAATACCTGAACAAGAAAGGGAGAAATCCCAAATATCGTTTTTTTCATGGCTTTCTATCCCATCTTGTTTTCAAATTCGACCTCGATTCCATTGCCCGCTTCCAGTTCCAGCCGTTCATCGTCGCACAGCTCTTTTATCAGAGTGAAGCGGGCGGGATCGGTGCCGTAAACGACCTTGCTGATCTCTGTAATGCCGTTTGGATGCACAAAGTCCACAGGCTTTGGATCGACAGAAAAATAGGTCATCAGAAAAGGCACATCAAGGGCTGCCGGAGAAGCAATCCGAAACCGTAAGTCTCTGCCGTGGGTATCGATCCTACGGCTCGGCATCCCGCAGCTCTTGATCCCATATTTCTGCAAAATAGCGATTTCCTTTTTTAGATCAGTCTTGCTTTGCTTTAATAGTACCATTCCAATATGCGGGGTGATGCCGCTTAAGAATATGCTGGTCTGTGCCCGGCTGCGCCATGTAGCCGGCACCCAGTGGGGCAACAAGAAGTACATGAACATGAAGCATCTGGAGGCGACCGTTGAGGATGCCTCCATTGCTGGCTGACTTCATTCATAACAGAGTCTGCGAACTAAAGTGCGAAAAATTCTTGACACGACCCAAACCATTTTGCTTTCTTTTGTTGGAGGCAGATAAATTTTCTTGTTTGATGTTTGAAACATCTTTCTCTTTACTCATAGCGCATCCTACCTTAACATAATTCGTAGCTAGGATAAAACCCGATTCTAAATAACTGTTTCTTATGAGAAAATCAATCTCGCAATTTAAAGAAATTTTATATCTGATTTTCGATTATCCGCATAAATACTATACTTTTAAGCATTTTGAAATATAGAAAACCATTCATTTTACCACGAATTTACCACGATTGAATGAGCCTTGATATGACAATAAAATAATACCCAAAAGACACCCTTAGCACTGAGAGGTGTCTTTTATTAAAAAACAGTCAATCCTAAGACTAACTGCTTTATGTGTGTATGGATATGGAATTGTCAAAATGTAAGTTATAGCGTATCAACATATTGCTTTGCTTCTACTAATCCCATAGCAGTAATCTCTCTTACTTTTTTCACAGCCTCTACATCTTTTCCACTATTTTTCAGATGAAGAATAAGTTCTTTATCTTCATCTGATATATGATACGTTGCCAGTTGATTATTCCCCGTCTGCTCACACAAAGTATCAATCTGTTTTTGTTGAGATTTAACCTGCTTTTTCAACTTGTCAATTTCAATAAAAAGTAAAAGTCCACCAATTATCACTAAAACTATAATTCCTAATTCCATAAAGTTTTCCTCCATAAATTCTAATTTGTCACTTTCTTCGTATCCATATTATAACAGTTCCATATATCCGCTACAACAAAAATCAACATACCCTTTATCTTAAATACTAAAATACCAATAAAATAGGAAAGAGGCATTTTAATATAATTTTTTTGCAAAATACTCTTTTCATCAAAAATTTTTGTTATCAGCATATCAATAATGACTATCAAGGCCATACCTACTACCGCTGACAATATTGTATAAATAATAACCACGACTTCACCTCCATAAATCCACAACTATTGAGGGAAGTATAGTACCCAATTCTTATTTTCCACCATATCAATTTCTTAATAATTCTTACTTTTCGGTGTAATACAGAAAAAGCAAGCGACTGATACCAAAAATCAGCCGCTTGCTTCTGTGTCATTTTTAGTTTACAATTACTTACGCAACCGCATAAGTCCAAAAATAAAAAGCGTTCCAACAGTGCCTGACACAAAATAATGAGAAAATGCTCTAAAATAAACTCCAATAATTGAAACTACAGCCGCCGCTGCAATAAGTAAAATTCCCTTTCGCTTTTCAGTTACTTCAAATTTCATATTACTTGGAGTTGTTTTTTATCGGATCGCCGTTTTCATCAATCTCGCCCTCAAGCCATGCCATAATGCCAAACTTACAAAAAGGGCAGATAGCTGCATCCTTGTAGACCTCTTGTTCACAGCGCGGGCATACAACATATTCTTCATTCTTTACATGATCCATTTGTCGGTTCCACCTTTCTTTCTGCATCTCCACCTGTTTAACAGGATAGGAATTAGGCATTTCGTCTCCGATGCCATTCATTCCAAAACGCAATATATCCGTCATGGTCGAACTTGTCTTCAGGTAATTTTTTGGGCGAACACGATTTATAGTAGTTTTCAATTTTATCTGCAAACCGATATACTTCCTGCCGGTACTTCTTTAAGGGAATGGTCACTTCTGTTCCGTTTTCCAAAGTCAAAATAACATTGCTGCCGTTGTGCCGTACAGTCCAATCAATTCCTTTATCACAACCGCTGATTACTATGTTTTCAAGTTTTGCATCGGGAATGTAAAAGTGACCGCAGCAGGGAAGCATCTGATTGTCCTCATGAATTATATGGTCTTCGGTCAATGTTTTGAGTAGATATAACGCCGTTGCGCTGACCGTGCAGTCATACTCCAGTTTTTCTCCACCAATGTAGGCGACCGCATGACCGTGTAGACACAAATCTTCCGGATCATCCATATCCCCGTTGATCCAATATAATTCTGTTACATCAATAATAAATTTTTTCATCGAAAATTTTTCATCACCAGTGATCTTCATTCTTTGGCTGAGTGTATGGCTGATCCTTCTTGCCTCATCAAATTTCATTGAGGTGAGTATAGTACCCAATTCTTACTTTCAGCCCTATAAACTTCTTAATAATTCTTAACAGCTTATATATCCTCGCCAAACTCAGACGATTCAATTTGAGGGAATGAAATCCGAATGGAAAAGCACACGGCACTCTGCTCTATGTCCACCGATCCGCCATTCCGCTCCACCAGTGTCTTGACCGTCATCAGGCCGATTTTATGGCTTGCAGTATCCGCCGGACACTTCCTCTTATGGTTTTCAATCGTAACACAAATCTGTTCCTGTTTATTTGCTATTGCAATTATAATCGGAACCTTCGGGTCTGCATATTTCCGCAGGTTGGAAAAAATATTATCAAATGCCCTGCGGATGTCCTCAATATGCAGACGGCAAAAACATCCCGAACCAAACATGGGAAGCTGTCCCACAAGAAATCCATCTTCCTCCAGTTCGCTACATTCCTCATATAGCAGTTGGTTCAGAAATTGCCCGCCATCAATTACTTCTTGAAGATAATCACACTCAGTTCTGCGGCCTGTGACAAACTTATGAAATAACTCATCCGTCAAAATCTTCATTTGGTGGGCTTTCTCAGAAGCCTTTTCCAGATAAATTTCATACTGCGTTTCTGTCAATTCCTTTTTATGTATCAATATCTCCAGATACCCAGTCAACTTAGTCAAAGGCGTCCGAATATCATGTGAGAGGGAAGCAACCAACTGTTCGCTTTCTTCCCTCATTCGTTCCTCATTTTCCAACAAAGCCAATAGAGACATACGCATAGATTCAATCTCTTTTCCAAGCTCCGCAATTTCATCCCTGCCGCTGACTTCAATCCGGCTATTTCTGCCCGACTGAGCAGACAGGAGGACTTGTTGATAGAGCCTTTTTATGCGGTGTATGGTATAGACTGTAAACGGGATGACAATTCCCAGGAACAGCAAAATACCAATTATTACACCAGCGGTATCCCACCAGAAGAAGTAGGCATCTCCTGGAGAATATGAAGTAGCATAAATAAAACCGTCTGTGCAGTTGATTAGTTCGTATTCATCTTCTTCATCTAAAGCTGATTGATCTTCTTCATAAAGAAATGCTGGCGCTGTAAACAGAATAATATCAGAGTTTTCTTTGTTCCACTTCGTATCTGTCAAAGCCTCTCGCATAGAAAGGCCCCGTTCTAGTACATACTTCTGAAAATCTTCCACAGCAGACGCACTTTGTTTATCCCAATAGGCATCAAATCTGGTATCATAGAAGAACCATGTGGCTACTGTATTGGCTACTAAGTAATTCCCCAACCATGCAAAGGCAAGTGCGATAGCCGCTACCACTAACAGCTTTATACCTAACCGTCGGGAAATCCATCTAATCAAATTATTCAATACGATACCCCTTTCCCCACACGGTTACAAGGTGGACTGGATGCCTGGGGTCATCCTCAATTTTATCCCGCAACCGGCGGATGAAAACCATGACGGAATTGCTGTCCGTGGAAAAAAAGGGTTCTTCCCAAACACTCTCATATATGTTCTGAGCTGAGAATATCTGACCGGGATGGGCGAGCAGCAGACGCAGTATACGGTATTCCGTAGAGGTCAGAACCAGCTCTTTTCCTTGCTTCCATGCCATATTGCGGCAGCAGTCAACGCGCAAACAATCCCATTCAATATATTCTGATTTTCGTGTTGGCACTTTTTTGCCTTGATAGACCTTATATCTCCGCAGCAGGCCCTTAACCCGTGCAATCAACTCTGGATAGGAAAACGGCTTGGCCAGATAGTCGTCTCCACCGGAGGAATACCCCAGCACAAGGTCAGAGCTTTGAGTTCTTGCGGTCAGGAATAGGATCGGCACATTTGACGATTCCCGAATCATTCTGCTCACCCGATACCCAGATATGCCCGGCATCATCACATCAAGGATGATTAAATCTACATTGGCGGTCAATAATTCCAGCGCATCCTCGCCGGATGCAGCTTCGATCACCTCAAAATTTTCATTTGATAATAGAACGGAAATAACTTCTCTTATTTCTTTGTCATCATCTACCACCATGATTCGTGTTTTCGCATCTATAACGCTTTTCATAGTTAGCCTCCGTGGATGTTAGTCATATTATCATAGGCTATAACTTTACACTTTAAGATTGTATCATATAATTTCTGGTTGCAGTAGATGATAAATGCTGACAATTTCTTAATATGAGCAGTTTTCAGGGAGTAGGTCGCATTGTTCCTCTATTTTTTGACTGTTGCAGTATCGGGATTTATAAAAGCAATTGTGAGTCCACATCTCTCTGCATACCTCACGGTCTGCATTGTCCCAGACCTCAAATTACGCTCATTGTCATAAACCGCTACTAAGTAGTTCGCATGATCTATCATATAGCAGTTCCGCTTGATGTAGCTCTCCCGGCAGTCCTCTTTTCCCACCACCACGCAGTCAGAACACATCCGCAGGAGGAAGTCCATCCGTCGTTTGCTCCGCTCATCCCATTTGGCGTCGTGGCCCTCAAAGGGCAGCACCACCACCAGCTCTATATCCCCATATCCCGGCTGTTCTTTCAGCCGCAGGATCAGCTCACCGGCCCACATATCCACGCCCAAGGCGCCGCCCACATAATACCGACGCACACCCTGTTCATCGTACAGCCTCTTGAATTGCTCGAACATAGCCCGCTTTATTTTTTTGCACAGCGAATAGTCCTCGCTGTATTTGAACTTGAACCGGCTCGGCCGGTGCCCTGTTACGGCGCAGGCAGTTTGCCGCATAGAATCACCCTCTTGTCCATACATTTTCTCCTTTTACACGCATACAAAGCTAAAATAACGCAAATAATGTTTTGTAAGCAGTGGTATATGGAGAATTATAACACAATCAATGTTCCTTATCCAGAAAACCTTTCTGCTATGCTAATGAGTAGTGAGGTGAGAGTATGGATGAGGCATTTATCCGCAGCCGGATCACAGAGCTGCGGCTGAAAAAGGGCGTGTCAGAATATCAAATGAGCTTGGCTTTAGGGCAAAACCGCAGCTACATCCAGGCAATTTCTTCCGGCCGGGCGCTCCCATCCATGAAGCAGTTTCTCAATATCTGTGAATATTTCGAGATCACGCCGCTCCAATTCTTCGATTCCGAGGAAACCAATCCACAGCTTGTGAGAAAGGCGCTGGACGGCATGAGAACGCTGAAGGACGAGGATCTAATCATGCTGATCGGCTTTATCAACCGGCTGCAATCCTGATAGGGCGGGGGCTGAGGCCCCTGCTTTTATTTTGCTTTGGAGAAACACCCATTACTTTTCTTTTCATCCGTAAGTATCTGTTCACCTGTACGGTTCAAGGGGGGACAAAAATGGACTGCCCCCCAGTCCACACGGTATCCGGGCGGCAAAAATGCCGTCCGGTCTTTATTCTATCAAGCCCATTTGTAAAAGAATAGGCCGGGAACAGAAAAAGGGCGGACTGCTCCCCAGGTGTGGCGTCAGGTTCGGGAAAACAGGTATCTTCAGTTCCGTCCGTTTCCTCTTGTGCAGGTGCTTTCAGCTCTGTGGGTTGCTCCGGCGTGGGCGGCGGAGCCTCGGCGCAAAGGGTATAAAGATTACTGGTCTGGCCGCCGTTCTTACGCTCGTCAAAACGGGCCTGTTTAATGATGTAGCCAGCTTCTACCAGCTCATCCAGCGCCCGCTTGACCGTAGAGATACCATAGCCGCACTTGGCGGCTATGGTCTTGATGGACGGAAAACACTCGCCCTCCTTGTTACAATGCAGAACAAGGACCTGAAGCACCAGCCGCGCCCTCGGCCGCAATTCAGAGTAAAACGCCCTCTCCATGTATTCAAACTTTGCCATTCTGTGATCCTCCCATTCTGATACTCTCTTTGTTACAGCCGTCGTTCTCCCATAATGTACGGCTCCACCAGGCGCTTATACAACTTCCCATTGATCCGGTTTGCAAACAGGTCATGGGATGCCTCCGCCATTTCCAGCTCGCCGCCAAACAGCTCCCGGCAGTATTCCCGGAACTCTCCCGGCACACTGATGGCCACCGGGCGCACCTCCAGCCCTCCGCAGACCTCCAGCGCCTTGTGAAAGGCCGGAATCTCATAGGGAAGGACACTCCCGCACAACAGCCGGTGATCCGCCTCCCGGAACACGGAGGTAGGCGTCTGCATCACGCCGCAGTCGTAGATAATAAACTGATAGTCCCGATCCGGCTCATTGGTCAGATAGCAGTCGATCCCGTCAATGGCATAATGTTCGCCAGTGGGGGCCGCCTCATAAACATTGAGCAAAAGCTGAAGGTGCCGGTTGGTGTTGACCTCAATGTAGGCTGTTTCCGCGCCTCTGGCAGTCAGCCATGCCGCCAGATTGAACGCCGTCACCGTCACGCCGCTTCTTCGCTGTGCCCCGGCAACGGCAATACGGACATTTTTGGCGTTCCAGCGGTAAGGGATGATCTTGTCCTCCGGTTCAGGCTCTGATTTCCGCTGGGGTTCCGGCTGGCTTGATACCTGCGAGGGAGTCACATACCGCTGCATCCCTTCATCAGAAAGGGCCTCTTTCAGCTCGTCGGCGGCATCCTCCAGCGTTTCTGCCGTAATCAGATTCGTTATCCCGATGGACAAAAGCCGCTGGATACAGCCGCTCATATCCTCACAGCCGGACAGGATCACGATAATACGGGCGGAAAACATCATCCGAAAGGAGCGCAGCGCGAGGGTAAAGTCCTCGCCGCTTTCCTCAATACAGGCTGCGTCAATCAGAAAGAACTTGGCCGTGGCATAGTTGCGCATATCCTTGGTGACAAAACTTTTTAGGCTGAACTTTCCAACCAGCTTTTTGGACGGCATAAGCATTTCAGGGGCCGTGCCGTCGATCAGCCCGCTTTTCTGGTTACTCGTCAAGTACAGCAGCATACGACGCGCCTCCCATATCCATATTTTTTTCGGCTTTTTCTGGTTCCCCCGTCAACAAAAGGACAACGCCAACCACTACAATAGCGATGTAGATCAATAATTCAATCAGTTTATTTCGGTTGCTCATATCATGCTCCTTTAGTAGATCGCCCAGAAAGGACCGCCAGCGGCAGCACCTTTTCTGGCCTCATCCAAAATAATGGAGAGATCCCATTCCTGTTCGCTTCGCTTGTGGCTGGCAGGGTCGGCTACCAGGATTTTTCCCTCCGCAGTCACGCCGCGCAGGACAATGAAATGCCCGGAGCTGGTAAAGTGTCCCTTTGCCATGATCGCCACAACCAGTTTCCCATCTGTCAGGGCGTCCACCATCGCCTGCGGGTCATCCCGTGGAACACTCTCCCAGGATAGGCCGTAGGCTTCGGCGGCGGCTGGGATCAGGCTGTGATAAGAGCCATTCCCTTCGCAGCGGTGCCCATTCGCCACAGACCATTCGCTGAGTTCCACCGGGTCGTGAGCCATCCCGGTCAGGGTCGATGTGACAATCGCCATCGCCGTGGGACCGCACCCGGCCTCGCCAATCGTGCCGGATGTGCCGTACATGGTATCTGCCCACCGCTCATCCAGTTGGTTGTAATAGATGACCTCCCGGCCCCCATCGGTAAAGACCACGCCCTCGTAGCTCTGGCCGCTGCCCTCGATATAGTCCTTCTCATAAATGCCGAGCTGCTGGTTGTAGCCATACTCTTTCTGAAAATTCTCCACCACACTCACCTCATCGCCCACCAGCCATTGAGACAGCATGGAGAAAGGGCTGGTAATCAGATACAGGATAAAGGCAATCAAGAGCAGCAGGCCCAGAATGGGGGCCAGAATGAGAATGAGCGTCCTTCTGCGGCTTTCCTCATCGGTCGCCGCCCGCGCCGCCGCTTGTGCCAGCAGCTTTGCCGTCAACGGATCAATCGCCAAAACAACACCTCCAATCAGCCCATTTCCGCGCCTATGTCCGCCAGCATCCGGTCAAACTGCTGGCGGATTTTTTCCCGTTCCCGCCCGGCGCTGTCATCCATCACAAACACCTTTTTCCCGTCCTCATTCTCACGCACGGAAACCGTATAATCCCCGTTTGCAATAAAGAAGGAAGTATAAATGGCTTGGATGGCCGGGGCGGGCATCCGGGAAATCTCAAAGGGCGTGGCGGCACACTTGCTGTTCCAGGAAAAGAGGTTGCGGGCTGCGTCCGCCGTCAGTTTCATCCAGTCATAGTCAAATTCTTCTTTCTTCATCAGGCCGCCAAAGTCAATCCCGTCCGGGGAAAAATACCGCTCTACCTTTTCGGCAAGAACCGGATGGGATGCCATCAGATAGAGTGCTGCCTGATAAGAGCAGTCCAGCTCTCCGCCCCGCCAGCGCATCGAGGACAGCTTGGTTATCAAAGATTCATACCGTTCCGCATGGTTCATCAGAAAACGCCTCCTGTTCGTGAATAAGTAAGGCGGCCGGGGAGCATCCCGGCCGCCGTGGTGTGCTACCGGCCGCCCGCCTTGCCCATGTAGGCAAACTTGTAGGCCGGAATTTCAAAATTGACATGAAGCCGCTTGGAGCCGACCAGGAACAGGGCGTGTCCCCGTCGCTTGCTCTCCAACAATTCCTGCTCGGCGTCCGTTAGGTTGTAGAGGTCTGTGGTTTCCTGAAGGTTTTTGCCGTCGCAGCCCATCAGGATTTTGTAGCAGGGAATATCCAAAAGGGCCTGCCCGTACATCTTGATCTCCGGCGCCAGGAAATCCACCACCGAGTGGGAGATGATCGCCAGGGCGGACTCATATTTTCTGGACCGCTTCTCCACATTCCGCAGGAAGGCCAGTGATTGCGGCACCTGCGGGTCGATCATCAGGTACGCCTCGTCGCACACCAGAAGCACACGCTCCCCACGATTGTTGCTCATCTGCTCCCAGCACCAGGTCAGCAGATTGAAATACTGCGTCCGCTTGATGTTGTCCGCTGCGTTTTGCAGGCTGTGGGTATCCAGGCAAACAAAATGGGAATCGGCCTCCAGCGTGCTGTGCCCGTTCCAAAGGAAGCTGTCGCTGCCTTTGGCGGCGTCATACAGCAGCATGGCGAGGTCACGGAACACCGGATTGTCCGGGTTGGCCTCGGCTTTTGTTTCAATCATGCTGTGGAGATCTTCCATGATGGGGAAATCCGTCGCTTTGAGCTGGCGAATGTCCGTGTCCCAGAAGATGCCGAACTGATTATATAGTTCAATGACTGTCTGCTTCAGGACGGCTTTCTGCATATCGGTCAGGCTCGGCAGATACAGGGAGAAGATGATCTCCAGCGTTTTGATATGGAGCGCCATATCGGACATTCCATTTCCTTCATCCGTATAGAGCTTGTCAGTTTCGTCCTCATCGTCACGGGGCGCCGGTCTGATCTGCAAAAGGTTGGAGCGGCCGTTCTTGCCGCCTCCCGCATTGAGCCAGCTTCCATTCAGGTTCCGGCACATATCCTTGTATTCGGATTCCGGGTCTATACACAGGATTCTGGTTCCCTTCATATACTCCGAGAGCATGATGTGCTTGACCACGGTGCTTTTGCCGATACCGGCCACGCCCATGACAACGAAGCTGCTGTTGGTGCGGTCGTTCCCGCGTGTCCAGGGGTCCAGGATCACCAGCCCGCCGCTGCTGTCCTTGGCAAAATAATAGCCCCGGCCGTCGCTGTAACCGGAGCTTGCGAAGGGGAAACCGCCCACAAAGGTACTCATGGGGATGATGCGGGAAACGATGCTGTCCACCGTCCCGTTGGCGGGATAAGTGGGCGAAATGCTCTGAAACCCCTCCTTTTGCAGATTGGCAAGGGTGCGGACCTTGCATTTCTGAACGCTGAACGCACTCTCCACACGGCGGCAGATTTTGGAGAAGGCCGCCTCGTCCTGCGCCACCGGCATCACCGTGAGCGACATCATGGCGACGGTTTCACCCTCCTGGTCGATCTTCTGCATGATATGCTCCCCGTCCTCGGCGGCTTTTTCCGCCCGCTGGCGGGTCAGCGGGTCTTTTGCACTGTCGGCGGCGCCCCGCTGCTGGACAATGCTCTTGGAGAGGGCGGAGATCAGGGTGCTGTTATCAATCGGGGTGATCCCCACCGATACAATGGTGCTGGGGATGTTCGTGATTTTGGAGAGCCAGCCCATCTCCACTTTTTGCGGATAGCGGACCACCCCATAGACCTTTCCCATATTTTCACCGATGACCAGGCTGTTCCGCTTGATCTCCAACCCCATCGGGGTAATGACATTCAGCAACGCTTCATTGACAGGGAGCGTTTCTTCCTTCTTCTTGGTTCCTAACAATGATACACCTCCAAATCAGCGGCACGAGTACGGCACACCGATATAATCTAAGACAGCACCCAGCCCCAGCTCATGGATGCAGTAGTGGTACTGCTGGGGATGGGTTTTCTCCATGAGCTGAAACCGATTCGGCTCATGCTCCAGATGAACGCCGTACATACAATACATACACCCCGATCTGGAAACGCCGGTGGTTTTCAGAGTCGGGGCGCCGTTCCTCTTTTTGACCTCCACAATATCCCCATAGATGGGCGCATAGGGGATGCCGGTCATTTTCAAGTAGCGCAAAATATCTTCCTCCCGCCAGAACGCAAGGGGTTGACTGAGGGGACGCCTGCGTTCATAGCCGTTGCAGCCAAATCTAAGGTAAGACTGCTCCCGCAGCTTGCTCTCACAGGCCAGCACTCCCGTAATGGGATGCCGCCCGGACTGCCGTTCAAACTTGTTCAGCGGGGCCTTTTTCATGTGGTAACAGCACCGGGCTGAAACCGCAAAGGGGGCGTCCAGAAGATACTTGTACTTCTCACAGTTGTAGATCGACTTCTTTCCGTCCTTATCCAGCAATTCACCGTTCAGGCGGGCCAGACGGTAAGGCTGGCCTTTCCGTGCGCCGCTGACGGCATCGGACACTTCCTTGGAAATGACCGGATAGCCGTATTTCTCAATGATCTGCGTAAACGGATAGCGTGGGCGAAGCCAAATCACATTGTCTTTCGTTTTTACAAAATCGCGCAGTTCGGGGTATTCCAGCCCTGTGTCCACATACACAGCGGGAATATCCGGGCAGACCTGCCGTGCCAAATCAAGGAGTACCGTGGAATCCTTACCACCCGAAAAGCTGGTAAAGACCTGCCCGTTGTATTCCCTGTACCATTCCAATATTTTCATCTGCGATACTTTGATCTTTTCTTCGAGGCTCCAACCCTGCATGATGTTCAAATCCTGCCGGGTGTGCTTCATTCTTACACAACACCTACACTTTCTAAAATCGGGATCGCCGCTTCAAATCCGGCGTCCTCCAAATGGACATAGGCCGGGTTATTCACCAGATTGCACAGCCGTACAATGTCCTGCTGCTCCAAAATCTCGGTCTGGATGCCGCAGTCGGCAAAATAGCCGGACAGATATTTCAATTTTTGGAGCAGATCACGCTCCACTCTATCAACCGCCTTGTCCCAGATTTTGATGTAAAACTGCCGTTCCACCACCTCGCCGGAGAGGGCAAAACCGCCCATCTCCACGATCTCATGCTTCAGCAATTCCTTCTGCTTTATATCCGATGAAGAAGTGAGGGTGGAGGACAGCTCCGCCATCAGGGGAGAAATGTCCACCGGGCGGGAAACCGCCAAAAGCTGAAACGGATATTGGCCACTGGACAGGCTGGCCGTGAGCTGTTTGGCAATCAGGCGTTTTTCATTCTTGCTGAACAGCTCCGTACTGATGGGAAATATTTTCAGATACGCCAGCGCCATGCCGTCACGGGTGTAGAGGAAGCTCCCGCGAATGTCCTTTACATTGACGAACTCATTGGCGGTCATCTGCGCCAATTCTTCCTTATCCCTGCTCTTGGCTTTCTTGCGCCTTTCTGAGAATTTCAAAAAAAGAAGCGTACCACCTCCCAGCAGTACGCATACCAAAATCATAATGATCGGCAGCAGCAACCTATCAACCTCGCTTTCCTTGCCGCAGTTTACAGTTCCAAATCGTCCTCGTCCTCCCATGCCGCTTCCGGCTCCCGATCTTCGGCAAAATCGAGAGAAAGAGAATCCAGAGGAAAGGAAAAGCTGTGAGCGCCAATTCGGTCAATCTGGCTGGACTCGCGCAACTCATCAAAACGGCGGCTGAGATCAGCCAAATCTTCCTCACTGGCCCGTATCGTTTCCCCTTCGCCATAGAGATAGGTTTCTACCTCTACACAAATTGTGCTGTCTTTGGGCTGGCTTGCAAGGTCATCCCGGATAACAGTATCATCCAAAAGATCATCCGCACAGTCAGGGCATCCGGCGGCAAAGTATTCCACCCACATTCCATAATCAGAGGAGAGGGTCACAACAGAAAACATCTTGCTCATTTTGAACCACCACCTTTCCGGCCCCCGAACATTAGCCGCAGAAATTCCTCTGTATCTTTTGCTGACCGCACCTCAAAGGCCACAACAGAAGGTCGTGGCTTTGTGAAGTAGTCCCGGAAACGGGCGATTTGTTCCTCGGTCAGCGATACGCCTTGCCCTTCCGGGGTGTCGCCATAGAGAAAGAAAGTCCCGTGAATCGTATCATTCCTTAACTGTCGATTTACGGGCAGGCCCATCCATTTGCCAGCGGCATTACAGCACAGGACGGTTTCATGGGGCAGGGAGATACATTCGATCTCGCCGCCGACAAGGGCCTGCCGGTGTTCCAGGGAATCCTCCAGCACAGCGGTATAGGGTTCCTTTCCCGGCTCAAATATCATTACCCTGATTTCTTTATTGCTGTTCATTGTATTTTCCTTTCTCATCATGGGTTCCCCGGCGCGATATGCCAGTCATCGTAAAGGGAACCGCTGATCGTCACGGAATCGGTGAGATTGGCGCAGAGCATCCCTGCCGGGGTCCAAATATCCATTACATGGGTATTGACCGTATAGCTCCCATCGGGGAACCACACCGGCGAAAAATGGACCCGCTGCTTGTAGGTGCTGTAAATATTTTCGGCAAACTGGAACCGGGCTGTTTTTCCGCTGGAGAGCCGGTCCAGCAGGCGCCAGTAGGTCGTATAGTTAAATTCGGGAAAATAGGAAACCGCCGTCTGGCCATAGGTGTAGTGGGACATGGGCGCCGATGTACTGACCGTGGCGGTGACGGTGTTGCTCACGCCGTAGCCGGATTTCATGGTATTTCCGGCCGCCGTGGGCACCTTCTCATCCGGTTCAATCCTTGTGGTGGCGGTCATGGAGGCGGAATAGTTGTCCCGGAAGAAATCATACCAGCCCTCATCCACCCAATATCCATCATCATCGCCGGTACTGTGCCACACCCAATACGGGTGCCACTGTGCCCACCACACGCTCCATGCGGCGTAGGACTTTTCCTCCCGGCTGGGGACGCTGCTGGGCCGCCAGCTTCCAGCGGTGTCGGTGGCCTTCGGGTCCGGCGGGTCGTTGCCGGAAAGATCAACCACTTTTGCCTTGATGGTGGTCTGGCTCAGAGTCCCCCGGTTTGTGCGTACCGTAATAGTAATATTCTGCGGTTCGGACGGGGTATGCCACTTCACCCACGCAAGCTGACTGTCCCCCTCCGGGATGACGATATTGCTCATGCGGTAGGTGCTGCCCTTGATGGTAAAGGTCACGGTGGCGGGGCCATCCGGGTTGATCTCAGAACCGGCATAGAGCGTCACCGGCGTTATCACATCGGTGTCTACCCGGTATTCGTAGTCATAGTCGGTAGGTTCCGGCTGCTCCGGGGGCTGTTCCTCAAATCGGACAATACCCATACCCAGGTAGGCGATGATGGTGTCATTGGAACAGGTCTTGTTCGTGGGGCCGGAATAGGCCGCAAAGCCTAAATCCGAATATTCAAGGTACATCGCCAGCGGGAGATTTTTATGGGTCAGGCTCGTCATGGTCCTGCGCAGGGCACCGCCCGTCTGGTTGTCGTAGAGGGCCGCTTCATGGGCAGTCATGGCGTACATAACTCCATTGTGCTTGAAGTAGGCGATTGGCTCCAAAAGCAATTTATACTTTCCTGTTATCAAATCATCATAAGAAATACCCGTAAGTTCTGCGATATAACGGACAATGATTTCATCACAAAAATATTTCTTGATTGCTTCAATACTCGCCTTGCTGCTGCCGGTGCTGATGATCCTCGGCATTGTAATCGCAGGATTGTAATAAACATAGCTGCTTGTTGTCGGAGAGATAGAGCTTCCATCCCTATATTGGATTTTTGATACCTTGCCAAAATGGATTTTAATTGCGGGGGTCTTGCTTGTTAAGTCAATAGAAGCGGATGCCGGTTTCTGCGTTTCGGAGTAAATCACGGTAACTCTTACTCCATCCATGCCCGGATTCCATGAGTTCTGCGAGGTTCCCTGTCCCATACTGCCGCCACCGCCGTCCACATTTCCGCTGCCTCCGGTATCGGCCAGGGCACTCATAGGGCAAATGCCCAGGATAAGCAAAATGCTCAAAAAGAAGGCAAAAATCCGTTTCAAAAGCGCACCTCCAGTCTGCTGATTTTTGAAAAAGGACATAAAAAGAGTACGGCATTTCTGCCGTACTCTTAATGTGATATTAGCCCATAGTGCCAACCTGATTTCCGGTCAATTCATCTCCATCATTCCCAACCGGAATCCCAACGGAACTGCCTCCTTCATCGGGAATCCAGCCGAAGCCCTCAATGTAGATAGAGCCGTTCTGTGTATCTCCGTTTTGGGGCTGATTGGCGGCGGGATCGGAAACAATCGGCTCATTGTTCTCGCTGGCCGCCTGCTGCTCCTCCGGGGACGGGGCGGGCGGCGGAGTGGTTTCCGGCTTTTTTTCGCTGTCAGTCAAATCAACATCCACCTGATCCTCCTGCTCTACATCCAGGACGGGATCATCCTGTTCCTGTGCGGGGGTGTTTTCCGGTGCGGAAACATCGGGGACCTCCACTGTGGGCGTCGTAGTTTCTTCCTCCGGGGGCTGGCTCACATCCTCCGTTGTAACATCCGTGGGGGCAGCGGCCGGGTCCGTCCCGGTTGGCTGATCGCCTTTGCCGAGCATAGACACAGAAACGCCGATCACGATCAGCAGCACCGCCGCCACACCGACGATGGCAAGCAGCTTTTTATTTTTTGCGTTCATCTGGAATCCTCCTTTTAAGGTGAAATTATATCAAAAGATCAATGTGTTCCTCCGTCCTCATTATACCATTTGCACAACAATGGCGTCCAGGTGGAAGAACACACAAACATTTTTTTGCGCTATGGAAAACCGTCAGGCAGAAATAGACAAAATCTAAAACCGGGGAACATACTTGGCGTTCAGCTTCATGGTGATCTGCATGGGCGGTAGATGGCCGAACCCAAAGGAAAAGGGCACCTCCACCGTGACCGTTCCTGTCACATTGAGCTGCGTAATCCCCTCCGGCACGGAGGGGGCAAGCGGGGCATTTTCCAGTTCCATGTGCAGATCATAAAAGCGGTATTCCAAATCTGGCCCCGCGTATTTCAGATACCGCCCATCCTCGTACACCAGGCCCAACACCTGTTGCAGCCGGTCATATACATTCCCGGTAGTGACATTCTTTGTCCAGGACGAACCGGAGAGCTGGTAGCCTCCCGAATACCCTTCCCGCAGGCCGGGGTAGGCTTCATCCCAATTTTCCGTTGCCACCGCTACAATAGCGGACTGGACGGAATCCCGGACGCCCTGCGCCACGATCATCAGCCGCATATATTCAAACACCACGCAGGCTAAGATCAGGCAGCAGACCACCACCGCCAGAATCATGGGCGTGCCCTGCCCGGACCTGTCTTTCAAAACTGTTTTCAGCCTGTTCATTTCCAGTACACCTCCGAGACTCCTGTGGCCCTTGCGGTGAGTGTGACAGGAAAGGACGCAAATTCTCCGAACAGACCGAGATTGACGGTGGTGGTGAGCGTCACCGTCACCTCGTCGCCGAGCTGGATTTTCCCGGTGTCGCTCCATGAAATATCCGGGTCAAGTCCGGTTTCCTCCCGGAGAGCCGCCGCTTTTGAGCTGGTGGCGGAACCGACCCGCCCATTGATCTCCGCTGTCCGCACCAGCTCATCCGCAAACACATCCAGGTTTTGTTTCGCCACAAACACCGGGGCGATGCGGACCACCAGCGCCAGAACGAGCGCAACGGACAGGACAAGGACGCATACATCCACAAAGCCCTCCCCGCGTTTTTGTTTCAGCAGCCGCCTCAAACAGCCACCTCCCTTCATCAGAACAAATCCCCAAAGGCTTCCAGAACCACATAGCCCAGAACACCCAGATACATCAGCAGGAAACAGCCCAGAAGCATGAAGGAATACTTCCTCGTTTTTCCCGGCTGCTTCATGGCCTCCAGCTTCAGCTTTTGGAGTTCAAGCTGTTTGAAGGTCATGGAGAGCATTTGAAAGTACATAATGCCGTTATCGCCGCGCTTGACGGAGATCAGCCCGCGCACCACATCGGAGAGCATGGTGCTTCCGATTCGGCTCTCCCAGCGTGTCAGGGCGTTTTCCTCGTTGCCGGAGGCCATATCCGCAATCGTGATCTCCAGCTCCCGCTTCATGGCGTGACCGGCGTTGTGCTGATAGGCTTTCAGGATATTCAGCACATCACGGGAGGAACGAAGCTCCTGCTCCACGGTATTGACAAAACGGGGCAGTTCCGTTTCAATTTCTTCCCGCCGCTGCTGGACAATCTCATCCGCCCGTTTCTGTTCTTTGAAAAAAACAGCCACCGCCAGAAAGAGTACCACCGGCGCCAGGATAGGAAAAATCAGCAGGACAGGGATCACCAGCAGCCCGATCAGCCCGCCCTTGACCCAGGCCGCCGCCACATAGGTTTCCGGGGACATTTGAATTTCGGCGGATTTAAGCTGGGCTTCCAGCTTGCGCCGTTTATAGGCGTCCAGCCGAACTAGAGGCGCCGCCTTTGCCGCCATGTCGAACAGGATAGCGTTCATGTTGTTCTTTTTCGCCTTTCCCCGGTTCGTGACGGTCAGTACGGCCTTTGTGCTGGCGGAAGTGGGCAGCCGGAGAAGTCCGGCCAGTAAAAAGAACGCTCCCAGGCCAAAGAGCGTTCCGAAGCATAGTAAGATCAAATACAACCTGTTTCACCTCAATTCCTTGTAATACATTCGTTTGGGGCCGGTGTTCCGGCTCTCCGCCCGGGGACGGCCCGGCACATTCCAGCTTCCGCCGCCCCGGAATCCCGGCGCGCAGGACCAACCGGAGGCCCGCAGGCTGGCTCCATTTTCCTCCGCCAGCGTGTAAGTGATGATCTTCCGAAACCCCATCTCTCTGGCGATTCGGGCGCAGCAGCCATAGAGGAAGCTGCACCCATTGAAAGTGCCGTCCGTGCATAGCCGTGTCACCTCGGCGGTCCGTCCATCATCCAGATACCGGGAGATTGGCCGCCCCGCGACAGCAACGCCATGAATCACCCCCAGCCCATCGGAGAGCGCCACACAGAATTTACAGCCCTGCACCCGCCCGCTGTGGCGGTGGTGCTTTTCAATAAAGCGGTTTGCCTCCCGCAAGCTGATTGGAATGATCTCCGCGATTCTCACCTCCAACGAAAAACACCCACCGGGAAGGTGAGCAAAATGGTTTCATCTGCTTTGAATTGGAAATATCCCACCTGATTTTGGAGTAGATAGTTCCACTTATCTTTTGTACTCCACCGGCTTTGTCAGCCGGATAACCGCCGCAAAGGAAATGAGCAGCACCAGCAGGCAGACCGCCAGGATGCCCTTGCCGAAGCCGGTGTTCACCAATACATCGTACCAGTCTTTATTCAGAAAGTAGAGCAAAGGGATGTTGCCCACCAGCAGGAAGGCCATGGTGATGAACTCCTTGAACGGCTCATACATCAGGTAGTCCAGTTCCGCCGCCACGATCCGCATATCGGACAGCTTGCCGATGATGGGGGTAAGCGTGCTTTTCAGGCTCTTATCATCCTGACAGGCGATAGCGGCGTCCACCCATTCCCGGAAGATGTAGTTGTCCAGCTTGGGTTTCATGTTGGAGAGGGCCTGCTTCACATCGGCGCTTATCATGCCGGTTTCGGCCAAAAAGCCCCGGAATACATCGGCCACGGGCGGGTTCAGGTAGTGGATGTTTTCCTCTACGGCGGTGATGATACTCTCGCTGCGCAGATAGGAGCTGGTGATGATGGACAGCCCGGTTTCAATCTCATTGTTCATCAGCTTTTTGTAGCTGTGGGAGGTGAACAGGACATACCAGAACGGGATCAGCCCCATGCCTACCGCCAGTACCGGAAGCATGAAATAGTTTTGGATCAAAATGCAGATCACCGCGCCCATAGCCGCCAGAAACAGAGAGAGGGCGCAGAGGGCGGCAAACTTGCCGCCCCTGCCGGTCAGGAGCATCATTTCCTTGGCTTCCCGCACCGTCTTTTGGATGCCCTTGGCCTCTCTGGGGTGGTTGAGCTGCCCGATCCTCTTGGAAATTGGCATCTCCCGGCTGGCAAAGGATTTCGTCAGGTCCTCCGCAAACTCAAAGGGCGTCATGTTCAGCAGCAGGAAAATACCGGCCAGCATACCGGCAAAGGCCAGCAAAATCAGTACAATCAAGCGGGTTCCTCCTTCCCATCGTTTATATCCATCCGGCCACCGGCGATCTGTTCCAGCAGGCGGGGCGGCATCCCATTCTCCAGCAGCCGCTTTTGCAGGCTTGCCGAGATCGTGGACACCTTTTGAAATTCACCACGCACTTTTATCTTGCCGTCCTCCACGGCGGTTTCCGATACATGGTAGCGGTAGAGGGTGTGGAGCTGCCGGGCGCCGTCCTCCAAAATCTCACACTCGGTAATCTCCATCACCCTGCGGCTGTTGTCCTCCAGCTTCTTCACAAAGAGGACAATGGGAAACGCCTCCGTCACCAGGTTATACAGGGTCTTGTCGCCCATATCGTATTTCTGGGTACACAGCGTCACCATGCGGTAGTAGGTGGCCTTGCAGCTATTGGCGTGGGTGGTGGTAATGACCGCGTGGCCGGTGCGGGCCGCCTCCTGCGCCGCAAACGCTTCCGCCGACTTCATCTCGCCCACGCACACCACATCCGGGTCGCAGGTCAGGGCGAACTCCAAAAGCCGCTCCTGATCGTAATTCTGCTTGGGGTCATCGGAAAAGCGGGTGACGGTGTGGACTACATTGTTGAGGACATTCCCCTCGGCATCCTCCTTCACCAGATCAAACTCCCGGCACCCGTTTTCAATGGTGAAGATTCTCTTTTCATTGGGAATGGTGGAGAGAATCCAGCTCATCAGTGTGGTCTTGCCGCTGCCGGTGGAGCCGGTGACACAAATGGACAGGCCGAACCGCAGCACCGCCGCCAGGAAATCCAGCATTTCGGCGGTGGCCGTTCCATAGCGAACAAAATCATCCCGCCCCAGCTTTTTGGGGTTTACGATTCGGATGGAGGCCGCCACGCCCTTGTCCTTGTCGGTCAGCGGATTGCCCAGAACCGTAATACGGATTTTATTGGAGAGGTGGCCCACCACTCCCGGCTGGCTGTTATCCAGGATCATCCCGGATTTATGAAGCAGCCTGCGGACCACATCGACGGCGTGCTGGGGGCTTTGAAACCGCTCCTTGGAGGGAACCACGCGCCCATCCGCATAGGTGATCTTGGTGTCCTTCCAGGAATTGATGTTGATTTCCTCCACATCACTGGCAAAGAGGTAAGGCGTCAGGAAGGAGAACTCGGCCATTTCCGTATAGAGCTTGTCAATCAGGGCCTCGTGATCCATGCCTTCCACACCCAGGCTGTAATCATTGAGATACTTGGCGATGTAGGCGGTGATCTGCTGGCGCTGTTCCTCCGGGTTGTCGGTTATCAGGGTAGAATACTTGCTGGCAAGATACTCCTGCACCTGTGCCAACACCTCCGCGAATGAGCGCGTGTTTTTGCTGGTGTTGAAAAAAAGGCCGATGTTATTTGCCATCTCCGAACACCTCCGCGGCGATGGCAGTGATGACCGGCTCATAGCTCTTTGCCTCTTTTCCGGCAAGCGGTTCCAGCAGCTTCAGCGTGGCCGCCTGTTCCTCCACGATGGGAAGATAGGGCAGCCGGTACTTCACCCCGCCAAATGAATTTTCGTATTCCATACCGCCCGGATAGGGCCGGGTGTTGGACAGCACCCGGATGTGCTGCTCCGGCTTAAATTTCCGGTCCTCAATCAGAGGAAGGTAGGACGCGAAATAGGAGATCGCTTTCAGATCGCATCCGCATACCCGCAGCACATCGTCCGCCACCTCCAGCGCCGCCGTCGCAAGCACATTCCCGGTCAGGACGCTGGTACAGTCCACGATCACATAGTCTGCGATATGCCGCAGGAGAACCAGCATATCCACCGCCTTTTCCTTGCTGTACTCCGCGTAGGTGAACACATTTTCCCCGGCCTTGTAGCCCAGAAAGCTGATATAGGGGTGCTTTTCACAGGGGACGCAGGTTTTCAACACCTGTTCCTGCGTCATGCCGGGGGCGGACAGCAGTTCGCCCACGGACACCTCCGGCAGTTTCCCCTCCGCAGCCACAGCCGGAAGCGGGGGTGCGGTAAGGTCGGTAAACACCAGCACCACATTTTTCTTCCGCTTGGCAAGCTCCGCCGCCAGCTTGACCGCCGTGACCGTCTTTCCGGCGCCGGGGCTGCCCCATACGGCAAGCATCTGTTTCTGCTTATTCGACATCCGTTGTTTCCACCTCCTGTTCCTCCGCGCCCTCTGCGGGTTGCCCACCGTCAGCACCGTCAACGGGGGCCTCCGGCTGGTTGCTCTCGTCTCCAGCCTCCGGCTCGGCAAAGAAGGCGTCCTGCGCCGCCAGGAACTTTTCGGCATTGGCACGGGCGCCCCGGTAGACAAAGGCCAGGTGGAGGCTGTTGGATTCCTCCAAATGAGCTAAAAGCTGGGCCTGTTCGCTGTTCACCAGCAGGGTGATGGTGGCGGGCAGGGTTTCCTCCGGGTTTTCTTCTTCCTCATTTTCCACCGGCGCCTGATATTCCTTGTCCGCGCCAGAACTCTGGGTGGCGGCAAGGACCTCCACATATTTCAGCTCCGGGGGCTGGGTGGTTTCGCCGGTGTCCTTGTCGGTGGCAAAGAGCATGATAATATCGCTCGCCTCCACCTTACCGGAACCGCCCTTGGCAAAGGTGGGGATGGTGACGGAGATCGCAACCTTGGAACCATTCAGACGGGTCAGATACTCATACTGTGTCAATGGCTCCGAGGACAGCCACGCCGTGTTCACATCGGTATATTTCCGCAGCTCCACATCGGTGTATCTTCCCACCACCTCATCCAGCGAGGTGGCGATACTGCCCTCCATGCCGGAGGCCCCTCTGGTGTAGACCTCCACCATGTCCGCCGTGATGTATGTCCCCCGTGGGATCACCTCGGCTTTTACCCGGACGGCCTCCGTCTGGGCTTTAAGTCCCTCGTTGAAAAGCGGCGTGATTCCAAAGCAGACCAGGACTGCCAGCAGGATGCACACCGCGCCGATGACTGTCCGGCTCCGAAAAATGTTCTTGTTCAATTTGATACCTCCACTTGTTCAGATTTGAAGTGCAAAAGCAGTCAGCCAGTAGGCGGACACGCCTCCGAAGCAGAAAAAAGGGGCCAGGGGCAGGCGCACCGCAGACAGCGGTTGTTTTTGTAAACGACATTCCACCAGCCCGACAAGCGCCGCCAGCGAGAGGGAAAGGACGGCCTGTATCAGCCCCGGCCACACGCCCAGGACAAATCCGCAGGCCTCCATCAGCTTCACATCACCGCCGCCGATGGCAAACCCGTCCCGTTTTATCAGGACCGCCGCCAGCAGGAAAGGGCCGCCGACCAGAAACAGCCCCGCCACAGAAGCGGCAGGGCGGAATCCGATCAACCCGCACAGCAGGAGCAGGGCCGGGATCAGGTTTGGTATCTCCCGGTTTCGCATATCCCACACAGCGGCGGACAGGAGCAGCAGGCCGAACAGAGTGCCCTTGACCATGAGCGGCGTCACCGCTCAACCTCCCCGGCAGGTTCCAGTCCAGTGTCGTTCAGTTCGTCCCCATGAAGATCGTAAAAGTCCTTCATTTCCACAGGCGGCTCCCCATTGACATGGAACGCGCAGCGGCGGAGATCCGCCGCCTGTTTCGCCACTGTTTTCTCCACTGTTCCCCGGATGCTGTCCCAAAAAGAAAAATTATTGTCCATCCATTCCGTATATAGGGCCGCAAGAGGCTGAGGATAGGTCAGCAGGGTGTCGGTTTCCCATTCATCCAGTCCTTGCTCCAACTCTCCGAGAAATTCTTCCTTGATGACCTTTTCATAAGCGTGATCCAATATTTCTTCTGGCGGCAGAGCGGCGATTTCCTCCATGCGGGCGTCAAATTCCGCCTTGGCCCGGTCGTAGAGTAGACCAGCCCGATACTCGGCGCCCTTGTCCTGAAGAAAGTAATAGACCACCTCGCTGATGTTCTCCGGGTTCATACAGCGGTCCGGGACGGGCGTATTTCGGAAAGCCCACGCCTGTTCCAGCACATTCTCCATCGCCAGAAGCATATCCCGCTGCGTATCACTCAAGGGACTGTTCTCCAATTCGCTTTTCATGGCAAGCATCCCCTGAATCCGCGTAAAATAGGGATCGTTGGGCGCCAGTTCCTCCAGCGGTCTGGCCGCCCGGCGGATTTCTTCGTCCAGTTTATCTTTCAGTTTTGCTTGCTCCAGTTAAACCACCTCCTTCGGTCAGGCATACAGCCCGAAATAAAGAAGGATGGCGGTCAGGCCGACCGCCATCCCAATCACCAGGGGCCACGGGTTCCATCCTTTTTGAAACATCATTTTTACTCCCCCTGTTCCAACGCCTCCTGAGCGGCGAGAATCTGCCTGCCCACGGCATAGACCACTTGAATGGTCACAGAGTTCCCCGCCTGCCGGTAGAGCTGATTGTCGCTGTTGACCGCCCGCGCCCGGTCAAACATTTCATCGGTAAAGCCTTGCAGCCGCCAGCACTCACGGGGCGTCAGCCTGCGGATCAGGCCGCACCCCGCAAACGGCGTCCCCTGATTGCAGGAGGTTTCCAGAGTGCCGGTGCAATCCTTTCCGACACGCCCACGCCTTGTCCGGCTATCCGGGAACGCCAGATTGATGCTGTCCCCGCAGCGGGCAACCGCATAGCCCTGTTTTGTGGCTTCCCGAATGTGCATACCGTGAGGGCATTTTTCGCAGTCCTGAAAGACAACGCCGTGGCGATCCTGTGTCGTAAGGGTAAAGGCTGGTTCTCCGCACTCCTTGATCCGCCGCCCATTCTGCTTTTTTTCTTCCCGTTCTGGCGTAACGACAGCGCGGCAGCCGTAGAACACACCGGAATTGTCGCCGCTCCGGTTGGTGATCCCGCTGTTATACTTGGCCTTGATGCACCGGGCATGGCTCGTCAGCTTGGGATTGCCATTACAAAGATCCACAAAGACTGCATTTTGTGTCTGATTTCTATTGATTCCACGAGTATCGCTGGCATTAAGACAGTGGGCTACCTCTAATTCCTTATCTACTCCTTTTTTCCGATTATACCCCACACAATACAGCCCTGTCTTTCCGCCCCAGCCGCCGGATTGGGCGGCCATCGTGACGCTGATACCAGACGGGTCGTACACCCGCTGGCCCTGCATCCCGCCTATGAGTTGGACAAGAGCTTTTCCACGGCCCGCTGGGACAGGAAATACTTTTGGTCCACTTCCGGCTCCAGGATGTCGGCAAGCGACAAGGTAGACCCGCTCTCTGTTTTGAGGGGGGCCGAAATCTTTTGTATTGAGAAGTCCGTACTCGATATGGTAGCCGAGTGAGGCCAGCGTATCGAGTACGGCCGCAAAGTCCCATCCTCCATGAATGGACAGGAGATTCTTAACATTTTCAAGGACAATCCATGTGGGTCGATTTTCAGGACTTTGGCCTTTGACGAGTTCAGCAAGCGTAAAAAAGAGTCCGCTTCTTGCTCCGTTAATCCCCCGCTGACGGCCGCTGACCGAAATATCCTGACATGGGAATCCCGCTGCCCACAGGTCTGCTCTGGGGAGTTCTGCGGGGGTGACTTTTGTGATGTCGGCTGCATACCATTCATCCTCCTTCACACTATGAATGGCTCTGTAACTGCGGTCGGCATACTTGTCAATCTCACAATGCCCCACACAGCGCATCCCGCATAGCTCAAAGCCCTTGCGGAAACCGCCGATGCCGGAAAAGAAGTCAAGGAATGTCATCTGCGCCATCGGCAGCCTCACAGTTCCAACGCCATATCCTCATCAAGCTCTTTCTGTCCGTCGTTCTCCATTTGAGTGGTCGCTTCCTGTTCTTCCTCCAATTCCATCAGCTTCATAAAGATGGCGTTTACAGCACACGGATCAATCTCCGTGACATACCGGGTGGTCGGGTCAACATGGTTTTTATCCCTCGGCGTCCGGGCGTCTGGGAAATCGGTCTGTCCGGCCCGGTCAAGCACCGCCTGATCGAAACGGGAATCCCAATCGGAAAACTGGATGGTGCGGGAGAGGACATAGATTGCCCGCTCCACACCGTAAAAGCGCACCAGCTCTCCAATGAAGGAATCCAATTCCCGGCTGTTCATGGCGGCCATGGCCTTGTCCTGAATGAAATTCCGGCAGTCCATGTTGATATTGTAGCTGTCGCACCAAAGAGCCGCCTCATTCCTGCGGCTGGCTTCTTCCAGCGACGGATAGTAAACGGGAATGGTTGCGTACATCATTCAAGCCCCCATTCGTCCCCGTAGCGGTACGGGTAGATTTTCTGCCCGCGCAGGAAGCGAACCAGGTTCTGCACCTGATCCACCACGGACAAATTGCTCTGATCCTTGGTGGTCATCATCACCGAGCCAAAGATACCGGCCAGCGCCAGGACTACGGTGGTAGTCACATTGGCGGTAAACAGCCAGACCAGGGCGGCCACACCGCCCATCACCAGGGAACCAATCAACGCCTGAAAGAGCTGCTTTTTCCCAAAGCCTGTGAACAGCTCCGCCTCCGGCTTCACGCCCAGAGGGATATACAGTTTCAAATCCTCGTCCATTCGCACCTCCTACGAGTAGTAATATAAAATCAGGTCTTTGATCTGCCAGATGGATTCCGCGATTACATAGAAAATCACGGTGTTGCGGGCGCGTTTTTTGTACTGCGCCGCCTGTTCCTCGGCGGCCGCCAGCCGCACCATGCAGTAGATAAATCTTGCCACGGCGCCCACGCGCACCAGCAGGATGATGGCCTTTGAAAGATCGTCCATTGTTACCATCCGCCGTCACCTCACTTTCCCATGCCCTTGACCATCTGCACCAGGCGCACGGAATGGTATGCGTTGTTGACGATGGCTCCGCCACCGCCGCCTCCAGTCGTAACGATGAACTCCTGAAGGAATTTCGGCGTCCGCACGGCCAGGATCATACAGGCCACGCCCCAGAAAATGTGCATATTCATCATCAGCCCCACGCCCAGCTTGGCGAGGGCGATCTGGATAATCACCGAGAGGGCCGATTGAAAGAACTTGCTCATGTAGGGCTTGAATACGCCCTTGTCGTTGTCGATCAGGCCCACACAGGCCAGGGGCATCCCCACCCGCAAAATCAAAATCTCCAGTCCCCGCATAAGGAACTGGAAGTAGAGGATAAAGTACACGATGACGAACACCAGCCCAAAGATGGCGGTCACGAGGCCGAGCGTGGAGATACCGGACACCCAGCCCGCCCAATCGTAAGCGGTGGCAAGGCCGATAGCCTCCAGCATCTTGTCGCTCATTTCCCCCACAATTCCCGCAAGCCAGCCGTACATGGTGGGAAAACAGACCGCCACGGCCATCGCCTTGAAAAAGTTCGTCAGCAGGGCAATCGGTTCTTCATCCGCGTCGCCATCGGACCACAGCACATAGGTTTCAAAGCCCTTTTTGAGAAATTTCAGAATGATAAGCGACACGCCAAAGCCAAACACAATATCAAACAGGGCTTCAAACAGATCAACACCGGCCAATGTGGACATATACTGCTCCGCGTACAGGGTCAGCGGCACAATGCCCTCCATCAGCCCGTCAATGTAGGCGATGGCTCCGTTAAGCAGGGCGACGATCAGCAGAACCAGAATATATTCCAACCAGCGGCCACCTCCTTTCCGGGGGCGGCCGGGGCCGCCCCCTTGTCGTGTGAATTGAAAACGGGGCGGATCAGGCAGCAGGCGTCCCGCCGCCGTCCTCCGCCAGCGCCCGGTCATATTCAGCCAGCACCGCGGCGGACAGCTTCTCCCGCAGCTCCTTCGTCATGGGGAAGCACTGTTCCGTCCATTCGCCTTTTACATTCCTGCGGCTGGGCAGGGACACGAACATCCCTTTTTCACCTTCTACCACCCGGACATTCTTCACCAGAAAGCAATCGTCCAGGATGACGCTGCACACCGCCCGCAGCTTGTCGGGGCCGGTCAGCATCCGTTTGATCTCCGCTCTGAACTCCATAGAAAACCTCCTTGATAAAAAGTGCGGCGGGGCATAACGCCCCGCCGGTTCCCACTGAACATCAGCCCGCGTAATCGAACATATCCTTGATGCGCTGGGTAATGGTGGGCAGCACGGTGCTGTCCACAATGAGGTAGAGGCCCGCCAGGATCAGGGCACCCAGGACAATGGAGATCAGCACCGTGATCGCCACATCAAGGGTGCCCTGCCCCTCACGGTTTGCCAGCGCCTCCTTCGTGCGGCCTGCCAGCTCACGGGCTTTCTGCTTGGCCGTCCAGATGGAAGTCATAGCCTTAACCTGAGTGTTGCGGATGAAGTTAGCCATAATTTTTTTCCTCCTATTGATGAATTGATTTATTTAGTAAGGCGTGGCAACCGCCTGTACTACGAAAAAAGCCCCGGCTCACTGATAGTAGCTGAGAATCAGGTTCAGGGTGGCGGAGCCTAAAACGGCGCCGATGCAGGACACCACCGCCACCACAATGCGGTTGTTCCACTTCTTTTGATCCATTTCGTCAGCCATGCCGCGCCGGATGCAGAAGTAGATGATAAGAAGGCCGGACACCACCGGGGCTAGGACCATGAGCCAAGTGGTCAGGTCGCCAATCAACTGCTCGGTGCCCGTCACGATCTGGCTGTCCTCCACACCGGCCGCATAAGCCGGTGCGGACATGAAAAAAGAGGCGGCAAGTGTGGAAAGACCGACACCCGCCGCCCGGACGGACTTACGAAGCCCGCCCATCGTCTGTTTCACTTTTTCTTTCATCGAAACCTCCTGAAATTTAATCATCATCAGAAGCGCCGCCCCCTGTGTTTTTCTGCTGGGCGAGGCGGCGCATGATGTCCTTTTGATAGTAGACCCAGATATTCCACAATGCGATTTCCTCTTTGGTATCGGTGATAACGGGCCGCTTGTTTTCCCGTTCCTCCCGCAGCTTCCGGTTATGCTCCATGTCGCCCATGCCCAGCATTTGATTGAACAGCCATTGGGAGAGGTCCGGGGCGTACATCATGGCCGGATGGTCCCGGCTGGTGATGATCTGATAGGGCCGCTTGACGCGCCGGACCTCATCCGTATTGAGCAGCTTGCGCTCCGTCAGGCTGACGCTCTGGGAGCTGGACGGTATGGTGAACCGCCCGTTGCTGGCCGAGAGCTGATAGCTGGATGTAGTGTAGCTGCCCAGCTTGTCCGACATTTCCCGCAGGGTTTCCGGGTCGTCGCTTTGCAGGTAAGCCCAGATTTGGCAGTTGCCCTTGATGGTGTTGGCGATATTGTCGCTGTACTTTTCCTTGAGCTGGTCGAACCCCTGCACATAGAGGGCATAGCGCATCCCGCGTCCAGCCGCCACGGTGAGTTTGTTCGTCATATCGCTGATGGGGGTGAAATTCCCAAACTCATCCAGCAGGAAATTCACCCGCCGTTCCAGCCGCCCGCCCCGCTTGTCCGCTGCCTCCGCCAAAAGTTCATACTGCTGGGACACAATGAGAGAGGCAATCGGGTAAAAGGTGGTTTTTTCGTCCGGCAGGATCACAAAAAGCGCCTGCTTTTTAGTTCCCAGGTCGGAGAGCGTAAAATCGCTGGCATGGGTGATGGAGTAAATGGATTTCGAGGTAAACAGCCGCAGGGTGGTCAGGGCGGAAGTGTAAAAGCTGCCTCTGGTGCGGGACGGGGCCACATCGGAGATGGAGAGCAGCGCCCGCGCCGGGTGCGTTGGCGACTGCTTTTTCAGATACTCCAACAGGGGCATTTTGTTCCCGATGGTGCGGCACATCTCGGATATGAACCAATACACATTCGTCATATTCTGAAACTCCGGCCGCTTCTGGTTGTCGCACACCACGCAGAGAATGGCGGCGGCGATGATGGAACATTCGCCGTTGGTCCAGATTTTCTCGCCCTCCGGCTTGCCCACCAGATTGTTGGTCAGATCCCAGGCCAGCATTTCCGCCCGGTCTGTGTCGCCCTCGTTGATGGCGTCAATGACCGGCTGGAGAAGATTGTAGCGCATACTTTTGGCCGGGTTTTTGAAGTCCAGCACCAGCACTTCATACCCCAGCTTTTTTAGGAATTCAGAGGTGTAGTGGAACAGCTCGGCCTTGGGGTCCGAACAGAAGATAGATTCCCCGGCAAGCCCCAAAAGGCAGATGCTCTCCAGCACCAGGCAGCGGGATTTGCCGGAACGGGTGGCGCCCACGCAGAGCAGGTGGCAGTCATCCCCCACAAAATATATTTTTTCCTTGTCGCCCTCCTTTTTCATGCCAACCACCACGCCGCCTTTCGTCAGCGGGGGAGGCGGCGTGTCCCTGGGAATCCCTTTGGGACGCAGATCCAGTTTCAAACAAACACCTCACTTTTTCATAAAATCCAGCCCATCATAGCCGGTTTTCAGCAGTTCCCGCATGACCGGGTCATTCGGGTCCAGGATGAAGCTGTCAAAGGCTTTTTCTTTTTCCGCGTCGCTCATCCAGCGGGCCGAGCCGTGCTGATACTGGCCCACTGCCCTGGGAGTCTTGATCTCCGGCGTGATGGTGTCCAGGTCGGATTCATAGGGCCGCATATTGGTGAGAAAGAACATCACGGCCAGCACGCACACAAATCCTTGCAGGCAGAGGTACAGCATCATGTGCTGGCGGCTGGAAAACAGGCTGGCAAGGCAGTCCCCGATGGGAAGGAGGGAGAGCCGGGTGATCTTCCTCGTCAGTAGCCCATGAACAGCGGTGGAGAAAAAGAGATTCAGGACTGCGCCGGAAACAAAAATCAGCCCGCAGACCAGCAGTTTTCCTTTGCTCCTCATGGCTCCAATCCCTCCCCGTCCTCCAGTTCAGGGGCAAGGTCCTGTACGGCGGCCTCCAGCGCTGCTTCCGCCGCTTCGCTGCGGATCGGCTTATCTGCCAGCCATGCGGCCAGACTTTCCGTTTTTACGATACCGTAGAAGTCCTTGCGCTCCCAGTGAATGTACCGCCCATCCAGCAGGTTTTCCGCATAGACCGCCTGCCCTCTGGCTCCATAAGTGCAGCCAAACCCGTCACGGGCATACCACAGGGAATCGTCTGCGGTCAAATCCATGCTGCTGCCGTAAGCCTCTGGTTTTAGAACAAGAATCTGTCCCTCATAGCCGCGTTTGCCGCTTCCCTCAATGCAGTCATCCAATCCCAGGAGGCGGTCCTGCTGACGGATTTTGACCTTTTCCCGCACCTGTTCTTCCGGCACATAGAAAATGGGCATATAGAGTTTCTTTGCAAGTTCAATTTCTTCCTGCATCCCGGAAGAAATGGTGCTGCCCACTACCCAGAGGTCATCGCAGCGCCACATCAGGTCGCGGCCCATCCGCAATCCCTGTTCCCGCTGCTCCGGCAGTTCATCGTCCAGATATTGCGTGAAGATCGTGTGGGGCGCCAGGGGAATCACCCCGCAGGATGCCGCATACGCACAGTAGTCCCTTGCCCTTTGGATATTCCGCTCCATATCCCCGCGCAGGGGGGATGAGATATAGACCAGCCGCAATTTATCACCTACCTTTCCAAATCCAGCCCATCCAGCTCTACATCGCTGATGGGCGGCTCAAAGCCGGTGTCATAGGACACATCATCAAGCTGCCGGATAGCCTCCAATCGTGCGGTAGCCTTCGGGTCGGTCTCAAGCTCCTGCTCCAGCAGGGCGTCGGCAACAATGGCATTGGAAACGGGGTCTGTAAAGCACAGGGCCTCGCCGTCCTGTGTGGCCTGCTCCATGACGGACTCCGGCAGGATTTCCTCCGCAACGGCCTTGGGTATCTCAAGCCCCCGCTTTTTGGTGCCGACGATCTCATAGATACCCACGGCGATCTCGCCGCAGGTGATGATGTTCCCCCATATATCGGGATTTGGGCGCCCGTCACGCATACCTCACACCTCCATCTTCCTCATAAGGCATAAACGCAATCACAGAGAGATAGTCCGTCCCCAGCCGCCTCAAAAGCGCGTCCTGATGCTCCATGACCTGATCCACCACATTTTCCGGGCAGTACCGCATCAAGTCCTTTACATAGGCGCCTACATCCAGCCCGATAGGGTCAGCCAGATATTCCTCGTCCGTCATGCCGTCAAGCTGCTGGTTCAGGTTGTGCTTATACATGAGAAACCGGGCGATAGCGATTGTCTGGTTCCGCTTGCTGTTCCTCATAGGCTATCCTCCAATCTCCAATTCTTCCTGTTGACCGAACTCCATATCAAAATCGAAGCCCATGTCGGCCTCCCGCAGCTCCGGCATGATCTCCTCAATTTTATCAAGAATCCGCTCCACGGATTCGCGGGCGTCATTGGAAACATCCTGATCGAGTATGCTCATTTTGACCAGCCCGGCGTGAAGAACCCTCAGTTCTTCCTCGCTGAACAGGGCCTTTTCGTCCACCAGGCCGCTGCGCTTGGCAAAGTCCTGACCAGCAAACTCTTTGTTGTAAAAGACCTGACGCGCCAGTATTTCCCCGGAATCCGGGGCTGTGCGGTAGGTGGAGAACACATAGCCGAACAGATGATGCTCCTTGCAGGCCAAAGTCACGCCGTTGTATTCCGCCAGCTTGTAGGAACCGTTGGGCAGCTTTTCGTTGGCGTCCGTGTAGGGACAGTCCCGGCAGATGCCCACCTTGACCGCTGTGTTCTGGGCGGTGTCGTTGATAAGCCGCATGACCTTATCCTTCACAGCGACAAACGGGTTCTGGATCACCGTATCCGCCTTGGAGAAGTAGGCCACAAGCTGATTTTTATAGTAGATGTCCGCAATATAATCCGAAGATTGGGACCGCTTTACATCAAAGCCCTTTCGGGCGAGCTGTTCAAAGAACAGACGGTAAAAATCTGTTTTGCTCCGCAACCGGCAATCCTCCTTCCTTACGAGTAACCTTTTTGTTTCATCACATTTTTGAGAACTTCAATGAAATCAAAAATCCGTTCCGCCGCCGCCTGACTCCGGGGGTAGGTGTGCGGCAGGGGAGGGCGCTTCTTCCGCTTCAGATCGTACCAGAGGCACCCGCCGTCCTTTCGGCTGGGGAACATACAGGATGGAACGGAAGTCCGTAAAGTAAAAGGGCACCCCCGGCAGGGATGCCCTTTGGGGTACTCATATAGCCGGGCCGTCAGGCGGGTCACGCCATAGGACCCTCTGGGGATAGACACCGGCGCCCCGTTGTGCTTATAACTCGTTGTTACTGTGTTCATCCAAACTCCTTTCTCGAACCGGGCGGCCGGTTGTTTGATTTGTTTGATGCCGCAGGGCAGCAAAAAAGGCAGCCCTCAATGGACTGCCTTTCGCATTGGACATATTTAAATTTGAGCGATCCGCTCACAGTTCTTTCAGCAGGAACGCCATATACAGCGGAAGTGTGAGAAGCTGTTCGGTGCGTCCTACATTGTAGTCCCCCAGTTTGATTGCTTGGCTGACATGGTACTTTTCAGGATGGCGCAGGATCGTTCTGGTGCTTTTCGTATTTCCTGTGGACGCTTTGACCTCCACCAATGTGCATTGTCCTTTATAACGGATCACAAAGTCCACTTCCAAACCGCTGTCTTTGTGGAAATAGTAGAGTTTTCGTCCCATCTTACCGAAAACATCCGCAATCAGATTTTCAAAAATCGCGCCTTTATAGCCGTAAAGATTTCCTTGCAGAATGTCGTACTGTGTGCCATCCTCCAGCATACTGACAAAAAGGCCGCAGTCCCGCATATACACCTTGAATATATCTTCCTCGGCGTTCCCATCCAAAGGCAGTTCTGTAATGCTCAGATTATAGCAGCGGACAATGATACCGGCATCCTCGATCCATTGAAGGCTCCCGGCATATTTTGATGCGGTTGAACCTTTTTTGACAACGGAGTATTGAAATTTCTTGTTTTCTTTACTGAGCTGCTTCGGGATAGACTGAAAGCACTCCTTGATTCGTGATTTGTCCTTCTTCTCGGCGTACTTCACCATATCGTCCTCATAGGAGCGGACAATATCACGCTGGATTTGCAGTACCTCATCCATCTGCTTTGTATCTACAAAGGTCTGTACGGCATCCGGCATACCTCCGACAACCACATATTGCAGGAGCAGTTGCTTCATACGGTTGTGCAGGGCCTCCGGGACAGGAGTCTCTTTCTGCAAGCGCTTCTTTAACATATCAATTACAGGGTCAGCAATCCCATTGGCCCACAGAAATTCTTCAAAATCCAGAGGGTACATATCAATCACCGTTTCCGATCCGACTGGAACAGATTTCGGTTCTTTTCCATACCCCTTCACACCCAGCAGAGAGCCGGTGCCTATCACATCATAGCGCCCATCAATTCGGAAAAATTTCAGGGCGGTCCGGGCCTCCGGGCACTCCTGAATCTCGTCCAGGATCAAGACTGTACTTCCGCTTTCAAACACCGCCTCGCTGCCCAGCAGGGCGGACAGCATCATCACGATTGTGTCCACTTCCAGGGACCCGGCAAATACAGAGGCATAGTCTGGATTTTCGAAAAAATTCAGGTACACAACATTTTTATAATTTTTCTTTGCAAAGTCAAGGACAGAAAATGTCTTGCCGCACTGCCGGCAGCCCTTGATAATCAATGGCTTGCGATTTTCTGTGTTTTTCCAGTCAATCAGTTTCTGCTCAATTTTCCTTTTCAGCATGACAGTTTCGCCTCCCTTATTCTGTTTTATTTCAGTATAGCCGAAAGCAACAACTTTTTCAAGGGAGTTTTAATGTAAACCGAAAACTTTTTCAAGCGACTTTTATCGACAAGTATCAACTTTTCCGATTTTTCTTTTGCGCCGCACATTGGTTATGGTTCCATGCCCCTGTCCTTGTGCCGTAAATACCATTCCTTTTTGGCGGCCTTGGAAAGATCACCTCCCATAGCCTTCTGGCAATCGTCGTACTCCATACCCATGCTGACGGCGTTCTGTTCCAACGCCATCAGGATTTCACAGATCAACCGTTCTGTATAGTAGGCTTTTCGGGCCTCCGCATACTCAAAAGAGCCGGTTTCCCGATCCTTGCGGAGCATGGTGTGTATGGCCTCCAATACCTTGTTGGCAATCAGCTTGTCCGCCTCCGCGATTCCTTTCTGCCGCTGTTCCTCCACATGGGCAGGGTCGGCGTCATAGAGCATGGAAAGCTGGCACTTGGCGTCCGCATACTCGTTTACCAGATCACCAATGTATTTGCAGTCTGTTTTCAAGCTGCTGATAAAAGCGTCCAGTTCGGCCTTTACTTCCTCCGGCAGCAGCTTGTAGGCCAGACGGCCTTTTTTCGGCATCTTTTCTTTCAGGGCAAACAGACCGGGGATAAATCGGGCCAGCCCATCCGCACTCAAAACACCGTCCAGTGAAGCGGCTCCCAGCTCATCATCCGTGATATGGCCGAAGGTTTCCCGTAGGCGCTTGTACTCGCTGGGATGAAGCCGCTCCATATATTGCTCAAACTCATCAACCAGATCAACGGCGGCTGCGGTAAGCTGCTCTCTGGCCCGCTGCTTCGCTTCACAATACGCCTGTATTTTCTCCGCGAAGGTATCACGGATCAACTGCCTGCGTATTTTATCCGGGATGCTGGGATGCACAAACGGAACCATTGTGCGCTGGTTCTTATCCCAGAACACCACATGGATGTGCGGATGACCCCGCTCATTGTGGTGGGCGGCCACCCATTGTAGGTTCTGAACCCGGATTCCATTATACTTTGCCAGCGTTAAAATATGACGCTCCATGTAGTCCTCCCAGGCTTTATGATCGGTCAGCCCCAGCTCGGCCGCTGTTTCCGGGGAAAAGGAGATAATTCCCCGATACATATTCACACGGCGGTAGGACAGCCCCCGCACCAGACGGGCCGCCTCCTGCCAGGTGGAGAACTCCCGCACCTCGCCGGGTTCCAGTTTCCCGAACAGGCCGTGGCGCATCCCCTCATTCTTTACCGCGCCGGGCCGGGTGGCAATATAGCCGATGTGGGCATAGTTGCACTTGGGCGTCTTTTTCTGATTGGGGTGCCGGTGGCGCTGCTTATAGATCAGGATTGACACGGCGGCCCCCCTGAACAGCCTGAATCGCCTTTTTCATTTCCTCGTCATCCAGAAAAATACGCAGAGCGTCGGCGTTCTTTTGGTTTGCAAACGCCAATGCCTCTTTTCTGGCCGCCGCCTCGATCTTCTCAAAAGAGGAATAGCGGTCCCGGTCGATCAGGTCTGCGATAATGGCGATATTGGCATAGTAGCCTGCGGCGGATATGATTGTCAGGCGATTGATAAGTCCGGCCAGCCGGTTTCCCAGCCCTTTGATCTGACCGCTGAGTTCCTGCCGGATCACGCCGCTTATCATGTCGATGTTCTCAGCGGTACTTTCCAAATCCAGGTATTCGTCAATCGCCCGCCGCACCTCTTTGGAGAAGTCCGTCCCATTTCTGGCCGCCAGCTTATTGAGCGCCTGAATGGTGTCCGGGGGCAGATGAATGGTTTTGCGCTCGGTTCGGATCGGGGATTCTTTCAAGTCAAGCCTCCTTCCATACAGAAAAGGCGCCGGTTCATCCGGCGCCCTTCTCGTTGATTACGGCAATTTGTACTTGGTGTTTTTTCCTTGACCTGTCTGCACAATCAGATTCTTTTGAATCATCTTGCTTAACAGACGGCCAGCGGCAGTTTGTTTCATATCCACGGCGCGTTCTGCTTCTTTGCGGGTAATAGAACCGTTCTTCTTAATGAACTCCAGCACCAACCGTTCCGCTTCGTTGTCCGCACTTATCAGGGGAAAAGAACCAGCACCCTCATTCAAATTTGGCAACACGATTTTGAACGCATTGTCTGTTGCTTCAATGAGTGGCTTTTTATCGCTGTTTTCATAGGCGCCCATGATTTTTTTCATGCCGGTTCCATACGCTTCAATCAATTCCAGACGGTAGAATACATTTGCCAATTTGGGATTCCGGCAGACGGACAGCCCAATCATAATATCGTTCAGCGAAACGCCCGCAGGCAGACCACCGATCGAAGTAAACTCAATTCGGTCATCATACACACTGATAAGTGTACTTGCACTGAAAGAGTAGTCCCGGTGTACCAGAGAATTGAGCAGAGCTTCACGAATTGCAACTTCTGGATAATCCCGTGTGTCAATCCTCCGCAGCTTATCAAAGGTGGAGCGCACCTGATTTCGACGGTCGATATACTCGTAGACCTCGTTCATCTGCTGAAGGAGAGAACCAGTAAACTCTTGACGATCCCGGAAGATACTTTGGTCGGTTCCTTCAAACACAGCCGCTTTCACGGTATGGGTACATTGCTCCGATAAGAGCAGTCCTAAATTGGTATAGATGCCATCTGTGTTGAGAACCCCAAGAGTTTTCATCTGGGGCGCCTCAAATGCAATGTTCCGCGCTTCAAACTCCTTTGTTGTCGCCTGAAAGGTCAAATTCTGTTCCAGAGAACGCATGGCTTCAAAACTGTCACCATCTGTATCTTTTATCATCCGGCGGATTGCCGTGGTCGTTGCAGGGACATATGAAGTCCCTTGCCGCACATATACACCCTCCGGCCGCAGTCCCTTTTTCGCCAGATAGTACGGCCGCTCGGTGCCGCGCTGAATCTCAACGGCGACAATTTGTTTCCCATCCACAACCTTTGTGTCATAGCGGATAAACATTGTGACATCCGGCTTGATGCTGTCACGCACCATGTTGGAAATCTGCTGTGTTACTGTATCAGGATTATCAACGCCCACAACTCTACCATTATCAGCAACTCCCACATACAGCGTTCCGCCCGCACTGTTCGCAAAGGCTAAGGCTTAAAGCGGAAGATGTCGGAGAGAAGAATCTATATGGCTTATATTACGA
>OIXG01000516.1_pt1 | contig 47054 bp, 39 predicted proteins | sample 1587731 | NCBI WGS metagenome assembly OIXG01 (sample SAMEA3888908, study PRJEB22519) | human gut metagenome | biome: human gut; feature: human-associated habitat; material: faeces | place: Denmark | collected 2010 | reverse complement strand
GCATGATGAAGGACCACAAGGCCCTGCAGTCCGGCACCAGCCACTTCTTCGGCGACAAATTCTCCCGCGCCTATGACGTGACGTTCACCGGCCGGGACAATACCCTGCAATATCCCTTCCAGACCAGCTGGGGCGCGTCTACCCGCCTGATCGGCGCCATCATTATGACCCACAGCGACAACCACGGTCTGGTGCTGCCCCCGGTGATCGCTCCCACCCAGGTGGTGGTGATCCCCATCGCCCAGCACAAGGAGGGCGTGCTGGAGGCCGCCGCCGGTCTGCGTGACCGCCTGACCGCCGCGGGCATCCGGGTCAGCATGGATGACAGCGACCAGTCCGCCGGCTGGAAGTTCGCCCAGTATGAGATGAAGGGCGTGCCCCTGCGTGTGGAGATCGGCCCCAAGGACATGGAGAAGGGGCAGTGCTGCATCGCCCGCCGCGACACCGGCGAAAAGACCTTCGTCCCCCTGACGGAGCTGGAGAGCGCCGTGAAGCAGCTGCTGCAGGATGTGCACGACAACCTGTACGCCATGGCGGAAAAGAACCTGGAGGACAACACCTTCGATATGACCTCCTGGGAGGAGGTCAAGGAGATGGCCCAGGGCAAGGGCGGCTTCGCCCGTACCAAGTGGTGCGGCAGCCTGGAGTGCGAGCTGGCCATGAAGGAGAAGGCCGGCGTGTCCAGCCGCTGTATGCCGCTGAAGCAGTCCGGCACCACCGGCAAGTGCGTGGTGTGCGGCAAGGCGTGCACCACCGACATCTACTGGGGTGTAGCGTATTAAGGAAATGAAAAAGAACGACCCCCTTAGGCCGCCTGGCCTAAAGGGGCTGTTCTTTTTTGTTATGCTTTCTCCCAGTCCGCGGTGAGGGTGACAGGGACGGTGGTGCGCCAGTCCGTTTCGCCGTCGGCGGTTTTGGCAAAGAAGGCGGAGGCGGGCAGAAGGTCCACCCTCTCCCCTGCCGCGTTCAGCCAGCCGGCGAAGCGATAGCCGTCGCGGGTGGGCTGCGGGTAGGCGCACAGGTACACGTTGCCGCCGGAGGCCATAGGCACCGCCGCCTCATAGGTGACGGCAGTGACGCCGTCGTCCAGGGTCAGGGACCAGGGATAGCGGCTCTGCTCCGTCAGCCGCCAGGCGGCGCGGAGCACGATCGACCTCTCCCCCGTATCGCCGGGTCTGATGGACGCCGCGAAGTCCGCTGTCAGGGGGTCCGGCACCGTCGTCCAGACCTTTCCGCCGGCGGTATCATACCGGCCCGCCCAGCCCAGGAACGCATAGCTGCCATCGGGCGGCGTCTCCGGCTGGGGCAGCGCCAGGGGCGTATCGGACAGCGCGGCCATGTCCACGGTACCCTCGGCCAGGATCAGGGGCACGCCGCTGTCGTCGAAGGTATCGTTGTATATGGTATAGTGCAGAACACCGGCAAGGGGCTCCGGCTCCGGTTCCGGCGGAACATACGGCTCCTGCTGGACCGGCGGGGTGTCCGGCGTTGCGGGGACGGGATCCTCCGCTGTGCCGCCGCCGGTGACGGCCACCGCCGTCATGGCCGACAGGCCCACCAGCATAATGGCGATCTTTTTCCACTTGGCGGTCTTCTTTTTCAGCGCGGCGGCACTTTCCGCGGCGGAGGCCTCGCCGGGAAGGACGGTGTCCGGCGGCAGGACCTCCGGCGGGAGGGCAGCGCACTCCGGTGGAAGGGCGGCGTGCTCCTGCGCCAGGGTGAACTCCTTGTTCTTCTCTTCCATGGCTTATTTCATGTGTACGTCCATCTGAGGGAAGGGGCACTCCACACCCAGACGGCGGAAGCCCAGCAGCAGCTCACGGTTCAGGGCGCGGGCGCCGGCGTAGATGTTCTTCTCCGCCACCTTCACCCAGAAGCGCAGGACGATGCCGGAGGCGTCCAGCGTCTGGACGCCCAGGTACTGGGGCGTATCCAGCATCACGTCGCCCCGGGCGCGGAAAATCTCCTCCAGCAGGGCGGGCAGCTGCGCCTCCAGCTTCTCCAGGTCTGTCTCATAGGGGATGGAGATATCGCTGACAGACCAGGAGTTGTTATCGGAACGGTTGAGGATATTCTTCATCTCCGAGTTGTTGATGATCTTCACATTGCCGCCGCCGTCGGTGATGGAGGTGGTGCGGATTCCGATCTTGGTGACCACGCCCCGGAAACCGTTGACCTCCACGATGTCGCCCACGTTGTACTGGTTCTCCAGCAGCATGAAGGCGCCGATGACCACGTCAGCGATGAGACTCTCGGCGCTGAAGCCGACCACCAGGGCCAGCACGCCGACGCTGGCGATGATGGTGCCCACGTTAACGCCCAGCAGGGACAGACTCTGGCAGACGATGATGATGCCGGCCACATATTTGACCAGGCTGCTCAGCAGCGACAGCACAGACCCGCCGCGGTGGGTGCGGGGCTTGATACCGTGCAGAATGAAGATGACCAGGTTGGACACCAGCAGCACCAGCAGGACCATGACAGCCAGCTTCAGCAGGGCGGTGAGCTTCAGAGAAAAAACAGCCTTCAGCTCCGTGAAGTCAACGATGTCGGTGAAATAGCCCAGGGCCACCACCGCCGCCAGAAGCAGCAGGTAGACAAGCATACGCACAGGTGACTTTTTTGTGCCATCGGATCTCATATCAAGTGACCTCCCCGTTTCATTTGTGTCAATGGTATCTTACCACAAAGTGACAGAAAGTGCAACGAAATACCGGCTGTGTCCACTGGCGGAAAACGGAAATACGCCGCAAAATGCGTGAAGAACGGCGGCGCGGTACCGGGAATGACCGGTGGACGGATTTTTTATAAAAGAGCTCTTGACAATGGCGCCGCAAGGTATTATAATCGGCGCTCTGAGAGAGATAATTGTCTATACTACACAAAAGGAGGGAGCGATTTCTGTGAAAACAGCACATAAAAGAAGGGAGCCCATCGACCTGACCCAGGGGCCGTGCTGGAAGGTGATCCTCCTGTTTTCTCTGCCGGTGATCCTGTCGTACCTGCTGCAGCAGGTGTACTCCATCAGCGACGCGGCCATCGTTGGTCAGACGCTGACCGCCGCCGAGGTGGCCGGCGTCAACGACACCAATTCTCTGGTGTTCATCTTTTTGCAGTTCGCCTTCGGCGTCAGCGCGGGCTTCTGCGTCATCACGTCCTACTATGTGGGCATGCACGACGAACGGGGCGTGCGCCGCTCGCTGGCCACGCAGATCCTTCTGTCGGCGGCGCTGACGGTGGCACTGACGGCCCTGGCGCTGGTGCTGCTGGATCCCATGCTGGCGTGGATCAACGTGACGCCCGCCCACCACGAGGTGTACACCGCGGCGCACACCTACTGCGCCATCATCTTCGCCGGTATCGGCGCGCAGCTGTTTTACAACTTCATCTGCTCCTTCCTGCGCGCCATGGGCGATTCCGTGACACCGCTGCTGTTTCTGCTGTTCTCCACGGTGCTGAACGTGGGGCTGGATCTGGCGTTCATTCTGGTGTTCCGCTGGGGCGTGGCGGGCGCAGCCCTTGCCACGGTGCTGGCGCAGCTGGTCAGCACCATCGGCTGCTTTATCTACGCCTTTGTGCGCTATCCGGTGCTGCGCCTGCACCGGGAGGACTGGCGCATCACCATGATGGATGTGAAACGGCACCTGACCCGCGGCATTCCCCTTGGCCTGCAATTCTCCGTGCTGGCCATCGGCATCATCGTCATGCAGGGCGGCGTGGTGCAATTCGACATGCGGGACGGCGTGATGGTGTCCAACGCGGCGCAAAACGGCTTCGGTGCGGCCAACCGGCTGTTCAATCTGGTGGCCACGCCCATGAACGCGCTGGGCGGCGCCATGACCAGCTTCACGGCGCAGAATCTGGGCGCAGGTCAGTACGACCGCATTCGCCGGGGCGCGCTGCAGGCGCTGGGCATGGTGTCCATTCTGGCGATTCTGGCGGCGGGCACGGGTCTGCTGCTGACAAGGGGCGACTTCTGCTACCATGTGTTCCTCAGCGCCGACAAGGTGACGCCGGACGCGGTGCGCTACGGCAACTCGCTGCTGTATGTGGACTTCTCCATGTACCTGTTTCTGGGCTTCGTCTTTGTGGTGCGCAACTGCGTGCAGGGCATCGGGCGCAGCGGCTTCGTGCTGGGCGCAGGCGCGGCAGAGCTGGTGGCGCGTATCACCGTGTGTCTGGTGCTGCCGGGGCTGTTTGCCGGCGGCGCCGTCAGCGCCGATGCACCGGCCATGGCTTTCTACGCCCTCTGCGCCGCCGACCCCATGGCGTGGATCGCGGCGGATACGGTGCTGTGCATCCCCTTCTTCCGCAACATACTCAAGAAGAACTATGGCTACCTGCGCAGTGGCCGCGTATAAGAGCATAAGAACCTAAAAGGGAGCACCGCTGCGGCGGTGCTCTTTTTTGATGGCCGCGGATCGGGACGCCGCGGGACGCCGTTCCCTGCGCAGGCAGTCTTCGGGCGTTTCTCTTGAAGAAACTTTCACGTTTTAAATCTATCGGTTTGTGCTGTAAATAACGTTAAAAACCAGGCGATTTACGATAATTTCCTCTTATGAAAACAATCTTTTTTCTTATGTTGACTTTTGGTGGATTTTGTGTCATTCTTTTGTTTAACTTATAATTTCCAAGCGCCGCGCGGACACGCCTCCGCGCAGTGCAGACGGAAGGAGTGACCCCCTTGAGCAGACTCGACATCAAGAACCCAAGCCGCGCCCAGACCGTGGTGGATAATCTCTACCGGGACGTGGAGCGCCGCATCGCCGCCAGTCCTCCGGGCCTCTGTCCGGTGGATATGTCCCTGTCGTTTTTGCAGCTGTGCCACGCCCAGTCCTGCGGCAAGTGCGTGCCCTGCCGTATCGGTCTGGGGCAGCTGAGCAAGCTCATCGCCACCGTGCTGGATGGCACCGCCGACATGGGCACCCTGGCCATTATCGAGAAAACGGCGCGGACCGTGGTGAACACCGCCGACTGCGCCATCGGGCGCGACGCCGCCCGACTGGTGCTGGACGGGCTGGAGGGCTTCCGGGATGACTACGAGGAACACATCCTGCACCACCGCTGTCTGGCGGGCTTGCAGCTGCCGGTGCCCTGCGTGGCCCTGTGTCCCGCCGGTGTGGACGTACCCGGCTATATGGCCCTGGTAGGCGAGGGACGCTGCGCCGACGCGGTGCGGCTGATCCGTAAGGATAACCCCTTCCCTGTGGCCTGTGCTTACATCTGCGAACACCCCTGCGAGGCGCGGTGCCGCCGGAACATGATCGACGACGCCATCAACATCCGCGGGCTGAAGCGCTACGCCGTGGACACTGCCGGAGACGTGCCCCAGCCCCCCTGCGCGCCGCCCACCGGCAAGAAGGTGGCCATTATCGGCGGCGGGCCCAGCGGCCTGAGCTGCGCCTATTACCTGGCCCTGATGGGTCACAAGGTGACGGTATTCGAGGAACGGGAGAAGCTGGGCGGTATGCTGCGCTACGGCATCCCCAACTACCGCTTCCCCCGGCACCTGCTGGATGCGGAGATCGCCTCCATCCTCTCTTTGGGCATTGAGGCACACACCGGCGTGACCGTGGGCACCCAGCTGTGGATAGAGGACCTGCTGAAGGAGTATGACTGCCTGTACATCGCCATCGGCGCCCATCAGGACAAGAAAGTGGGCATCCCCGGCGAGGACAGCAAGAACGTGATGTCCGCGGTGGAGATGCTGCGCTCCATAGGCGATGACGTGATGCCGGACTTCACCGGCAAGCGGGTGGTGGTCATCGGCGGCGGCAACGTGGCTATGGACGTGACCCGCAGCTCCATCCGCCTGGGGGCGGAAAAGGTGACGTGCGTGTACCGCCGCCGCATCGAGGACATGACCGCTCTGCCGGACGAGGTGACGGGCGCCATGGCCGAGGGTGCGGAGATCGCCGCCCTGATGGCCCCCTCCCACATCGAGGCCGACGAGGATGGCAATGCCGCCGCGCTGTGGGTGCAGCCCCAGATCATCGGCGAGGCGGACAAGTCCGGGCGGCCCCGGCCCAACAAGGCCGACCTTCCGGAGGTACGCATCCCGGCGGACATCATCGTGGTGGCCATCGGCCAGGGCATCGAGATCCAGGGCTTCGAGCAGGCGGGCGTACCCATCAAGCGCGGCACGTTTGTGGCGGGGCTGTCCGGTCAGGTGGGCGACATGGACAACGTATTTGCCGGCGGCGACTGCGTCACCGGACCCGCCAGTGCCATCCGCGCCATTGCCGCCGGCAAGGTGGCGGCGGCCAACATCGACGAGCACCTGGGCTTCCAGCATGAGATCAAGGTGGAGCTGGACATCCCGGCACCGCGGCTGAACAACCGCGCACCCCACGGACGCATCAACACCACGGAACGCGAGGCCTGCGAGCGCCGGTGCGACTTTGAGGATATCGAGTGCGGGCTCACCGAGGAGGGCGCGCGAACCGAGGCGTCCCGCTGCCTGCGGTGCGACCACTACGGCTACGGCATTTTCCGGGGAGGGAGGAACGAAAAATGGTAACTCTGACCATCGACGGGCGGACCGTATCGGTGCCGGAGGGCACCACCATTCTGGAGGCGGCCCAGACCCTGCGGATCAGCATCCCCACCCTGTGCTATCTGAAGGACATCAACGAGATCGGCGCGTGCCGCATCTGCATGGTGGAGGTGGAGGGCTATGCACGGCTGGTGCCCTCCTGCGACAGCGCTGTCAGCGAGGGCATGGTGGTGTACACCAGCTCACCCCGTGTCCGCGAGGCCCGGCGAGTCAATCTGCGGCTGCTGCTGAGCCAGCATGAGACGAAATGCACCAAGTGCACCCGCAGCGGCAACTGCAAGCTCCAGCAGCTGACCAACGACTATAACCTGCTGGGCGACCACTATATCGACGACCTGAAGAACATCCCCACGGACTACTCCAATCCGGTGGTGCGTATCGAAAACCGCTGCGTGAAGTGTATGCGGTGCATCCAGGTATGCGAAAAGATCCAGGGCATGGGCATCTGGGACCTGATGGGCACCGGTACTCGCACCACCGTGGGCGTGGCCCACACCAGGACCCTGGGTGAGAGCGACTGCACCTTCTGTGGCCAGTGCATCACCCACTGTCCCGTGGGCGGTCTGCAGGAGCACGATGACACCGGCAAGGTGTTCGACGCGCTGGCGAACAAGGACCGGATCACCGTGGTGCAGGTCGCACCGGCGGTGCGGGCGGCCTGGGCAGAGTTTTATCATCTGGACCCCAAGTTTGCCACGGCGGAGCGCATGGTGACGGCGCTGAAGACCATGGGCTTCGACTATGTATTCGACACAGACTTCGCCGCCGACCTGACCATCATGGAGGAGGGCAGTGAGTTCATCGAGCGCTTTACCCACCGGAACAAATATCACTGGCCCATGTTCACCAGCTGCTGTCCCGGCTGGGTGCGGTTCCTGAAGGGACAATTCCCGTCATATACGGAAAACCTGTCCACCGCCAAGAGCCCCCAGCAGATGTTCGGTGCCGTCGCCAAGAGCTACTTTGCCCAGAAGATCGGCGTGGACCCCAAGAAGCTGTTTGTGGTGTCCATCATGCCCTGCACCGCCAAGAAGGCGGAGTGTGCGCTGCCCACCATGAAGGACGAGCAGGGCGACCAGGACGTGGACGTGGTGCTGACCACCCGCGAGATCGTGCGGATGCTGCGGGGCGAACAGATCAATCCCGCAGTGCTGCCGGAAACACCCTTTGACAGTCCGCTGGGCACCGGCACCGGTGCGGCGGTGGTCTTCGGCGCCACCGGCGGCGTGATGGACGCGGCTCTGCGGAGCGCGTACTATCTCATTACCGGCAAGGAACCGAAGCCGGACGCCTTCTCCGCCGTGCGCGGTATGGACAGCTGGAAGGAGGCCGTATTCACCATCCCCGGCGCGGGCAACGTCCGCGTGGCAGTGGTCAGCGGACTGGGCAACACCCGTAAGCTGATGCACGCCATCGACGAGGGCGATGTGGATTACGACTTCGTTGAGGTAATGGCCTGTCCCGGCGGGTGCGCCGGCGGCGGCGGGCAGCCCATACACGACGGGCAGGAGCTGGCGGCATATCGCGGCGATATCCTGTGGAGCATCGACAAGAGTGCCAAGGTGCGGTTCTCCCACCGGAACAAGGACGTGCAGGCGCTGTACCGGGAATTCCTGAAAGCTCCGCTGGGCGAAAAGTCCCACCATCTGCTGCACACCGACCACAACGGCTGGAAGATGCCCAACGAAAAGTAAAAGGAAGGCCCTCGCGGGCCTTCCTTTTTATGAAGCGCTTGCAAAAGAGGACCGGCGGCGGTCCTCTTTTTTCTGTATTTTACTCGCCCATGGGCGCGCCGCAGTGGGGGCAGAACTTGCTGTCGCTGGCGGCGCCGCAGACGGGGCAGACCTTGAAGGTCACCTCAGACTCGTTCACCGCCGGCTCGTCCTTCCGGGGCTTGCTGGCCTCCAGCTGGGCGATACGCTCCTTGCTGGCGTTGACGGCAGCCACCACGTCCTTGACGGCGTCGGGGACGTCGCTCTGGTGCTCCGCCACGAACCACTCGCCGATGGCACGGTAGTTCTTCTCCAGCTCGCGCTGCTCGTTCATAATAGCCATATTGGTCTTGGCGGTGTCACTGAGGGTCTGAGCCTTGTCCGCGGCCACTTCGGCCAGGTCCTTGGCCTTGTCCACGGCGATGCCGGCGTACTCCTGCGCCTTCTTGCTGATGTCATTGAGAATACCCATAGATAATAGCTCCTTTCCATATCTCCCGGCTCTCCCACCGCGTACACACGCGGGACAGTGCACGGCATATATTCCTGTTGACGCCAGTATAGCGCGTTTTTTCAGCGGTTGCAAGCGCTATATGGCGAAATTTACACACTGTTTACTTAATGCTCTATCCAGTCAGCGGCCCGGGAAACAGCCCGTTTCCACAGACGGTAATAGGCGTCGCAGTCCGCCTGCGGGCGCTCCGGCAGGAACATCCTCTGGCTGCGGCGCAGGGCGGCGATCTCGTCCATATCCCGCCAGAAGCCGCAGCTCAGCCCCGCCAGCGCCGCCGCGCCGAAGGCGGTGGTCTCCACCATCTCCGGCCGATCCACAGGGATACGCAGCAGATCCGCCTGCATTTGCAGCAGCACATCAGAAACGCTGGCCCCGCCGTCCGCCCGCAGAAGGGCAATATCGCAGCCGGCATCCTGGCGCATGGCCAGCATCAGGTCTGTGACCTGGGCAGCGATACAGCTGAGCACCGCCCGGGCGATGTGCGCCCGTCCTGTGCCCCGGGTGACGCCCAGAATAGCGCCCCGGGCGTACATATCCCAGTAAGGCGCACCCAGGCCCGTGAAGGCCGGTACCACCACCACGCCGCCGCTGTCCGGCACTGTGGCGGCCAGCACGTCGATCTCCGGCGCCGAGGAAATGATACCCAGCTCATCCCGCAGCCACTGGATGGTGCTGCCGGCGTTGAACACGCTGCCCTCCAGGGCATAGGTGGTCTTTCCGTCCACCTGCCAGGCCACGGAGGTCAGCAGTCCGGCGCGGGAGCGCACAGGCTTTTCGCCCACGTTCATCAGGGTGAAGCAGCCGGTGCCGTAGGTGTTCTTGGCTTCGCCGGGAGCGAAGCAGGTCTGGCCGAACAGGGCGGACTGCTGATCGCCCGCCGCGCCGCAGACCGGGACGCCCGCCAGGGACTCCAGCCCCGGGATACTGGGCTGTACCGTGCCGTAGACGGCGCTGTTGGGCACGGGCTGCGGCAGCATGGCCGTAGGGACCCCCAGAATGCCGCACAGCTCCTCATCCCAGGCCAGGCGGTGGATATCAAAAAGCATGGTGCGGCTGGCGTTGGCGTAGTCGGTGACATGCCGGCCGGTGAGCTTCCAGATCAACCAGCTCTCCACGGTACCGAACAGCACCTCGCCCCGTTCGGCCCGGCGGCGGACGCCGGGCACATTGTCCAGTATCCAGCGGATCTTGCTGCCGGAGAAGTAGGCGTCGATCAGCAGCCCCGTGGCCGAGCGGATGCGCTCCTCCAGCCCCCGGCGCTTCAGCTCCTCACACAGCTCCGCCGTCCGGCGGCACTGCCAGACGATGGCGTTGTACACCGGTTCACCGGTGGCCTTATCCCAGAGGATCGTCGTCTCCCGTTGGTTGGTGACGCCGATCCCCGCCACGCTGCCCTCCGGCAGCCGGGCGATGACCTCCGCCGCGGCGCGGCGCTGGGTGTCCCATATCTCCAGGGGGTCGTGCTCCACCCACCCCGCCTGGGGATAGTGCTGGGGCAGGGACTGCTGGCTTAGGGCGGCGATATTCCCCGACCGGTCAAAGGCGATGGCGCGGGAGCTGGTGGTGCCCTGATCCAGCGCCAATATGTACTGCGACATGGCGAACCCTCTTTTCATTTCCGGATTTTTGTGGTACACTGTATGATGATAAGAATTATACCATGAAAGGAGCGGATACACCATGACAAATTTGAGTGAATTCACGTTTCTGTCCAGCGACGGCAAGACCCAGCTCCACGGGATGCTGTGGGAGCCGGAGGGCGTGGCCGTCCGCGCTGTACTGCAGATCTGTCACGGCGTGGCCGAGCATATCGCCCGGTACGACGGCTTTGCCCGGGCGCTGAACGAGCAGGGCATCGTTGTGGCCGGACACGACCACTTAGGCCACGGCAAGTCGCTGCCGGAGGGCGGAACGCCGGTGTATTTCGGTCAGGGCAGCACATGGAATACGGTGGTGGACGATATCTATATCCTGCACCAGCGGCTGAAGCAGCGCTATCCTGATGTGCCGCTGTGCATCATGGGCCACAGCATGGGCTCCTTCCTGACCCGGACATACCTGATCCGCTATCCCGGCACGGTGAAGGCGGCGGTCATCATGGGCACCGGCTGGCAGCCCCAGGCAGCCATCACCGGCGGGCTGGCGCTGGCCAATGCCATCGCCGCCGTCAGCGGCGAGAACGCCACCAGCGAGCTGGTGACGGAGCTGGCCTTCGGCAGCTACAACAAGCTGTTCGCCCCCAACCGCACGAAGGTGGACTGGCTCTCCGCCGACGAGAGCAACGTGGACGACTACATCGCCGACCCCCTCTGCGGCGCGGACGCCACGGTGGGCCTGTTCCGCCAGATGCTGCACGGCATACGCTTTAACCAGCGGCAGAGCCATCTGCGGCAGATGGACAGGGAAATGCCGGTGCTGTTCGTAGCTGGCGACAAGGACCCGGTGGGCAGTTGCGGCAAGGGCGTGCGCCAGACCTATGACGCCTTCCGGGCTGCCGGTATGCGGGACTGCACGCTGAAGCTGTATCCGGGCCTGCGGCATGAGATACTCAACGAAAAGGCATACACTGCGGATATTACGAAGAACATTGAAGCGTGGCTGCTGTCCAGATTGGAAAAGTAAGCCCGTTCGCGGAGAGATAAAGGAGAAACGACTATGACCGAGTGGGAAACCCTGCGGCAGGAATGTCTGCGCTGTCACGCCTGTACACTGGCGGAAACGCGCACCAACGTGGTCTTCGGCGTGGGCCGGGAGGATGCGGAGATCATGATCATCGGCGAAGCCCCCGGCGCTAACGAGGACAAGCAGGGCGAGCCCTTCGTGGGCCGGGGCGGCAAGCTGCTGGACGATATGCTGAAGATGATCGGGCTGGACCGCAGCCGCCTGTATATCACCAACTCCGTTAAGTGCCGCCCGCCGGAGAACCGGGATCCCATGAATACGGAGAAGGACGCCTGCAAGGGCTACCTCCAGCGGCAGCGGGCATTGATGCAGCCCAAGATCATCGTGTGTCTGGGCCGTGTCAGCGCCATGGAGATCATCCGCCCGGACTTTAAGATCAGCCAGGAGCACGGCCAGTTCTTCGAGAAGGATGGCTGCCTGATGATGGCGCTGTATCACCCCGCCGCCCTGCTGCGGGACCCCCGGAAAAAGCCGGAGACCTTCGAGGATCTGAAACGCCTGCAGGCCAAGATCAAGGAGGTCTGCACCCGCACGGAGCTGGATTTTTGAGGCATTTTAAGGCAAAGGAAAAGAGCGCCCTGCGGGCGCTCTTTTTTATTTGCTCTCCTCCTGTTTTGTCCAAGTCAGGGGCACGCGGAGCAGCTCCTGCTCCTGTTCCGTCAGCTGGCTGCTGAGCTCGCCCTGCGCGTCGGTCCAGGTCATGGTCCCATCGGAGAGGGTATAGCTCAGGCAGTCCGCCGTCTCGGCCAGTTCGGCGGCGGTATCCGCCAGGTACAGCTGTCCGCTCTCCGCCCTGCAATAGCCGGTGAGCGCGGCGCTGCGGCCGGTGAGCAGGGAGAGCAGCTCCTCCTCGTCCACCCCGGCGAAAATGGCCGCCACCATATCGTCCATGGTGATGCCGGCCTTCTCCATGGCCGCGTCGTATTCCTCACGGGAGAGGCCCTGCTCCTCCGCGGCGGCATAGACGCTCTCCACCGCCGCCGGGTGCAGCGCCGCGGCATAGGCATCCAGCGCCGTGCGGACGGCGTCGCTGTCGTAGCGGAGGGTGTAGGCGCCGTCCTCGGCCACGGTGAGGACCAGCTGCAGCGGCATCTGCGCTGTGCCGTCCGCCGCGGACAGACCCAGCGCCTGCTCCGCCGCCGCGTTCATGCGGTCAGTCACATCGACCGTACACGTCCAGGTGCCCGCCAGCTTCTTTGTCTCGACCCTGCTGCCGCAGGCCGCCAGCGACAGAGCCAGCAGGACCGCCAACAGGACGGTGATAACTCGTTTCATAGTACGCCTCCTATATAGAGCAATATATACGGTATATCACCGGCGATTATACACGATGGGCCGTATATCTGTCAATTCTATTTACAGGGGGCGCGGTTTTTGGTATAGTAAAGGCAAGAAACGGCGGGAAAGGGGCGCGGCGCGATGACATTGCTGCAAATGAGCTACATATTGGAGGTGGACCGCTGCGGGTCCATGAACCGGGCGGCGCGGAACCTGTTTCTGTCTCAGTCGGCCCTGTCGGCGGCCATCGCCGAGGTGGAACGGGAGCTGGGCGTGACCATCTTTCTGCGGACCAACCGGGGCGTGACGCTGACGGAGGAGGGCCGGGAGCTGACGGCGCAGATCGCACCGCTGGTGGAGCGCAGCCGGAAGCTGGAGCGCTATTACAGCGAGCGCCGGGCTGCCGACCGGGTATCCCTGTCGGTGGCATCACAGCGCTATCCCTTCTGCGCCAAGGCATTCGTGGAGTTCCTGCACCTGCTGGACGAGCCGCATATCCAGGTGAGCTTCAAGGAGATGGAGATGGCGGCGGTCATCGACGAGGTGACGGCGCGGCGCAGCGCCTTCGGCATCATCTTCGTGTCGGACATGACAGAGCATTTCATCGGCCGTATCCTGCGGGAGAAGAACCTGACGTTCCAGCCTTTGGTGGACATCCGCCCCCGGGTGTTTCTGCGGAAGGGCCACCCCCTGTCCGGCGAACGCGCCGTGCGCCTGGAGCAGCTGTATGCCTACCCCTACGCGGTATTTACCCAGTCGGACAGCAACTACCACTTCGCCGAGGAGGCGGTGGTAGGCACCGGCGCGGAGTTTGACCGGGTAGTGTCCGTCAGCGACCGCGCCACGGCCTACAATGTCATGGCCCACACGGACTGCGTTTCCACCGGCAGCGGCGTACTGCCGGACGGCTACGGCGACGACCGGCTGATGACGCTGCCGCTGATCGGCGACGTGCCGGATATGCGCCTTGGGGTCATACGGCCCCGGGACGTACCGCTGACGGACTACGGCGAGAAGTTCATCGCCATTCTGAAGGATATCGTCTCGGAATTGAACCAGGAGACATAAAGAGAGCCGCCCCTAAGGGGCGGCTCTCTTTATTTGCCGGATTCTTTACTTCACGCAGATGGTTTCGATCTCCACCAGTGCGCCCCGGGGCAGCGCACCGCCGTCGAGAGCAGATCAGAACTTTTTCCTGCCCACGCAGGCCATACCGGTGACACTCAGCAGAGCGCTGACTGCATAGATGCCCATACCGGCATCGAAGGTCTTGGGGCTGCCCTTGGTACCGTCCGTCTTGGTGTCGGTGGTAGTAGTGGTGGAGTTGTAGTAGTAGCGGGCGGGGACAGTGTAAGGGTTCCCCTCAGTAATCGCACCACTGCCGTTAACTGTCACTGTACCAGCACCATTGTTGGCCACAGTCACACCAACCGGTACATCGGTCAAAGCCGCATTGCCCTTGACTACGGTAACAGTCTCACCGCTTGCTGCGTTACGCACAGCCGCGTTCGCCGCAGTCGTTCCAATGTGATACGTACCATCACCCGTCAAAACAACAGGCGCAGTCGCTTCTGTGTAGGCCGTAATATCACTATCGGAGGTTCCTCCAACAACTTTGATCACATCGTTGCCCGTCGCATCAGAAACCAAGCTGCCAGCATTGCCCGCAGCATCCTTCATCACCACCTGCGTATCGCCGCTGATGGTCATTTCCGTATGTCCACCGTAATTGTTGCTAATACCCATCAATGCGGTAGAAGCGCCCTTACTCTCCAGCGTACCGCCAGAAATATTGAAGGTCTGCGTACCAAAATAGCCGGCATTGAAGCAGGCCGTGTTCGTCGCAACTACCTTACCGCCAGTCATAGTAACCTCAGAGTCTCCGATAGCTGCCACAACAACACCTGCGCCGGGGTTAGCCGGACTCACTTTGATCTCGCCGCCCTCGATCTTGAGTTTCGAGTTCATCAGCATAATGCCAAACTTGCCCAAGTCAAGCTTTCCGCCAGTCCCGCTGTCCTTAATGGTAAACGTAGCCCCATTCTGGACTTCAAAAGCGTTCTGACTGCCAACAGTCGTCACGGTCACGGTCTTGCCGTTCAAATCGATGGCCACATTCCTCGTGATCTGAGTGTTGGAATTTATCGCAGCATCCGCCAGCAGCACGATGGTCTCGCCCGCTTGCGCCGCCGCGATAGCATCTGCCAGCGTAGCATACCCGGTCTCGCCGATTTTTGCGACATTCGCAGTAGTTCCCTCACCGTCCGCCCAGGCGGTGGTGGTGACGCCGATGGCCATGACCAGCGCCAGGATAGTCGCCAACAACTTTTTCATAAATACCCTCCTCTTATTTTTGGCATTTTTTGGATATTTCGTTATATCCTTATATAAATATATACTCCAATGAATAAATTGTCAAGCCCATATACACTTTATAAAATGTATAGCAGAATATCTCAGGAGGTGTATCATGGGCAAGGTCTACCTGACGCTGGACGAGGTACTGACCCGGCGCAGTATCAGCCGCTACGAGCTGGCCAAGCGCACTGGAATCCGCTACCCCATCATCGACAACTACTATAAGAACAAGGTCGTCCGCTACGACAGCTACGTGCTGGAAAAGATATGCTCTGCCCTGGACTGCACCGCCGCCGACCTGATACGCTACGAAAAATAAAGCGAGGAAGCCCTGCCGGACTTCCTCGCTTTATTTTTGCCGTTTTATATCGGTGGAGATCTTTGCTTACTTCACGCAGATGGTTTCGATCTCCACCAGCGCGCCCCGGGGCAGCGCACCGACCTCCACGGCGCTGCGGGCAGGGTACTGCCCCTCAGTGAAGAACTCAGCGTAGACCGCGTTCATGGCGGCGAAGTCGCCCATGCTCTGCAGGAATACGGTGGTCTTGACCACATTGTCCATGGTCAGACCGGCGGCTTCAAGGATGGCCTTGATGTTGGTGAGTACCTGACGGGTCTGCTCGGTAATGCCGCCGGGGACGAACTCGCCGGTAGCCGGGTCAAAGGGCACCTGGCCGGACGTGACCAGGAAGCTGCCGCAGTCGATGGCCTGGGAATAGGGACCGATGGCGGCGGGGGCATTGGTGGTGGCAATGATCTTCTTCATGGTGATGACCTCCTGTAAGCTGCATGTACCCGGCGGACACCGGGCGCACTCTCTGTCTCTCTTATACCACATTCCGGCGGAAATGGCAACCGTTTCCCGCAAATCGCGCCCATCGTTATCTGTTTCATTTATCATGTTCCCCGACAAAAATCCGCCGTCATTTTGCCGTATTTTTCGGCGCGATGTCTAATTTCCGTTAAAACTTTTTGCGATTTCCCCGTAATACAGCATTCTGCACAAAAATATATTCCGAAATTATCTGTTTTAGCTACAATTCCAATTGATAGCGAGCTGGCGCATTTTGCCGCTACCACCGTCGGGTTCAGATATGTTACCCTTATGGCAAAGGGCCGTATGGTCCTGTACACTTTATTGTTACATTATAGTGCAAGGAGGACGACCCATGCTGAACAAGGATTGCGGCTTCGGTACAAAAGCCATTCACGCCGGAAACGTGAAGGACACCCAGTACGGCGCACTGACCACCCCTATTTTCCAGACCTCCACCTTCGTATTTGACAGCTGTGAGCAGGGCGGGCGCCGCTTCGCCGGCGAAGAAGCGGGCTATATCTACACCCGCCTGTCCAACCCCACCACCTCGGTGCTGGAGGCCAAGGTCGCTGCCCTGGAAAGCGGCGAGGCCTGCGTGGCCGCCGCCTCCGGCATGGGTGCCATCTCCTCCGCGCTGTGGACCGTAGCCGGCGCCGGCAAGCATATCGTGGCCGACGGCACCCTGTACGGCTGCACTTTCGCCCTTCTGAACCACGGCATGACCCGCTACGGCGTGGAGGTCAGCTTTGTGGACACCTCCGACCTGGATGCCGTGCGCAAGGCGCTGAAGCCCAACACCTGCGCGGTGTATCTGGAGACGCCCGCCAACCCCAACCTGAAGATCGCGGACATCTCTGCCGTGGCGGCACTGGCCCACGGCTACAACAAGGACATCAAGGTCATCTGCGACAACACCTTCGCTTCCCCGTACCTCCAGCGGCCGCTGGAGCTGGGCGCAGACGTGGTGGTGCACTCCGCCACCAAGTACCTGAACGGCCACGGCGATGTGATCGCGGGCTTCGTGGTGGGCTCCGCCGAATTCTGCAATGAGGTACGTATGTTCGGCCTGAAGGATATGACCGGCGCAGTGATGGATCCCTTCTGCGCCTTCCTGATCCTCCGCGGCCTGAAGACCCTGGAGATCCGTATGCAGAAGCACTGCGCCAACGCCAAGGCCGTTGCAGAGTTCCTGTATGACCACCCCGCCGTGGAGAAGGTCTACTATCCCGGCCTGATCGACCATCCCGGCCATGACATCGCCCGCCGCCAGATGCGCGACTTCGGCGGTATGCTGTCCTTCGAGGTCAAGGGGGGCCGTGCCGCCGGCGTGAAGCTGGTGAACGCCCTGCACCTGGTGACGGTGGCTGTGTCTCTGGGCGACGCCGAGACGCTGATCGAGCACCCCGCCTCCATGACGCACTCCACCTACACCGAGGAGGAACTGGCCGCCTCCGGCATCGCCGCCGGCCTGATCCGTCTGTCCGTGGGTCTGGAGAACGCCGAGGACCTCATCGCCGACCTGAAGCAGGCGCTGGACACCCTGTAAACCTTCTCTCCGCGCGAAGAAGTAATAGGACAAAAAAGGAACGCCCTTGGGCCATTGCCCAAGGGCGTTCCTTTTTGTTTATTTCTCCGCAGGAACAGCGGCCGTCTCGGCGGGCGCTTCCGCCGCAGACACAGCTTCAGCAGGAACCGCCTCGCTGTCGATGACCACCTTGCCGTCCCGCAGACGGACATGGGCGGTATCGCCGGACTTCAGCTTACCCTCCAGCATCAACTCCGCTACGGCATCCTCCACCTGGTTCTGGATGGCCCGGCGCAGAGGACGGGCACCGTACTGGGGATCAAAGCCGTCACGGGCCAGCTCGGCCACGGCGTCATCGTCGGAGATCAGGGTGATCCCCTGCTGCGCCATGCGCTTGCCGGTAACGGTGAGCATACGGCGGGCGATCTCCACGATGTTCTCCTGGGTCAGCTGACGGAACACGATGATCTCATCGATACGGTTCAGGAACTCGGGGCGGAAGGTGTGCTTCAGGTCGGTCATGACCGCCTCGCGGATACGGGCGAAGCGCGCCTCCTCAGTTTCCTTCCCGCCCTTTTCGTCGCCGTCAAAGCCCAGCTTGGCGGCGGCATCGGTGATGTTCCGGGCGCCCACGTTGGATGTCATGACGATGACGGTGTTCTTGAAGTCCACCCGGCGACCCTGGGAATCGGTGACAACGCCGTCCTCCAGGATCTGCAGCAGGATGTTCCACACATCCTCATGGGCCTTCTCGATCTCATCGAACAGCACCACGGAATAGGGCTTACGGCGCACCTTCTCGGTGAGCTGGCCGCCCTCCTCGTGGCCCACATAGCCGGGAGGCGAGCCCACCAGACGGGACACCGTGTGCTTCTCCATGTACTCGGACATATCGATACGCACCATGGCGTTCTCGTCGCCGAACATGGACTCCGCCAGGGTCTTGCACAGTTCAGTCTTGCCCACGCCCGTGGGGCCCAGGAACAGGAAGGAGCCGATGGGCCGCTTGGGGTCCTTCAGACCCACACGGCTGCGGCGAATGGCCTTGGCCACGGCGGTCACGGCATCGTCCTGACCCACCACACGCTGGTGGAGCTTCTCCTCCAGCTTCAGCAGGCGCATGGACTCATCCTCGGTCAGGCGGGTGACGGGAATACCGGTCCAGCCGGCCACCACCTTGGCGATGTCGTCCGCGGTGACGGTGCCCCGATTCTGGGACAGGCTCTTGCGCCACTTGTCGCGCTCGATGTCCACCTGCTCCTGGTAGTCCTTCTCGATATCGCGCAGCTGCGCGGCCTTCTCGAAGTCCTGGGCGGCGATGGCATCGTTCTTCTCCCGGTGCAGGGCGGTGATCTTCTCCTCCAGGGCCTTCAGGTCCGGAGAGGAGCTCTCGGCGGTCATGCGGACCTGCGAAGCGGCCTCGTCCATCAGGTCGATGGCCTTATCCGGCAGGAACCGATCGCCGATGTATCGCTTGGACAGCTGCACTGCGGCATCCAGCGCCTCGTCGGTGATGGTCAGCTTGTGGTGCGCCTCATAGCGGTCGCGCAGGCCCTTCAGGATCTCCAGCGTGGCCTCGGGGGTGGGCTCGCCCACGGTGACGGGCTGGAAGCGGCGCTCCAGCGCGGCATCCTTCTCGATGTACTTGCGGTACTCGTTCAGGGTGGTGGCGCCGATAACGCGGATCTCGCCGCGGCTCAGGGCGGGCTTCAGGATGTTGGCGGCGTCCACGGCGCCCTCAGCAGAGCCTGCGCCCACGATGGTGTGCAGCTCGTCGATGAACAGGATGACGTTGCCGTCCTTCTTCACCTCATTCAGGGTGTTCTTGATGCGCTCCTCGAACTCGCCGCGGTACTTGGTTCCGGCCACCATACCGCTGAGGTCCAGCGACAGGATGCGCTTGTCCAGCAGCTCCTCGGGCACATCGCCGGCGGCAATGCGCTCGGCCAGTCCCTCGGCGATGGCAGTCTTGCCTACGCCCGGCTCACCGATGAGTACGGGGTTGTTCTTACTGCGGCGGGACAGGATCTGGATGACTCGCTGTATCTCGGTATCCCGGCCGATAACGGGGTCCAGCTTGCCGCTGCGGGCGGCCTCGGTCAGATCGCGGGTGTACTCGGCCAGCGTCTTGTTCTTCTTGTCCGCCTCGCGGTTAGGGGCAGAGGCGCCGCCAGCGGCAGCCCGGGGCATATCGTTGAGCTTCTTCAGCACAGCGCTGTACATTTTATTGGGGTCCACGCCCACGGTACGCAGGATACGCAGGCCCATGTTACCGCCCTCACGGAGCAGGCCCATCAGCAGATGGGCGGTGCCGATGGCGCTGCTGCCCATGCGGGACGCCTCGGACACAGCCAGCTCCACCACGCTCTTGGCGCGGGGCGTCAGGCCCTGGCTGGGCGCGGCGCCGGAAACGCCCTTGCCCACGCTGCGCTGCAGCACGGAGCAGACCATTTCATCGGTGACGCCGAACTCACTGAGCACGCGGTGCGCCACGCCGTCCTCCTCGCGGATCAGACCGAGCAGCAGATGCTCGGAGCCCACGTAGCCGTGACCCAGCTCCTCGGCAGCCTCCTGGCTCAAACGCAGAACTTCCTCTGCACGGGGGGTAAATTTATTCTCAGACATAAAGGAACACTTCCTTTCGATTTGTTATTTTAACATAGCGCAACGGCGTCAGGACGCCTTGCCGCCCAGAGCCTTCAGCTCATCACGCAGGCGGGCAGCGTCCTCATAACGCTCCTCCGCCACCGCGTTGTGCAGCTGCGTCTCCAGCGCGTTGCGCCTACGCTCCAGCGCCAGAGACATCGCCTCGTCCTTCGGCAGCAGCTCCTCGGCGGCGCTGTTCTCCGGGTCGGCGCTCTGCGCCTGCTCCAGCACGTCCACCGGCTGAGGGAACTCCGTCAGCATCCGGCTGCCGAAGCCGCCGAAAAACGGCTCCAGCATACGGAAGGGCCGGTCGAACCAATCGTCATCGAACCAACTGCTCATGCGGCGCTCTACGAATCCGGCATAGCCCATGGCGCGGGCACAGTCGGGGCAGAGGTGCGCCTCGGTCACTCTGCCGTTGATATTGGTCTTATAATGGAACGTCGCTTCGTTCTTTCCACAGCGATCACACTTCATAATCATAACCTCCTTACGCCGTCGTCAGACGGAATGGATCAAAACTTGCTTGTATATGTCAGCCCGCAGGGCATCCCGGCTCTCCGGAGAGGCACTCTGCAGAGCCCGGCTGCCGGTGGCGGACAGCAACGCCTGTCCCAGCTCCCGGCTGATGGCCTCGGACTGGACCAGGTTCTGCACCATGGCGCGGGCGCTGGCCGCGTCCAGCCTGTCGCCGATGCTGTTGATAACGTGCATCAGCAGCGTCTGGCGGTCCACCTGCACCCGCGTGATGCGAATGTAGCCGCCGCCGCCCCGCCGGGACTCCACGATGTAGCCATGCTCCGGCGAGAACCGGGTGGACATCACGTAGTTGATCTGGCTGGGCACGCAGTTGAACCGCTGCGCCAGGTCGGCTCGCTGCAGCTCCAGCGCACCGCCCGCCTGGTCTAACTCCTGCTGGATAAATCCAGCGATAATATCGGAAATACCCAAATCCTCGCCGCCTTTCGTTTGCATCTCTCGGTCAAGCTCGGCTCATTTGACTTTGCCTTTCTTTGACCTTAAACATATATTACACCGCCTTTCCTACTTTGTCAATAGGGTAATTTGACTTTCTTTGACTTTTATTGTAAACAATTTGTGAACAGCCAAATGCATCTCTCTGCGGCAATTTTGCCGTTTGCAACCTGAAGTTGCTATACAAACGAAGATGCATCGGTTATAATAGCACCAACAGGCATATCAACAGAGAAAGGAACCGTCTATGAAGAATACAAATTGGAACGACCCCAACTTTCAGGGCTTCGGCCGCCAGCCCCGCCCGAAAAAGGAACGCAAAGCCGTGGGCACGCCCCTGGGCCGCACGCTGCTGAACATCGCCGTCACATTGGTGTTCGCCGCGGTGTATTTCTATATCGTTCTGCCGCCTATCAGTCTCAAGAGCGAGGATTTCTACGTCTTTGTACTGCTGGTGTGCGCCGTGTACGGCGGCTGTGCCATACTGACCTCCGGCTTTCAGGGCACCGGTGCCAAGGGCTACTTCACCTTTTTGAAAAAGCAGTGCACCGTGCCTCTCATCGCGGCCGCCGCGCTGATCGCCACGGCACTGGTGGGCGCGGTGATCGGCTGGCAGCTGTTCCGCGCCGGGGACTACCGCGACCTGCTGACCGTCACCGACGGCGACTTTGCCGCGGAGGTGGAGGAGATCAGCTATGACCAGATCCCCATGCTGGATGCCAACTCCGCCACAAAGCTGGGCAACCGCAAGCTGGGCGAGCTGGCAGACATGGTCTCCCAGTTCGAGGTGGCCGACGACTATACCCAGATCAACTACCAGGGCCGCCCTGTCCGCGTCACGCCCCTGCGCTACGGCGATATCATCAAATGGCTGAACAACCGCGCCGACGGCCTGCCCGCCTATCTGCTTATCGACATGGTGACCCAGAACGTGGAGGTCATCCGTCTGGACGAGGGCATCCACTACACCACCGCCGAGCACTTCAGCCGCAACCTGTACCGCCATCTGCGCTTCCACTACCCCACCTATATGTTCGACGAGCCGGCCTTTGAGATCGACGAGAACGGCGACCCGTGGTGGGTCTGCCCCCGGGTCAGCCACACCATCGGCCTGTTCGGCGGCCGTGATATCATCGGTGCCGTGCTGGTGAACGCCGTCACCGGCGAGAGCGCCTACTACAAGACCGGCGACGTGCCCAACTGGGTGGATCACGTCTACACCGCCGAGCTGATCATGCAGCAGTACGACTACCACGGCGCGTATGTCAACGGCTTCATCAACTCCCTGTTCGGCCAGCGGGACGTGACCGTCACCACCGAGGGCTACAACTACATCGCCATCGGTGACGACGTGTATATGTACACCGGAGTCACCTCCGTGGTGTCCGACGAGTCCAACATCGGCTTTATCCTGTCCAACCAGCGCACCAAGGAGACGCGGTTCTATCTGGTGGCCGGCGCCAAGGAGTACTCCGCCATGGACAGCGCCCAGGGTCAGGTACAGCAGATGAAGTACACGGCCACCTTCCCCCTGCTGCTGAATATCTCCGACCAGCCCACGTATTTCATGGCGCTGAAGGACGCCGCCGAGTTGGTGAAGATGTACGCCATGGTCAACGTCAGCCAGTACCAGATCGTAGCCACCGGCGACACGGTGGCCCAGTGTGAGGCCAACTACCGCCGCATCCTGGCGGAGAAGGGTCTGGTATCCGCCGATGACGCCGATCTGCCCCTGACGGGTCAGAACGAAGTCAGCGGTGTGCTGGAGGATATCCGCTCCGCCGTGGTGGACGGCAATACCCTCTACTACCTGCGCCTGACCGGTGACGAGCACTACTACGTCATCTCCGCCGCGCAGCAGCCGGAGGTGGTCATCTTCAATGTAGGCGACAGCGTCGCCATTCGGTACGCTGAGGGCGAGGGGACCATCCTCACCGCCGACAGCGTCACCCGCACCGCCGCGCAGACCTCTCCCGTTGTCGAGGAAACCGAGACTGACGGTGCCGCGTAAAAGCGCATAAAAAAGAGCACCCCCTTGCGGGGGTGCTCTTTTTTCATCACTCGATCTCCACGACCTCGTAACCGGCGTCGGTGACAGCCTTCTTCAGCGCCTCGTCACTGGCGTTGCCGGTGACGACGGCGGTCCCGGACGCCAGATCCACGTCCGCCTGTACGCCCAAGGCGGTCAGCGCCTTCTCCACGTGGGAGACGCAGTGGGCACACATCATACCCTTGATAGTGATGGTCTTTTTCATAGCGGTATCCTCCTTACTGCTTTCGTTATTATTTATATTTTGCACCAGCTGTGGCTCTTTTGCAGTCGGCGTTCCCTCCCGTCTGCGGCCCCTCCAGCCCCGCAGACGCAGGGCGTTGCTGACCACGCACACGCTGCTCAGGCTCATGGCCGCGGCGGCGATCATGGGGTTCAGGGTGATCCCAAAGGCCGTGTACAGCACACCCGCCGCCACCGGGATGCCCACAGAATTATAGAAGAACGCCCAAAACAGGTTCTGACGGATGTTCCGCAGGGTGGCCCGGGACAGGGCTGCCGCGTCGGCGATATCCATAAGGCTGCTCTTCATCAGCACGATGTCCGCCGACTCGATGGCCACATCCGTGCCTGCGCCGATGGCCAGGCCCACATCCGCCGTCACCAGTGCAGGGGCGTCGTTGATGCCGTCGCCCACCATGGCTACCTTCTTGCCCTCGGCCTGCAATTCCTGCACCACCCGGGCCTTATCCTGTGGCAGCACCTGGGCGATGACCCGGCTGACGCCCACCTGCCGGGCAATGGCGTCCGCCGTGCGCTGGTTGTCGCCGGTGAGCAGCACCACGTCGCAGCCCATCTCCCGCAGGGCGGCAATGGCGGCGGCGCTGTCCGCCTTGACCACGTCCGCCACAGCAATGACCCCCAGCAGCGATGTACCTGCGGCGATAAACAGCGGCGTTTTACCGTCCTCCGCCAGTCTGGCCGCGCCGGACTTCATCTCCTCGCTGACGGCCACGCCGGACGTCTCCATAAATGCCTCGTTGCCCGCCAGCAGCACGATACCCTCCGCCCGGGCGGTGACGCCTCCGCCGGCCACAGCGGCAAACCCGGACACCGGCCGCAGGACCAAACCGCGCTTTTCCGCCTCGGCCACAATGGCCCCGGCCAGCGGGTGCTCGGAAGGCTTTTCCAGCGACGCGGCGGCGGACAGCAGCGTGTCCTCGGTCATGCCGCCGGCGCACAGCAGATCCGTCACCCGGGGCTTACCCTCGGTGACGGTACCGGTCTTGTCCAGCACCACCGTATCCACCCGGCCCATCAGCTCCAGGCTGGCGGCGGACTTTACCAGAATACCCTGCTCCGCCGCCTTGCCCGTAGCCACAGTGATGGCCACCGGCGTGGCCAGGCCCAGGGCGCAGGGGCAGGAGATCACCAGCACAGCGATGGCGATGGACAGGCAGAAGCGCACACCCATGCCGCCCACCGCAGCCCACAGGATAGCCGCCAGCAGCGCGATGGAAATGACCACCGGCACGAACACGGCACTGATCTTATCCGCCAGACGGCTGATAGGTGCCTTGCCGCTGGCGGCCTGCTCCATCAGCTGAATGATCTGGGACAGAGTGGTATCCGCACCTACCCGGTCCGCCGTCAGCTCCAGATAGCCGCCGGTGAGGATGGTGGCGGACACCGCCTTGCCGCCCACAGTCTTCTCCACCGGCATACTCTCGCCGGTAAGGGCGGACTCGTCCACGGTGCCGCTGCCCGCCGTCACGGTGCCGTCCACGGGGATACGCCCCCCCTGCCGGACGATGACCGTCTCGCCGGCCTTGATGTCCTCGGTGGGGACGGTGACCTCCTTGCCGTCCCGGCGCACCACGGCGGACTCCGGCGCCAGCGCCAGCAGGGCGGTGATGGCCCCGGTCGTCTTGCCCTTGGAGCGCTCCTCCAGGTACTTACCTACCGTCACCAGCGCCAATATCATGCCCGCCGACTCGAAGTACAGGTCCGGCATACCCGTGACCTTTCCCGCCGCCAGCAGGCCCATCTCGATCAGGCTGTACACCAGCCCCGCCGCCGCGCCCAGCGCCACCAGCGAGTCCATATTGGGCGCACCCTTGAACAGCCGGGAAAAGCCCACGGTGAAATAACTGCGGTTCAAAATCAGTATGGGCACCGTCAGCGCCAGCAGCACAAAGGCCGACAGCAAGGGCTGTGTGTGCATGAACATGGGCACCGGCAGCCCCATCATGTGCCCCATGCTCAGGTAAAACAGCGGCACCAGACACACCACCGACCACAGCAGCCGGCGGCCCATGGCCTTTACCGCCGCGTCCTGCTCCGCGTGCAGGTCCCGCCGGGCCTCGCTCTCCGGCACGGCGCCGTAGCCCGCCGCCGTCACGGCGGCCACAATGGCGGCGGGGTCCACATTCTCGTCCCTGTCGCACACCAGGGAGCCCAGCATCAGATTTACCGACGCGCTGTGTACGCCGGGCACCGAAGCCGCGGCCCTTTCCACATGGGCGGCGCAGGCGGCGCAGGTCATGCCGGTGATGACGAATTTCTCTGTCATACTGCCATCTCCTTATTTCATCAGCTTTTGCAGCGTGGTCACCAGTTCGTCGATGACCTCGTCGTCCCCCTGTCGGATACCATCCGCCACGCAGGTGCGGATGTGGGTAGCCAGCAGCTCTTTGCTAAAGCTGTTCAGTGCCGCGCCCACGGCGGATACCTGTATCAGAATGTCGGGACAGTAGGCGTCCTTCTGCAGCATCTCCTGCAGGCCCCGCACCTGCCCTTCAATGCGGCACAGGCGGTTCAGGAGTTTTTTCTGCTCCTCTGGCGTGCGGTGCTTGGTCTTTCCCTGGCAGCAGCAACAAGTATTTTCCACAGTCGTATACCTCCTGGGGGTATTTTTGATCACGGTCGCATTATATACCCCCACCGGGTATTTGTCAACGCTTTTCTTTGGGCCGCACCAGCAGCGCCGCCAACAAGGAAAACACCACCGCTGCGGCGATGCCGCCGGAGGTGGCGGTCAATCCGCCGGTGAGCACACCCAGCAAGCCGTCCTCCGTCACCGCTTTGGCCACGCCCTTCGCCAGGGAGTAGCCAAAGCCCGTCAGCGGCACGGTGGCTCCGGCGCCGCCCCAGTCCACGATATACTGATACACACCCACAGCCTGCAGCAGCACACCTGCCACCACATAGCCCGTCAGAATACGGGCCGGGGTCAGGCTTGTCTTGTCCAGAATGATCTGGCCCACGGCGCACAGCAGCCCGCCGCAGAGAAAGGCATTGAGATACTCCATCACGCATCCTCCTTCGTCCGGTCCAACACCACCGCGTGGCAGATGCCCGGTATGCTCTCCCCTTGAAATGAACTGGTGGGGCTCAGCAGCGCCCCGGTGGGGGCGAACAGCACCCGCCGCCACCGGCCCCGGCGCATCTCCGGCAGCAGATAGCCGCAGAGCACCGCCGCAGAGCAGCCGCATCCGCTGCCGCCGGCGTGCATATCCTGTCTCTTCCGGTCATAGAGCACCAGTCCGCAGTCGGTGTAGTTGTCCAGCGTCATCCCCTCCCGGCGGAACAGCTCCGTGAGGATATCGCTGCCCACCGCGCCCAGGTCGCCGGTGAGGATCAGGTCATAGTCCCCGGGTACGGTGCCGGTGTCCCGGAACACTGCCTGCAGGGTGTCGAAGGCCGCCGGTGCCATGGCCGCGCCCATGTTGGTCATGTCCGTCACGCCCAGATCCACGATGCGTCCCCGGGTCACATGGGTGATATACGGTCCCTCCGCCTGGGCCCCCAGAATGCAGCACCCCGCCGCCGTGGCCGTCCACTGGGCAGTAGGAGAACGCTGGCTGCCGTAGGGCAGAGGCATCCGATACTGCCTCTCCGCCGTGCAGAAGTGGGAGGAGGTCTGCGCCGCCACCATGCGGACCGCGCCGGAGGCCACGGCCATAGCGGCCAGCGACAGTGTCTCCCCCATAGTAGAGCAGGCCCCATATACCCCATAGAAGGGAATATTGAAATCCCGCAGGGCAAACGTGGCCCCAATGTTCTGGTTCAGCAGATCCCCGGCGAAGGCGCAGTCCACGTCCTCCGCCGCCAACCCGCCCTTTTGCAGGGCCAGACGCAGGGCATCCGCCTGCATCTGTGCCTCGCCCTGTTCCCAGGTCTTTTTCCCACAGAAGGCGTCCGTCCCCACAGCGTCGAAGCAGCCGCCCAGCGGCCCCTCGCCCTCCAGCTTTCCCGCCACCGCCGCAAAGCTGACCACTCCCGGCGGCTGCAAAAACCGGCAGGTCTGCCGGCTCAAGCGTTTTACGTCCATGATACGCACCTCGCAAACATAGCATTGGCCGTAGTGTGCACCATTTACGGGAAAATATGAAAGCGCCGTCCCTCGGGACGGCGCTTTCGCAGATCTTCAAAACACCAGCTGCACCAGCAGCATATAGCAGACGGTGCCTGCCAGAATGGACAGCAGCGTGTTCCGCCGCCACAGGTGCAGCCCGGCTGTCACCGCCACGGCGATGGCCTCCGGAATGCCGTGGCTGCCGCCCAGCAGATCAATGCTCCGCAGGCTGTATACCACCAGCAGGCCCATCATGGCCGGCGGCAGCAGCCTGCCCAGGTCCTCCACCACCTTCGGCAGCTTCTTGTCCCCAGAGAACAGCAGGAACGGCGTCCATCGGGTGATCTGGGTGGCCAGCGCCACCATCGCCACGATGATCAGGGAATGTATCGTGTCTAGGCGCATAGCTTCCTCCTTCCCAGCAGCAGGACCGCCAGGGTCAGCACCATGGCCGGGATGACCATGTTGTCCGCGCCGAAAACGGCCAGACCCGCCACAGCGCACACCAGACCGGCAGCGCCGGGGGCACGGTTCTCTTTCTTGACGACCTGCTCGATGAACAGCACCACGAACAGCGCCGTCAGGGCAAAGTCGATGCCGGTGATGTCAAAGGTGATCAGCCCGCCCAGCAGGCCACCCAGCATGGAGAACGCCACCCAGTACAGCCAGGTCAGGAAGCTCATGGCAAAGTAGAATAGCGTGGGGTCCGTGTCCTCCGGCGGCTCCACCGAGGAGGAGAGGGAAAAGTTCTCATCGCTAAGGGTGTAGATCATAAAATACCGCAGCCTGCCCAGTCCCCGGTACTTGGGCAGCAGCGCCAGCGCGAAAAACAAATGCCGGGCGTTGACCATCAGGCTCAGCACAAAGGCCTGCAGTGGATCAAAAGCCGTGGTCAGCAGTGTGATCGCCACATACTGCATACTGCCGCAGAAGGCAAAGGCACTGACAAAGCCGGCCCACAGAAAGTTGTAGCCCTTGGAGGCCATCAGCACGCCGTAGGCCATGCCTACGGCCAGATAGCCGGTCATAATGGGGATGGTATGGGGAAACGCCGCCTTCACCGCCGCGGCAAAGCTCCTGTTCTGCACGGTATCACATCCTTTGAAGCGTGGGATAACGGCGCCATTATAATGTAAAACTCTTTTTCCCGCAATACTGGAAAACAGCGAATAAATGGTATATAATACAGGAACTTGTTGTGACTTTTGGTTGACAAAGGAGCGTATGTCATGGAAGAAATGCGTAGCTTTGGATATATCTGTCCGGCCTGCGGCAAGGCCGTGCTGCACAGCCGCAGCGTTTTCGCCCTGAACGCCGCCGCGGCGCGGATGGAATGCGAATGCGGCAAAGAAGCTCTGACCGCCGAGACGGACAGCCTGCGCTTCCGGCTCCAGGTGCCCTGCGGCGTGTGCGGCGGGCACCACCAGGCGGAGTGCGACGCCGGTGCGGTGCTGCACGGCCGGGGCATCGGCCTGGCCTGTCCGGTAAAGCAGGAGCTATGCTGCTACATCGGTGAGGAGACCCAGGTGCGAAAGGCCATGGAGGGTCTGGCTCTGCGGGTGGCCAAGGAAAAAGCGTCCCCCGATGAGGCCTTCACCGACAACGTCATCATGTATGAGGTGCTGTCGGAGCTGAAGGACATCGCCGCCCGGGGCGGTATCACCTGCGCCTGCGGCAGCCACGAATATACCATGCAGGTCCGCCGCGGCGCGGTGGACCTGACCTGTGCCAAATGCGGGGGACGCCTGCGCCTTCCCGCCGCCACCGACAGCGACCTGGATGATCTGTGCTGCCGCATGACGCTGACTATTCCGGGGAGGTAACATGGGCGCTGTCTTCTGTTTTCTGCTGTTTCTGGCCGCAGTGGGTCTCTGCATCCTTTTGGGCCAGTCCCTGATCCTCGCGATATGGGTGGGCATAGCAGCCTTCGCCGCCCTGGGCCTGCGCCGCAGGATGACCGTGCGGGCCATGTGGGACGCCGCCTGGGAGCAGGGCCGCAAAATGTGCTGCGTGATCGTGATCTACATGCTCATCGGCGCCATCACCGCCCTGTGGCGCAGCGCCGGGACCATCGCCTTCTTCATCTATCACGGGCTGCGCATCATCACGCCGCAGCTGTTCCTGCTGGTGACGTTCCTGCTGACCAGCTTCATCTCCTACGCCCTGGGCACGTCCTTCGGCGTGGTGGGCACCCTGGGCGTGATCCTGATGGCCTTGGCCCGCTCCGGCGGCGTCAGCGTGGCCATCACGGCGGGGACCATCGTGGCCGGCGCCTACTTCGGCGACCGCTGCTCGCCGGCCTCCTCCAGCGCCACGCTGGTGGCCGCCGCCACCGATACCAAGCTCTATGACAACCTGCACATGATGCACCGCACCGGCTGGCTGCCCTATCTGGTCAGCCTCGCGGCCTACGCCGCCCTGTCCGTAACGCACCCGCTGGCCATGGTGGACAGCGGTGTGCTGGACCAGCTGTCCGGCACCTTCAGCCTCAGCTGGTGGACGGCCATCCCGGCGCTGCTGATCCTGATCCTGCCGCTGTGCAAGGTCCCCATCCGGCCCACCATGGCCGTCAGTGCGCTGACGGCGCTGCTGGTGACGGTGTTCGCCCAGGGCCGCGCTCTGCTGCCCACCCTGCGGGATGCGGTGCTGGGCTACCTCCCCGCCCCCGGCGCGCTGCACGACGTGCTCTCCGGCGGCGGCATGATGTCCATGGTCTCGGCCACCATCATGGCCGTCAGCGCCGGGCTGTACGCCGGGCTGCTGGGCGGCATGGGCGTGCTGAACGGCGCGGCGCATCTGGCCCAGCGCCTGGCCCGGAGAGCCGGGCGGTTCCCCGCCTGCGCGGCGATCTCCGTGGTGTGCAGCATGGTGTTCTGCAACCAGTCCACCTGCGCGGTGGTGTGCAACCAGCTGCTGGAGGACGACTACACCAAGCGCGGCCACGGCAGGGGCGAGATGGCCCTTGACATCGAGAACTCCGGCATCGTCCTCTCGCCGCTGATCCCCTGGAACATCTCCGTGTCCATCCCGCTGGCCATGCTGGGCGCGGACATGTCCGCCATCCCCTACGAGATACTGCTGTACGCCATCCCTCTGTGCTATTGGCTGACAAAGCGCCGGGTCTACCCGCCGAAAGGAGACGACTGCTATGATACGATTGCTGAGCCGCTGGCTCATTCCTGACCGGGACAACGTGTCCTCCCCCGCCGTCCGCCGCGCCTACGGCACCCTGTGCGGCGCTGTGGGCATCGCACTGAATATTCTGCTGTTCATCGGCAAATTCTTCGCCGGACAGCTGTCCGGTTCCATCGCCGTCACGGCGGACGCCTTCAACAACCTGTCCGACGCCGGCTCCTCGGCGGTGACGCTGCTGGGCTTCCGTCTGGCGGGCAAAAAGCCGGACACCGACCACCCCTTTGGCCACGGCCGCATCGAGTACATATCCGGCCTGATCGTAGCGGGCCTGATCCTGCTGATGGGCGTGGAGCTGGCCAAGTCCTCCTTTGACAAGATCCTCCATCCGGAGGCCGTCACCTTTTCCCTGATGGCTATCGCCATCATGGCCGTCTCCGTGTGCGTGAAGGTCTATATGTGGCTGTACAACCGGGCCGTCGGCCGGAAGATCAAGTCCGCCGCCATGGAGGCCACCGCCACGGACAGCCTTTCCGACACCGTCTCCACCCTGGCGGTGCTCCTTGCCATGCTCATCGGCAAATGGACCGGTCTGGCGGTGGACGGCTATGTGGGCCTGGTGGTGGCGCTGTTCATCCTGTTCTCCGCCTACAAGGCCGCAAAAGAGACCCTGTCCCCTCTGCTGGGGCAGGCGCCCGACCCGGCGCTGGTGCAGCAGATACGGGATATCGTCCTCTCCAACGACACAGTGCTGGGCGTACACGATCTGGTGGTCCACGACTACGGCCCCGGCCGTCTGATGATCACCCTCCACGCGGAGGTCCCCGCCCACGGGGACATCATGGCCATGCACGATGTGATCGACAATATTGAAAAGGAACTGATGGAGAAGCTCCACTGCCACGCCGTCATCCACATGGACCCCATCGTCACCGACGGCTCCGTCACCGCACTGAAGGAACAGGTGGCCGCGCTGGTAAAGCAGGTGGATCCCGGTCTGACCATCCACGACTTCCGCGTGGTCCGGGGCACCACACACGATAACCTGATCTTCGACGCGGTGCTGCCCTTCTCCAGCAGCAAGACCCCGGCCCAGGCAGCGCAGGAGATACGCGCTCTGGTCCGCGCCATGGACGGCAATTACTACGCCGTGGTCACGGTGGAGCATAGCTACACGGACTAAGGGCAACACCGCACAGTGAAAGCCGCGGTGCTGCCCGAAAAAAACCGTGCGCCTGCGGCGCACGGATGAGAGCCCTTATTCCTATTCCCACGTCTGCCATATCTCCGGGCAATAGCCCACGGTGGCCTGCTTCCCGTTGCGGACAATGGGTGCGGCGAACAGCTCCGGGTATTCCAGCAGCTTTTCCTCCGCCGCCTGAGGCGTGATATAGGCCATGTACAGCGCCTCATACGCCCGGCAGTCCTTGTCCACCAGCGCGTCGAAGCTGCCCACGGCCGCCCGGATGGAACGGTACTCCCCCGGCGATACACCCTTGCTCACAAGGTCGATGTACTGGTACTTGATGCGGCGCTCCTTGAACCAACGCTCCGCCTTTTTCGTGTCGAAGGACTTGCTTTTTCCGAAGATCTGAATATTCATAGCGTATGCTCCTTACAAAAGAAATGGAGGGACAGTATGGACGACACCATCCGCAGACTGAAAGAACTGACAGACGCCAGTGACAACATCGTGTTTTTCGGCGGCGCCGGCGTATCCACCGAGTCCGGGATACCGGACTTCCGCAGTGTGGACGGCCTGTATCACCAGAAATTCAAATACCCGCCGGAGACCATGCTCAGCCACACATTTTACGAGACGCACACCGAGGAATTCTACGACTTCTACCGGGCCAAAATGCTGGCCCTGGACGCCCAGCCCAACGCCGCCCACCGCAAGCTGGCGGAATGGGAGCAGCAGGGGAAGCTGAAGGCCGTCATCACCCAGAACATCGACGGCCTGCACCAGAAGGCCGGCAGCCGGGAGGTCCTTGAGCTCCACGGCAGCGTGCTGCGGAACCACTGTACCCGCTGCGGGAAATTCTACGGTGTGGAGCGCATCGCGGAGAGCCGCGGCATTCCCCGCTGCACCTGCGGCGGCATCATTAAGCCGGACGTGGTGCTGTATGAGGAGTCCCTGGATGAGGACGTGATGGCCCGCGCCATCCACTATATCCGGCAGGCAGACGTGCTCATCATCGGCGGCACGTCGCTGGTGGTCTATCCCGCCGCCGGGCTGATACAGTACTACCGCGGCCATAAGCTGGCGGTCATCAACAAGGGCGGAGCCGGCAGCGGTCTTGGCGCCGCCGTCACCATCGACGGCCCTATCGGCCAGGTCATGGCCCAATTATAACACGCAGCGCCCCGACACGCAAGCCGGGGCGCTGCGTGCTATTGCGAACGCCGTGCCGATGTGCTATACTATATGTTCAAAAAAACACCAAGCGAGGCATAGCATGACCACGAAAGATTATCAGACCCGCAGCCCCCTGCGGATATTCCTCTCCTACTTCAAACCCCACCGGCGGCTCTTCGCCCTGGACCTGTCCTGCGCGTTCCTCATCGCCTGCATCGACCTGGCGTTCCCGCTGGTGTCCCGCGCCGCCATGTATACCTGGCTGCCCCAGCGGCAGTTCCGGGTATTCTTCATCGTCATGGCGGTGGTGGTGGCCGCCTATGTGCTGCGCTCGGCGCTGTACTTCGTGGTGGCCTACTGGGGCCACACCTTCGGCATCCGCGTGGAGGCGGATATCCGCCGCGATCTGTACCGCCACATTCAGGAGCTGGGCTTCGACTTCTACGACCGCAACCGCACCGGCCAGCTGATGAGCCGCCTGACCAGTGACCTGTTTGAACTGACGGAGCTGGCCCACCACGGGCCGGAGGATCTGTTCATCTCCCTGGTGACCATCGTGGGCGCGCTGGCGGTGATGTTCACCCTGCGCTGGGAACTGGCGCTGGTACTGCTGGTGCTGCTGCCTGTCCTGCTGACCATGGCCCTGCGCCGCCGCCGGCAGATGAGCGCCGCCTCCCAGGCTGCCAAGGTCAAGACCGGCACCATCAACGCCGCCATCGAGTCCGGCCTGTCCGGCGTGCGGACCACCAAGGCCTTTGCCAACGAAGAAGCCCAGCAGCAGCGGTTCGACGAGGCCAACGAGGTGTTCAAGACCGCCAAGCGTGGCTTTCACAAGGAGATGGGCCGCTTCAACGCGGTGATGGAGTTCTGCACCGGCATATTGCCGGTGGCGGTGATCGCCGTGGGCGGCTGGCTCATCATGGGGGAGAAAATGGACTATGTGGATCTGATCACCTTCTCCCTATACGTCACCGCCTTCGTCAGTCCCATCCGCAAGCTGGCCAACTTCGCCGAGATGTTCTCCAACGGCTTCGCGGGCCTGCACCGCTTCATTGAGCTGATGGCCACCGAGCCGTCTATCCAGGACGCCCCCGACGCGCGGCCCCTCGAACATGTACAGGGCCGCGTGGACGTGAACGACGTCTCCTTTGCCTACGGCGAAAAGGCCGAGGTGCTGCACAACGTGACGCTGCACATCCCCGCCGGCGAGACGGTGGCCCTGGTGGGGCCCTCCGGCGGCGGCAAGACCACCCTGTGCCAGCTGCTGCCCCGGTTCTACGACGTGGACAGCGGCAGTATCACCGTCGACGGCCGTGATGTCCGCGCTGTTACCCAGCGCTCCCTGCGCCGGGCCATCGGCATCGTACAGCAGGATGTGTTCCTGTTCGCCGACACCATCCGCGAGAATATCCGCTACGGCCGCCCTGATGCCACCGACGCTGAGGTAGAGCAGGCGGCGCGGCAGGCGGAGATCTACGACGATATCTGCGCCATGCCCGACGGGTTCGACACCTATGTGGGTGAGCGGGGCGCGCTGCTCTCCGGCGGGCAGAAGCAGCGGGTGGCCATCGCCCGGGTGTTTCTGAAGGCCCCGCCCATTCTGGTACTGGATGAGGCTACCTCCGCGCTGGACAGCGTGACGGAAGCCCGCATCCAGGGCGCCTTTGACCGTCTGGCCCGAGGCCGCACGACACTGATCATCGCCCACCGGCTGTCCACCATTCGTTCGGCCGACCGGATACTGGTGATACAGGACGGTGTCGTCGCCGAACAGGGCTCCCACCAGGAACTCCTGGCAAAGAACGGCGTGTACGCCACACTGTACCGCACGCAGGATTTGGGGGAATAACATGGACAGACGAGAACTGCTGGACAGAGCCGCCCACAGCCCGGAGGAACGGCTGCTGCTGAGCCGCGTGTGGGATAAGTGTGAGCAGTGCCGCACGCGGAACATTCCCACGGCCACAGGCTTTCTCTCGCCCCAGGAACAGACGGCGGCGCAGCATCTGCTGAACGCGCTGGGGTGCCGGGAGGGCTATGTGCTTTGGGGCGGCTATGACGGCGCGGAGCGCCGGCGGCTGCTGTTTCTGCCGGAGTGGATGGCGGAGCCGGACGGCACGGAGATCGCGGCGGTGCGGGCCGCGTGCCGCAGCGGCGGCGACCTGACCCACCGGGATTTTTTGGGCAGTTTGATGGCTCTGGGATTGACCCGGGAGAAGATAGGCGATATACTTGTGGAAAAGGGCGGCTGTCAGGTGCTGCTGGACCCGTCCATGACGGATTTCCTGCTGCAGAACTGGGACAGCGCCGGCCGGGAGAAGCTCACCGTAACACCGCTGCCGCTTTCGGCGCTGGCGGTCCCCCATGCGGCGGTGAAGGAACTGCGGGACACCGTCTCCTCCCTGCGGCTGGACAACGTGCTGGCGGCGGGATTTTCTCTCAGCCGGGGCCGGGCGGCGGAGGCCGTGGAAAAGGGGTCCGTACAGGTGAACTACGTCACTTGTGTGAAGCCGGACAAGCCCGTGTCGGCGGGGGATACCATCACCTGCCGCGGTCTGGGAAAATGCGTATTGGACAGCGTGGGCGCTCCCACGAAAAAGGGCCGCCTGCCGGTGGCCATGCGGCGATACATATAAGGGAGAAACAGCTATGGACGAGAAGAAGATAGCACGCATCAACGAGCTGGCCCGCAAGGCCAAGGCCGAGGGGCTGACAGACGCGGAGATCGAGGAGCGCGCTGCACTGCGGCAGGAGTACCTGAACGCGGTAATGGCCAATGCCCGCAGCGTGCTGGAGAATACCTATATCGTGGACGAAAAGGGCAACAAGCGAAAGCTGCAGGGAAAGGGAGAAGGGGAAGCATGAGCTACGAATACGACGAGAACAACGGTCTTCAGCCGAAGCCGCCGAAAAAGAACAATAACGACCTGGGTTCGTGGATATTCATCGCGGTGATGTTTGCCGTGGCCTGGCCTGTGGGCCTGATCCTGCTGCTGAGCAAGCTCAGCGAGGGCGGCGGCAGGAAAATGCGCCAGCAGGCGCGGGATGCGTGGCAGCGGACAGCGGCGGGCAGCGCCGAGGCGAAGCCTGCGCAGGCGCGCGCCTCCGCGGCGAAGAACACCGTCCGCAAGGTCACAGAGACGCCGAACTACTCCGACAAGGGCGCCAAAACCATGAAGATCATCGGCGCGGTGCTGGGTATTCTGGGCGTGTTTTTCCTGGTGCAGCAGGTGGACTACTTTGAACTGCGCTACGCCATCAAATGGCATGAATGGATGGACCTGCTGCGGCAGCTGTTCTATCCCCTGGGCATGATGGCCGGCGGCGCGTCCCTGCTGCTGGGCAGCGGCGCCATGAAGCGCCGCCAGCGGCGCTTTGCCACCTACCTCCGCACCGTCGGGCAGAAGCAGGCCGTGCCCCTGGACTATCTGGCCCGGGCCGCCGACGTGTCCCGCCGCCGGGTGGAGAAGGACGTGAACCTGATGCTGGAAAAGGGCCTCTGGGGTGACGAGGCCTATATCGACATGGGCAGCGGTATGCTCTTCAAGTCCCAGGCCGCCGCCACGGCGTACTTTGATGCCGCCCACCGCGCCAAGGCGGAGCAGGGTCAGCCTGCACAGACCGCGCCCGCGCCGGCGGGCTACGCCGCCATCCTGGCCCAGATCCGCGAGCTGAACGACCGCATCGCCGACGAGGCCATCAGCGCCAAGCTGGACCGCATGGAGCAGGTGTCCGGCCGTATTTTCAAACTCATTGAAGAGGACGAGGCCAAGCGTGACGCCGCCGGCACGTTCCTGAACTACTACCTGCCCACCACCCTGAAGCTGCTGGAAAACTACGCCAGCTTCGAGGAGGCCGGCGTCAGCGGCGAGAACCTGAGCCAGGCCAAGGCCAAGATCGAAAAGACCATGGACAGCATCGTGGCGGGCTTCGAGCACCAGCTGGACGAGCTGTACCGCACCGATGCCATGGATATCGACAGCGATATCCGGGTGATGGAGACCATGCTGCGCCGGGACACCGCCAGCGTGGCGGACGACTTCGGCCTGAACGGCAGCAGCGCCGTGCAGCAGCGGGATGAGTAAACGAAAAGGGAAACGCAGCGCGCCTGCGTTTCCCTTTTGTGCTTGCGGCCCTTTTCCGCCCCCGCCGCGGCACAAAAAGCGCCTTGTTTGTTGACGGGACGGGAAAAATGGGGTACAATGTCGGTAACGTTACCAGCGACCTGTTTCGCGCCCTTTGACGGAACAGGCGTGCTACCATAGAGCAGACGAGCAGAGTGAGAGAAAAGGAGCTGAGCACATGACGCGGCACCCGGCCCACGACATCTACACCTACCTCGGCGCGCACCCGGCGGAGCAGGGCTTCACCTTCCGCGTGTGGGCGCCCAACGCCCGTGCCGTGGCGCTGGCCGGGGACTTCAACGGCTGGCAGCCCCGGCCCATGACCCGGCTGGATACCGGCGTGTGGGAAACGGCGGCGGAGAACGCCAAGGTCTACGACGCCTACAAGTATGTGGTCACCGGCGCGGACGGCCGGGTGGTCTGGAAGGCCGATCCCTGTGCCTTCCATGCGGCCACCCGTCCCGGGACAGACAGCAAGGTCTACGACCTGTCCGGATACCAGTGGCGGGACGATGACTGGCGGCAGCAGCGGCTGGAAAAGCCGCCGGTGAACGGCGAGCTGCTGATCTACGAGGTGCATCTGGGCTCGTGGAAGCGCCACGAGGACGGCTCTCCCCTGAGCTATGTGGAGCTGGCAAAGGAGCTGCCCTCCTATGTAAAGGCCATGGGCTACAACTTCGTAGAGCTGCTGCCGGTGACGGAATACCCCCTGGACGACAGCTGGGGCTACCAGTGCACCGGCTACTTCGCCCCCACCAGCCGCTACGGCACGCCCCACGACTTCATGGCCCTGGTGGATGCCCTGCACCGGGCGGGGCTGGGCGTGATACTGGACTGGGTGCCCGCCCACTTCTGTAAGGACAGCCACGGGCTTATCGAATTTGACGGCACCTGCCTCTACGAGTACGGCGACCCCCTGAAATGGGAGCACGCCGGCTGGGGCACCCGTGTATTCGACTTCGGCAAGCCGGAGGTCCGGGAATTCCTGCTGTCCTCCGCCGTCTACTGGTTGAAGGAATACCACATCGACGGGCTGCGGGTGGATGCGGTGGCGTCCATGCTGTATCTGGACTATGACCGGCAGGGCGGCGCGTGGCGTCCCAACAAGGACGGCGGCCGGGAGAACCTGGAGGCCATCGACTTCCTGCGTGAGCTGAACCGGGCAGCCTTTGCCGCCGACCCGGCGGCGCTGATGGTGGCGGAGGAGTCCACCGCGTGGCCGCTGGTCACCTATCCGCCGGAGCAGGGCGGTCTGGGCTTCAACCTGAAGTGGAACATGGGCTGGATGAACGACCTGTGCCACTATCTGAAGATGGACCCCTACTTCCGCCAGTTCCACCACCGGGACGTGACGTTCTCCATGGTCTACGCCTTCTCGGAAAACTACGTCCTGCCCCTGTCCCACGATGAGGTGGTCCACATGAAGGGCTCTCTCCGGGGCAAGATGCCCGGCGACGACTGGCGGCAGCTGGCCGGTGTAAGGAGTTTCTGGGCCTATATGCTGTGCCACCCCGGCAAAAAGCTGCTGTTCATGGGCAGCGAGCTGCCCCAGTGGCATGAGTGGGACTTCCGCGGCCAGCTGGACTGGTATCTGCTGGACGATCCCGCCTGCCGGGCCAGCCATGAGTGCCTGCGGCAGCTGAACCGGCTGTATAAGCGCAACCGGTGCCTGTGGGAAAACGACCGGGACTGGGACGGCTTTACATGGCTGGTGGCCGATGATAACCACAACAACGTGCTGGTGTTTCTGCGGCGGGACCGCAGGGGCCACGAGCTGATCTGCGCGGTGAACTTTGCGCCGGTGCCCTGGGACAACTACCGCTTCGGCGTGCCGGCAGCGGCGCGGTATGAGGTACTGTTCAACACGGACGACGCCTGCTGGGGCGGCAGCGGCTGTGCCCTTCCGGCGGGCAGCCGGATCGACGTGGACGATATCCCCTCCCACGGGCGGGAGACGTCCCTTTCCCTGACCATTCCGCCTCTGGGCGCGGTGCTGCTGCGCCGGGAGGGAAAACGCCCCCAGAAAAAACAGAACACAGGAGGTACGCAAGGATGAAAAAAGAGTGTGTGGCGATGCTGCTGGCCGGCGGCCAGGGCAGCCGCCTGTACGTGCTCACCGGCAGCATGGCCAAGCCCGCCGTGCCCTTCGGCGGCAAATTCCGCATCATCGACTTTCCCCTGTCCAACTGTACCAACTCCGGCATCGACACCGTGGGCGTGCTGACCCAGTACCGGCCGCTGGAGCTGAACACCTACATCGGCAGCGGCCAGCCCTGGGAGCTGGACCGTGTCAACGGCGGCGTACATATCCTGCCGCCCTACCAGAGCGCCGGCGGCGCCGTCTGGTACAAGGGCACCGCCAACGCCATCTACCAGAACATCGGCTTCGTGGATCTGTACGACCCGGAGTACGTACTGGTGCTCTCCGGCGACCACATCTACAAGATGGACTACTCCCTGATGCTGCGCCGCCACAAGGCCACCGGCGCTGACTGCACCATCTCCGTCATGGAGGTCCCCTGGGAGGAGGCCAGCCGCTTCGGCATCATGGCCGTGGACGGTGATGATAATATCACGGAGTTCGCCGAGAAGCCCAAGGAACCGAAAAGCAACCTGGCCTCCATGGGCATCTATATCTTCACCTGGAAAAAGCTGCGCCAGTACCTCATCGATGATGAGACTGACCCCCGCAGCGACAACGACTTCGGAAAAAACATCATCCCCGCTATGCTGCGAAACGGTGAGAAGATGTCCGCCTACCGCTTCGAGGGCTACTGGAAGGACGTGGGCACGCTGGACTCCCTGTGGGACGCCAACATGGATATGCTCTCCCCCGGCTCCGGGCTGAACCTGCTGGACAAGAAGTGGCGCATCTACGGCCGCACGCCCACCTGCCCGCCCACCTACATCGGTAAAACGGGCGATGTGGGCAACAGCGCCGTGGCCAAGGGCTGCACCGTGCTGGGCGAGGTAAAGAACGCCGTCCTCAGCACCGGCACCACCGTGGCCGAGGGCGCGTCCGTCTCCTATTCCGTGGTCATGCCCGGCGCCGTCATCGAGGCAGGCGCGAAGGTGTCCTACGCCATCGTGGGCGAGGGCTGCCGCGTAGGCAGAAACGCCGTGGTGGGCGGCGCCCCGGGCAGCGTCCCCTTTGAGGACTGGGGCATCGCCGTGCTGGGACCCCGGACCTCCGTGGCGGACGGCGCGGTCATCGAACCGAAAATGATGCTGGGCGAAAACGGCAAGGAGGTGCGGCCATGAACGGAATGCACGGGATCATCTTCTCCTACGACAAGGAAAACGGTCTGCGGGAGCTCATCGAAAATCGCGTCCACGGCTCCATCCCCTTCGGCGGTGACTACCGCATCATCGACTTCATCCTCTCCAGCATGGTGAACGCCGGTGTCACGGACGTGGGCGTCATCATGCACGGCAAGTGCCAGTCGCTGCTGGACCACCTGGGCAGCGGCAAGAGCTGGGACCTGAGCCGCAACTTCGGCGGTCTGACGCTGCTGCCGGCCTTCGCCTATAATGAGCAGCACCGCGGCGACGGCCAGTTCCGCGGCCGCGTGGATGCCCTGGGCAGCGTGATGAACTACCTGAAGGGCATCCGCCAGGACTACGTGGTGCTGTCCGACAGCGACACGGTCATCAACGCGCCCCTGGAGGACGTGCTCCGCCGCCATATCGACACCGGCGCGGACATCACCGCCGTCTGCACCGCCGCACCCGGCGACGGGCAGGACACCTACTTCCGGCTGGACGCCCGGGGCCGCATCACCGACACGGCCTACGGCCTGCACACGCCGGAGGGCTATCGCTGCCTGAACATCTTTGTCCTGCGGACCGAGCTGCTCATCCAGCTGGTGACGGAGTGCCTGAGCCACAACCGTTACAGCCTGCGGCGGGATGTCCTTCAGGGCATGAGCAGCCGCCTCCATCTGCAAAGCTACGTCTACGACGGCTACGCCGCCCATATCAGCACCCTGCAGAACTACTACGACCGCAGCATGGAGCTGCTGGATACCGCCACCCGCAGCGCCCTGTTCTGCCCGGACCGCCCGGTATACGGCAAGGAAAACGACTCCCCCTCCAGCTACATCGACCCGGAGGGCGGCTGCGTCAACTCCCTGGCCGCCGACGGCTGCGACATCCAGGGTAGCGTAAAAAACTGCGTGCTGTTCCGCAACGTGCGTATTGAAAAGGGTGCCAGCGTGGAAAACTGTATCCTGTTCAAGGACACGGTGGTCAAGCGCGGTGCCATACTGCGGGGCGTGATCACCGACAAATACGTCACCGTCAGCGAGAATGTGACCCTGATGGGCCACGAGCGCTATCCCATCGTCATCGCCAAGGGCGCGACGGTGTGAGAGAAAGGAGCCTGCCATGAAGCTGCTGTATGTGACCAGCGAGGCCTATCCCTTCTGCAAGACCGGCGGCCTGGCCGATGTGGCCGGCAGCCTCCCCCCCGCCCTGGCGGCGGAGGGTGTCGAGACCGCCGTCATTCTGCCCCTGTACGACATGATCGGCCCCCAGTGGCGGGAGAAAATGACCTTCCGCCGGTATATCTACGTGGACCTGGGCTGGCGGCATGAGTACTGCGGCCTGTTCTCCCTCTATGACCGGGGTGTGACCTGGTACTTCGTGGACAACGAAAAATACTTCCGCCGCGGCCGCCTGTACGGCGAGTTTGACGACGGCGAGCGCTTCGCCTTCTTCAGCCACGCGGTCGTCGACCTGCTGCCCAGCCTGGACTGGATGCCGGACATCCTCCACTGCAACGACTGGCAGACGGCGCTGGTACCCATTTATCTCAAGGACGCGGCCACCCGCTGGTGGGAGATACGCCATATCCGCACGGTGTTCACCATTCACAACATTGAGTATCAGGGCCGCTACGGCAGCGACAGCGTAGACCAGCTCTTCGGTCTGAATCGTGGCTGGTACGATGACGGCACCCTCCGCATGGACGGCGACGTGAACCTGATGAAGGGTGCCATGCTCATGGCGGACGCCGTCACCACCGTCAGCCCCACCTACGCCGCCCAACTCCATGACCCGGCCTATGCCGAGGGGCTGGAGAGCGTGGTGGACGCCATCGGCTGGAAAATGCACGGCGTGGTCAACGGCATCGACACCGTCACCTACGACCCCGCCGCCGACCCGGCGCTTCCGGCGCATTACACGGCGGCAGACCCGGCCGGCAAGGCCGTGTGCAAGGCATCCCTGCAGGCTGCCCTCGGACTTGCCCAGGAGCCGGACACGCCGCTGATCGCCATGGTGACGCGGCTGGTGGGCCACAAGGGGCTTGATCTCGTTCAGCAGGCCATGGACGGCATCATGGCCGCCGGCTGCCAGTTCGTGGTACTGGGCACCGGCGACAGGCAGTATGAGGACTTCTTCCGCTGGAAAGCCGGGCAGTACCCCGGCCGCGTGTCAGCCCAGATCCTGTACGCCGAGGACCTGTCCCGCCGCGTATACGCCGCCGCGGACCTGTTCCTGATGCCCTCCCGCAGCGAGCCCTGCGGCCTGAGCCAGATGATCGCCATGCGCTACGGCGCGGTGCCCATCGTGCGGAGCACCGGCGGTCTGGCGGACACCGTGCGCTCCTGCCAGGTGGGGCAGGAGGACGGCACCGGCTACCTGTTCGGCGACTATGACGCCGGGGCCATGCTCTCCGTCATCGGTCAGGCCACCGGCCTGTACCGGGGCGACCGGACAGGCTTCGACACCGTCCGATACCGTGGCATGACCGCGGACTTCAGCTGGGGCCGCAGTGCGGCGGCCTACCGACACATTTATGAGAACCTTTGACCCAAGGAGGAGTTACCCGATATGACCTACAACAAAGAGACCCTGAAAGAGGCCATCGTGCAGAAGCTGCGCCTCAACTACGGCTGCACCGAGCAGCAGGCCACCGACGGCGAGATGATGAAGGCCTGCGCCATGGTCCTGCGTGACATCATGGCCGAGCACGGCGTACAGACCCGCGAGGAGACGGCCCATGAGGAAAAGCGTAAGGTCCACTACCTGTCGCTGGAGTTCCTGATGGGCCGCAGCCTGATGAAAAACGCCTTCAATCTGGCGCTGCTGGAGCCCCTGACCGCCGCCATCGGCGAGCTGGGCTTCAAGGCGGCGGACATCTTCGACATGGAGCTGGACGCCGGTCTGGGCAACGGCGGTCTGGGCCGTCTGGCCGCCTGCTATCTGGACAGCATGACCACCCTGGAGATCCCGGCGGCTGGCTACTCCATCTGCTATGAGCTGGGCATTTTCAAGCAGAAGATCGTGGAGGGCCAGCAGGTGGAGCTTCCCGACGACTGGATGCAGCTGGGCGACGCGTGGCTGCTGCCCAAGCTGCAGGAGGCGGAGGAGGTCCGCTTCGGCGGCAAGGTCCGCACCCGCTGGGACAACAACCACCTGATGGTGGTCCATGAGGACTACACCCGTGTGCTGGCCATCCCCTGCGACATGGAGATCGCCGGCTACGACACCGACCATGTGAACACCCTGCGTCTGTGGCAGGCCCGCAGCCCCAAGCCCATCGACATGAAGCTCTTCAGCGAGGGCCAGTACCTCCACGCCGCCGAGGAGCGCGCCATGGCTGACGCCATCAGTCAGGTGCTCTACCCCGAGGACAACCACTACGAGGGCAAGTCCCTGCGGCTGAAGCAGCAGTATTTCTTCGTCTCCGCCACCATGCAGTCCATCACCCGCAAGCACATCGAGGTGTACGGCACCCTGAAGAACTTCCACGAGAAGAACGTCATCCAGATCAACGACACCCACCCCACGCTGGTGATCCCGGAGCTGATGCGTATTCTCATCGACGATGCCGGCATGGGCTGGGACGAGGCCTGGCACATCACCACCCACTGCGTGGCCTACACCAACCACACCGTGCTTTCCGAGGCCCTTGAGGTCTGGCCGCAGCAGCTGTTCGAAACGCTGCTGCCCCGCGTGTGGCAGATATTGCAGGAGATCTCCCGCCGCTGGCAGCAGCAGGTGGAGGAATTCTATCACGACCCGGTCAAGACCGCCAAGCTGGCCATTATCTGGGACGGCGGCGTCCGCATGGCCAACCTGTGCATCGCCGGCAGCATGGCCGTCAACGGCGTCAGCGCTCTGCACTCCGAGATTTTGCGGAAGGACCTGTTCAAGGACGCCTGCCAGATGATGCCGGACAAGTTCAAGAACGTCACCAACGGCATCGACCACCGTCGCTGGGTGCCCCAGATCAACCCCGGTCTGGACGGACTGCTCCGTGACCTGATCGGCGAGGGCTATCTCACCCATCCGCAGGAGCTGAAAAAGCTGGAGGCCTACGCCGGCGACAAGGCGGTGCTGGAACGGCTGGAGGACATCAAGCATCAGAACAAGCTGGCCTTTGCCGCCTTCGCCAGGAAGCACCAGGGTGTGGTGCTGAACACCGACGCCATCTTCGATGTGCAGGTAAAGCGCCTTCACGAGTACAAGCGCCAGCTGCTGAACGCCCTGCAGATCATCTACCTGTACCAGCGCCTGCAGGATGACCCCAGCCTGGACCTACCGCCCCAGACGTTCCTGTTCGGCGCCAAGGCCGCCCCCGGCTACGCCGTGGCCAAGCGCATCATCCACCTCATCAACTCCCTGGCCGACCAGATCAACAGCGACCCGCTGTGCAAAGATCGGCTCCAGGTGGTGTTCCTGGAGAACTACCGCGTCTCCCTGGCCGAGGTCCTCATGCCCGCCAGCGAGGTCAGTCAGCAGATCTCCACCGCCGGCAAGGAGGCCAGCGGCACCGGCAATATGAAGTTTATGATGAACGGCGCGCTGACCGTCGGCACCCTGGACGGTGCCAACGTGGAAATGCACGACCTGCTGGGCGATGACAATATGTTCCTCTTCGGCCTCCATGCCGATGAGGTGGAGCACCTGCGCCACACCTACGACCCCAACCTGCTCTACCAGCGCGACCCGGTGCTGCGCCGCGTGCTGGACCAGCTGAAGGTTGGCTTCCGGGACGGCGTTACCTACGAGGACCTGTTCCAGCGGCTGGTCACCGGCATGGACGGTCAGGCGGACCAGTACATGGTCCTGGCCGACTTCGCCGCCTACTGCGAAGCCGAATCCCGGATGCGCCACACCTACCGCGACCGGGAGACGTGGAACCGCATGAGCCTCATCAACATCGCCCGCAGCGGCGTCTTCGCCGCCGACCGGGCCATCTCCCAGTACGCCGACACCATCTGGCACGTGCCCTACAAGCAGTAACGCACAAGGGAGCGCCCCGCGGGGCGCTCCCTTTCTTCGCCGCACCTTCAAAGCCGCGCGGGAAATCTGCCCATATGCCGCCCCGGTAAAATCTCTATTGTAATCCCGGAGAAAGTAGTATATAATACTCCATATTATCGTGTGTTATTATGCCATTTCCGCAGAAAGGAAGTCCGCTATGATAAAAGTCCCCACCGAAAACGGCGAGATCACCATCAGCGACGCCGTGTTCACCACCATCACCGGCGCGGCCGCCACCAACTGCTTCGGCGTCAAGGGCATGGCCCAGCGCAGCATGACTGACGGGCTGGTGCATCTCCTGCGGCCCGAGGCCATGAGCAAGGGCGTCAAGGTCACGTACAATGACGACGGCACCGTGTCCATCGAGCTGCACATCGTCGTGGAAAACGGCGTCAACATCGCCACAGTCTGCCGATCCATTATGGGCGAGGTCAAGTATGTGGTCAACCTCAACACCGGCGTCACCGTCAAAGCGGTGAATGTCTGCGTGGATTCCGTCACCGTGTGACGCGCCCGGAAGGAGAACAGACATGACAGATAAGATCAGCGGCGGCGCCTTCAAGCAGATGGTCGCCTTCGGCGCCGCCTGCATCACCGCGCAGAAGCAGGCCATCAATGACCTGAACGTATTTCCGGTGCCCGACGGCGACACCGGCACCAATATGTCCCTGACCATCCAGACGGCGGTGAACGAGCTCCGCAAGGCCGAGCCCGCCACCGTGGACGAGGCCGCCAAGCTGACGGCCTCCGGCCTGCTCCGGGGTGCCCGGGGCAACTCCGGCGTCATTTTGTCCCTGCTGTTCCGCGGCATGAGCAAGGTCCTCAAGGGCCATGACACCGCCGACGGCGCCCTGCTGGCCGAGGCCATGCAGGAGGGCGTTTCCACTGCCTACGGCGCGGTGATGAAGCCCGCCGAGGGCACGGTCCTCACCGTCTCCCGCCTGGCCGCCCAGCGTGCGCTGGAGGCCGCCGGCGAGAAGAACGACGCCGAGTTCGTACTGGACGAGGCCATCAAGACCGGCTACACCACCCTGGCGGAGACCATCGAGATGAACCCCGTGCTGAAAAAGGCCGGCGTAGTGGACGCCGGCGGCAAGGGCTACCTCATCATTCTGGAGGGTATGCTCCGCGCCCTGCGGGGTGAGCCCGTGCCTGAGGTGGCCGATACTGCCGAGGAGAAGGCGGACTTCGCCGCCATCGGCGACGAGGACATTACCTTCGCCTTCGACACCGTGTTCATCGTCCGCAAGACCTCCGACAAGCCCCTGGACGGCCTGCGTACCTATCTGAACAGCATCGGCGACAGCCTGGTCATCGGCGAGGATGACGAGGCCTTCAAGGTCCACGTCCACACCGACACCCCCGGCGACGCCCTGAACGAGGCCCAGAAATACGGCACGCTGGAGCTGGCCAAGATCGAGAATATGCGTACCCAGGCCGCCGACCTGGCCGCCGGCAAGAAGGCCCAGTCCACCGACGATCTGGACTCCGTCGAGGCCGAGCTGGAGCGCGGCGAGACCGCTGTGGCCGCGCCGGAAAAGCGCTACGGCTTCCTGGCCGTCTGTGCCGGCGAGGGCCTCGAGGCCGTGTTCCGCGACCTGACCGTGGACCGTATCGTCTCCGGCGGGCAGACCATGAATCCCTCCACCGAGGCCATCCTGCAGGAGGTCAACCGCACCCCCAGCGAGATCGTGTTCATCCTGCCCAACAACAAGAACATCATCATGGCCGCCCAGCAGTGCGTGGGCCTGACGG
>OIXG01000515.1_pt1 | contig 47181 bp, 28 predicted proteins | sample 1587731 | NCBI WGS metagenome assembly OIXG01 (sample SAMEA3888908, study PRJEB22519) | human gut metagenome | biome: human gut; feature: human-associated habitat; material: faeces | place: Denmark | collected 2010 | reverse complement strand
TGTTTTCCTGTGTCAGTTCCTTGATGGCTCTGAGGATGGTATCAGAGCTGCATGTACGAAGGGTAGGATGATACGAGAGATGGCGCATCAGTTGTGACGTTACGTCTTCCACGCATGAGCCGCCACAGAAATAAACGCTCATCAGCGAACGGACTATCTCGCTGAACTGATATCCGATGATACTGCGGCATCTCTGACCCAGTGTTGAGTCGATAACGGGTGAAAGCATGGAGTCAAATTTCTCCATGATTGAAAAAATTCCTCCAAAAGGTGTGAGTTTCTCAGATTTTATTTGTACCTTTGCCATGCCTTGTTACGATTTTCGCTTGTTTTCTAATTGCAACACTAAGATAAGTGAAAAATCTGACACGGCAAAATCCTGGGCAACTTTTTGTTGCTCAGGTACTTAAAAAGTTATATTTATAATAGTGTTGCGGAATTAAGGTTTTTTAATTTTTATTGTATGGTAAAGAAAAGTTTATATTTATGTATCCTGTTGGCTTTGGGCCTGCTGTGTGCAATTCCGTCTTCAGCACAGGAAGCACAGCTTACCACTGTGAGTTTCCCCAAGGCTGCAGCTTTCACATCTTTGTCAGACAATGGCTTGTGGGCTACTGCTGCTGGTGTGAATGATGATGATCAAAGTAAGTATGCCTATCCTTATCTTATTAATGTAGAGACAGGTGCTCTTACTGAACTCTGGGTTGAAGCAGACTTGATAAAGTCACTCGAAGCTACAGACGTTACTAATGATGGAAAAATCATTGTTGGTACCTATGACAGCAAGCCTGCTTATTATGACATGAATCAGGGTAAGTGGATCACTCTTCAGTCTGAGAATCCTGGAAAAGCTACATCTGTAACACCTGATGGCAAATACATCAGCGGATGGAGCGATTCTGGTGGCTTCTCAGGTTATGCTTATGTTGAAACACCGCTTTTGTGGGAGAAGCAGTCTGATGGTACATATCGTGCAATTGATGTGTATGCTGAACTTCCTAACTTCCCAAAGAAAACAAAGCTTGGAACAAACACTCAGCAGGTACGTATAGACAATGTTAGTCCTGATGGTAACATCCTTTCTGGTATTATTAACTTTATAACTCCTGCAACTGTTTGCTATTATGTTTACAACAAGACAACTCAGGAGTGCAAATATGTAGACAATGCTCTCGGAGAAGTGCCTGACGAAACATTTGTTGACGAGTCAACAATGAGTAACAATGGTAAATATCTTACCGGTATCGTACAGGTGGCTGGTGGTTCATACCTTTCAAGCTATCTTTACAATACAAGCGACAACTCTTGTATATTATATAATACAGAAAGAGAAGAGCAAGACCGTGACGGAAGTGCTGTTTCAAATACAGGCGTTGTATTTGCTTGCAGTCCTGCCGTAAACCCTGTCCGTTCTGCTTACGTACGTGTGGGTAGTCTTTGGTACGGAATAGACGAAATTCTTTCTGGCCGTTATGATATGAACTTCTATGAGCGTACTGGCTATGATTTCACAGGAACAATTCAAGGAGTTTCTGATGATGAAAAGACCATGATCGGTATGTCTGAGACAAAGACAAAGGGTTATATCATTCGTCTCCCTGAAACTATCAGCGAAGCTGCAAGCAGCGTTAATCCATTAGGCACTTATGCCGTTTCTCCTGCTTATGGCTCTAAGTTTGCTAAATTCAGTCAGATGAAGTTGGCTTTCTCTAAGTCTGCCGCTGTAACATCTGGTGTTAAGGCTCAGTTCATGGACGCTTCTGGTAAGGTGTTGAGAGAGTATAACATTACAGCTCAGTCTGGTGACAAGACATTCACTATTGGTGGTATACCTCAGGCTCTCAATGCTGACGAGGAATATACAATGAAGATCCCTGCTGGGGCATTCTATTTGATGGCAGACAACTCTATTAAGAGTGATGAAATCTCAATTAAGTATATCGGCCGTGCCGAGGCTCCGGCTGCTGTACAGCAGGTTTCTCCTGCAGATCAGGCAAATGTATCTGAAATAAGTTCAGAGCATCCTGTACAGATTCTCTTCGATTTGTCTATCGCTATATCTGAAGATGCTAAGGCTTATCTGTATAGAGATGGTCAGACATCACCGGTTTGTGAACTTAACTTTGTGCAGGGAGCAGAAAGCACAATCCTTCTGTATCCTAGCCTCAAGCGTTATCTTGAAAAAGATGAGAAATATAAGGTTGTTGTAGAGGCTGGTTCTGTTACAGATATTATGGGATTCTGTCCGAACAATGAGATTACAATTAATTACACAGGTGCATACGAGCCTGAAATCAGTTCTGACGGAAGCCTCTTCTCTGATGACTTCAATGATCCTAGCAACTCTATGGTTAAATACCTCCTTTATGAAGGTGACCACAACAAGCCGTCAAGTGCAATGCAGGATTTAGGCTTTGATGCCGACAATTCTCCTTGGCTTTTCGTAATCCGTGAATCAGAAAGCAGCTCTGACTACTGTGCAGCTTCAACATCTATCTATAATCCTACAGGAAAATCAGACGACTGGATGTCAATACCTCGTCTGTCAATAGAAAATGCCGACTATTATCTCAGCTTTGACGTTCAGTCATACTATAAGTCAAAGGCAGACAGACTTAAGGTTCTCGTTCTTGAGGATGATGCTGTTTATTCTAACTTCACAACAGAACTTTATGAGAAGTTCAAGGCTAATGGTAAGGTTCTTTATGACGAGCAGCTTTCTCCCGGTGAGTCAGAGAAAAATCTGACAGGTGACTGGACACATGTTGAGAAATCTCTCGCAGAATATGCAGGTAAGAATATCTATATCGCTTTCGTTAATGAGAACGAAAATCAGAGTATGATCTTCTTGGATAATCTGAAGGTTTACTACAAGGGCGACTTCAACTTCGTTCCTAATGTAGAAAGCACGCAGGTTAACAAAGAGTCTACAAATGTTGGTGTAATAGTTAAGGTCACAAGTGATAAGACTTATAACACTATTAATGCAACACTTACTTCTGAAGACGGCTCATTCAAGAGCACTTATACAGATACACCTAGCAAGCCTATAACAAGTGCAGAGAATTATTCTTTCACATTCCCTGACAAGTTGCCTCTGACTGTAGGTGCACAGAATAAGTATACTATAAGCATTGATCTCGGCGGTACTGTTTACAGCCAGACAAACACTATCAGCAACCTTGCTTTTGAGACAACAAAGCATGTAGTTATAGAAGAAAGCACTGGTCAGCAGTGTAAGAACTGTCCTCAGGGAATCCTTGCAATGGAAAATCTTGAGAAACTTTACGGTGAGCAGGTTATACCTATCGCTATTCATAGCTCTATAATCGGAACAGACCAGTTTGCTTATGAGAACTATAATACATATTTCGGTATAACAGCACAGCCTATGGGTCTGGTTAACCGTATAGACACTCTTTATGCGCCGATGTATGTTGATGGAAGCGAGCAGTATCACTTCGATTCACCAGAAGGCAACAATACATTCTATGATGTAGCTCAGCGTGAGTTCGAAAACTATGCAATTGCAGATGTAAGCATCGACAAGGCTATTTACGATGCTTCAAGCAAGAACATACAGATTACAGGTAATGTAAACTATGCTCTAACCATGAACTCTCTGAACCACAATCTTGCATTTGTTGTTCTTGAGGATGGTTTGGAAGGACCTCAGCTTAATGGTTTCTACGTTCTTGACCAACCGATATTCGGTGAGTTCGGTAAGGGCGGCAAGTATGGTTCAAGCGTTGCTGTTGTAACATTCAACGATGTTGCACGTAAAGTGCCAAACGACAACTTCGCAGGTGAATCAGGTTTCATCCCTGTAAGCGTAACTGCAGGTCAGCCTGTTGCATTCAATAAGGTATTCAGCCTGCCTGAAATCGTTAAGAACTGGGATAACACTAAGGTTGTTGTTATGTTGCTCGATGCAAATACAGAGCGCGTTCTGAATGCTGCAAGACTTAAGATGTCAGCCGGAACAGCTGGAATCAACGATGCAACAGTATCTGAAAACGGTATAACAATTTCTGGTGAGAACGGTTCAATAAGCGTTAACGGCGGAAGCGACCTCAACGTTACTGTTTATGATGTAAGCGGAAGCGTAATAAGCAATGCTAACTCTACTTCTGGTGCTGTTAAGGTAAGCACAGGCGGAAAGAACGGCTTGTTTATCGTTAAGGCTACAAGCGACGGCGTAAGCGTTGTTAAGAAAGTAATCGTTAAATAAATATTTAGATCTGCCTTGTATGTTTGTATCAGAAAAACACTTCACAAAACATAATACAGCAGACAGCAAGGCATGGACCTTAAAAACCTAAGATATAGAAAAGGGTATGGGGCTAGTCCCCAACCCTTCCTATATAATTTAATGCTAACTTATTATTAATTTAAAATAAAGTATTATGAAATCTTTACTAATCAGTTTGATGGCATTTTTATGTGCCTTGGGGGTATATGCAACCCCGACAGGTACGGGTACTCAAGAGGATCCGTATGTAATTGCCGATGGAGACGTCTATATGGTAGATGACCCTGTTTATGCAAGCTTTACGGCTCCTGGCGATGGTACCTTAACATTGTCATACAATTTAATGAAAGATCCCGCGTTTACTGTAGTTGGCGGTGATGTTATGCCGTTTACATGGGGTATGGGTGCTCCAAGTACTTCTGTTTTGGAAGTTAAAGCCGGTGAAACTTATGTAATTTATAATGCAAATAAAGTTGGATGGAGTGCTGAAGTTACTGTTTCATTCACAGCGGCATCTGGTGACGCTTTGAAAATTTTAAGTTCTGAGCCTGAGCAGGGTTCAAAGGTTGATAAAATCAGCTGGGATAATCAGGTTAAGGTTACATTGAACAAGAAGGTTAAGTATGTTCACTGTGAGTTCCATGGTGATGAAGGCATTATGCACCAGTATTATACATCTGAGGCTGAAGAAGGTGAAGATGTTATAATGGTTGGTCCTGCTAAGATTGAAAAAGATGGCCGTGTTCTTGATAATGCATGGTATATGTATGAAGGAAATACATACGAAATCATTATTGAGTCATATCAGACTAAGGAAGGTATGGAGCAGGGTACTGAAACTCCTGAGACAACAACTCTGACATTTGAAGGTGGTACTCCAAAGGTTGAAAAGACCGTTGTAAATCTTGTAAAAGTTGAACCGGAACCAAATGTCGTTTATCCTACAGAAGACCAGATGCTCAGCTTTAAGGATGACAGAAAGGTTGTAACTGTTGAAGTTGACAAGAAGGTAAAAGTTAAGGACTGTGTTTACCCGATGGATATGTACGGAACATTAGACTGGGAAAAGGCAGAAGTATCATATACTAAAGAAGGCCACTCTATTATCAAGTGTACTATGTCTGAGGCGTTCTATAATTTTATGGGAACTATTGTAACAGACGTTATCCTTCAGCTTGATTTGACTGATGAAGAGGGCAATGAAATTGAGCCTAAGGCAGAAGGCTTCCCTGAAAGTGTTGTATTCGGAAGCGGTTACAACTTTACATTTGGTGTGAACGACGGTCGTTTTGCAGACGCTTCTTTGAACTTCAAATCTGTAACACCTGCAGAAAATTCTTACAGCACAAGTTTGGACAAGATCGAATTTACATATGGTGAGAAAGTGTATACAACATCTACAGCTACTGCTGCTGTTTACAAAGGTGAAGAGAAAGTTGCTGATGCAATTTTGACTACAAATGAGGATGAAACAGGTCTTGGCCTTGTTGTAACAGCTCAGTTTGTTGAAATTGGCACACAGACTCCGAAAGAAATCAATGAGTTTGGTGCTTATGTTCTTAAGGTAGATTCACAGTCTATTGCTAACGAGTTCTTCAACGAAGAAACTCCTTGGACTGATGGTATGCAGGGTCATGGTATATGTAACCCTGACTTCACAGTAGCATTCAACATTGACCCGGCTATTCTTGCAGTTGAGTCTGTTGACCCGGCTCCTTACGTAGAAGGTGGCGAGTACAGCAAGGAGATTCCTGCTGAAATTAATATTACATTGAGCGGTGAGGGCGCTAAAGTAAACTCTGCTCTTGTAACTTATGGTATGAACACTCGTGTTCCTGCTGAAGCAAAGGTTGAAGGCAAGGTTATAACAGTTACTGTTCCTGAGGCTGCTCTCGCTGAGAACAACATCGGCGTATCTGTTGCTGCTGTTAATGAAAATGGCACACCTATCAGCTATGGCACAGACGGTGTTATCCTGCTCGCATATCAGATGCCTAAGAATATCCTCGTTCCTACAGAGGTTACACCTGCTGACGGAAGCACAGTTAAGTCAATTGCTACTGTTGAACTCACTGTAGATTCTAAGTATGGTGTTGGTGAACTGAACACAAACAATGTTATCACAGTTAAGAAAGACGGTGTTGAGGCAAGCAATATCTCTGCAGCGATCGATTATGCTACAGGTGATGACATGAATAAGATGATGATTACGTTTACTCCGGAAATAACAGAAGATGGTACTTACACTGTTGTTATTCCTGAAGAAACATTCTATGATCTTGACGGCAATCTCTTCAATCCTGAGCTGACATATACATTCATCGTTGACAAATCTACAAACATCGGTGGTGTAGAAGTTGAAGACGCTAATGCTGTTGTTGAGGTTTACAGCGTAGACGGCTGCCTCGTAAGCAAGGGTAAGAAAGCTGACGTAATGAAGAAACTCGTTAAGGGTATCTATATCATCAACGGCCAGAAAGTGGTTATCCGCTAATCTGCCGTAGCTTTTTCCTCAAAATAAAACAGACAAGAATATTTAGACATGAAACGACTTATTTTTACTTTAATCGGTATTGTATTGGGGTTGACAGGTTTAAAGGCTGTTACTTTTACTCCGATTGAGATTAATGACCCGTCTGAGTCTGTAACTATTAAATTGCAGCCAGGTGCAAACTATTTACAGCTGAAGGCTATTGAGAGCAACACCATCCACTTTAATGTCGGATATTTTGGCATTATGATGTTTGAATGTAATGCCATGGGTGAAGAGGGTAACAACCTTTCTATAAGCTATGACACTGAAGGTCACAAAATCTTCAGTAGTGAGGTTGAGGAAGGAAAAACTTATTATTTCTCAACCAGTATGATTACTGAGCCTTCAATAGATGTTACAATTTATTATGGTAACGGAGAAGGCATGCCTATCACATTGACATCTAACTTTTCGGATGGTGATACCTATACAGTTTCTGGCTCAAACCTTGAATTGGCTTTTGACCGTACGGTTGATATAGCCCACAACTGGATTGAGTATGGTGAGGGGGCTGACGGCGTATTTAAAACAAAGGAAGAGATTCCCGCAGCATATATCAATGGTACATATACAACCCAGTATTTCTATAGCATCGAGTTGAGCAAGTTTATCCGTGAGATGGCTGAAGACGGTAAACTTGAGGTTGGTGATAAGTTTAAAATCACTCTTGAAGGTATTTGCGATGCTAACGATGAGAGCGTAATCTATGGTGAGGACGGAAAATATTCTGTTACACTGATTATGGGCGAGATGCCCGGTGAACTGGTTCCTATAGATCCGGCACAAGGTACAACTCTTTATACATATTATCCTGAAACCGGTGAAGAAGGCTTGCTGACATTTACTTTCACAGATGAACTTAATACTGATAAGAGTAAGGTAACTGTAGACCTGTCTTATGGCGATTCAGAGGCCGGTTCTATGGGTTCATTTAATCCTGATTTTACTATCGAAGGCAAGACTGTTGTTGTTGATATCCGCGGCTACCGTTTCCCTGAGACGGTTGAGAGCTCTAGAAACGGTGAAGTTCAGACTGTGATAACAATGAACATCAAGGGACTTACAACTACAGATGGTCGTGCCATTATCACAAACAATGCTTCAGCAGGAACAAGCGGCATCGTTGTTACTTATCCATTGGTGAAGCAGGAGATATCTTTTTATTATGACTTCTTGCCTACTGAAGGAAGCTCTCTGGCTGATTGCAGCGAGATCATAATCTGGTTGCCGGAGGAAGTTGGTGTTCTTACTTTCGACAAGGTTCTGTTGCAGTGGCTCAACAACCGCGGCACACTCCAGGCAAAGGAATTCAAGGCAGAGGATGTTCCGTTTGCTTATGATGAATCTTATAATGGTTATGTAAGCCATATTCCACTTGCCGGCGTAAGCAAGGACCGTGAGGTTACATTGACTGTAGAAGGTGGAATGCTCAGCAATGGCGACAGCGTTGAGATTACAGGTAAATTCAACACTGATCCTACAGGTATAGATTCAGTTCTTGGTGAAGATGCCAATGCCGTTGTTAAGCTTTACACAATCGACGGTATCCTCGTTAAGGAGGCTCCTGCTGCAACTGTTCTTACAGGTGTTAAGAAGGGCGTTTATATCATGAACGGCAAGAAGGTTGTTGTAAAATAATTACTGCAATTTTATATATAACTGACAATTTCGCAGGCTGTCTCATTTATTTTATGAGGCAGCTTGTTTTTTTATTGAAGATTCAGAACATGTATGATTAAGATTAATCACGCGTTGACGATTTTGCGCACGATGGTCAGCCGTGAGCATTGAACGCAAAATTCTGATGTCTGTTATGCATGCTTTGCTTGTGTTTCTCTTTTATACGCCAGCGTGTTGCTTGGTTAAAAGCATGGTTTTATTGGTCCTTATAATGACCTGTCTGTAGTGGGCGATTATTGTATTCGGCCGTTTGCCGACAAGCTGTCTGCCGTAAATAAGCCGTAAAAAGTTTTTTGAAAAAACTCATCACTCGTCACATCAGTGCGTAAGTTGCTGACAGTTAGACTGTTAATGTGTGATGAGTTGAATTTCCAACTCATCACATCGTAGCAATTTTATGTGTTTTCCTGCTTTGGGTTGACTCTGTGTGATGAGTTGCAACGGCAACTCGTCACACCGCAACGATTTGACATTCATGACGTTATGTCGCGATGTGACGAGTGACGAGTTTCTTCGCAAAAAAATAAACCTAAATTGTTTACAGTGTACTTCCCTAAATTTGGTTTACTTTAAAGAGTCCTTTCCCTATGGCGTTCCGTGTTTTCTGCTTATGCAAAAGACGTCCTTTCATGTTGCAAAAGGGCACGTTTCACAGCGTGAAAGCATACCTTTTGCACTGCTGAAGGACGTCTTTTGTGTTGCGGGTCTGATGCTGTTGCCTGAGCCTTTGTGGCGTCATGGTCATGACAATACCATCAGGCACACTATCCAACGATTTTTCCGTCAAACAGGTGTATCGTTCTGTGGGCTATCTGAGCGTCGTGCTCGTTGTGCGTAACCATCACTATTGCCGTGCCGTCCTGATTCAGTTCTGTCAGCAGGCGCATCACCTCGGCGCCGTTCTTAGAGTCTAGATTACCCGTAGGCTCATCCGCCAGAATCAGCTTGGGGCCGAACACCACGGCGCGGGCTATTGCCACTCTCTGCTGCTGACCGCCCGAGAGCTGATGCGGAAAGTGCTTTGCACGGTGAGTTATGCCCATGCGCTTCATCACCTCCTGCACCTTCTGTTTTCTTTCAGCCTTACCTACTTTCAGATATGTCAGGGGCAGCTCGATATTCTCCTCCACGTTAAGTTCGTCAATGAGGTTGAAGCTCTGGAACACAAAGCCTATCTGTCCCTTGCGTATGCCCGTGCGGTCTTTTTCCTTCAGCAGCGACACCTCCTGGCCGTCGAGCCAGTATTGGCCCGAAGTGGGGTTGTCCAGCAGTCCGAGAATGTTCAGCAGCGTAGACTTGCCGCATCCCGAAGGCCCCATTATTGCCACAAACTCACCGTCTTCCACGTTGAACGTTACGTTGTCAAGTGCTATAGTCTCCACCTCTTCCGTGCGGAACGACTTGCTAAGATTTTCTACCTTTATCATATTCTGTTCTATTTTATGCCCCCTCACGGCTTTCGCCGTATTCGTGAGCTCGGTTAGTTTTATTGTTTCTATATTTTCTTCAAAGCCTGCTTTTCAGGCGTTAAGTGCTTATTCGTTCTTCAGGTATTTTACAGGATTGCTGTTTGCCGTGCGGTAAGCATTGGCGGCCACGGTCGCAGCAATAACCGCCACCACTGCCAATATGCCTGCCACGAAGAGCCACGGGCTCATGTTTGTCCTCACACTGAAGTCCTCAAGCCATTTGCCCGCCACAATCCCGGCAAGAATAGCCCCTGCTATTGCCGACGGAACGGCCGTCAGCAGCACGTTGCCCAGCACCATGCGCAGCACGCTTATGGCGGTTGCACCGTTCACCTTGCGTATGGCTATTTCCTTGCTTCGCCTCTGCATCTCGTCGTTCACGTATCCTATGAGTCCCATCAGAGCTATAAGCAACGCGCATATTCCTGCCGTCATGACAGCCGAGCGGAAATGCTTTACGCTGTCATACCATGTGTCCAGCTGCCGTGCATAACTGTCCACGATGATTGTTTCGTCAGGATAAAGCCTCTGCAGCCGCTGTTGCACCGCCTGCATATTGTCTGCCGTAAGGTCGTGAAACTTCAGCAGAAAATAGCTGATGTAGCTGCCGTAAGGATCAGAGTGGAACATCATCGTGGGGCGGTCGTCATCGTCGAGCGCCGTATTGGCGTGAAAATTATCGTATATTCCTACTATGGTAAACAGGTCTTTGCCCGTCTGGCTGTGTTCCGTTATCAGAATCTTACGTCCAATCACGTCTTTCCATTTCTTCTCGTTCTTCAGCTTTTGGGCAAAGTCGGGGCTTACCATCATCTCCTTCAGACTGTCGCTGCTGGCGTTGAATCCGCGTCCCTGTCTGAGCTTTATGTCCAACATGTCGAGATAGTTGTCGCCTGCCATATACAGGTCGGTGGCGTTAAACATCTCCTCACCGGTTTCCGGGTCAACTATGTTGTTGCCGCCGCCGTTTGAAAACAAGGGAGATGTTACTGCCGTCCATGCTTCAATCTCCGACATTTTGCTTAGTTCTGTAACCATGGCGCTGCGCTTTTCGCCCTTTATTTGGTTTACGTTGACTATCGCGAGGCGGTCATAAGAGTAGCCGAGGTCGAAGTCTGTGAGCTTGGAATATTGGCTGTTGACTATCAGCAGCAGGCATACCAGAAAACTGACGAATAAAAACTGCACCGCCAGCAGTGCCATCTTCCAGCGCCTGCGGCTCTCGGTGAAGTTGCGGAACGCCGTTGTTACGGGCACGGCATTGTATATCCTGCCCGGCAGCAGGGCGCTAACGATGAACACCACTATCAGCAATGCTGTGAGGAACAGTGTGCTCTTGCCGGTGAAAAGTGAGCTGACCGGGGCCGACAGCAGCGTCTCTATCGAGCCTTTGCAGGCGTATATCAGTGCTGCGGCCAGCATCATTGCCAGCACAATATGCAGCAGGGTTTCGGCCATGGTTATGCCTAATATGTTACGCGGCATGGCTCCGTAGCATTTTCTTACGGCCATTTCGCGTCCTCTCGTAACCGTGTTGCCAATCACAATCAGCAGATAGTTGAGCACGCTTGCCGCGAGAATCACCGCCGCTAATATCATCATCATGAGGAATGTCTGCCTGAAGTAGCTGTCCTCTTGGTGATATTTTGATATGGGAGTGAACTTCAGCGAGAATTTTATCTCTTCCTTTTCAAGTAGGGCAAGAAATTTGCTTACTATTTCGTTCACCTTATTGTCAAAGTCGCCCTGCTCAGGATGGCATCCCTTGCTCACCTTTATGAACGAGTAGTAGCGGTCGTTGCCCGCCAGGTTGTCCTGTCCGTCGTAGCTGAAGCTGCGCTGTGTCGTCATTGAGAGCATCACGTCATAGTCGTGAAAAGAAGAGTTCCACGGATAGTCCTCGTATACTGCGCCTATGGTCATCGTCAGTCCCGGAATAGAAGTAAGCTCCAGCTTGCGTCCTATCACGTTGCCGCCCATGCGCTCAGCCATAGTCCGTGACACAAGACAGTAATACGGCTTTGCCAGCACCTCGTCGGCGTTGCCCTCCAATATCCTGGTCGGGAACATTTTGAAGAAACACGAGTCAACAACGTATATGTTACCTTTTACGCGTCGTTCTCCGTTTATCTTCATTTCCTCATCAGTGCATGCAGGGTTTATTCTTGTTGCCGTTTCAATCTCGGGAATATATTTTTTCAGCGTCGTGGCTATGCCTCCGGGCGTGTTGCCGTATGTAGCTTCCGGATCAGAGCCCCGGCTTATCTTTTCGCTTATGCGGTAGATGCGGTCATGGTCGGGGTAGCACGTGTCGTATTCGTGCTCATACCATAGTTTCGCTATCAGCACCGACGCCAGTGCAAAGCCAATGCCGAGGCACAATATCTTTATTATGTTGTGCTGTCCACGGCGTGTCAGGTTCTTTAATGCTTGCGTTATGTTGTTCATCTTCTGATATGTTGTTTAATGATTTTTCTTGTTGTCTGCTTGCCGCAGCCTTGTCTTACGGTGCCCGGCCTATTCCTGCCTGATATTCTTCACGGGGTTTTCGTTGCTCGCCATCCAGCTCTGCACGGCTACGGCAGCCAAGCTGATAAGCATAACGATTACGCCTGCCGCAACAATCCACGGCCACCATACGATGCGGTAGCTGTATTGCTCGATCCATTTCGACATGAAATGCACCACTATCGGCACGGCTATGACAAATGCGATGCCCACGTATAGCATGAACGTGCGTATCAGTCTTATGCGTATTTGGTTGCTGGTAGAGCCGAACACCTTGCGCACGGCAATCTCTCTTGCGCGCTGTTGTATGAAGTATGTCGACATAGCCACAAGTCCGAGCAGCGAGATTATGATGGCTATGAAGGCGAAGAGCGACACGATTTTAGATGTGCGGATGTCTTTTTCAAATATTTCAGCTATTTGGTCGGTTACGAACACCGGTCTGCTGGTGTCCATTTCTTCCCTGAACACTTCTTTATAAACCTTCTTCACTTCGTTTAGTGCGTCTATGGGGTCGCCTTTCACCTTTATCGTTACATACCAGGGCCGTTCTATCTGGTCGCTTATAAATATGAAATACGGACTTATCGGCTGCATAATATTTGTCGTATGAAAATTGTTTATCACTCCTCCGTATCTTACGTCGGCAGGCAGCATGTTGGAGTTTGTACTTTTGTATCTGCGGCTGAGGTGTGTGTCCGTAGGTTTCATGTGCAGCAGTTCCAGGGCCTGGTCGTTAAGATACAGCGTGTTGCCCGACTGTATCTTACTGCCGTTTTTGGGCGTTATGCCGTATATCTCCATAAATTCCGGCGTTACGTTGAATATGTGTACGGTCGTCTGCGCCTTGTCTCCTTCAAAGGCTATTCCGGTATTGTTTCCTCCATATACGGCACATCCACAGGTGGCTGTGGCTTTTTCGGTACATGGCAGCGCGCGCACTTTATCAAGAAATACGGTGAGGTCGTTGCCGTTGAACTTCCACGGATCAAACAGGCTTATTATGTTTTCCCTGTTGTATCCTACCGGAGCATTCAGCAGATGCCGCATCTGTATAGACATTATAAGCGCACACGACAGCAGCACTATCGTAATCAGGTTTTCGGTTGTTATGAAGATGCGCGAGAAAATCATCTTTGTGTGCTTTGTCAGCGTACCTCTCACCACCTCAATCGGTTTTACCCTTGACAGCACAGTGGCCGGAATGATGCCTGCCAGCAGGCTTACAGCTACGACAAACAGCACTATTGCGGCTATGGCCCATGGTGTGGCCAGTATTCCTGTGTCTATGTCCTTGCCGATTATGCGGCCTGCGAATCCGGCCGTGGCGGTGGCCATTGCAGCGGCTATAATGCATGAAAAGGCACACATGGTGAGCGACTCGCTGAACATGTTGGTGCTGATGCCTGCCCTGCTGCATCCGAAGAGGCGGCGCGTGGCCATCTCTCTTGCGCGGTAGCCGCACTGCGCCACGGTCAGGTTGATGTAGTTCATGATTGAGAACAGCAGAATCACCAGTCCAACGGCAAGCAGGATTCTTACCATGTTAATATTGCCAAACTGCATGACGTTTACTTCCGGCGTGTCGTTGAAGTAGAGCTTGTTGAGCGGTGTCAGGAACGGCCGTAGGGGCATAGCCGGTTCATAGGGCCAGAATGTAGGCCAGAACTTTTGTATGTCGGCTTCTTTCTGCATCAGGTCGCAGCCTTCGCGCACCAGCACGAAGCAGGCACAGCTGGTTACGTTTATCTGTCCCGGAAAGTATTTGTCCATGTTTCCTTCACCTTCACGTTCGGCATAAGCAAAGTCAACAAGCGCATCTGTGTTCTTTGATATTATCGTATTGTCGAAGTTTTGCACCACTCCCGTAACCCTGAAGTGCAGCGAGTCGGTGGTCATTATGGTGCGTCCCAGTACGTCGACTGTGCCGAAATACCGGTGCGCAAACTGTTCTGTAACCACAATGTTGCCCTTGTTGCTAAGACAGGTGGCACGGTCGCCGCGCAGCAGCTTGAAGTCGAACATAGAGAAGAACGTCGAGTCGGTGTTAATAGTGTTCACGTTCAGAACATCGTCGCGGTCTCTGACCTTTATGCTTCCTGTCACCATGCCGCATGTGTTTTCAATCTCCGGATAGTGCATGCGCAGGTTCCGCAGCGACGCGTGGTGGCAGCCCATCACCCGGCTGCTGTCATCCATAAACTCAAGTCCTATGTTATATATTCTGTCTGCCTTGCTGTGCTGGCGGTCGATGCTTGTCTCCTGCCACGTGTACAGTCCGATGATGATGACGAATGTCAGGCTTACGGCCAGTCCGAACACATTCACAGCCGTGTATGTCTTGTTCCTCGAGAGGAACGTGAAATAGCTTTTAAGGTTGAAGTTGCTCATATTCTGTATCTGTTATGTTACACAAATTTTATACTTGTCCGTTCATTTTTCAGAGTTACCCGGTCATGGCGAAGCCTTTTCTTCACGATGTTTTTTCTGTGACTCTTACTCCTGCCTGATGTTCTTCACTGGGTTTTCGTTGCTCGCCATCCAGCTTTGCACAGCCACGGCAGCCAAGCTGATAAGCATAACGATTACTCCTGCCGCCACAATCCACGGCCACCATACTATGCGGTAGCTGTATTGCTCAATCCATTTCGACATGAAATGCACCACTATCGGTACGGCTATGACAAATGCGATGCCAACGTATAGCATGAACGTGCGTATCAGTCGCAGGCGTATCTGGTTGCCGGTAGAGCCGAACACCTTGCGCACGGCAATCTCTCTTGCGCGCTGTTGTATGAAGTATGTCGACATAGCCACAAGTCCGAGCAGCGAGATTATGATGGCTATGAAGGCGAAGAGCGACACGATTTTAGACGTGCGGATTTCCTGCTCGAAGCGTGCCTGCACATACTTGTCTACGAACGGCGAAGCGGACTCGTCGATGTCTTCGTGGAACACTTCCTTATATACATCCTTTATCTTGGCATATGCCTCCACGGGGTCGCCGCTGACGAGGATTGAGATGTTCCACGGCTCCTGTATGTTGTTGCACGCCTGTACGAGCAGAGGGTGCTGCTCTTCGAGAATGTTGCGTATGCGCAATTCGTTGAGCACGCCGCCGAATTCAGCATTCTTGCGGAAATACCCATACCTTATCTGTTCGTATCGGCTGCTAAGGTGTCTGTCCGTGGGTTTCATTTGCAATGCCTTCATCGCCATGTCGTTAAGATATACAATGCTGTCGCCTTTGGCGTGCAGGTCGTTTTTCAGCGTAAGGCCGTATATCTTCATCATTTCGGGTGTGCCGCTGATGAACTGGAACGACCATTCGCGTTTCTCTCCGTCAAACGTTACGGTGTTGTTGTTGCCGCCGGTAGCCGGAGTTCCGCATGACGGAGCCACTGCCTTGACGAACGGCAACGAGCGCAGACGGTCTTCAAATTCGCCTGAATTCTGGCTGGAGTAGTTGTCGGGATATTCTATGCAGATAATGTTCTCGGTGTTGAAGCCCAGCGGTGCCTTTGTAAGATGCAGCATCTGCATCGACATTATCATGGCGCATGCCAGCATGGTTATGGTTATAATGTTCTGCACCGTTATGAAAACGCGCGAGAATATCATCTTGGTGTGTGTGCGGAACGTGCCGCGCACCACCTCGATAGGCTTCACCCTTGACAGTATTGTTGCCGGAAGCACACCTGAGGCGAGGCTCACCAGCAGGATGAAAGCCGCCATGATGCCGACAGTAAGCGGACTTGCAAGCAGGCTGAGGTCGAGCTTTGTGTCAAGCAGCTGACCTGCATAGGGAGCGCAGACATGAACCAACGCCACGGCTATGAGCAGGGAGATGACGCACATAGTCAACGATTCGGTGAACATGTTTACGCCGACGGTGCCCCTGGTGCAGCCGAAGAGGCGGCGGGTGGCCATTTCGCGTGCCCTGTATCCGCTCTGTGCCACGGTCAGGTTGACGTAGTTCATTATGGAAAATAGAAGTATCGCAATGCCGACGGCGAGCAGTATCTTTACCAATGTAAGATTACCCATCTGCATAAGAAAGGCATCAAGCCCTGAAAAATACAGTTTGTCGAGGCGTGTGATGATTGGGTGGAAGTCTTCCCAGAACGTCTGGAAGTAGGCGTCCACGTCTTTCTGCTTTGCGGCGAAGTCGCAGCCCTCACGCACCTGCACGAACGATGCCGCACCGGTTATGTTGACCATGTGCGGAAAATTTTCGTCCATGTTGGCCATGTTGATGGTGTATGAGAAGTCGATCACGCCCTGTATGTCCTTGTCGATGAAGGTGTTGTCGAAGTCTTTAACCACGCCTGTAACACGGAAATGATTGTTTTCGGCTGTTGTCAGGGTGCGGCCTATTACCGCAGTATTGCCGAACAGACGGCGTGCGGCACTCTCCGTCAGCACGATATTGCCCTTTTGTTTGAGGCAGTTTGTGCGATTGCCCTGCAGTAAGGGGAAGTCGAACATCGAGAAGAACGTCGAGTCTGCCTCGAGAACATATAGATTTACAAAGTTGCCGTTATCTTTCAGTTTCAGACTTCCTGCCGTAAAGCCGCACGTCTGTTCTATTTCAGGATACCGTGAGCGCAGGTATCGCAACACGGCGTGGTGGCAGTTGGCTGTTCGCCATGTGCCGTCGTCCATGTTGAGGCCTATGTTGTAAATGCGCTTTGCCTTGCTGTGTTGGCGGTCGATATAGAACTCTTGCCATGTGTACAGTCCGATGATGATGACGAATGTCAGGCTTACGGCCAGTCCGAACACGTTCACAGCCGTGTATGTCTTGTTCCTCGAGAGGAACGTGAAATAGCTTTTAAGGTTAAAGTTGCTCATATTTTATGCTGTTATTATGTTTCATTTTTCGTGCGCCTTGCAGCCTTTTTCTGTGCTGTTTGCCGCATTTGGTTTGTTGGCTTATAACCGATTGATAATCAAAATGTTACGCAGAGCGTTGCAAAAGACCGTCTTTTAGCCTCTGAAAGGTGCCCTTTTACAGCCTGAAAGGCCATGTTTTGCAGTGCGAAAGACCACCTTTTGCATTACGCCTTTGCGGATGTTGCCTTGCAGCACTGTTGCCAACGCGAAATATATTTACATCTGACGGTTGCCGTAATGTATCTTTTCCGATGTCAGACACGGCTCATTCTGTCGGCATGTCAGGTTTGGCGTGATTATTCGAGTATGAGTATTTCGTTGTTCTTATAGCCCTCATATCCGCTCACTATCACCTGCTCGCCCGGTTCGAGGCCCTCAAGCACCTCATAATATTGCGGATTCTGCCGCCCTATGCGTATCTTGCGCCTGTATGCCTTGCGGCCGTCCTTGTCGAGAACGAATATCCACGAGCCCCCCGTCACGCTGTAAAACGTGCCTTTGGGTATGATTATTGCCTTTTTCGACTCGCCAAGTTGCAGGTCGACATAGTAGGTCTGTCCTGTGCGTATGTTCTTCGGACGCGAGCCGCTGAAGGTGAAGTCTATCTTGAAGCGGCCTTCGCGCACCTCCGGATACACCTTGCGCACGGTCAGACGATATGTCTTGCCGTTCTGCTCGAATGTGGCTGACAGTCCGGCATGCACTCGGTCGATGTAGTGCTCGTCCACCTGCGCCTCCACTTTGTAGTCGCTCAGGTCGTTGATGACTCCTATCTTCTGTCCCGGCGATATGCTCTGGCCCAGTTCTACGTCCAGCAGACCAATCTCGCCGTCTATTGTAGAGCGCACGTTCAGCCTTGCCTTGCGCTCGCGCACCAACTCTACGTTCTTGCGCATCGACGCCAGATCTGAAGCCATCTGCTCCACCTGCGAGCGGTTAAGCTCGTTGGTCTTCTTGAGCCGCTGCCTTATCAGCTTCTCCTTCTGCACAGCCAGCTCATATTCCTCCTTGGCTTTCAGATAGTCTTCGCGCGAGTTAAGCTCCTCCTTCTGCAGCGCCGCCTGGTGGTTGTATGCCCTGCGCTTTGTCTTTACGTCCATGTTCAGCTGCAGCGCCTCGTTGCTGTTGTTCAGCCGGTCCTGTTCCATCGACAGGCGCGTGCTGCGCAGCATGTTCTGCTTCTCAGCCAGTTCGCTCTCTGCGTTGAGAATCTCGAGGTCGAGGTTAGAGTTGTTGAGGCGTATTATCACGTCGCCCTTGCTCACGTGTGTGCCTTCCTCCTTCACCTTTTCGAGCACCACGCCGCCTTCTTCCGACGATATCTGCACCACCTGTATGGGCACCACGCTGCCGTCTACGCTCACGTAGTCGTCAAACTGCGCCTTGCTTACCTTGCCTATGCTGAGGCCGCGGCGGTCGACACGCAGCGTCGACGTGAAGTTCATCGTGGCGAGCCATATCAGCAGCACTATTATAAGTGCGCCTCCGCCGGCCCACAGCCAGTATTTTTTTGGAATCCAGTATTTCTTCTGTTTCAGTTTAATGTCCATAGCGGTTCGTTGTTTATGTAGTATCTTACGAGTTTCTGCCTTATGGCGAGCAGCATCCTCAGCTGCAGCAGCGTTATGCTGCTTTCGAGATAAGTCTGTGCCGCCTCGTGTATGTCGAACGTAGAGAGCATGCCTTCCTCATATTTGCGGTAAGACAGGCGGTAGGCCAGTGAGTCGGCAGCCACCTTCTTCTCCATCTGTCTCACTTCCTTATGGTAGCCCTCATAGTCGGTTACGGCCTGCAGGGCGGCGTCGTTCAGCTTGCGCCGCGCGTCCTGTGCGTCGAGCATGGCGAGCTGATAGTCGGCCTTGGCGCGCTTTACCGAGCTCCATGTGGAAGGAGAGAAGATGGGGATAGACAGTGTAAGGTAGACATACTCGCCCAGGTTGTTGCGAAACTGCGACCTGAACGGCAGTCTGTCCTGATGTTGAGAGAGATTTATGTAGTAGTTGGTTGATACGCCGGCACCCAGCGACAGCTGCGGCAGCAGGTCGGCACGTCTTATTTTCCATTCGAGCCTTGCCTTCTCGACGTTGGCTTCTGCCATTATTATGTCGGGCTTGCCGCTCAGCGTCATGCTGTCTACCATGAGACTTGAGGGCATCTGCGACGTAAGCGCAGCCATCGAGCAGTCGGGGCTGAGCGAGTCGGCGGCAGGATAGTTCATAGCCGTCTTCAGGGCAATAAGGGCGGTGCGTGCCAGATTCTTCTGGTGCAGCAGGTTGTAGTCGTCCTCTGCCACCTGACTCTCCATCTGCACCACGTCCGGCCGGCTCTTCTCGCCCAGTTCGTACAGTCTGCGCGTCTTTGCCAGCAGAGCCTTCGAGTCGGCAAGCTTTCTGTCGGTAATTTCTATCGACTTGATGGCATACACGGCGTCGACAAACTTCTGCATCACGTCTATGGCCTTGTCGTCCTTAGCCTTCTGCAGCGCCGTGGCAGCCGTGTTCTTGGTTATGCGGGCCTTGCGGAAAGCGTTCCATGTGTGCCCCCAGTCAACCACTGGCAGCGACGCACTTATCTGATAGCCGTTGTTGAATGTAGTAACGTTGTTATATGTGTTGGTCTCCGGGTCGATGTTTCGTCCCCAGTTGTACTGTCCGCTCACCTGGGCCGAGACGCTTGGCAGGAAGTCGAGCAGCGAGGTGCGGTATTCCGTCAGGGCCTGTTTATGCTCGATACGCTCGCGTCCCACTTCGGTAGCATGCTCAATGGCATAACTGACGCAGCGGTCGAGCGACCATTCCTGTTGCGCGCCGGCAGCCCCAGGGGCGGCAAGTGCGAGAGTAATTATGGCAATTTTCATATTCATACACCATTATCATTGCCAAAACCGTGCCAAAATACCTATGTTGCAGTATATCAGGCAGATACTGCAAATCCGTGTTTTTGTGAGTGTCCAAAAATTAGACACTGGCGTATAAAAATTAGACAACAGACACGGTTGAGGCTGGAAAATGGCTTTATGCAGGCTGTCTTGCTGCTTTTAGCCGTGCCGCGAGCCGTATGGCTGTGCGTGTGATGGGGCATGAAGGTGGCATATAGTAATATTATTTGTGAATATCTGAAAATTTAGTGTCCAAAAACTTTACACACTCTTGCTTTTGTCGGTTATACAACCTATCTTTGCATTGAAATGAAACAGGGAACAATACTTATTGTAGACGACAACCGCAACATCCTGACCACCGTGAAGATGCTGCTCGAGAACACCTTTGAGCATATTGTCGCCATAGCCAATCCGAACAATATTCCGGCGCACCTGCGTGAGGACAAGCCCGACGTGGTGCTGCTTGACATGAACTTTCAGAGCGGAATAAACAGCGGCAACGAGGGACTTTATTGGCTCGGACAGATCAAGAAGATGCGTCCGCAGGCCAAGGTGGTGCTGTTTACGGCTTATGCCGACATCGAACTGGCCGTGAGCGGGATTAAGGCGGGCGCCACTGACTTCATCGTAAAGCCGTTTGACAACGACAAGTTGATAGCCACGCTGAAGGAGGCGTGCAGCAAGTCGGCAGGCGGCTCTGATGCAGGCAGCGGCGAGAGCGGCATGTACTGGGGCGTGGCTCCGTGCATGCAGGAACTCAGGCTTATGGTAACTAAGGTGGCAGCGACCGACGCCAACATACTGATAACCGGCGAGAACGGCACTGGCAAGGAGGTGCTGACCAACGAGATTCACCGTCTGTCGCACCGTAGCGGCAAGAGTCTGATGACGATAGACATGGGAGCCGTGAGCGAGACGCTGTTTGAGAGCGAGCTGTTCGGTCATGTCAAAGGGGCATTCACCGACGCCAAGGCAGACAAGGCTGGCAAGTTTGAACTGGCTGAAGGCGGCACGCTGTTTCTCGACGAGATAGGCAACCTGAGCTACGCATTGCAGGCAAAGCTGCTGACAGCCCTGCAGCGCCGCAGCATTGTGCGCGTGGGCGGCAGTGTGCCTATACCTATCGACGTCAGACTGATATGCGCCACAAACCGTGACCTGAGCGATATGGTGGCTAAGGGCGAGTTTCGCGAGGACTTGCTCTACCGCATCAACACGATACATCTGCATCTGCCGTCGCTCCGTGAGCGCAGAGAAGACATTCCGGCGCTGGCGCGCCTCTTCCTCAACAGGTATGCGGCAATGTATAACAAGCCCGCAATGGAGCTTACGTCGGCTGCCGAACAGAAAATAAAGGATATGCCGTGGTATGGCAACATCCGCGAACTGCAGCACGCAATAGAGAAGGCCGTGATATTGAGCGACGGCAGGGAGATAGGCGAGCAGGACATAAGCGGCAGCGCGTCTGTTGCGGAGAAGCCTATGGAAGGCGTGCAGACAATAGGCGAGATGGAGAGCCGGCTGATAGAAAAGACAATACGCGAGTGTGACGGCAACCTGTCGCAGGTGGCGTCGAGACTTGGCGTATCGCGCCAGACATTGTATAATAAAATAAAGAAGTATGGACTTTGATATTGCTCTTCTGCTTCTGTTTGCTGTCGTCGCGGCCGCAGGCTGCCTGTATTTCTGGCGGCGCTACAGGTCGACCGTCAGAAAGGTAACCTTCCTTTTCAACGCTATCGACAACGGCGACTATAGCTTCCGCTTTGCCGAGGGCGACAAGGCGGCAGGCGACAGAGTGCTGAACAGGTCGCTGAACCGGGTGAAGGACATACTGATGCATGCGCGCGACGAGCAGATGGAGCGAGAGAAATACTTTGAACTTATACTTGATTCTGTCGACACGGGCATTATCGTGGTTGAGGAAGGCCGTGGGGTGGTGCTGCGCTACAATCGTGCTGCACAGAAACTTCTGCAGCGTGAGGTGATAACGCACGTTGACCAGATAAAGGAGACGATGAAAAACTTCTCGTCGCGCGAGACCAACACATTCTTGAAAGGGCGCCGTGTGAGGATTGTTGCCTTCAGCGACATCAAGGGCGAGCTTGCCAATCAGGAAATCGACTCGTGGGTTAAGCTAATACGTGTGCTTACTCACGAAATCATGAATACCGTAACGCCTATTGTGTCGCTCAGCGATACGTTGCTGCGCCATTCGGAAGGCGAACAGCATGAAGGACTTTCGGTAATCAACCGCACGGGCAAGGAACTGGTCAAGTTTGTTGAGAACTACCGCCGATTTACTCATGTTCCTGCGCCGCAGCCTACGCTCTTTTACGTTAAGCCGTTTCTTGAGCGGATGGCGAGTCTTGCCAGACAGTATCTTAAAGACGGATGCACTGTTGAGGCCGACGTGCTTCCGGGCGATCTTATTGTATATGCCGATGAGGAACTTATAAGCAGGGTGGTGTCTAATCTGTTGAAAAATGCCACCGAGGCAGTATCTGCCGGTGGACATATATGGATGAAGGCTTACACCGGCAAGAACGACACCGTGGTGATAGACGTAATTGATGACGGCCCGATGATACCCGACGATGTGGCCTCTCACATATTTGTGCCTTTCTTCACGACAAAGAAAGAAGGCAGCGGCATAGGGCTTTCTATATCCAGGCAGATAATGCGTGTGAGCAACGGCTTTATCTCTCTTGTTACCGACAGGGCTAACAGACTGACAATTTTCAGGCTTATCTTCAACTAATTTCTGTCTTGTACCGGTGTGACGAGTTTAACAAGGCAACACGTCACGCTGTATGTTTCTATCATTCAGTATATTAAAGACAGATGTGACGAGTGATGAGCTTATTCAGAAACTTTTATTGCATATACTTACAGGCAGGATTCCTGATTTACTCTCCATGTCTTTGTGTATATGTAACAAGGCATAAAAAAAGCTGCCCCATAATGTTTGAGACAGCTTTTTGTTTATTGCTTTGCTTTAAGGATTATTCAGCACGGAGTGTGAAACGCTTGAAAGCAACAACTGTGAGCTCCTTGTCGGCAGCCTGCAGATACTGAGCAACAGTCTGCTTGCTGTCCTGGATGAACTCCTGGTTGAGCAGGCAAGAATCCTTGTAGAACTTAGCCATACGGCCCTTAGCGATGTTCTGAACCATCTGCTCGGGCATGTTGGCAGCCTTCTGTTCAGCTGTTTCTTTCTTTATCTTGCGTATCTCTTCAGCCTGAGCCTCTGTGATGTTGCCTTTAGCAATACCCTCAGCGATGTGCTCCTCGTTCTCAGCGATGTAGAGATTGAAGCCAGCCTTCTTCAGGGCAGCCTCTACAGCCTTGTTGATCTGCTCCTCTTTTGTCTTCTCGATAGCAACAGTCAGCTCAGTGTCTTTAACTTCCTGAGGAACGCTTGCCTCGTCGAGAGCAACAGGGTTCATAGCTGCTACCTGCATAGCAACAGCGTGAGCCTGCTCTTCAGCCGGCTTGTTAGTCTGAACCATTGTGCAGAGCAAGTGCTTGTTCATGTGGTCATAAACAGACACGTTGTCGCCTTCGAGATAGAGATATCCGTCAAGTTCGGTCTTCTCGCCTGTGATACCAGAGCGTGCGATAACCTCGTCCTGAACAGTGCTTCCGTTCAGAGGCAGAGCCTTAACTTCGTCAAGAGTCTTAGCCTTGGCAGCAACGGCAGCATCAAGGATGCTCTGTGTAAGAGCGATGAAGTCTTTACCGTTAGCAACGAAGTCGGTCTCGCACTTCAGGGCTATCATGGCAGAGAAACCATTGTCAGCCTTAACGAGTACACAGCCGTTAGATGTCTCGCGGTCGCTACGTTTAGCAGCGATAGCCTGACCCTTCTCACGGATGATTTGTACTGCCTTGTCAAAGTCGCCTTCAGCGTCTGTGAGGGCTTTTTTGCAATCTGCAAGACCGGCACCGGTCATCTTGCGGATTTTCTGTATATCAGCTATTGATACAGCCATAATTCGTATTTTCTATTTTAAGTTAGTTAAAATCAGATATTAAGCCTCAGCGGGAGCCTCTTCAGCTGTTTCTTCAGCCTTAGCAGCCTCTTCCTCTTTAGCAGGAGCATCCTTGCGAGCCTTGCGTGCGCGCTTCGGTTTGTCCTCTATAGCGTTAGCCTCAGCCTGCTCTTTTGCAGCTTTCTCGTCAGCCTTCTCTACCTTGCGCTCCTCAAGACCCTCTGCGATAGCAGCGCAGCAAGCGTTCAGGATAACCTCAACGCTGTCTTTTGCGTCGTCGTTAGCAGGAATCATGAAGTCAACATCCTTAGGATCAGAGTTGGTGTCAACGATTGCAAATACAGGAATACCCAGGCGGTTAGCCTCTTTAACTGCGATAGCCTCTTTCATAACGTCGATAACGAACAGAGCTGAAGGCAGACGAGTCAGGTCAGCAATAGAACCGAGGTTCTTCTCGAGCTTAGCGCGCTGACGTGTGATCTGCAGAATCTCACGCTTAGAGAGATTTGAGTAAGTTCCGTCGTTCATCAGTTTGTCGATGTTGGCCATCTTCTTAACAGCCTTGCGGATTGTCGGGAAGTTGGTGAGCATACCGCCCGGCCAGCGCTCGATAACGTAAGGCATGTTTACAGACGCAGCCTTCTCAGCTACAACGTCCTTTGTCTGTTTTTTAGTAGCAACGAACAGGATTTTCTTTCCTGACTTGGCAATCTGCTTCAGTGCGTCTGCAGCCTCGTCAATCTTGGCTACAGTCTTGTGAAGGTCGATGATGTGGATGCCGTTGCGCTCCATGAAGATATAAGGAGCCATTGCGGGGTTCCACTTACGTTTCAGGTGGCCAAAGTGGCAGCCAGCCTGCAATAACATATCAAAATTTGTTCTTGACATTTTCTTTTCTTTTTAATTGTTTTGTTTACTTTCTTTTTAGTTTTGTTAGAACCAACCGACAGGTAACCGCTCTGCGGCATTAGCACCGCGGCATGGCCATGAGCGCTTTCCGATTATCGCCGTTGTGGCGGGTCTTATCGGTTTAGATGCTAAACGATGTCCAGTCGGCAGACTTGGGGCTTCGCCGTACACAAGGTAAATAAAGCCTTGTGACGACGCTTCCACAGGCATGCCTTTATCTTTAGGAACAGTTTCCGCCAGATATTAACGCTTACTGAACTGGAAGCGACGGCGAGCCTTCGGACGACCCGGTTTCTTACGCTCAACGGCACGTGCGTCACGAGTAAGGAATCCGTGATCTTTCAGATTCTTCTTGTCTTCCTCGTTGATCTTAACGAGTGCGCGTGCAATGGCGAGGCGCAGAGCCTGGCTCTGACCTGTGAAACCACCACCATCGAGGTTCACCTTTATATCATATTTCTCAGCTACGTCAAGGAGCTGCAGAGGCTGCTTAACAACATACTGCAGAATAGCTGATGGGAAATATTCTGTAATGTCTTTCTTGTTTATTGTAATTTTGCCTGTACCTTCGCTTACGTAAACACGTGCCACGGCACTTTTACGGCGACCTATTGCATTAACTACTTCCATTATTGCTTAATTATTTATACTGGTTAATATCAATTGCTTTTGGCTGCTGAGCCTGCATATCGTGCTCTGTGCCATCGAATATATAAAGATTGTTCAAGATATGACGTCCGAGACGGCCTTTGGGCAGCATGCCTTTAACTGCGTGACGGATAATCTTGTCTGCACCGTCCTTGCGCTTGCGCAGCTCGGCAGGAGTGTTGAAACGCTGTCCGCCAGGATAACCAGTATAACGGGTGTACACCTTGTCGGTTTCTTTCTTGCCAGTGAATACCACCTTAGCGGCATTGATGATGATAACATTGTCACCACAGTCTACGTGAGGAGTGAAGTTAGGTTTGTACTTTCCACGCAGAATCTTGGCAACCTTAGAGCAAAGACGGCCAACTACCTGGTCTGTGGCGTCGATAACAACCCACTCTTTCTTTGCTGTTTCCTTATTTGCGGAAATAGTTTTGTAACTTAAAGTGTTCATTTTTAATTTTAAAATTACTACTAAAAAACGTTTTTAAATTCATTATTGCTTGAACGGCGATTCACTAACCGTCGCACTCGGCCAAAAGTACGACTATTAACACTCCGTTCCGGGGTTCTAAGAGTTATCCCCTTAATAATCGGACTGCAAAGGTACATATTTTTATTATAACTCGTTCGCAGGGAAGGGCGTTGAATGTGTTGTATTATATTTAATTAACTTAGTTTAACTACCGAAGGGCGTCGTATAGCGTAAAACCTGATGCCTTTTCAGCAGAATAAGATGCGGCTCGGCCAAGCAAAAAGTAAAAAAAACTGTGTTTTTTATTTTGCTTTGCTCTCACCTTTCATTATCTTTTCATAAGATAAGATGCGGCTCGGCTAAGCAAAAAGTAAAAAAAACATGTTTTTTATTTTGCTTTGCTCTCACCTTTCATTATCTTTTCATAAGATAAGATGCGGTTCGGCTAAGCAAAAAGTAAAAAAACTATGTTTTTTATTTTGCTTTGCTCTCACCTTTCATTATCTTTGCCGACAGAAAGATAATCAGATTGTGGCGGCAGAATGTGCAGCTTTGGGCTTAGGCGTTGTTTGCATGCTGAATATGTAAGCGGGCCTGATGGTGCTGCGGCACTTGAAGCTTCTGCCGGATATCCAAATTTTTAAGACTATTTGTTATGCAGGCAATAATCCTTGCGGCCGGACTTGGGCGCAGACTTGGCGAATACACCAAGAACAACACTAAATGTATGGTAGAGGTCAACGGCGTGAAACTGATTGACCGTATGCTCGGACAGCTTGCGCGTCTTGACTTGCGGCGCGTGGTTATCGTTGTGGGATATAAGGGTAGTGAACTAAAGGCCCATATCGGCAACAGGTACGACGGCAGGCTTAATATAGAGTATGTGGAGAATCCTATATATAACAAGACAAACAATATTTATTCGCTTTCGCTGGCCAAGGAGCAGCTGCAGCAGGACGATACGCTGCTTATAGAGTCCGACCTTATTTTCTCCGACCGCATGCTGCCCATGATATTGAATGACCCGCATCCCAACCTTGCACTTGTGGCTAAATATGAGTCGTGGATGGACGGAACGATGGTAAGGATAGACAAGGAGCGCAATATTGTGAACTTTGTCCCTAAGAAGGCTTTCAGGTTTGAGGATGTCGATGATTACTATAAAACGGTAAACATCTATAAGTTCAGCCGTGAGTTTTCGTGCCGTCAGTATGTTCCTTTCCTCGATGCTTACTGCAAGGCCTTGGGCAACAACGAATATTATGAGCAGGTGCTGCGCGTGATAACGCTGCTCGACAATTCTAACCTTAAGGCGCTTCCTGTTGGAAACGAGAAATGGTATGAGATTGACGACGTGCAGGACCTTGACATTGCCGAGACGCTCTTTGCCGAGGACGAGGAGATGATGCGCCGCTATAACTACCGCTACGGCGGTCATTGGCGCTTCCCGAAGATGCTCGACTTCTGCTATCTTGTCAACCCTTACTTCCCGCCCGAGCAGCTCACCGAGGAGATGAAGGCCAACTTTGACACGCTCATGCGCGAATATCCGTCGGGCATGTATGTCAACTCGCTGCTGGCCGGCAAGTATTTCGGCATCAGGCAGCAGTTTGTCGTCGTGGGCAACGGTGCGGCAGAGCTTATCAAGAGCCTCATGGAGCAGTCGGCAGGACTTACGGGCGTGGTGTTCCCTACGTTTGAGGAATATCCCCACCGCCTCAGTAAGGACGACATCGTGGCGTTTTATCCCGACAACAATGACCTGTCTTATACCGCCGACGACCTTATGCGTTTCTTCGAAGGCAGCGGCATAAAGAGTCTTCTGCTTATCAATCCCGACAATCCTTCAGGCAACTTCATTCCGGCAGACGATGTCCTGCGCCTTAGCCGCTGGTGCGCAGGGCAGGGCATAAGGCTCGTTGTCGACGAGTCGTTTGTCGACTTCAGCGATGACTTTGAGCATAACACGCTGCTGCGTAACTCAACGCTCGAGGACAATCCTCGCCTTGTTGTCATCAAGAGCATCTCCAAGTCATACGGTGTGCCGGGTCTTCGCCTTGGCATAATGGCGTCTGCCGACGAGCAGCTTATCAGCCGTGTGAAGAAGGATGTAAGCATCTGGAACATCAATTCGTTTGCCGAGTTCTACATGCAGATATTCAACAAATATCAGGCTGACTACACCCAAGCCTGCCATAAGTTTATTAGCGAACGGGCACGTTTCATGAAGCGCTTGCAGACAGTGTCTTACATGCGTGTACTGCCGTCGCAGGCCAACTATTTCTGCTGTGAGGTGCTTGGCAAGTTCACGTCGCACGAACTGGCAAAGAAGCTCCTGGCGCAGTTTAATATAATGATAAAAGACTGCAACACTAAAACCTTCCTTGAGGGCAAGAACTTTGTCAGGATATCAGTGAGAGACACGGCCGACAACGACAGGCTTGTGGATGCACTGCTGGCTTTAGACAAACAATAACACAACAATACGCACGACATGAAAATATGTATCTGCGGAGGTGGAAACCTCGGACATGTAACTGCCGGATTTATTGCCGCAGCCGGCACTGATGAAGTGAGAATACTTACGCGCCGCCCGGCTCAGTGGGGCGAAACCTTGCTTGTCGACACTCCTGACCGTGGCACGCTCGAGGGCCGTCTGGCCTGCGTGTCGGCAGATGCCGCCGAAGTGGTGCCCGGTGCCGACATCGTTCTGCTCTGCCTTCCCGGCTTTTCGATAGAGTCTACGCTCAGCGAAATATGTCCGCATCTCTCTGCTTCCACGGTTGTGGGCAGCATCGTGTCGAGCACGGGCTTTTATTTCCATGCCAGGCGCCTGCTGCCTTCCGGCACACCTCTTTTCGGCTTTCAGCGCGTGCCCTTCATAGCCCGCACCTCGGAGTATGGCCACAGGGCGTCGCTCCTTGGGTATAAAAAGTCGCTGAGCATGGGCACGGACAAAGTGGAGCATCCCGAACAGCTGCGTAGCGACATAGAGTGCCTCATGGCCACTCCTGTAACTCTTCTTGACAATATGTATGAGGTGAGTCTCACCAACAGCAATCCGCTGCTCCATCCCTCGCGTCTTTACAGCATGTGGAAAGACTGGAAGCCGGGTGATGTCTACAGCCGCAACAGCATGTTCTATGAGGAATGGACCGAAGAGGCGGCAGCCATTTATATCGCCATGGACAACGAGCTGAGCCTGCTGCTCCGTGTGCTTCCCGTTTCGCCCGGATGCATTCCCGGCGTGCTCGAATATTACGAGAGCACCGACGCCGCCTCTCTTGCGGCAAAGCTGCGCTCCATAGAAGCCTTCAAGGGTATACCGTCGCCAATGAAGAAGGTCGACGGGGGCTATGTTCCCGATTTCTCGAGCAGATATTTCACCGAGGACTTTCCCTACGGACTTGCCATAATACGCAATCTGGCAAAAGAAAAACATATACCTTGTCCGGTTATTGACAAGGTTTACGGGTGGGGAATGAGCAAGATTTCATGACCAGGTGTCAGTTGCGACAATACAAGAAAAGCCGGACAATGACCATTGCCCGGCTTTTCTTTTCTCTTATGTCTAAATCGTTTTTTCTTTTTCTTGATGCTATTCGCCGTCTTTCGGCTCGTTGCCGTCGGTCCAGTAAGCCTCGAAGCTGTGGGTTACGCGCTGGTCCACGGGCGGCAGCTTCATATAGTCGCCGTAGGTGCGGCTCAGATAGTCTTTATATCCTGCCATGGTCTTATACATTTTTCCCTCAAACTCAATGTCAACGTCGCCCTCTATGTCCTTTGCCGGCATGCATCCCTTTACCGACGGGCCGGCTTCGGTCATGTTGGCAACGGTGTTTGTAGGCTCCCGTCTTACCACCATGCGCTCAATCATGCCGTTTAGCATGCCCACGGTTACGGGCAGCATCTTGTAGCAATAGTAGGCCAGTGCCGACTTCAGATAGTTTCTCTTTGAAATTTTGCATCGCCTTATCTTATACAGCAGCCGCTTGCGCTTGAATATGCGCTGCCTTTCGGCCTCGTTGTCGCTGACGTAGTCTACGGGGAATATGTCTACATAAACGCCAATCTGGTATCCTTCTGTTTCTGTCTCAACGAGCAGCGTGCGTGTGTCTACCACCTTTGCGAATGTGTAGAAGTAGTTTTTCTCCTTCTCCGGGTCGAGCACGCGGTAGCGTCCGCCTGCGTCAGTATAGAGTTTCACAAATCTGTCGTAGTCTTTTCTCGGCATATACAGGTCGAGGTCGTCGTCCCATGGTATGTATCCCTTGTGGCGCACGGCTCCTATAAGAGTGCCGCACGACAGAAAATACATTATGCCGTTGGCAGTGCAGAATCTGTGTATGTCGTCGAGTATGCCCGTCTGCACCTTGCGAAGTTCGGCTATGTCGGTAATTCGTTTCATATCTTTTCCGCGTAAATCAGTTTGATGCAAAGGTAATGCTTTTTTATGTTTTTGCCGCATGGCTTTGTAAAAAGTAGCTAAACATGGGCCGTCCTGCCGGGCGTTATGTGCCTGTTGGTGCAGGCGTTGAGGCCTGCATGGCGTCATCAGGTCAGCCGTACACCTTCTCGTAGCTTGTCTGCATCTGTCTTACGCCGAATTTTGCGGCGGCAAAGTCGCGGGCGATGCCTCCTAAGCGGCTCTTGTCTTCCTTTGCCACAATGTCGTTGAATATGTGCATGTAGGCGTCGATGCTGTTGCCGCTCACCTTCAGCGGCCAGTCGTCGGGCAGGGTGTCGCGCAGTCCGGGACAGCTGTTTGCTATCACGGGCAGTGCCTCCATGCTTGCCTCGAGCGACATTATGCTCAGACCTTCAAACACCGACGGCATGAGCAGATAGTCGAACGATGACAGATATGCCGGCAGTCCGTGTATAGGGCCGCGCAGGCTCACGTTGGGCAGTCCGCCGAGCTTGCTTTGCACAAAGGCGTGCATGCTGCCGTCGCCCACCACGTGGAAGAAGAAACGGCCGTCGCCGCTCAGTCTGCTGATAATCTCCACGAGCACGTCGATGCCTTTCTGTGGTTCGAGCCGTCCGGCAAACAAGATGTTCTTCTTGCCTTTAACAATTCCGTCAAACGGTTTCTGCGTCGACGGAGCCACACCATTATATATAATAGGTGCTGTGTGGTGATATTCTGCCGTGTAGTTGTCGCGCACGGCTACGGATATGGCTATGTTTGAGTTGTTGCGTATAAAGAATTTCTCCACCTTCATCCCGGTCTTCTTCAGTCCTGTCCACAGCTGCGTGTTGTGTATTGTGCGCACCACCTTGCTGCCTCTGAGCAGCGTCGGGAACATCTTGAAGAACGAATATACGGCAAGGTCGGGCATCTCGGTGTGGCTGTGTATCACTGCCGGGCGGTATCTCAGAAACAGAAAGATAAACCACAGCGGAAAGGTAACTGCGGCGAGACGCTCAAACAGATAATGAAAATGCACCTCTGGCACCAGCCCCCGGTGATATTTTATCCCCGCGTCTTCGAGTTCCTTTATAAACACCTTGGTGAACGCCGAGTGTGCGCGTATCAGTTCCACCACGTGATATTCAAAGCCTTCAGTCTGCGACTTGGCAATGTTCACGGCCACTCTCTCGGCTCCGCCCACATCGAAATGCGACACTATATGAAAAACTCGTTTCTTCTTATTCTGCATATCTGTTTATGGCAAAGTTGTTATATCTGCAAAAATACGAAGAATAATTGAGAATGGAGAATTGAGAATGGAGAAATGAAGTTCGGCACAAACCAATTATGATTTGAGGATTTACATTATAGCTTGTCCGCCAGAATATTAGCTTTGCTGCTTCCTACAAGCGGCATATACCAACAAGACCATTGTTCCGGCTGATTTGCAATTGTCGTGCAAGCGAGAGCAGAAGCAAATTATATTTGGTTATGCCGAGCGCAGCCGACAATCAATAAAATTAATCTGCCGGAATTAAGTATAAGAACCAACGGTCAGCGAAGCTAATTTTTCAATCCGCTTGCTTCCTATTTTTTTATTAATAGGTATGAATTTCGGATCACAGATCCTTATACTTTATGCTGTCGGATAGCATATCCGCCAGAACATTAGCCTTGTTGCTTCTCTACAATTCTTATATTCATTGTGCCGACGGATATGTAGCAGCAAAGCTAATGTTCCGGCTGATTTGCATAGCCCGTAGGGCTACACTTTTGTAACCGGGTGTGGCGAAGCTTTGCGAAGCCACGCCCGGTTGTTCTGCTAAGATAAGCATGCACCCGAAGAGGTGCTACTTTAAAACATGTTTTCTAAGTGAGTGTTTTTTATAACAAGTATCACCACTTCGGGTGATTTCCCATGTTTATGCATCCGTGGGTGTGCCACCCACGGTTACTGAAATATAGCCCTTCGGGCATCTCTTACCAGATGTGCCGGTTGATTTACAATTATCGTGCAAACGAGAGCAGAAGCAAATTATATTTGGTTATGCTTTCGCTTGCACGACAATCAATGGAATTAATCTGCCATAATATAAGTATAAGGAATCAACAATCAGCGAAGATAATTTCAATCTGCTTGCTTCCTATGTATAATTTATAGGTAGGAATTGCGGATCAAAGATCCTTATATTCGATACTGTCGGATCGCAGATCCGACAGAACATTAGTCTTGCTGTTTCTCTACAATTCTTATATTCAATGCTGCCGAAATTTCAATCCAAATGCTTCCTATGTATAATTTATTATAGGTAAGAATTGCGGATCGCAGATCCTTATATTCGATGCTGTCGGATCGCAGATCCAACAGAACATTAGTCTTGCTGTTTCTCTACAATTCTCATATTCAATGCTGCCGAAATTTCCGTGCCGCCGGGGTATGTAGCAACAAAGCTATTGTGCCGGCCGATTTGTAATCTACCGGAATAAAATATAAGGATTTTTCAATCCGATTGCTTCCTATGCATTATAATTTATAGGTATTAATCTCGGATCAAAGATCCTGATATTCGATGCTGCCGGATCGCAGATCCGACAGAACATTAGCCTTGCTGTTTCTCTACAATTCTCGGTATGTAGCAACAAAGCTATTGTGCCGGCTGATTTGCAATTGTCGTGCAAGCGAGAGCAGAAGCAAATTATATTTGGTTATGCCGAGCGCAGCCGACAATCAATAAAATTAATCTGCCGGAACTGAGACAAAACATTAGTCTTGCTGTTTCTCCACAATTCTTATATTCAATGCTGCCGAACTACTGACCGAATTCCAATAACAGATTTGCTATGATCAGTCGTCCCTGCGTTCTATCAGCACCACGGCATAAGCGCTTATGCCCTCTTCACGGCCCGTAAATCCAAGTTTCTCGGTTGTAGTAGCCTTTATGGATATGTTGTCCTCGTCGGTGCCTATAACTTCTGCAAGACATGCCTTTATGGCCGGCACATGCGGATTGATCTTAGGGCGCTCGGCACACACTGTGGCGTCGATGTTGCCTACCACATATCCCTTGCCGGCAATAAGTTCAACGGTCTTGCGCAGCAGCACCTTGCTGTCTATGTTGAGCGTGTCGGCCGATGTATCAGGAAAATGATAGCCTATATCACGCATATTGGCAGCACCGAGCAGCGCGTCGCATATAGCGTGTATAAGCACATCGGCATCGCTGTGTCCCAGCAGTCCCATGCTGTGCTCTATCTTTATTCCTCCGAGCCACAGGTCACGGCCCTCAACAAGTCTGTGAACGTCAAATCCAAATCCGGTTCTAATCTTCATAATCGTTTATTTTAGTTCTGTTTTGCTATTCAATATCATAATGTAAAACAAGAAGTCGCATGGGCGCGTTATTTCGGGCTCATGCGACTTCTTGTTTTTCCTGCTCCCTTCGGTTTATCTGCGGAACAGGTCCTTTATGCCGTCCATGTCGAATCCGAGAGTGAAACGCAGTGTCTGGTCGAGCGGGTTGCTCTTTGCCGTTGCGATTACATAACCGCAGTCGAGCGAGAAGGCGCTCATGCGGAAACCGGCACCTACGGTGAAGTATTTACGGTTACCCTTGTTCTCCGACTCATGGTGATAACCGGCTCTCAGCGTAAACTTGTCGTTATACACATACTCAGCACCTACACTCCAGTTTATCTCCTGCAGCTCTTCCTTGAATCCGCCGGGAGCATCACCGAAGCTCTTGAATATACCCGATATGCTCGACACGTCGTAATATTCTTTCTGAACGCGCTGGTCATAAGCCTCAGATGATTCGCCATCTTCCAGTTTAGGATATGTAGGCACAAGGAGCTTGTTGGCATCTGCAGCTATGGTGAATCTGTTAAACTCGTCAATGGGCACCATCAGGGCAAAACCAAGACGCATGTTCGTCGGTATAAACTCGCTGTCTTCGCTGCCTCCGAACGTAATCTTACTACCGATGTTGCTTATGTTGAGTCCGATGCCGAGCTGACACTCGCGCGCACCGATGTTGATATAATTGTTGTAATAGCAGGCAATGTCGGCTGCAAAGGCACTACCAGGAGACGTGTCGTCTGTGTAGTTGTATGTAAGGTCTGAATAAATCCATCTTACGGCAGCCGCAATAGAAAACTTCTCGCTAAGCATAAGCGAGTAAGCCACGTCGAACGACATTTCATAAGGGTTAATCGTCATGCCGTTGCTCTCGCCGGTCGTGCTGTCATAGTTGGTCATAACCTCACCCAGCGAGAAATATCTCAACGATGCCGACACGGCACTGTAGTCGCCAATGCGGTAATATCCTGACAGATAAGCAAGGTCCATGTCGCTTACGAGCTGACGCAGCCACGGCGTATAGTTGAGCGACACTCCTGCACGGCTTATACAGAAAGGATACTTGGCAGGGTTCCAATATTGCGAGTTGACATCAGGGTCGGTAGCCACACCGACATCACCCATACCGGCGGCACGTGCGTCGGGGGCTATCATCTGTGAAGTTACTGAGGTGTTAACCGGATTAAACATGTCCAGCTTGTCCTGAGCAAAGGCTCCGGCCGAGGCCACAGCAAGCATCAATGTCAACAATATTCTTTGACTATTCTTCATTCTTTGTCTTTATTTCTTTTTCTGTAATGATTATGCAACTAAAAAACTTTTGTCATGCGCAGAAGCGACATGCGCCTTGATATAATAACCGCTTTTCTCTCATTTTATTGTGTAGTGCGGTCATTAATGCCACAATTTAGCGTAGCCGTCACACCTTGTTCCGGCTGCCGTGTCAGCGCGATATGATAATCAGCTTCTTTGCCTTCGACACCATGTCGCTGCCGCTGCCGCCAATCTTCACGCGGTAGATATAGACACCCGTCTGCAGCTTGCCGCCGTTGCTGCCCGTCAGGTCCCAGTCTACGGTATAGTTGTTGTTTGCCGACACGCCGCTCTCCTTGTGTTTCCACAGAGGACGGCCGCTCATGTCGAACACCTCAATCTCCACGTCAAGGTTGCTTCCGGCGCGGTCGTGGTTGATGATAAACGTTGTCGACGTTCTGGCAGGGTTGGCCGTGCAGTTGATGTCTATCAGACCGGGGCGCAGACCGCTCACCACGTTGAACGTAAGTTCGGTGGTGGTCAGGTTGTTCATTATGTCCCATGCCTTAAACCTGAGCGTGTGCATGCCCGGCTCAAGCTCCGGTATGCTGTAGTATGTCGAGCCGCTGGTGTAGCTGCCGAAGTCGTAGCTGAAGTTGTCGTTCAGCACGTATGTCTTGTCGGCATCGCCGTCTATGGTCAGCATAAGGTCGTGGCCTATGCCGCTGCCAGTGGTGTTTATTCCGTCTTTGTCGGTTATCTCGGCCACGAAATAAGGCGTTGGATTTACGTTGCCGCCGTTGACAAAGGTCGGAGAGTTAAGATAGCAGTAGACAGACGGGCCTATGCCGTCGTTGTCGAGCGAGCCTGTTCCGCCCACGATGAAGTCTTCGCTGTAGCCGTTCACGGCATCGCCCGTGTCGCCGTTTATTGCAAACACGTTTATCAGTCCGCTCTCGTCGCTGTAGTCGATGTCCTTGCCCACGGCAAACGACATGCTGAACTTGCCTGCCCTCACGCTGTCGGTGCCGTTGAACAGGGTGTTTGAGCGGTCGTAATATTCAAACGGAGTGCTTGCTCCCTCGCTCGACGTGTTGTTAAGCTTGCACACAACGAGCTTCTCGGCGTCTCTCACGGTCAGCGTGGCCACGCCTCTGAAGGCCTCGTCTATGCTGCCCGATGCTCCCTCTATGTGTCCTTTCACTGTGGCCACGGAGCCTGCCTTGAGCTGCGGCAGAGTCTCGGCAGAAGCCAGGGGCACGCCGTTGATGCTGTCTACCACCACTCTCATCTGCGGCAGGTTGAGCTTCAGGGCGGGGTCGCCCAGCAGCGAATATTGCAGCTTGTTCTCCGTCTTGTCGGCGCCCGACTCTATAAGGTCGTTCTTGGCCAGGCGCTGCGCCTCGCCTATAGTGACATAGGTGCCGTTCTGCGGGGTGAGCAGGGCCTTAAGGTAGGCACGGTTGATAGCCCTGTTGCGGTCTACCCACACCGTTCTCGTTGTTCCGTAGAATGCCACCGCACCGCCGTTGCTGTTGAGCACCGCCGTCTCGCCGATGTTCTGCTGCTGCGAGTCGAAGGGCATGATGTCGCACGACGCCGTTATCCACAGCGGCAGGTTGGCGTTGCTGAAGCCGGAAAAGTCGGTCAGCGTGAGCACACGCTCATGCGATATCTGGTCGGCACGTCCGTGTCCGCTGTAGTTCATTATCAGCGCGCCGGCGCTTTGCTGCTGCTTTATTATCTTGGTCACGTCGGGATATGTGTTTCCGGTAGACGTCGTTACGCAGGTGTATGCGTCCCACATGACGCGCTTTACCTGAATGGCGGGATTGATGCCCTCAACCACCTTTGCCATTTCGTCGGCATCGCTCATGTGCTGGTTGTTGTTGCCGTCGTCGCCCATAAACATCATCACGTTCTGCCAGCTGCCGGCATTTTTGTTTTCGGCGTAGCTTATGGTCTTGTCAACCATTATCTTCGCTTCTTCTGCGGTGCGCACGGGGAAGCGCCCCACAGCCATGTCGAGCTTGTCGGTCTTCGGATTGCCGCCCTCGCCGTCGTCTAACAGGCAGAAGAATCCGTCGTCAACGTAGCAGTCGGTGGCGCTGAATGAGTTTTCGCTCTCATGACACAGCAGGAAATCGTCCTGACTGAGACTCGAACACTCTTGCGTGTTCATGCGGTTGTCCCACACGCAGTCGCCAAACAGCAGCAGGTGCGACGGCATGTCGGCCTCTGTCTCGGCACGGTCGTAGAGCATCTTCAGATAGCGGCGGTATGCGTTGGCGTCGGGCGTACCGCTTGAGAACTCGTTATACAGTTCGTCGGCCGGCACTATGCGCACCCTCATGCCGTCTTTCTCCTCGTGCAGTTCCTTTATGCGCTGCGCCTGAGCCGTAAGAGCGGCAGAGGTGGGCACTATGATTATCATGTCGGCAGCCTCGTCGGCATGATGGTTCTGGTTGGTTATGTTATACACATATTCGGGCACGCTGAACTCACGTCCGCTCAACGTGGGGCACGGGCGCGGCTCGTCCTGCGTTACGCTGATATAGTCGAGCCTTGCCGGACCGCCCGATACGGTGGTTATCGTAACCGTGTCCGACGGCGACGCGTAGGCGTTGCTGTAGGTCATGTTGACCGACTTGCCGTGGTCATATTCGCCGAATGTCATGCTGAACGTGCGCGTGTCTGACCCGTTAATCTTTATCTGCACCGTGGTGGCCTGTCCTGCGGTGACGCTGGCATAGACCTTACGTATGCCCTGACACGGCGAAGAGTTCTCCAGGATATATGTCTTCGACGTTCCTGCGCTTATCGGCGTGTTCTCATAAAGGTTGCGTCCGCCCTGATACCATGCATAATTGTCTATCTCGTGCAGGAAGTGATAGTCGTCGGCAGAGGGATAGAACGAGTCTACAAAGGCTGTGCTGTCAACGGTGAGCGGCTCGCCGTCGCTCTCGGTAAGGAAGTAGTAGCCGTAGTCGGAATAAGGATTGCGGGTGCGCGTGGTTGTTGTGTTGCTGCTCCACGACACCGGTCCCTGCGCATGGAACAGCCTGCGGCCGTCAACATAGCATGTGGGCACCTCCTTCAGGTCGTCATACTTTATCAGGTCGTCGGCTTCGAGACTTTCGTTCTGCAGCGCGCCGCCGTAGCCATACACCTTTACGCGGCTCATGTCGCTGAATCCGGCGCGGCGTATCAGCGCGTCGGTTATCTGATATATGCCCGTGGAGGGCACGCGTATCTTTGCCCAGCGGCCTTCGGCCAGCACCGACTTGGCGGCATAGCGGCCGGCAGGACTTACGGCTTCGGCTCTCGAGGCTGTCCTGAGGGCAGCGTTCTTAGGCTTAGCCTCAACGTCTATCATAAAGCTCACCAGCTTCTGCCACTTGCCCCCGCGCTTTACCACCGGCACAAACGACACCTCGATGCGTCCGCGCTTGCGCTCCGTAACCACGTTGACCTCCAGCTCCGGCATTTCGGGCATGTTGTCGCCGGCAATCTTCAGGCAGCGCTCTATGTCGCCGCTGCTCATCTCGTAAAATTCGGGATATTCAATCTTTACCGTATATACAGAGTCGGCCCATGCGCCGCCGAGCGGCAGCGAACAGGCAAAGCGCGGCAGCACGCTGTCTATCTTAACCTCGTCGGCAGTGAGGTTAAAAAACTTCTGCACACTGCTGCCCATGATGTTGCAGCAGCAGAGCAGCGCGATAACCGACAATAATATTTTTCTCTTTGTCATTTAACGTTAAACTCCAATACCTTGCGGTCTTCAAGCCAGCCCGTAAGGTGGTCATCAATATGAACGGGGCCCACTCCGGCCGGAGTGCCCGTATAAAGGATGTCGCCGGTCTTCAGCGTGAACCATTGACTTATGTAGGCTATTATCTCGTCTACCTTGAAGAGCATGTCGCTCGAGCAGCCTTCCTGAACGGTGTTGCCGTTGATGTCGAGGCGGAAATGTATTGCCTGTATGTCGCGAAACTTCTCTATGCTCACCCATTCGCCTATGGCAGCCGAGCCGTCGAAGCCCTTGCACAGATCCCACGGCTTGCCTTCGGCGCGCAGCTTGTTCTGCAGGTCGCGGGCGGTGAAGTCGATGCCCACGGTTACGGCGTCGTAGTATCTGTGGGCGAAGCGCTGCGGTATGCTCTTGCCCAGGCGGCAGATGCGCACCACCAGCTCTGTCTCATAGTCGATGCGTCCGAGCTCGTCGGGCAGGAAAAACGGCTTGCTGTCTTTTAGCAGAGCTGAGTCGGCCTTTGTAAATATCACAGGCTCTTCCGGTTTATATAACGTTCCATCCAGCTCTTTATTGTGCTGGATATAGTTCATTCCTACGGCAAAAATCTTCATAATCTGATACTTGTTTATACTTTATCCTAATAACACGGCGCCAGCGTCTCTGCAACAACTATCCATAACCGCACCGTGTTGTCTGTTGCAAAGATAAGATTTTCTGACGAAACGGCAAAAGGATATTTATTAGGAGTTATTTATTAAGGAGTTAAAGAAGTTAGAGTAGTTAAAGGAGTTAAAGCCAAATGCTTTTTTTACAATAAAGCGCCGGCAGCATAGCGGATTGAAATTAGCTTCGCTGACCGTTGGTTCTTATACTCTATTCCGGCAGATTTTTCGCTGCGCTCAACAACTCGTGCAAATCAGCCGGCACATTAGTCTTGTTGCTACATAAGCTGTGTGGCAAAATTGTGTAGAAACAGCAAGACTAATGTTCTGTCGGATATGCTATCCGACAGCATAAAGTATCAGGATCTGCGATCCGAAAAACATACCTATAAATCAGCAATAGGAAGCAAGCGGATTGAAAATCCTTATATTCAATTCCGGCAGATTGCAAATCAGCCGGCACATTAGTCTTGTTGCTACATATCCGTCGGCACATTTTTTTAAACTACAATGCATTTGACTCTAACTACTCTAACTTCTATAACTACTTTAACTACTAAAAATTAGCTTTGTTGCTGCATATCCGTTTTTAAGCAACAAAGCATTTGACTTTAACTCCTCTAACTCCTTTAACTACTAAAAAAATTGAGGCTGATGTTCAGTTTATTCACACAGCCAACACTTCAACGCTCAGCAAGCCAGTGCCGCCGTCATAGTCTATGGCCGAGCTGTAGAGATAATCGGCCGGACGGCTTACATATTCCTGTCTTACCGGATTGTCGTGTATGTATCTCAGCTTTTGCTTAAAGAAGTAAGGCGTTGCTATCTGTTCCGGGTGGTAGCCGTCTTGCCAGAAACGGTATTTAGATGTCTTCGTGTCGTTTGCGGCTGCAAAGCCAAACTGACTTAGCATCCATTCCCTGCGGCTCTCCTGCATGTCGTCTTGCAGTTCGGCTATTATCCGTTTGCTTGTATGTTTTTTAAAGTCGCGCATGATGTCGGCCACGCTCTCGTCCGATTCACTGCGCACTATTGCGTGCAGATGGTTACTCATCAGCACCCATGCATAAATTATCAGTCCCTTGTGCTGCCGGCAATAGTCTAGCGACTCCAACACTATATGCTTATACTTTGGCCGTGTGAAGATGTCTATCCAGTTGACAACGGTTGTTGTTATAAAATATACTTCATCCTGTATTATGCCTTTTGCGTTGTTCATGATATATCCGTCGTTTTGCAGTTAACAAAACAAATATAAGCTTTATTTGGCTTATATTCAAATGTTTGCATCACATTTCTGCATTATTTCTCAACAATCATGTCATGTCGGTTAGCTTTTTGCTGTATGTTCCGCTGTTATTGGGCCTTGTTGCTGCATATCGTTGCCTGAGAGCCACAAGGGTAATGTTCTGCCGGTCGGGACAATAAGCCACAAGAGTAATGTACTGTCGGATATGCACGTGTTGTTGAGCGCAGCGAAAAATTCGACAGCATAAAGTATAAGGATCTGCGATCCGAAAAACACACCTATAAATCAGAAATAGGAAGCAAGCGGATTAAAAAAATCCTTATACTCAATTCCGGCAGATTACAAATCAGCCGGCACATTAGTCTTGTTGCTACATATCTGTCGGCACGGGGGCAGATTGCAAATCAGCCGGCACAATAGCGTCGTTGCTACATATCCGTCGGCACGGGGGATCCGAAAAACACACCTATAAATCAAAAAATAGGAAGTAAGCGGATTGAAAATCCTTATACTCAATTCCGGCAGATTGCAAATCAGCCGGTACATTAGTCTTGTTGGTACATATCCGTCGGCACGGGACTTTTCCCACCCGACGGTTCACTGTTTCTTCAATGTCGGCAGCGCTCCGTTGAGTACGTAGTGCCAACCTGAGCCTGCGCTCTGCAAGGCGGTGTTCATGGCGGCAACTGCCGTCTGCCAGGTAACGTCAGTGCCGTCCACCTTATGAGTGTCATCCTTGCCGTTATTAGAACCGGTGCCGCTGCTGAGATTGCTGTCCCAGTAGCAGGCAGCGACAGTTCCGATGTAATTTTCACCCACGATGCCGCCGATTCTACCTTCTCCTAAGCTGGTAATTTCGCCCGTGGCGTGGTAGCAGCCGGTTACGGTACCTTGGGAGTTAATTCCCACCACGCCGCCGACAAAGGAAACATCCGTACTCGTGGCAGTAACGTTGCCCGTGGAGTAGCAGGCCATGAGGAAGCTATTGTTTCCCAGGTTGCCCAGCACGCCGCCGACAGAGCTAATGCCCGATACAGCCGCTGTAGAATGGCAGCCATCGATGATTACCCCGAGATAGCTGCCTCCGGCTATTCCGCCGACATTGACACTACCCGTCACAGTCCCTTCCGCCGAGCAGCCGGAGATGGTGCCATAGTTTGATCCCGCAATGCCGCCGGTATCGGTGAACCCCTTACCTGTCACCGTGCCATTGACCGAGCAATTCTCTACAGTGCCATAGTTCTGTCCCGCAATGCCGCCGACGCAGTTTGCACCGGATACGCTTATATTTGTCAGCGTCACGTTCTGCACCTTACCTCCGCTGCCGAGACAGCCAATCAGTCCTACATAGTCCGTTCCCGATTTGTCAATCTTCAGCCCCGTGATGGTATGGCCGCCGCCGTCGAAGTTGCCGGTGTATGGTCGGCTTTCAGTTCCTATCGGCGTCCACTCCCCGGTCAGGGTGATGTCGCCGGTCAGGGTGATGTCGATGTCGGTCTTCCCCTCTTCGTTCACCAGCTTGGCGAGGTTCTTCAGACCCTTCTCGTTGTTCACAGTGTAGTTGCCTTCGCTCACTTCGGTATAGCCCGGGTCATAGTTCAGCGTGATGTTGTAGAACTTGCCTGCTACGGGATTGATGGCAGCGGAGAGGTCGCGCACCTCGTTGCCGTTCGCCATCAGCTTGGTTATCGTGTAGTCGGGCACCACGTTCGCTTCCCAGCAGGTCACGCCGTTGTATTCGCACTTCTTCATCTTTATCCAGCCCTCGTCTGTGCCTTGCACTACTTTCCCTTTTTCATAAGTGCATTGGGTGTAGGTATAGAGCTGGAGGCTCTGCACCTCGCCGAGTGCATTGTTCGAAGGCGTGACGCGCACCTTGGCCAACGAGTGGGTGAAGATCAGTTCTACCGGCTTCTCATAGTTGCCCGTACCCGTGCCGTGCAGCAGGTAGGCAAGGCCGTTGGTTTGGTCGCTGAGATCGAGTGTGCCGTCTGTAGCAGAATACCAGGCGGTGACGGTGTGGTCGTTGCGGTCGCTCCAGTACAGGGGTGTTTCGGCTCTGACGGTGTGGTCGTCCTGCACGGTGTAGGTGCCGACCTTTCCCTTGTCGTCTATCTGTACGGCGAACCAGTCGCCCGCGTCGAACTTGCTGCTGTTGCCGTCCTCTTTCTCGCTGACGCGCGTCGCCGGTGCGTCCCACGGCTGCGCTTCGCCTCCCTCCACACTGAGGGTGATGCGGGCTATCTCCAGCGGGTATTGTCCTTCGGGCAGACGGTCGCCGTCCGCCAGTTCGTCCTTCGTGCAGGCTGCCGTGGCAAGGAGCAGGGCGGCTGCGGCAAGAAGCAGATGGATGGAATGTCTTTTCTTCATATCGGGTTGTCTTTTTATTTGTTTTCGTTTTGTGCTGCCGCCGCCTGCGAAGGCGGCCGTCGCACCATAGTGTCTATGGGCAGCTCCGGCTTGACGCTTGCGCCGGGGCAGCGGTATGTGGGGCTTACAGCGTGATGCTTACATCGTTCGAATTTCCGGGTTCCCACGGGGTAATCTCCGGTTCTTCCACCGTGATGCCCTTGTTGCTGAGCGTTATGTTGTAGGTGTAGGCATAGCCTGCGGAGAACTGATTCGCTTCGGGCTTGGATGGATTCGGCAGTGTGGTTGTATAGTTCAGTCCGTTGAAAGACACTTTAAGTTCAAGAGAGGAGGTCACTTCCTGCGGGAGAATGATGACTTGCGAAGTGGTGGCACCGCCCAGCTGCATGGTAATCGGCGATTCGGCGGCTGCGGTTACGGCAGTCGTGCCCGTAGCCGTGTCGAATGTGCCTTCGTGCTTCAGCCCCTCCAACGTGTAGCCGGCAGGTTCCGTTTCGTTGAAAATGAGGCCGTCGCCTGGCTTGAAGGTGAACTTGATGAGACTCATGCGGTGGTGGAACGCATGGTCGCCGGTGAAGCTCACCGTCGGGTTGTGGGTGTTGCCCGTGGCTCCCGAGGCAAAGAGGAAGTCGATGCCCGTGCCCTGCTTGTCGGCTGCGGTGCTGACGGTCACCGTTCCGCCCTCAGCCTGATACGGATAGTAGGCATTGAAGGTCTTCGTTTCGGTGTCATCGAAATAGATGGTCGTACCGTCGGTCACGAACTTACCGTTCTCTCTCTTGTAGGGCACGTTGGTGAAGCCTGCGCCGGTGACGCCGATGCGGTCGCCGTCGGTCCAGTCGGTTCCTCCCGAATTGACGCGGGTAGCGGGCGTAATGTCGGCGATAAACTGGGCGGCTACCGGGCCGTCATTCAGGTTCTCGTTGTCGTTGTTACAGGCGGCAAGTGTCAATGCCAGCGCTGCGAAAGCAAAAAATCTTGTCTTCATCTTATTCATTCTTAATTATTAATTATTCATTCTTCATTGTCTTACATTTCCGCACTGGCATCGCCACCTTCTACCGTTTCCCATCCGGTAATTTCGAATCCCGAAAATTCGGTTTCTTCGGGAGTCTCAACCAGCGTTCCGCCGAGGGTCAGCGATGCGCTCTTTCCGGTGTTGAACTCCTTGAGAGCTTCCGTAAGGTCGCTTTTCAGCGTGGTGGGGGTCGGGTTGCCGTCAGCATAGCGGATTTCACCCGTCAGCAGTTGTTCCGTGCCGGTCACACCCAGCAGCCGCACCGTGGCTTTCCACTTGCCGGCATCGTCACCTTCGGTAATCTTGGTGAAGGGCAGCACGACGTTTGAAGCGGCTCCGTAGGTATCGGTAGCGAAGTCGAGTGTTCCGGCTGCACCCGTCAGATGGGCAACAATCTCCGTGATGCGTCCGGCGGCATCACCCGTCGGCTCGACGACAAGCGTCAGCTCGCGCACCTGCTGCTTCATCGCGGCGGTCAGCGGATAGTCAGTGTCCTTCTCTATCAGCACCTGCTGCACGCTGGTGAACAGCCAGCCCGGGGCATTGCTGATGAAGGCTCCTGAGCCGGCGTCGTTGCCCGTGGCTGCGGCAACGGTGGCGGTGGTACCGCTAACGGTGATTCCTTCAGCCGGATTCCACACCGCAAGGGTGTAGCTGCCCGGATCAAACAGATGGCCGGGGGCATGGGTGGCGGAAGTCTCCGTCCCGGTATAGTCGCCCATGGTGACCGTCCATGTGGCAGGTATGTCGATACCCTCGCCGCGGGCCGACCAGTCGGCTGTAACCGAAATCATTCCGTGGTCGGGGTGCGGCGTGTCATAAAGCGTGTCCTTCACACAGGAAGAGAGCAACAATGCCGTCAGTATGATTGTATATATCTTTTTCATAAGAAATATTTAATTTTTAATTCATAATTCTCAATCCTCAATTCTTAATTTATAATTATCTCATCTTCCATACCAATGTCACACCGGCATTGATGGGTCCCCACCAGTCTTTTGTCTCGTTGCCGCGGCGCACGCGCACACCGTCGATGACTTCATATTTCTCAAAGTCGGCGTTAAGATAGCCCAGACCGATGCCGAAGTCGAGAGCCAGAGCCTTGCCGAGCCGCAGCTGGTAGCCGGCGGTGAGTCCGCCGCCAATCAGGTCGCCCTGACGGCCCGTTTCGGAGAGCTTATAGTTGAACTCGCCCGTCTTGAACATAGCGCCCAGATACCATGCCTTGCTGCTGCCTATATAATAGCGCACCTCGGGCATAACCTCCCACAGAGCATAGCGGCGGTCTTTGTCGTTCCAGCTCCATGATGTCCATGAGCCGTTGACCAGTAAGCCCCACGACGGGCTGATGCGCCACTCGATGCCGAGGTCGGGCGTAAGCGTGGCCCAGCGCAGCAGGTTGAAGCGGAAGGCGAAGCCCCCTCCAACCTCCCCCCGATGGGGGAGGCTCAAGCCTTCTGATTCCGCTTGGGAGTTGTCTGAGGCTTTGCCGGCAGTATCATCTGAGACCTTGCCGACAGTATCATCTGAGACTTTGACATCAGTATCATCTGAGGCTTTGACATCCATAGCCTCATCCACACGGGAGAGGTTGGTGGGGGCTTTCACTCTCACCACCACATAGTCGCCGTCAGTGGGATGGTTGGCTGTGACGAAGCAGTCTTCAGTAAGGTTTCTCCTTATTATAAGTTCTGACTTCACACGGTTTGAACGTATGGCAGCTGTGGCGAGGTTTTCTTTTTCGCTGCCCATGGAGCTACAGTATCCGTCGACATAGACAGGCACTGTGCCGTCGGTTATTCCAGGCATGAGCCGGTCGATGCAGTCGAGCAGGCGCGCCAGTTCGTTTTCGTTGTCATACATAGGCACATAGAACATATCCTTCTGAGGCAAGAAGCGGAACGTGTAAACCGTGTCGGCCCCGGAGTTGCCCTGTGCTGCAACAGGCGAAAACGCTGCCGTAATGAATAGAAAAAGTGTCAATAATAATGTTTTTTTGCTCATACTTTATATATTTCTGGATTATAGGCATTAGATTTTCGGTGTATAAAGTAAGCAAAAAAATTCATGTTTCAATAATTTTTTTTAATAAAAAATGTTTTAATTGTCAAAATCGCATATTTTTGTCGTTTTAGCAGTTTTATTTTTGACGTTTCAGCACTTTTTTGACGTTTCAGCACTTTTTGCTATTGTGTTCCTTGGGGGGATAAAAGGGGGGATAATTGAAAATTGAGAAGTGAAAATTGGGAATTGGGAAGTGGGAATTGGGAAGTGAAGTTCGGTGCAAGCCAATTATGAAATGCTTTGTGGTGATACAAAATTTTGTAGGGAATTGTCGTAGAGAAACAGCAAGGATAATGTTATGGCGGATATGACAAATTAAGTGAAGAACGAAGAGTGAAGAGTGAATAATTCATATGCATTGTGGTGATACAAAATTTTCCGTCGGCACAATAAATATAAGAATTGTAGAGAAGCAACAAGGCTATTGTTCTGGCGGATATGACAAATTAAGTGAGGAACGAAGAGTGAAGAGTGAATAATTCATATGCATTGTGGTGATACAATTGAGAAACAACAAGAGTAATGTTCTGTCGGATATGACAAATTAAGTGAAGAACGAAGAGTGAAGAGTGAATAATTCATATGCATTGTGGTGATACAATTGAGAAACAACAAGAGTAATGTTCTGTCGGATATGACAAATTAAGTGAAGAACGAAGAGTGAAGAGTGAATAATTCATATGCATTGTGGTGATACAATTGAGAAACAACAAGAGTAATGTTCTGGCGGATATGTTATGGCACTATAAAATATTTTGTGTAAATGTAAAATACAGGATTCAAAATAGAGTT